>VFQQ010002540.1_pt1 | contig 20159 bp, 21 predicted proteins | sample 3512341 | NCBI WGS metagenome assembly VFQQ01 (sample SAMN10412373, study PRJNA504923) | tailings metagenome | isolation source: Relicate 2 Philex TSF1 revegetated site | place: Philippines: Tuba, Benguet | collected 2017-08-29 | reverse complement strand
GCTTGGCCGGCGGATGGAACGGATAGCCGAGGCAAAGCAGGCCGGCGATCTTGCCTGACGAGAACAGCTCGTCCGCCACCATCGAGGCAATGCGGCCTCCCATCGACTTGCCGCCGATAATGAGAGGCCCCCTTGCGCCCAACGCCGCAACGGCGGCGACATATTCGGGATTGAGTGTCTCTGCGCGCGGAGGCGGCTTGCGGCTGCCTTCCGTACGCCGGCCGGCCATATAGGAGAATTCGAAACGCGCGACACGGAATCCGGCTGCGGCAAGTGCCTTGGCTGCAGCATTCATCGAGGCGGAGTCCATCGGTGCCCCTGCCCCATGTCCGAGCAGGATCGTGCAGCCGGCATCTTCCGGACCGTCGAAGAGGAATGACATGTTCAACTCGCTGTTCTTTCCGCCAGATCGACGAGACGGATGCCATTGCTGGCCGCGCGGGCCCATTGTGACGTGGAATCGAGCTCAAGATAGCGAGACCACCACTTGCGTGCACCAGCCATATCGCCCGCCTCATAGTCGAGGTTCGCCAGATTGAAGACGGCGTCGGCATAAGCGCCGTCGATGGCGATCGCCGCAAGCAGATGACGGCGCGCGGTATCTTTCTTGCCTTCGCCAGCGAGCAGGCCCGAAAGGTTGAACCAGGCTTCGACGAAGCGTGGGTCGCGCTTGAGTACCTCGAGATAGGATTGTTCGGCCTCCTTGGGCCGGCCTGCCGCGAGCAGGCAGTTGCCGCGGTTGAAGAACACGACCGGGTCGCTCGGGTCGATGGCAATGCAGCGCCGGTAGAGATCGGCGGCGTCGCCGTAGCGGCCCTCCTCCTCTGCTTCTTCTGCCAGGGCAAATAGCTCGTCGAGATCTTCCGGTTCGGCACGCCCCAGCGGCAGCAACGCCTGACCATCGAGCTCACTCACGCCGTCATCCGAGCGTGCATAGATGGCGTTGTCGCGATCGGCATGCAACGAAAGCGCGGTCAGAGAAGCGATCGAGCCGGAGCGGCGCACCGACCTGGCAATCGTGCCCCAACTGGCGCCCGACGCTATCAATCCGGCATACTTCCTGGCCAGGATCAGGTCGCGGAACGAGAAGGGTTCGGCATCGTGTTCGAAGGCATCGAACAGCGCGAGCAGGTCGAAATCCCCCGAGGCTAGCCTGGACTGGTCGAGGATGGACTGGCGGCTCAGCGTCGCACCACCGGGCGCTTCAATGAGCCCGAGCAATCTGAGAAATCCGTTCTCGCTCAGAGCGCGGCGGTTTTTCGCGATTTCCTCGCGGTAGCGTGCTGCGATCCGGGTGGCGTCGGTTCTGCCGAGCAGTTTGCGGCCGAAAATCACATGGGTGGTGCGCCGCGAGGCGCCACGCTGCAACTCGCCGCCCTGCGCACCGACCTCTCGCGCCGCCAGACGGCGCGGAAAGGCTGCCAGCCCACCGATAAGACCGAATGTCCTGCCCCTGGCCGAGGTCACTTCTTGCTCTTGGTACCGGCCCTGGAGCCACCACTCGCGGCAACCTTGGCAGGTTTTTCCTCAGCCGCAGGCGCCTTGGTCTTGCTTTTGGCAGGCGGCTTGGCCTGCCCAAGACTGGCTTTCAGCGCATCCATGAGGTTGACGACATTGCCGCGTTCCGGAGCGGCCGCGACGATCGGCTTGTGGCCTTTCAGCTTCTCCTTGATCATGTTCATCAAGGCAGCCTCGTAGCGGTCCTCGTAGTCCCTTGAATCGAACTTCGTCAGCTTCTGCTGGATCAGGGCTTCCGCCAGCTGCAGCATTTCGCGGTCGGGCTTGCCCTGCGGGATATTGTCGAAATACTCGGCCGTGCCGCGCACCTCATTCGGATTGCGTAGCGTGCACACGAACATGCCCTTCTCGCGCGCGCCGATGGTGACGACACGTTCGCGACTGGACAGGACCAGCCGTGCCACTGCCAGCTTGCCGGACTTGCGCATCGCTTCGCGCAGCACCACGAACGTTTCCTCGGCCATAGCGCCATCCGGTGCCAGATAATAAGGCGTGTCCTGATAGATGACGTCGACATCCTTCTCGTCGACGAAGGCCTCGATGTTCATGGTGTGGTTGGATTCGATGCGCACGCTTTCGAGGTCGGCATCATCGATGATGACGTATTGCTTGTCTTCGTACTCGTAGCCTTTGACGAGGTCGGCGCGGTCGACCAGACCGAGCTCTGGATCGACGGGCTTCATGTTGATGCGATTGTGCGTCTTCTTGTGCAATTGGTTGAAGGAGATGCGCTCCTTCGTGCTCGTTGCCGGATAGAGCCGCACGGGGCAGCTCACCAGACTGAGTTTCAGATAGCCCTTCCAACTTGCCCTGGGTGCCAATTCCGCCTCCTACGCGACGACACAACGCTACTTCTTCGCCTTCGCAGGCGCCGGCAATTCCCGGGCAAAATCATCAATGTCCACCCAAGGATCACCAGATGCGGCCAAAAGACCTGGGAGCGAAGAATAGTTCAAATCCTCGGCAGCGTCGATGGATTCAAGATCATTCCATTCCAGCGGCGTCGAAGCCGGCATATGCGGACGCCTGCGCAGCGTGTACGGCGCGGCCGCTGTGTGGCTGCGCGCATTGCGATGAAAGTCGATGAAAATACGCTTGCGGCGGTTCTCCGCCCCCATGGTGGTGGTGAAGGTTTCGGGCGCGGTGGCAGCGATGCGGGACGAGATCTCGCTGCAGGCCTGGTGGAATTGCCGCCAGCCGAGTTTCTTCTTCACCGGCACGACGACATGGATGCCCTTGCCGCCTGAAGTCTTTACGAAGGGCACCAGACCGAAGCTCTCCAATTCGCCCCGGACATGGATGGCGGCCTCGACCACCTCGCGCCAGCCAATGCCCTCGCCGGGATCGAGGTCGAAGACAGCGCGATCAGGCTTGTCGAGGCTCTGGCGATGCGCACCCCAGGTATGGAATTCGACGACACCGAACTGCGCCAGCGCCAGATAAGCCTTGGCATCCTCAACGGCGATGTAGCTGCGCGCCTCGCCGTCGGAATTCTGTGTCTCGAACGACACCATCGTCGCCGGCATGCCAGTGAAAGCATGGCGCTGGAAAAAACAATCTTCCGGCTTGACCGTCGGGCAGCGCACCAGCGACACCGGCCTGCCGAGGATATGCGGCAGCATGAAATCGCCGACAGCAGCATAATAGACGGCGATGTCGAGCTTGGTCGGCCCGGTCTTGCCGAAGATCCGCCGTGTCGGGTTGGTGACGAAGATCCCTGCGAGATCAGCGTCGGAAATCAGCCGCTTGCGTGGAGCGACGGTGCGAGCTGAAAGTTCAGCCTCGCGCAGACCCTTGAACACGGCATGGCGCAGCGCGTTGTCGTCGGTACGATTGGCATAGTGGACATGGGCGGTCAGCACCGGTCGGACAGGTATGACTTCCCTCGGCATGCCGTCCAGCCTGATGGCATCGGCCTGCAACGCCTGCAGCCTCGTCAGCAGCATCGGCAGCGTTTCGGCATCGAAACCCGAGCCGCATTTGCCGCGGTATTCCAGTTCGCCGTCGACCCATTCAGCGAGTGCGAGCGCTGCCAGCCCTTCAGCCGCTTCGGAGACGGTGTAGCCGGCAATGACGAAATCACCGACCGCGCGCGCCTTGATCTTGGTCCAGCTCTTGGAGCGGCCGGGCACATGGACCGACGACGCCTGTTTGGAGACGATGCCTTCCAGGCCCAGTTCCGATGCGTGTTCGTACAACGCTTCACCATCGGACGTGACGTGATCGCTGAGCTGCAGAGCGCTCTTTGCGGTCACGCCGCCCAGCAACTGCCCGAGCAGTTCCTTGCGTTTGGCGAGCGTAACGCCCGACAGGTCCCAGCCGTCGAGATACAGAAGATCAAAGGCGTAGAAGGTTAGCTTGTGGGTTTCGCCAGCCGCCAGCGCGTCCTGCAGCGCGGAAAAACGGCTGATGCCCTTGTCGTCGGTGACGACGATTTCGCCATCGATGATCGCGCTGGCGCAGGCGAGAGTTTCGAATGCGGTCTTCAACCGTCCATAACGCTTGGACCAGTCGAGGCCGCTGCGGGTTATGAAGGTGACGGCACCATCCGCGATATGCGCCGCCGTCCGGTAGCCGTCAAACTTGATCTCATGCAGCCACTCCTTGCCTGAGGGCGGAGTGGCGACCGCTGTGGCCAGTTGCGGCTCAAGGCGCGCCGGCATCGGTCCGCGGACAGCGCCTGCGGCTTTTGCCGGCTTTGGTGCGGTCGCTGTCGCAGCCGGTTTCGGCCTCTCGACCAGTTCTTCGATGCGGCGCCCGGACTTCACGCTTTCAGGGCGTTTGGCGAGGATGTCGACCTTGGCGTCGGCGGCCTGGTCACGCTCCTTGAACAGCAGCCAGTTGACCTTGTCCTCATCCTCCTTCGCCTTCAATCTGGCCAGCATCCAGCCGCCCCTCAGCTTTTCGCCGGACAGCCGGAACTTGAAAGCGCCTTTCTCCAGCGACGTGTCGATGTCATCCATCGGCGCCCAGGTGCCGGTATCCCACACGATCATCGGGCCTCCGCCATATTCGCCCGCGGGAATGACTCCTTCGAAGTCGATATAGTCGATCGGATGGTCTTCGGTCTGGACCGCGAGCCGCTTGTCGGCAGGATTGAGCGAGGGCCCGCGCGGCACGGCCCAGCTCTTCAGCACGCCATCGATCTCCAGGCGCAGGTCATAGTGGTCCGCCGTGGCGTGGTGCTTGTGCACGACGAAGCGGTTGCCGTCATGCTGTTCCTGGATGCCGGTGGGTTCAGGTGTCTTGGCGAAATTGCGCTTGGCGCGGTAGGACTGGAGCTTGGTGGAATTCGCCATGGAAGGGCTTATTCGCCCATTTCCTCATGCAAGGGTTCGAGACCAAGCTCTGCTGGACGATAACCCTGGTAGAGCTGATCGAGCGTGCGCTGCCCGACCAGATAAGCTTCATTGGCAACGATGACACGATAGGTCGGTTCCTCGCCGGCCTTGAACCGCCGGGAACTGACAAAGACCTTGTGACGGCCGAGCGCTTCGGCAACCGCCTTGCGCTGCTTGACCTGGCGAGAGGTGGACGTGCTCATCGGCCTGCTCCGCTGCTTGCGCTTCAGACTATCTTCCATTGTGGCGCCGCGATCAACCGGGCGCGCGATTAGTGCGTTAATAGTTAGCTCTTGCGCTAAGTGATTTCTTTCATTAGTTAGCCATTTGGATAACCAATTCGCGAAACCAGACGTATGATCAGATGGAAGGCCCGCTATGAAACTTGTCTTGATGGAATTTCTGACGCTTGACGGCATCTGCCAGGGCCCAGGTGCGCCCGATGAAGACACAAGCGATGGCTTCAAACGCGGCGGCTGGTTCGTCCCCTTCCTCGAGCAGGGTTTCATGCAGACGGTCACAGGCTGGGTCGGACAGGCCGATGCCTTCCTGTTCGGGCGCCGGACCTATGAGAGTTTCGCACGCGACTGGCCGAAGATGGATGATCCCAATGACCCGATTGCCAGCAAAATGAATGGCTTGCCAAAATATGTTGCAACGAATTCTCTGAAGGGAACCCCATGGGGTCCTGCAACGATCCTGTCGGGAGATATCGCGGTCCAGGTCGCTGACCTGAAGCAGAAACCGGGGCGCGAACTTCAAATCCATGGCAGCGGACGTCTCGCCCATTCGTTGCTGACCGCAGGACTGATCGACGCGTTCCGGTTGGTGGTCGCGCCGGTTGTTCTGGGACAAGGCCGGAAGCTGTTCCAGGACGGCCTGGCGCCCGCGGGCTTCAAGCTGATCAATGTTGAGGCGACCCCCGGTGGATTGGCCGTGCATAGTTATGAGAAGGCCGACGCCCCCGTGTTCGAGACCTATGACACGGTGGCGGCCTGGCGTTGAAGCTGCATGTGCCGGCGTAACTCTGACGAGAAACCTGCCTGACTGGAGGGCGTGGGACAAATCAACAGGTGGTTGGTTTTGTCTATACTCGGTGCGCAGGCTGGTGCAGCCCGCCATCAAGCATCATCATCAGCCGCACCAGATCGGCCTGGCGGTTGGTGCCGGTCTTCTCGAAGACGCGCTGCAGATGGACACGAACGGTCGGCAGGGAAACGGAAAGCTCGTCGGCAACGGCTTGCAAACCCGGGCAGCGGGCCACGGCCAGCGCCACGTCGGTCTCAGCCCTGGTCAAGCGGTAGGTCTGCCGCAGCACCGAGGATGGAAATTCGGCAGGAGCTTGCGGATTGACCAAAAGGACCAGTGCCGAGGACTTGCCGTCACCGTTGCTGCGGCCAAGCGGCACGACCTGCACCAGAAGCGGGTGATGCGTATCCGACGAATGCAACGCATAGCTCCCACCACTGGGCGTGCCATCGGCCGGAGCCCGGATGGAACTTCCAATCAGTTTCTGGAGCGCGGCATCATCGGTGGGCCGGGCGGCTTGCAGACAGCCGCCGACACCGACCTTGAGATCGACGCCTTTGCGGATATGGTCGAGCGCTGCCGAATTGGCATGGAGAACCCTGCCCTCCGCCGACACGAAGATCACGCCGTGGCGAACTGCTTCCCAGGCGTCGAAAATATCCCTGCCGATCGTCGTATGCTGCCCCAGCAACGCCTGCGTCCGCAGGGCTTGCCGAAGGTGCGGCATCAGAAGCCGCATCAGATCCTGTCGCTCCCGTGTGCCATAGGATGCCGACCGCAACGGCGCTGCGATGCAAAGCCACGCATCGACCATTGCATCCGTATTCAGCTTGGCAAAAAGGCCGTCTCCTACTTCGTTGGGCAGAGCCCAGTCGACAAAGAACTCGCTGCGCAGCAGTTCCGATTTCGACGTAATCTGATCACCCGTAAGAATTGCGCCCACGGGTGAATGGCGAATGGCAGCCGCAACGGGATCCATACGGCCATAATAGGCATTGTATGTTTGCACCGTCGCCGGATCGGTCCCGGAAGATGCCACCTTCATCTCGCGCGATTTCGGGTCGACAACCAGCAGCGCGACACCGAACGCGTCGAAGGCTCCCGCAATCCGCCGCAAGGTGAAGTCCCACCTGACTTCATCGAGGGCGGCCTCGTGAATGTTGGAAACAAGTTCCGAGAACTGGCCAAGTGCGACAGTCATGTGCCCCTCCGGCAGCGACAACGCCGTGCTAACCTGAGCCAAGGGCTCAGCTTGTCAAGGACGAAATGCCGTTCTCGATTGCGGGTCCTTTTTCACGAAGCCTCTCGTGCATCGGAGATGCTGTTCGGCGAAGTTCGCTCCATCTATCGCAGCGGCCAGACCAGCATCAGCATTGGTACCGCGACAGCTGTCACCAGGATGGAGAGTGGCAGCCCGAGACGCGGATAATCGCTGAACCGGTAGCCGCCCGGCCCCATCACCAGTGTGTTGCATTGATGGCCGATCGGGGTGAGGAAGTCACAGCCGGCGCCAATGGCGACGGCCATCAGGAAGGCTTCCGGATGATAGCCGAGCGACGATGCAAAACCGGCGGCCACCGGTGCTACCACCAACACGGTCGCGGCATTGTTGAGAAACGGCGTGACCGCCATCGCAACGACGAGAATGAGTGCCAAGGCCCCAGCCGGCGGCAATCTCGCCCCTAGTTCAGCCAGCCACATCGCGATCACATCGGTCGCGCCGCTGCGGCGCAGTGAGTCTGACACAGGGATGAGTGCGGCCAGCATGACCAGGATCGGACCGTCGATGGCGTTGTAGATGTCGCGGATCGGAACCACGCGAAAAAGCACCATCGCAACCGCCGCCGTGAAGAAAGCGACCGGTATGGGGATCACTCCAGTGGTCGTGGCGATCATGGCGGCAGCCAGGATAAGGATGGGGATACTGCCGCCCCGCACGCTGCCGAGCAGGATTGGCCGTTCGGCGAGCGGCAGCGCGCCAAGCTCGCGCAGGATATCCGGCAACCGCGTCCGTTTGCCCTGCAGCAAAAGCACGTCGCCCAGCCTCAGGGTAAGAGCCCCAAGACGCTCGCTGATGCGCTCGCCTTTGCGGCTGACGGCCAGGAGATTGATCTTGTAGCGATCGTACAGCGCAAGGCGCTGCGCGGACCAACCTATCAAAGGCGAGCTTTCACCCAGGACAGCCTCCACCGTCACATAGGATTCGCTGCTGCCTTCCCCGGAATCCTGACGACCGTCGGTCAGGTCGAGCTTGGCTTGGGCAACGACGCGATCGAGTGCTTCGGGCGAGCCTTCGAGCAGGACGATGTCGCCTTCGCGCAGCCTGGCATCTGGCAAGGGAGCGACATGGAACGTACGCGAGCGCAGGATGGACGTAACCACCACCTCGCCGCCCGCGTAGTTCATCAACTCGCCGACTGTTTTCCCATTTACCGCCGAACTCGAAACGACCAACGCCTCAGTGACGTAGTTGTTGACGTCCAATGCATCCTGAACAGAGCCGGTTTCGCGAACACGAACTGGCACCAGCCAGTAGAAAAGCGACAGAAAGACGACGCCGGTGACGGCGAGCGCCGCACCAACCGGGGTGAAATCGAACATGGTGAAGGAGGTGCCGGTCAATTCCTCGCGAATGCGTGACACGACAACGTTCGGCGACGTCCCGATTTGCGTCATCAATCCGCCAAGCAGCGAACCAAAAGCCATCGGCATCAGAAAGACGGAAGGTGAACTGTTGGATCTGCGCGCGAACTGAAAGGCAATCGGGATCATGATTGCCAGTGCGCCAATATTTTTGACAAAGGCCGACAGAACAGTGACGACGGCGACCAGGAGCACGAGTTGCGCCCGAACGTCGGTCACATTGGGTGCGATGCGCTGTATCGCAAACTCCATGACGCCGGAACGGGCGACGCCGGCGCTGACCAGCAAGGCACTTCCCACGATGATGACGATGTCGTCGCTGAAGCCGGAGAATGCCTGGTCATAGGGTACGACGCCGACGGCGAGCGCGAGGATCAACGCCAGGCAGGCGACGAGATCGTAGCGCAGCCGCCCCCAGACAAAGGCAACCATCATCAGAATGATGACGGCAATGGAGAGAAGCTGATTGATTGCCATGGAGAGGACGTTCCTTCTCCAGGGTGGTTTGTCAACGACCTGTGTGTTGCCGGAAGGTAGTATTTGTCCGAAGGCACATCGCTTTAGGCGACCCTTGCGGTGTCTTCACGGACCACCGCGTCCACATCAGTGATGAGCAGATGACCGGGAGAAGCGGTAATGGCAATCGCAAGCTCCGCATGCATCAGGGCCTCCTGCGCCGTCACACTGCTTGCCCAGAACACAGGAACCTCATCGTCCCGCAGATCGATGGCATCACCCCAATCAGGCGAATCGAGATCTGTTATGCCGAGGATTGAAGGGTCTCCAACATGAAACGGCGAACCATGAGCGTGTGAAAAGCGTGCGGTTATCGCTCGAACCCTGTCGACTTCGCAGCGTCTGATGGCGCGCATGGCGACGACCAGATTGCCGCCAAACGGGCCGACCACACGACTTCTGATTCCTGTGCGGTATTTGGGTATTGGCCCGCTGATGCCGCCATGGCGTAGCTGGATCCCCTTCTCCACCAATGTCGGCTCGAAACTCAACGAGCTGCCCAGGGCAAAGGCTGAAAAATCCTCACGCCACAGGTCAACGATATGGTTGGTGTGATGCACGAACTCGCCGTAGCAGAAGACACTGTACTGGGGGGCGTCGGTGCGGATATCGATGTTGCCCAGCGCCGGAACAAAAGGGCTACCGGCGCGGCCGAGCCCGACGAGCGGGCACGCCTTGGAGTTGGCGAGGCAGAATTTGTGGAAATCGGCAGCGAAACGCTGCGGTACGATAACCACATTCGCCTGCAGCTTGCCGCGTGCCAGGCCACTGGTAGCGCCTCTGTAGGCGCCAGCCCTGACCATTCGGCGCAGCTGGTCGGGCTCGACCAGCCGCAAATCTTCGACGATTGAACTGGTCTGACGTCCCATGCTTCGAGGTAGTCCGCGCTGCTTAGACTCTTCAGGAGGTGCTAAAATCAGAGTTGGCGGTATCGCTGTCAAATCACCAGAATTTTCTCCTGACAATAAATTGAGTTTATTAGCCGGCAAACCTATTTCTCACGAGCAATCCGCGCAGCTGAGCAATTTGATCTGGCGCATGGCTTCGTGCAGGAAGCCCAGATCGCGGCTCATGTAGGACAGAAGAAATGCTGCGTAGAGAACGAAGACAAAACTGAACACGAGTGTCTTCACGATCAACGACAGGCTGAAGACATTGAAATGCGGTGAGGCGCGCGCCAGAAATGCCAGCACGATGTCGGACAGCAGCATGCTGACGATCAACGGGAAAACCAGGGTCAGCGCCATCTTCAGCAGCTGATTCAGCAGTTCGAGGAAGATTCCGGCGGCATCTCTGCTGAACACCGGCATCAGTCGTTCCACAGGCCAAAGCCCGTAGCTGTCGTAGACGGCATTCAAAGACAATTCCAACCCACCTGCTGCGAGGTAGACAGCGATCATGACGATGGCAAGCAACGTGCCGGTGGCGCTGGTTTCGTGCGTCATCATCGGGTCGATCAGGGTTCCCATGGATGAACCGCGCTGCAGGTCGAGGATATCGCCTGCGGCTTCCGCCGCCCAGAAGGGAACGCCCATCGCCAAACCCAGCGCGATGCCGACCAGGAGTTCCTTCAGGATGTAGATCACGATCATCGCGCCGCCGATCTGTTGTCCCGCCAGCGTATGCATGAGCATGGGCAGGATCGGCACCGCCAATGCCAATGCGACACCGTTGCGCAACAGCCCCGACAGTGGAACGCGCGAGAAAAGCGGCATCATCAGCATGAAGCCACCCAGGCGCGCCAGCACGAAGGCTCCAGCAAGAAGGTAGAGCTGCAGGTCCCTGAGCGATGCGAAGAGCGGCTCGACCGGCATGGTGGAAACTCAGCGGGTCGCCGACGGAAATTCGTCGAAGACCGCCGAAGCCTGTTCGGCGATCTGCTGGGCGATCAGCGGGCCGACAATGATGATGACCACAAGGATCACGACCAGCTTGATCGTCTGGGGCAGAGACTGATCCTGGATCTGGGTCAAAGCCTGGGCAAGTCCCACCAGAAGCCCGACCGCCAAGGCCGCGATGATGGCCGGACTGGAGGCGAGCAAAATCGTTATCAGCGCATTCTGCACTTTCGCGAGGATGAAATCGCTGTTCATCGCTGCTGCCTGCTTCAGCTGTAACTGAGGATGAGGCCGTGCATCAGGCGCGACCAGCCGTCTATGGCGACGAAAAGCAGAAGTTTCAGCGGGATAGAGATCAGTACCGGCGAAACCATGATCATGCCGAGCGTCATCAGGATGTTGGCAACGACGATGTCGATGATCAGGAAGGGAATATAGAGGAGGAACCCGATCTCGAAGGCACGCGTGAGCTCGGAAGCAACGAAGGCGGGAACGAGAATGGAAAGATCGTCATCCTTGACGTTCTGGCGCGCCTGCTCGGGCCACAGGCGGGTGGTTCCGTCAAGAAAGAACTGGCGCTCGCGCGGGTGCGTAAACTTGATCAGGTGCTGCTGCAGCGGCTGCTTCACGATCTGCGCAGCGCGGGCAAGATCGTCCGTGGTCTGGAACTGCACCTGCCCTTCCTGCAGTCTTGTTCCCATCTCGCTGATCAGCGGCGTGGTGACATAGACCGTCAAAACCAGCGCAATGCCATAAAGCACGAGGTTTGGCGGCATCTGCTGCACGCCAAGAGCGTTGCGGATGAGAAACAGAACCACCGAGATCTTGAGGAACCCGGTCATGGTGACCACGGCAAGCGGCAGCAGCCCGACAAAGCCGACCGCGATCAGAATGCCAAGGAGATTGGGAGAGGCGTCAAGCATTGTCGAACATGCGGGTGATCCGCACGCCAAGGCTTTCGCCGATCCTGACCATTTCACCCTGCCCGACGCGCTTGCCATTGGCGACGATGTCCACGGCCTGCCCGGCTCGATCCAGCTGGACGATGGCGCCGGCGCTCAGCTTTCTGACGTCACCAAGCGGCATCGCCTTGCGCCCGACCTCGAAAGCCAGTGCAACCGGCAGATCTTCGAGCGTCGCATCGTCCAGCGCATGGCCTGCTGCCCCGGTGTCCTGACCCATCATCCACTCCCATTTCGATCCGGTAATAAGGGCCGGTGCGGCGGACAGCACCGCCCCCGACGCGCTTGTGCTGGCAGGTGCGATCAGCCGGTCGCCGATAACGAGCACCGTCGTCGCCTGTTCGGCGAACAACACGACATCTCCGGGCTTCAGCCTTCTCAGCTCGCCCAGGCTGGTGGCGAGAACATCGCACCACAGGCGAACCGGCAAAGGCAACGTGGCCGGGAACTGCGGGACACCGCTGCCTGCTTCGTCCAGGAGATGGCCCAGCCTTGAAAGCAGTGCACCGTCATCCAGTCGCAATGCGCACTTCATCGATTGGTCGCCAAAGGACAGAATGAAGCCGAATGGCGATGCTTCGGGTGACGACGCCGACTGTTCCACCGTCGCGAATTCTATTGTCGCCTGCAGCCTGGCCTCGAGCGCGTCGAGTTCATCGGCAGCGGCCGTTTCCAGAAGGAGAGCCGCATGCCGAGGCAAAAGGTTCTCCAGCCTTGCTGTCCCGTCCACGCTGGCCAGCAGTTGCTCTGCGAGCGCGAGCGGCATAACCAGCTCGGCGAAATGATCTCCGATCTTCAGACTCAGCTTGCATGATGACTGTCCGTCGGCCGGTGCAACCGGCCACGCTGTCGCGATCTTCGCCGGCTGTCCGGCCAGCGTGACGTCGATGGCGCGGCGGTGTTTGTAAAAAGCGTTGACGGCTGCAAGCTGGTCCTCCGGAACTGTTTCCAGCTCGAGCCGATCGAAAGTCGCGGCACGCTTCGGAGTTCGGCGGGCAGGTTTACGCCCTGTTGCGACCTTCGCCGACGTCAGGGTTCGAGGCATCGAACTGTCCCCCGCTCGATCATCGAACATCATCGTTCATACGGAGCATGCGGAAGCCGCCCCTCATCATCGAGGAGTTCTGCCGTGGCAGCGCGGCGCGGCGCCGTTCGTTTTTCGACCTGTTCCGCCAATGTCTCCAACTTCAACAGAGCCTTTCGGCTTTGCACGTGCCGACGCTGCGCTTCGGCCAGTTCGACTTCACACTGTTGCTGGACAAGCACCGCAGCCTCGCCCTGGGCCTGGATTTGCCCGGCTCTGGTGAGGGATGCCTCGTAGCGGCTCTGCGCCATATGAAGCTCGGCGGCTTTCACGACCCGGCTGGCCAGACCGGAAACCGCGGCGTTCTGTTCATGGATGGCGCGCTGCAAATGTTCCGCGAGCATCTGCGACGCTGCCTCGACATTCTGTCTCGCTTCGCCGACCCTGGTCTGATGCGCAGCAACGACCCCATGCGCATGGTCCTCGCGCCGCTGCCTGAGTTTTCGCAACTGGGCGATCATCCGATCATTTTTCATCGACGATCTTCCTCATGCGCTGGCGGGTCCCTTCCATGCTTTCGCTTTGTACCGATGCCTGCTGCAGGAAGGCGTTGATGGCATCGATCTTGCTCATGGCCTCGTCGGCCAACGTGTCACCGCCAGCCTTGTATTCACCGACCCGTATCAGCAGCTCGATGTCGGCGTATCGCGCCATAAGCTGCCTGAGCCGAGCGGCATCCGCCCGGTGCTGGCTGGGCGCGACCGTCTCCATCAGGCGGCTGCGGCTGCGCAACACATCGACGGCAGGAAAATGATTTCGCTGCGCCAGTTCGCTGGACAGGAAGATATGACCGTCCAGCAGTGCCTGCACTTCCTCGGCGACGGGATCGAAAGTTCCATCGCCTTCCAGGAGAACACTGTAGAGACCGGTAATCGAGCCAATCTCCCCGGGGCCAGACCGCTCCAGCAGGCGCGGCAGGGCAGCAAACAGCGACGATGGAAAGCCACGGCGCGTCGGCGGCTCGCCCGACGCCAATCCGATCTCGCGCTGTGCGCGTGCAAAACGGGTTATGTTGTCCATGGCGAGCAGCACATGCTTGCCTTGGTCGCGGAAGTATTCGGCGATTGTGGTGGCGACATAGGCTGCCTTGACGCGCTCGATGGCTGGGCGATCGGAAGTCGCCACCACAACGACCGAGCGGGCCAGGCCGTCTGTTCCGAGCTGTCGTTCGACGAATTCGCGAACCTCTCGCCCACGCTCGCCGACGAGGGCGACCACCGTCACGTCGGCATCGGTCGCGGTAACGATGTTGGACAGGAGGAGCGATTTGCCGACACCCGGCTCGCCAAAGATACCAACGCGCTGCCCCCTTGCGCAGGTCAGCATCCCGTCGATGGCGCGAATGCCGAGCTGGATCGGCTCCGATATCAGCCCGCGCTGCAGCGGCGATGGCGGATAGGCGTGAATGGGATACGCACCATCCAGTGAAAGAGGTTTGCCGTCCAGCGGTTCGCCGAACGCGTCGATAATCCTGCCCAGCAAGCCCGGTCCCACCGGCACCTGTTGGTCGCGCCTGGTGGGCACGACCTCAGTCAAGCCTGACAAGCCGGTAAGATCGCCGAGCGGTACGAGAATGGCGGCTTCTTCCAGAAGCCCGACCACCTCCGCTTTCATGGTTCTGCCGGTTCTTCTGTCCACCAGCTCACAGATCTCGCCAATCCTGGCTTCCTCGACGCTGGCGTGAATGACGGTGCCAACGACACGCTGGACGCGCCCCTTCTTCGGTCGGCTCGCGTCTTCGCTCAGCCCGGAGCGCAAACCTGGCATGATCGAAGCCAGGCGGTTTTCGATGGCTGCACGCTCTCCGGTCACGAAGCCTCCTTTGATCGGGAGGCTATTGCAGCGGCTATTGCTTCGAGCTGCGCTTCGATACCCGCGTCGATCACGGCCATATCTGTTGAAAGAATGCATGCAGCGGGCGCCAACGTGTCGTCGGCATCGATTTCCAGCGCCATGCCAAGATCGCTGTCCGCCAGGATGGCACTCAGTTCGTCGCGCATCCGGCTGACATTTTGCGGGTGCACCCGAAATCTCAGATATTTGGCGCGGCGGATTTCAGAAATCGCTTGCCGTGCAGCCTTGGCAACCAGTGTGCCGACATCGAATTGTCCGAGCACGCGGCGCACGACGTCCAGCGCCAGGCCTGCAACCTCTGCCTCGAGGCCGCCCAGGTATCTGTCGACCTTGGCGGATGTGTCGACAACCAGACGGGCGGCGGCGGTTTCGCCCTCGCTTCTGCCGTCCTTGTACCCTTGCGCGTATTCGGTGGCGTAGGCCCGCTTGGCGGCATCGTTCAGTTTCTGCGCTTCTACCTTGGCCTGTTCGAGGAACGCATAGCCATCCTGCCAGGCGGTTACTTCGTCTGCACGCAGTATGCGTGCACGCGGCCGGGCCAGTGTTGTCCGTGTAACGTCGGCGCTCGACATCCGGCTACTCCACGGCACGACGCAGGATACGAGCACCAAGCTCCGCAACCTGCCTGGCATCGCCCAAACCCGGCAGACCGTTTGCAAGTTTCAAGCAGACCCGGCTGGCCAGCTGTGGCGGCACGTCCTGCAGCCATGACTCGAGGCAACTCAAACCGTCGGCAAATATCCTGCCGCTCAAACCGTCCAGCGGTTCCAGCGACTTGGCCGGACCGGAAATATCCCGGTTCGCAACGGCAGAAGCGCAAAGCTCGGGACCAAGAGCGGCCTGGATGGCACTGGCCTGACGCCCGTCGATGATTGCGGCAAGGCTGTTTGCCCAATAGATGGCACCGGCGCGCAAGGCCAATCGCTCGAGCTCGTCGCCCGACAAGAGAGCGATCTGTTGATCAACCTGTTCAGGCAGTCGGGCGAGCCCCCGGGCCGCCAATCCATGACGCTCGGCCAGGAGTTTCGAAAGCCGCGGCTGCAAGCGTGGCGTTTCCAGCATCCGCTCGCAAGCCTCGAAGCCGATCTGGCCATCGAAACAATCGGAGAGCCACCCGGCATCGGCGTAGCCGGCAGGATTCGACCAGAATTCCTGCCAGTCCGGACTGACGGCTTCCTCACGCCCGGCCAACTGCGTCATGCCTTCTTGGCCGGCACCGCCGGCACATCGAGTGCATAGACGCTGGGGCGCCGATACCAGCGTATGTAGGCCAGCCACCCCGCAAGAGCCGCGATGATGGCGATCATTCCATAGAACAGCCACTGTGCCGTTGCGACGCTGTCGGGGTGGAGCCAAAGTCCCAGGAACGATGCAAAACCAACCTCGCCTGTCGGCGGTTCCACAGTCGCCGCCACCGGCACAAGCGTCACCGACACATTGTCATAGGTCAGTCCTGCAACCCCCTTGGCCACGAGCATCTTCACCTGCGGGATCAGTTCGTTCATCGGAACGGAAGCACGGTGGCGGATGAAGACCGATGCCGACGACGGTACCAGCCCCTGTTTCAGCGGGTCGTTTTCGGGCAGCACCAGATGCACCCGCGCCGACAGCACGCCATCGATTTCGGATATCGTGCGCGACAGCTCCTGGCTCAGACCATAAATCATGGTCGCCCGCTCTTCGGCCGGCGACGAGACGATGCCGCTGCGCTTGAAAACATCGCCAAGCGTCTGGAACTCCTGCTTGGGTAAACCGCTTTCGTCGAGGATCGCCATCGCCTCGGCAAAACGGTCCTTGTCGACGAAGACTGTCATTTTTCCGTCTTTGGCGGCCTCGCGCTGAGCGGGAATGCCGTGACGGATCAGGGTGGCGACGATCTCATTCGCCTGCTGCTGGTTGAGACCGGAATAGAGCTCGACAGAACAGGCCTGCAGAACGAGCATGACCGATACGGCCAGAACCGCGCGCAGCCATTTTCGGAAACGGAGCGGCGTAAGCGCGCGCAAAAGCAATGTCATCGACTTCCCCACCACGGTCGTGCCTATTGCTGCTTGATGAGGGTGCTCGTCGATGACGTGACGGCAGTTACGCTGCTGGTTACCACTTCAAGGTTGGCAGCAGCCCACATGACCGAGATTGAACGATCAAGAAGCTGTTCCGCATTCTGCGCCGGCGAAACAGCTTCTTCGCCTTCCGCAGCTCCTGTCCCGCCATGTGTGCCATTCGGCCTGGCGTCTGGCTGAACGCCGGCTTCCTTAAGGGCGGCCTGCACTTTTTGCATCGTCCCTTCCAACGACTTCACCGCCGAACCCAGCAGCGCCGATGTATCTGAACCCTGCCCGCCGCCTGATTTTTCGATCTGGGTCAGATATTCGAAGAGTTGATGTTCGCTGGTCGCTTCAACAGGTTCGAGGGTCTGTCGCTGCGCCCTGGTCGACGCCGCAGTCTGCGGCGCATCCTGTGCCACCTGCTGGCCGGCACCGGTCGCGATCCCACCCTGCTCAGGTTTCTTCGCCTTCAGGACCTGTGACTTCGGGTCGGCTGCGTTCGTGCCGTTGCCTGGCTGTGTTGCCGAACCGACGGCTACCTGTTGCTGCAGCGCCATGCCGCTGGACATGTTCGACAGTGCGACCTCGAGCGCTCCAATCGGTGCAACTTGCATCAGCGTGCCTCCTGCCCTTGTTTCGGTTTCTCGGCGGGAACGATCTGGGCTTCCGCCTGCCTGCCCCGGAAAACCCGAACCGAAACAGCTTTTTGTGCGCTTTGTTTCGCGGAGACGCCGAGCGTCTTTCTGACGAGGTCGATGTAGGATGGCGGACCGGCCACCTGAACCACGTCGTCCTGTTGCGAGACCTTGAGCGAGAAGCGCGGATCGATGACACCAAGCCTGTTCAGCTTTTCTTCTGCTCCGGCCGCAGCGTTTGCATCGAGCGGGATGGTCTCGTTGCGAACTTCCGCCTCGGTCGCCACGTTGAGGACGAGACCGTCAAAGTGCCAGACAAGTCCGTAGCGGCTGCAGAGTTCATCGAGAAATGTCTTCGCGGTGCCAGCTGGCATGGTACCGCTCAAACGTCCCTTCACCTGATCGCTGACCCTCACGGTAACGCCCATGTTGCGTCCCAGCTCGATCAGCGCATCGCGCACCGACTGGTCGACGGTGATGTATTTATAGGGACCATCCGGCCAACGCGGCTCGGCCGCCTGCGCGGCAAAAGTGGAGAAACCGAATATGAAAAGGCCCACGACACCAGCCAGTCTCGAGGAGGTGGCGGCGAGAGAAGACAGTCGATCCGAAGTGCAGGAAGCAAGTCCCGTCAACATTGATCCTACCGAGAAAAGCCGGCTTTCGCCGATCCCGCCCACGCAACATTCACCCGCCGATTCACTCTATCGCGCACATGTTGAAATGGGAAGTCCAATTGGATTGCGATTGTAAAATCAGTTCCAAATGTTGCACGCGCTCTTGAAAAAGATATGTTGCGCTCCAATCGAGGATCACGGGATGGTGATCGCGAGCAGAGGGGATGTGGCGATGACAATGCGGTTGCGCTTGCCGCTGTTTCTTGTGAGCCTGATCTTAACGGTCATCTCCGCAGGCGCTCAGACCAATTCCGGTTATGATCCGCGCAGTTGGGCATATGACGAAGCTACCAACGCAGTCATCCCACCTTCCGCAGCGGGTGATACCGATCAACCTGTCGAGAATGAGGGGCCGCCTCCTTCCTGGTCGCCTATTCCGAGGCAGGTCGTAAGCTTCCGCGATGCGCAGCCCACCGGAACGATCATTGTCAGCACAGGCGAGCGGCGGCTTTTTTATGTGCTCGGCAATGGAAAGGCCCTGCGTTATGCCATCGGGGTGGGCAAGGAGGGCTTTGAATGGGCGGGCCGCGACAAGATCTCTGACAAGAAGGAATGGCCGGACTGGCGCCCACCGCAGGAGATGCGCAGACGCGTCGCAGCGGACGGGAAGTCGCTACCGGTTCACGTCGCCGGCGGGCCGAACAATCCTCTCGGTGCAAGAGCGCTCTACATCGGCAACACGCTCTATCGTATCCATGGTACGAACCAACCCTGGACAGTCGGCAAGGCCAACTCCTCGGGGTGCATTCGCCTGACCAACGAAGATATCATCGATCTCTATGCGCGCGTGCAAATCGGGGCGAACGTTATCGTGAGGCATTAAGATCGAGACAAAGCACTTTTCAGCAGCAAAGAACGTTTAAAGACCACAATGATCCCATTCAATATCAAACAATTAGAGACATTTCTTCTGGTCGCGGCCTTCGGCTCTTTCCGCAAAGCCGCCGAGCGGCTGAACACCACCCAGCCCGCCGTCTCCACCCGTATCGCCAGTCTTGAGGAAGCGCTCGGGGCAAAGCTTTTCGAGCGCCAGGCCAGTACCGTGCGACTGACTGCGCAGGGTCAACAGCTGCTGCCATCTGCCCAGAGCGTGCTCAAGGTGGCGGAGCGGTTGCAGCTCACGGCCAAATCGCTGTCGGAAACCGCAGGTGTATTGCGGCTTGGCGTCTCTGAAACCATCGTCCACACCTGGCTGCCGGACTTTCTCAAGCAACTGCAGACGCATTGTCCGCTGGTAGACGCCGATATTCTCGTCGATTCATCGGCAACTTTGCGCAGCGAATTGATGACCCACCGCATCGACCTGGCCTTCCTGATGGGACCTGTCTCGGAATATGCGATCGAGAACATCGACATGCCGCCCTTCCCGCTCGTCTGGGTCTGCGCTCCTGACCTGGAATTGCCGAAGGGCCGGAAGTTGACCTTGCAGGAGCTGACGCGTTTTCCGGTCATCAGCTATGCCCGCACCACGCGTCCCTATACCGAGCTCTACCGCAAGTTCAGCCGCGATCTTGAGGAAATGCCGCGCATATTCCCGGCCAATTCGATCGCTGCGGCGCTGAAGATGGCAATGACGGGAATAGGCATCGCCTCACTGCCGCGCGATGTCGTTGTGGAGCATACAATGGCCGGGACCTTGCGCATCGCCGACTGCGACTGGCATCCGTCCGACCTGGAGTTCACCGCGTCCTATTCGTCGGAGCCGTCCAACCCGCTGGCCGAGCAGGCAGCGCAACTGGCGGCATGCACAGCACACTCCTATTCGGTCCGCGCCAGCAGAGCGCGGACCCAATGACGGACGATCCCGGTCAACCAACTGCAACGGTCGGCAGATAGATCCGATCGCCGGCGAAGATCACATCCGGGCTCACGATGTGATCCATGTTGAGCACCACCGTATCGGCGACGTCGGCCGAGTTGGTCGTGGCAATGAGCCGGATGCTGTCGCCGTTCTTCACCTCGACCCAGCGGTAACCACCCTGCTCCAGTTTGGGATTGATGCGCCCATCGCCGT
>VFQQ010002539.1_pt1 | contig 20161 bp, 11 predicted proteins | sample 3512341 | NCBI WGS metagenome assembly VFQQ01 (sample SAMN10412373, study PRJNA504923) | tailings metagenome | isolation source: Relicate 2 Philex TSF1 revegetated site | place: Philippines: Tuba, Benguet | collected 2017-08-29 | reverse complement strand
GGCGTCTCGACTACGCTCGACGCGAACGGAATTTGATATGACCAAGCAATATGACGCCCTGATCATCGGCGCCGGCCACAACGGCCTCGTCTGCGCCTTCTATCTGGCGCGGGCCGGGATGAAGGTCCGCATCGTCGAGGCGCGCGATGTCGTCGGCGGCGCCGCGGTGACCGAGGAATTTGCGCCGGGGTTCCGCAATTCGGTCGCGAGCTACACCGTCAGCCTGCTCCAGCCGAAGGTCATCGCCGACATGCGCCTTGCCGATCATGGTTACCGCGTCATCGAGCGTCCGATCAGCAATTTCCTGCCGCAGGAGGATGGTGGCTATCTCAAACTCGGCGGCGGGCTCGAACGCACGCAAAAGGAATTTGCGCGCTTCTCGGCCTACGACGCCGCGCGATTGCCCGAATATTATGACATGCTCGAGGGTGTTGCCGACGTGCTGCGCGACCTCGCGCTCAAATCGCCCCCCAACGTCGGCGACGGTTTCAAGACGCTGATCGACGCGGCGCGGCAGGGGCGCGGCCTCGCCAAGCTCAGCCTGTCGCAGCAGCGCGACGTGCTCGAACTGTTCACCAAATCAGCGCGCACCTTTCTCGACAGCTGGTTCGAAAGCGAGGCGGTGAAGGCGGCGTTTGGCTTCGACGCGGTCGTCGGCAATTACGCCAGCCCCGACACGCCGGGCAGTGCCTATGTCCTGCTCCACCATGTGTTCGGGGAGGTGAACGGCAAGAAGGGCGCGTGGGGCCACAGCATCGGCGGCATGGGCGCGATCACCCAGATGATGGCAAAGGTCTGCACCCAGCTGGGGGTCGAGATCAGCCTCGAAAGCCCGGTATCGCGGGTGCTGGTCGATGGCGACAAGGCGGTCGGGGTCAAGTTGGTGAGCGGCGAGGAAATCGCGGCGGCGCGGGTCATCGCCAATGTCGGGCCGAAACTGCTCTATGAACGGATGTTCGACGAAGGCGACATCGCCCCCGAATTCCGCCGCCGGATCAAGGCATTCAAGGCGGGCAGCGGGACGTTCCGGATGAATGTCGCGCTCAGCGAGCTGCCCCAATTCACCTGCCTGCCCGAACCGGGCGAGCATCACCAGTCGGGGATCATCCTCGCCCCAACGCTCGACTATATGGACCGCGCGTTCCTCGACGCGAAGCAATTTGGCTGGTCGAAGCAGCCGATCGTCGAAATGTTGATTCCCTCGACCATCGACGACAGCCTCGCGCCGCCGGGGCAGCATGTCGCCAGCCTCTTCTGCCAGCAATTCGCCCCCGAACTGCCCGACGGCCGGGACTGGGATGCCGAAGAAGATGCCGCTGCCGACTGCATCATCGACACCGTCGAAGCGCATGCCCCCGGCTTCCGCGCCTCGATCGTCGGCCGCCAGATTCTCAGCCCCAAGGGGCTCGAGCGCAAATTCGGGCTGATCGGCGGCGACATCATGCACGGCAATATGAGCCTCGACCAGCTGTGGTCGGCGCGCCCGGTGCTCGGCAACGGCGCCTATCGCGGGCCGCTGAAGAACCTCTACATGTGCGGCGCGGGCACCCACCCCGGCGGCGGCGTCACTGGCGCGCCGGGGCATAACGCGGCGCAGGTGATCCTGCGCGACCGGGGTTTCTTCGCGCCGCGGTGGCGTTGAGCGGCGATCAGGCGGAGGTGCTGGCGATCCGTGCCGCGGCGAAGCGCGTCCAGGCATAGAGCGGCAGGCCCGCCGCCATCAGCACAAGACTGAGCGCGCTGACGCTGATCCCGGCACCCCACAAGGTCCAGAGCGCATAGGCGAGGCCGAGCAGCGCGACCGGGATCGCGACGCGCAGCCGCAAGGCGGCGGCAGCGCAGGCGAGGTAGAGCCACAGCGTCACCGACGTCGACAACACCGCCATGAAGGTGAACATCTCGCTGGTCGATTTATTGTTGTTCAGCACCACGCATGCGGTGGCGATCAGGCTGGACAGCAAAAGCGAGACAGCCGGGGTGCCGTGCCGGTTCTGCCGCGCCAGCCAGCCGGGAAGCAACCCTCGTTCGGCCAGCCGGGCGGGCTGTTCGGCCTGGATCAACGTCCAGCCGTTGAGCGCGCCGAGCGCGCTGATCGCCGCAAATGCGGCAATCCATGCCCCTGGCCCGGGTCCCCAATAGGTTTCGACGAAAAGCGAGAAGGGCGCTTCCGACGCGGCGACGGCGGCGGGCGGCAGCATCAGTGCGATCGCCGAACAAACGACCAGATAGATCACCCCCGTCGCCAAGGTTCCGATCATCGTCGCGCGCGGGATATTGACCGCCGGCCTGTCGACCTTGGCGGCCGCGACGCTCGCCGATTCGAAACCGAGCAAGGCCCACAGGGTCAGGATTGCCGAACCGCTGACCGCCGTGAGCGACAATCCGTCGACGGGGAAGGGGGTCAAGACGACCGGTTCGCTGCGCGAAAAGGCGATCGGGATCAGGATGATGACGGCCAGCAGCGGAATCAGCTTGATCGCCAGCGTGACGACCTGAAATCCGCCGCTGGCGCGGGCGCCCTGCCAGTTGATCGCGGTAACGATCCAGATCAGCGCGATCGTCGATATGGCCATATGCTGTCCCAGCACCGGCATGAACAGGCTGAGAAAGCTGACCGCCGCGACCGCCAGCGTGACGTTGGCGGTCCATACCGACACCCAATAGGCCCAGCCGATCATGAAGCTGGGGACGCGGCCAAAGGCGCGCTCGACAAAGCCCGTCGGGCCGCCGGCGTCGGGGTGGGCGACCGTCAGCCGCGCCAGGACAAAGGCCAGCGCGAGCGCGCCGCCGATGGTGATGACCCAGCCGACCACGCCGTTCCAGCCAAAGGGGGCAAGGCTGGCCGGGAGCAGGAAAACCCCCGAACCGATCATATTGCCCATGACCAGCGCGATCGCCATCGAAAGGCCAAGCTTGCGCGTTGGCCTTTCGCGGGGATTCGTGGTCGCGGTCACCCGGTCAGAAGTCCTTGCTGACCTTGATTCCGATCAACCGCGGGCGGATGACATTGTCGTAAAAGACGCCGCCGGTGCTGCTGATCCCGTCGGGATCGCCGCAGATCGATTCGCCGCACTGCCCCGCGCTGTTGATGACGCCGCGGCTGTTGAACAAATTGGTCGCGAAAAGCTCGCTGCTCCAGCCCTCGCCCTTGATGCCGAAACTGATATCGGCGGTGGTATAGGCCTTGAAATTGCCGACGATGCCGTTCTCGAACGGCCGGAGGTCCGACCGGCGCTTGCCGATATGATTGGCGGCGAACTGGACATGGCCGTCCATGCCGCCGATCGGAAAGACATAGCGTGCGATCGCATTGCCCTTGAATTTGGCGGTGACCGGCAGCCGTGAACCGGCGGGCGCCAGCAGCGCGTTGGTCTGTCCCGGCGGGTCGATCGTACAATCGAAAGTGGGATTGGCGATGCGGCAGAAATCGCGCCGGATCGTTGCGTCGTTATAGCTGCCGCCCAGGCTGAGCGACAAGCCGCCCGACCGATAGTTGAGATCGGCCTCGATCCCGCGGATGCGCGCGATCCCGGCGTTGCGGATTTCGGTCAGGCCGTTGGCGCCCAGGAACGACAGCTGGATGCCCTTCCAGTCCTGCTGGTAAATGGCGCCGTTGAACCGCAGCGGCCCGAACGACGTTTTCCAGCCGAACTCGTAATTGTCGAGGGTATCGGGGCTGTAGGGAGGCAGTGTCCCGCGCCGGTTGATCCCCCCCGGGCGGAAACCGCGCGACCAGGTGCCGTACAGCATCACATCGTCGCTGACCTTGTAGGTCAGGTTGAGCTTGTGAATGAAATCGGTGTCCTTGGTCCGCTTGTCGAGGTTGGTGCAGGGCGAACCGACGACGATGGTCGGCGCGAAGCAGGCGGCTTCGCCCGTCCGGCTGCTAAACCCAGCCGAATAGCCGAAGAAACCGACCAGGCTGTTGTCGAATTTATACACGCGGCCGCCACCGGTCAGCGTCAGCTTGTCGGTGATGTCGAAACTGACTTCGCCGAACGCGGCATAGTCGCGGTCGATGCGCAATTGCTTGGTCAGCCAGATATTGCTGCCGGTTCCGGTGACGGTGATCGCGTCGGCGATATTGTCGATGATGTAGTTTTGTTCGATATTATGCGCCTGGCGCTGCCAGAACAGCCCGCCGATAAAGCGGATGCGCGCATCGGCGGGCGAAGCGACGCGGATTTCGGCAAAGCTGCGTTTATAGCGGTCGATGCCCTGAATATACTGGTTCGGGTTGACCGGATCACCGTTGTTGTCGGTGAAATAGGCGCCATAGCCATAGAGCGCGTCATAGAAATAGGCGTAGTCGGAATAGTCGCTTTCGGTCTCGGTCTTGCGACGCAGGTGGCCACCAGTCGCAGTCAGGTCCCAGCTGCCGATCTTGCCCTCGATCGTCATCGCGGCCTGGATCCATTTGTCGTCGCCGCGTTCGGGATTATACTGCACCGTTTGCAGTGTGCGGCTCACCGCACTCGACCGCTCCTGCGCAAAGCTGCCATTGGCTTTCTGAATCTGTCCCATCACATTGGGCCGGATCGTCCAGTTGTCGTCGAGTTCGATTCCGAGCGCCAGGCGTGCGCCATAGGTATCGACGTCGTTATAGTCCTTTTCGACCAGATTGGCGTTCGACTGGGTGATGCCGCTGGTCGGATAGGTGCGGCTCCCCGCGACATTGTCGATATAGCCGGCGTCGTGGCGATACCAGCCGACCAGACGCAGCGCGGCGCGCTCGCCGAGCGCCGCGTTGACGAAGCCTTCCGCCACCCCGCCGATGCCGCCGCGCGACACCGAATTGAGCTCGAGCCCCAGCGAGCCATAGGTGCCGCTGGTGTCGGGCTGGTTGGTGACCAGCTTGATCGTGCCCGCCATCGAACTGGCGCCGTACAGCGTGCCCTGCGGCCCGGCGAGCGCCTCGACGCGCGCCAAGTCATAGGCGTGGATGTCGAGCGCACCCTGGATCGTCGTGATCGGCATTTCGTCCAGATAGGTGCCGACGGTCGGCAGCGACGCCGAGTGGTTGGCATTCTCGCCCGACGCAACGCCGCGGAAATAGACCTGGCTGAATCCGGGGGCGAGCGTCTGGATCGTCACCGACGGCAGAAATTTGACGACGTCCTGAAATTCCTTGACCTGCAACTCGTCGAGCCGCTCGGCCCCGATTGCCGTGATCGCTAGCGGTACGTCCTGCAGATTCTGCTCGCGCTTCGACGCGGTGACGACGATGTCGCGGTCGTCGTTGGTCGTCGAGCCCTGCGCCAGCGCTGCGCCCGACGTGCACAGGATCGTGCTGCCCAGCAGCAGTGCGCCGCCGCGTGCCAGCTTTGCCGAAACTTTCATCATGAGACCCCTCTCGAATGACAACTGTATGACGACAGCATGACGCCGCGCCGCGTCAGCACAAGCCTTGTTCGCCGTACCGGTGCATGGCTGCTCGAAAATGTCGCCTGCTGTTGCCGAAAGGCAACATTTTGTCGCCGTCGATCGGTGCTGCGCGTCAGTCGAAGACCTGCGGAACCGCGGGATAATCGTCCAGAACCGCGCCCAGCGCATCCTTCAGCGGGCCGAGCCAGGCTTCGTAGGGGCGCCACTGGTCGACCCCGTCGCGGTTGATCGGACGCCGCACCTGTTCGCTCGACGCGGTGCGCACCGCGCGCGCGTTGGTGTGGAACGCCATGCAGGCGTCCTCGAACGGCAGGCCGAGATAGCCGAGCATGGCGCGCACCTCTGCCTCGGGATCGGCCAGCAACGCTTCGTGGATGACGCGGTGAACGCGGCCCGGCTGCACGCGGTCGATATGCGCCATCAACCGGACATAATCGCGGTAGTAGGCGCCCATGTCGGCCAGACCATAGCTGAACGCCTGACCCTTGGCATAATGCTGGCGGAAATTGGACCAGCAGCAATCGAGCGGGTGGCGCCGCGCGTCGATGATCTTTGCATTCGGCAGGATCAGCCGGATCAGCGGCACATAGCGCCAGTTGTTCGGCAGCTTGTCGATATAGAATGGCTTGCCGGTCTTGCGCTGCACCGCGGTGCGGCGGAGGAAGGCGGCGCCCATTTCGGCCAGCCGTTCGGGCGGCGCGTCGGCGAGCGCGGCGACCCAGTGGCGTCCCTCGCCGCGCGTTTCGCGCCCGAGGCCGAGCGCCAGCGCCGGAATGTCGGGCAGTTCCATCGTGCCTTCGATCGCCGAATGGCTGGCCAATATCTGTTCGATCAGCGTCGATCCGGCGCGCGGCATACCGAGGATGAAGATTGGATCGGGGGCCGGATCGCCGGCGCCCGCGCGGGCGGCAAAAAACTCGGCGGTGCAGGTCGCGATCGCCGCATCGACGATCATCCGCGTATCGGCCGCATCATAACCGAGCTGCGCGGCGCGGATCGCATTGCCCGCAGCATAGTGACCGAATGCCGCGTCGGCATTACCCGCATCGTCATACGCCTTGCCGAGCGCGAAATGCAGGTGCAGCCGGTCGTCGTCGCGCGCCGCATGGTCTGGGTTGGCGGCACCCAGCGCCGCCTCCATCGCCGCACGGTCGTCGGCGTCGAACCGGATCGTCTTGAGATTGGCAAGGCTCCACCACAGTTCGCCAAGGCCGGGATCGACCTCCAGCGCGTGGCGATAGGCGGCAATGCAGTCCTCCTGACGCCCCACCGTCTTGAGCATATGACCATAGCTCATCCACAGCTTGGCGTGGTCGGGGAAGCGCCGGGTCAATTGTTCGTACAGCGCGATCGCTTCGTCATAGCCGCCGATGCGGCCGAGTGCGGCCGCCTTCAGATTGGCGTGCGCCGGATTGTCGGGGTCCTCGCCCAGCACGGCGTCGAGCGCCGCGACCGCGTCGGCGTAGCGGTTCTGCTTGTAATAGACCGTCGCCAGATTAGCGCGCGCGGCGCCGAAACCCGGCGCGAGTTCCAGCGCCCGCGTCAGCAGCTTTTCGGCGTCGCCATAGCGACCGATCCGCCCCGCGACTTCGGCCAGCATCCGGATCGCCGCGACATCGGTCGCATCCTCGCGCAGCCGCGCGCGCAGTGCGGCCTCGGCATCGGGCAGCCGGTCTTCGGCCAGCGCCAGCGCCGCGGCGACCATGGCGTCGTCGTGGATCGTTGCCGCGACGGCGGCGAGCGACGCGGCTTGCGCGTCCGCCTCGCGGCCCAGCGCTCTCAGCGCGTGGGCGGCGATACGGTGCGCGGCCGCGGATGTCGGCACCGCCGCGGTGATCGCCTGCGCTTGCGCCAGTGCGCTGCCGGGCTCGGCCGCCAGCAACTGGCGGGCGTTGGCGAGCGCCGCGTCGAGCGTGACCGTCGCCACCGGCTCCGTCAGCCCTTGGCCGCGCGGGCCTTGGCAATCGCCTGGCGCAGCGCGTCATAGCCGATCTGGCCCTGCAGCATCTGGTCGCCGACGATCCAGGTCGGGGTGGCATTGAGCTGCAGCTGCGTCGCGATCGCGAGGTTGCTGTCGAGCTCGCGCTGGAACAAGGCTTCGTTGGCGGTGGCATCGGCGCTGCCGTCCGTCACCACGCCGGCGCGTTCGGCCGCGGCCGCGATCCCCGCGGCGTCAAGCGAGCCGACCGCGAACATCGCATGGTGGAACGCGTCATATTTGCCCTGCCGCGCGGCGGCGAGCGCCATCAGCGCCGCGTCGCGGCTCTGCGGCGCAATGATCGGCAATTCGCGGAACACCACTTTCAGCCTTTTGTCTTCACGGATCAGCCGGTCGACATCGGGGACGCTCGCGCGGCAGAAGCCGCAGGCATAATCGGTAAACACCACCAATGTCACATCGCCGTCGGCGTTGCCCGCCCATGCGCCGGCATAGGGTTTTTCGAGCGCCGGGCGGATCGCGCCGATCGCCTTCGCGATTTCGCCGTCCCGCTGCGCTTCCAGCGCTTCGGGAATGATCTGCGGATTGGCCCTGATATAGTCGGCAACGATCGTTTCGACCTCGCCCTTGCTCATGCCGCCGCCCAACCGTCCGCCGAGCCAGAAGGCGGCGGCGAGTAGCAGAACCCCGGCCGCTGCCAGCACGATCCACATCCGCGTCGATCCGCCGTCCATGCCGTTCCCCTTCAGCTGCGGCAAAGGGCTTGCCGCCATCGCCCGCGCCGCCGGTCGTTTCGGCTTGGCCGCGGGCAACGGCGAACGGTCGTCGCCTTCTCCGGACGGTGTCACTGCCGCCGGTGCGGCAGGAGGGGCTGCGGCAGCCAGCGCAGCATCACCTGCGAAGAGCGGCAGGTCAGGGGCCGCCGGGGCGGCCTGCTGCGCCGCGGCTTCCTCGCGCGCCAGCAATTGTTCGAGCCCCGACGGCGGCGCATCTTCGGCGCGCGGCGCGGGGCGCAGGCGTGTCGCCGCCTCGCCCAGGCTGCCCTTGATGCTCTCGCTGCCCGACCGGGCGATCTGGCCAACGCCTGCCTTTGTCTTGCCGGCCACTTCGCCCAGTCCGCGCCCGGCCTCGCTCGACAGCTTGCGGGCTTTGTCGCCCAGCGCCAGCCTGTCCCACGCAGCGCCGCCGGCCTGCGCGGCGGTGCGGGCGGCGCTGGCCGACGTGCGCCCGGCTGCGCCTGCGGCCCGGGTCGTCGCGGCCGCGATCTTCGCTGCGCCCTCGCGCGTCCGGCGTGGAATCTCCATCGCTTCGACGCGCGCGGGAATATCGGCGCGGTCGCCGAGGTCGATCGTCCAGTCGGCGAAGCGCGCGGCACCGTTACGCAGCGCCCGCCACAGGCGGGCGCTTCCTGCCTTCACCTGGTCCGCGGTGACAACCGGCTTGCGCGCAGGCGGTTCGGGCGCGGCATAGCGCGACACGTCGAGGCCGACGGGAGGCACCTCGCGCGGCTTGGCCAGCCCTTCGTCGCGCGCAACCGGCGCCGACGGCGCGGCGCCCGGCGGCGACGCGGGGTCGCGCAGCCATGGCTGGTAATAATCGTCTTTTTTATCGGTCACTTGTCGCCCTCGAACCGCGCTTGATCGCGATGCGCCGCCCCTGCCTTACCCGAATCTAGCGCCGTTTGCGCGTCCGTTCCACCTCGGCGCGCGCCACCAGCGAAATATCCTGTGCGCGGATCCAGTCGGGCGAGCCCTGGGGCAAACCCTGCATCGCCATTTCGGCATTACGCAGCGCCAGCGCCGCCTGTCCACCCTGGAGATTGTAACGCTCCGCCGAAGCGAGCGCGGCGCGCGATTGATCACCCTTGTTCGCATAGACGATGCCGAGCTGGTACCAGGCAAAGGGATTTTTATTGTCGAGCGCGACGGCGGTCCGCAGCACTTTTTCGGCTTCGGCAAAATTGGCCGGGTCTTCGGTGGCAATCAGCGCGTGGCCCAGCGTTGCCGCGATCAGCGGCTGCGACCGCGATTTCGCGACCGCTTCGCGCAGCGGCGGCAAGGCTTCTTTCGGGCGCCCCGATTCGAGCAGGATCTGCCCCTCGAGCTCGAGGAAATAAGGATCGTCCCGATCGGTAGCGAGGAGCGCTTCGACCTCCGCGAGCGCCTTTTGCGGATAGGCGCTGCGATGCCAGGCATAGGCGCGGGCATAGCGCGCCGGGATGCTGGTGTCGGTTTCGGGATATTTGCGCAGCGTCCGGTCGGGGTCGGTCATATAGCCTGACAGCTTGGCCTTCACGCGCTGGAACCGCCGCTCGATATCGGGATCGGCCGGTTTTTCCCACGCCGGATCGATGACATAGACCTCGCGCAGCGTCTGGATGCGGTCACCCGACATCGGGTGGGTCCGCCCATAGGCCTGGTCGTCATCCTGTTTGACGGCATAGCGAAACTCCAGGTTCTGGAGCTTCTTGAAAAAGGCCAGGCTGCCGCGGCCGCTGATCCCCGCGGTCGACAGATATTGGGCGCCGGCAGCGTCGGCGGTCGATTCCTGCACCCGGCTGAAGGCGAGGAATTTGCCGAGCGCGGCCTGTTGGCCCGCCATCATGATGCCCATGCCGGCTTCGCCGCCGCCCGCCGCAATCGCTGCCGCGCCGAGCAACAGGCTAAGCAGCGAAATCCCCGTCGCCGCGCTGGCCCCTTCGTTGATGCGGATGGCATGGCCGCCGATGATATGGCCAAGCTCGTGCGCCAGAACCCCCTGAACCTCTTCCGCCGTGTCGGCTGCCTCGATCAATCCGGCAAAGACATAGACATCCTGGCTGCCCGCGACAAAGGCGTTGATACTGCGATCGCCGAGCAGATGAACGCGGACCTGGCCGGGCTGAAGCCCCGCCGCGACCGTCAGCGGGTCCATCATGTCCTGGAACAATTGTTCGGTTTCGGCATCGCGCAGGATCGATTGCGCCATCGCCGGGCGCGCCGCAAAGGCAAGCACCGCCAGCATCGTCAGCAGGATCCGGATCAGGTGACGGGGCGCACGCACCGCGCGCGTGCGGTGTAGGGGCAGGGCGGTCATGGCCGCCTCCGTCGCCCGGCGCGTCTGAACCTTGCGTGAAGCCATAGGGACTTATTGGGGGTCCGCGCTCGCGGGTGCAAGCGCGGCGTGCGATTTCTGCGGTCGATGGTTGACGGGACGACGATGGCCGGGGTTGCCGGAGGCCCGGCCCCGCGCGTGCGGGGAGACCGGGCCTCGCGATCAAATGGCGCGTGTCAGTTGCCGAAGGTTCGTTGCCACCAGCCGCGGCGCGGTTCGCCATCGGGGCCGGTACCGCCCGCATCGCGATCGGCTGCGACCGGTTCGGCCTCGCCGGTTGCAACGGCTTCGGGCGCCGCTTCTGCCGCCACTGCCTTTTTGGCCCGGCTGGCGCGCTTTTTGGGAGCGGGCTTTGCGGGCTCAGCCTCGACCTCCGCCGCAGCGACTGTCGTTTCGACCGGGGCCGTCGCCTCGGCGGTTTCCGCGGTTTCGCTCGCTTCGGCTTCGGCTTCGGCCGCAGCTTTGGTCTTGCGCGGCGCGCGCTTCCGCTTCGGCTTTTCCTCGGCAGCGGGGGCTTCATCGGCGACCGGTTCCGCCGCTACGGCATCGGCGACCGGCTCGACGTCGTCTGCCGCTGCGCCATCGTCGGTCGCATCACTCGCATCGGCCTTTTTGCGTCCGCGACCGCCGCGGCGACGGCGTGGCTTGGCTTCGGCGGCCTCGGCATCGACGGTTTCGCCGGCTCCTTCGGGTGCCGCATCGGCATCGGTATCGGCTTCCGCGTCCTGGCTGTCGGTCGCCTCGCCGCCTTCCGCGATTTCATTGCCTTCTTCGTCGCGGCGACCGCGGCGGCCGCGGCGGCGGCGGCGGCGGCGCTTGCGGCCTTCACCGTCGGTGTCGCCGTCGCCTTCCTCGCGCGTACGTTCGCGCGGGCGCCGGTCTTCGGCGGCTTCCGCTTCGATGACGTCTTCATCCTCGTCCTCGGGGATGTCGTCGTCGTCGTCCTCGATCGGGGCGATCGGGGCAAAGCTGCGGCGCTGGGTCGGCGGCGGGCCGGTGACCTCGACCGCCATGCGCGCGCCCTCGGTCTCGCCGTCGGGCAGGATTTCGACGGTGACGCCGTAGAGTTCCTCGATGTCGCGCAGCTCGCGGCGTTTTTCGTTGAGCAGGTAGAAGGTCGCTTCCTGGCTGGCGCGCAGGGTGATGCGGCTGCCCTTGCCGCGCGCCGCTTCCTCTTCGATCAGGCGCAGCGCGCTGAGCCCCGCCGACGATGCGGTGCGGACGAGGCCGGTGCCTTCGCAATGCGGGCACGGGCGGGTCGACGCTTCGAGCACGCCGGTGCGCAGCCGCTGGCGGCTCATTTCCATCAGGCCAAAGCCCGAAATGCGGCCGACCTGGATGCGCGCGCGGTCGTTCTTCAGCGCGTCCTTCATCGCGCGCTCGACCTTGCGGACGTTCGAGCCATGATCCATGTCGATGAAGTCGATGACGATCAGACCTGCCATGTCGCGCAGACGCAGCTGGCGCGCGATTTCGGCCGCCGCTTCCAGATTGGTGCTGACCGCGGTCTGCTCGATATTATGCTCGCGCGTCGAGCGGCCCGAGTTGATGTCGATCGACACCAAGGCCTCGGTCGGGTTGATGACCAGATAGCCACCCGATTTCAGCTGGACGACGGGATTGAGCATCCCCGCCAGTTGATCTTCGACGCCGTAACGCTGATACAGCGACACCGGATCGGCATATTGCTTCACGCGCCGCGCGTGGCTGGGCATCAGCAGCTTCATGAACTGCTTGGCGGCCTTATAGCCCTCGTCCCCCTCGACGAGCACTTCCTCGATGTCCTTGTGATAGATGTCGCGGATCGCGCGCTTGACGAGGTCGCTGTCCGAATGGACCAGCGCGGGGGCGCTCGATTCCAGCGTCTTTTCGCGAATCTCGTCCCACAGCCGCGCCAGATAGTCGAAGTCGCGCTTGATCTCGACCTTGGTGCGGCTCATCCCGGCGGTGCGGACGATGCAGCCCATCGTCGGCGGCAGCGCCAGTTCGTCGATCATCGCCTTCAGCTTGCGGCGATCGGCGCCGTTCGAAATCTTGCGGCTGATTCCGCCGCCGTGCATCGTGTTCGGCATCAGCACGCAGTAGCGGCCGGCGAGCGACAGATAGGTGGTCAGCGCCGCGCCCTTGTTGCCGCGCTCCTCCTTCACGACCTGCACCAGAAGGATCTGGCGGCGCTTGATCACCTCCTGGATCTTGTACTGCCGCCGCACCGGCCGGCGTCGCGCCTGCGCCTCCTCGATGGCATCACCGGCGCCGAGCGACTCGATCTCGCCCTCGTCACCCGTACCCTCCTCGGAGGAGCCACCATTGTCTCCCGCCTCTTCGGCGGCAGCGGCGACATCGGCATCCGCGGGACTGTCGCCATAGGGCTCTGACACCACGTCGGCATCGACTGCCGCGGCGATCACGCCGCCCTCGCTTCCGGTCTCGTCCGACGAGGGGTCCGCGGTCTCGGAAGACGGGGCCGCATCCTCGGCGGCCTCGGCGACCGGCGAACCGTCCTCCCCGGCGTCGCCTTCCCGCTCGCGGCCTTCCGCGCCGGCTTCCGCCGTTGCGTCGTCGCCATTGCGCCCGCGTCCACGGCTGCGACGACGACGGCGTCCGCGGCCGCGCTCCTCGTTCCGCGCCTCCTCGGCCTCGTCCGCTGCCGCCTCGGCCTCGGCCTTGAGCAGTGCCTGACGATCGGCGACCGGGATCTGGTAATAGTCGGGGTGGATTTCGCTGAAGGCCAGGAAACCGTGGCGGTTTCCGCCATATTCAACGAATGCCGCCTGCAGGGACGGCTCGACCCGCGTCACGCGAGCCAGGTAGATATTGCCTTTGAGTTGTTTCTTGTCCTGCGACTCGAAGTCGAATTCTTCAATCCTGTTGCCGTGGACCACCACGACACGGGTTTCCTCCGGGTGGGAGGCGTCGATAAGCATCTTGTTGGGCATTATGTATTTTCCTGCCGGCAGGGCGAATCCGTGCCGGAGCGAGCGCCATTGCGCGCCGCTCCTGCCGTTGATCACCAAGTCCGGTCATGCTGATGTCCGCCCGTCGCCTGACTTGCCCCGTGGTGGTGCCGCCCGCCGCCAAAAAGGCGCGGTTTCCTGCGGACCGTTCCGACTGTGAGCATGTGGTCATTGCGTTTGGTGCGGCTCCTTTGAACCAAGGCCCGGGAAAACCGGGCCGGCTGTCTGCTCGTTGCGAGCCGGCGTCGGGCGATGCCCGAACCGTTGTCGTGTCGTCCGCGCCTAGGCTAGGTGCGCCTGCCATGGACGAAATCCTGCGGCTTGATCTGCAAGGCCGGATGCGAACAGGGAGGCTGTCCGTATTGAAGCCGCGTGACCCGTACTCGCCTCCTCGGAGGCCGGGCATTGCAGTACGCCGACTCTGCTTTTATGATTTGACCGGCTTTTAGGCAACCCCGGATTCAAATCGATTGGGGAGTTGCCCTCAGGCAAGGTGACCGGATCGCAAAGGTTTTGGTTAACCTTGTTCGGATACTGAAAGTTAATCGTTGCCGCCGGCTTTGCGCGCGACGGAGATTTCGGTTTCGGGGTGGGTGTGCGCATGGGTGGACGGCTGCGGCTCGCGGAGGGCGCCCCGAAGGTCGACCCTGGCGGACTCTGCATGCTGGTTCTCGCCTTTTTCGCATTCCTGTTCCTGTCGGGCGCGCCGTCCGGCGCCGGGGAGACCTTGAGCGCACGCGATGTCCGGATCGCCGGGGATGCGACGCGCACGCGGGTCGTCATCGACTTCAACGCCGAGACGGAACTGCGCTGGATGCTCCTGCGCGGCCCGCACCGCCTGGTCATCGACCTGCCGGAGACGCGTTTCGCGCTGGATCCGTCCAAGCTGCGTCCTCACGGACTGATTCGGTCGATCGAGCATGGCCGGGCCGGGGAGGGCGCCCGCATCGTCATGGCGATCGAGGGGCCGTTCGTGGTCGAGCGCGCCGAGATGGTCGAGGCCGCCTCGGGGACCGGCGCCAGCCTGTCGCTCGATATTGCGGCGGCCGGCGAGGGCGCGTTCGAGGCGGCGCTGGCCGAGCAGGCGCTGACCACAGCCGCGACGGTCAACGCGGACAAGGCCGGACGCGTCCCGCCCGCGGCGGACAAGCCGGCCAAGCGCTTCACCGTCGTCATCGATCCGGGCCACGGCGGCGACGACGGCGGCGCGCGGGGGGTGGGCGGCTCGGTGGAGAAGGACGTGACGCTCGCCTTTTCGCAGCAGCTGGCGAGGGCCCTGCGGTCCGGCGGGCAGTACGAGGTGCGGCTGACCCGTGAAACCGATGTCTTCCTGCGACTGGACGAACGGGTGCGCATCGCCCGGCAGCTCGACGCTGATCTGTTCCTGTCCGTGCACGCCGACACGATCCGCTACAAGAACATCCGCGGCGCCACGGTCTACACCGTTTCCGATACGGCGTCGGACGCCGAGGCCCAGGCGCTGGCCGACCGCGAGAACCTGTCCGACCGGCTCGCCGGCATCGAGATCCCCGACGAGAACCATGAGGTCGCGGACATACTGGTCGACCTCATCCGCCGCGAGACCCATGCCTTCTCCGTGAACTTCGCCCGCACGCTCGTCGGGGAGCTCGGCGAGACGGTGGGCCTGATCAACAATCCTCACCGCTTCGCGAGCTTTCGCGTGCTCAAGGCGCCCGACGTTCCGTCGGTTCTGGTGGAGCTCGGATACCTGTCGAACGAGAAGGACGAGGCCCAGTTGCTCGACCCGGAATGGCGCACAAGGGCGGTCGGATCGATCACCAGCGCGATTTCTCAGTTTGCGGCTTCAAGAGCCGCGGGCCGATGATGTATATGTCGGAATGCGGGCAGGCGCGTTGCCGGTGCGCCACATGGCGCGGGAGAAGCCGTCCGCAACCCTGAACGGGACCGGCCGCTGCCGTATTTTGTCCATATGTGGGCGACATGGCTGAGTTCGCTGTTCGGGCCGCAGGCATGCTGGGGACCGGAGGTCACCGGCGGCAAGCTGCATTGGAGCGGGAATGATTCGTCTCATCGGCTATTTCTTCGGCATAGGCACGATGCTGGCCCTGCTCGTCGCGGGAGGCGTCGCGCTCTATCTCGGCAACCTGTCGAAGGACCTGCCCGACTACGAGGTGCTGGCCAATTACGAGCCGCCGGTCACTACCCGCGTCCACGCGGTCGACGGGTCGCTGATGGGCGAGTTCGCCAAGGAGCGGCGGCTCTATCTGCCGATCCAGGCCGTGCCCGATCGCGTCAAGGCGGCGTTCCTCTCGGCCGAGGACAAGAACTTCTACCACCATCCCGGCATCGATCCGGTCGGTCTCGGCCGCGCGGTCATCACCAACATACGCAACATGGGCTCGGGCCGCCGTCCGGTGGGCGCCTCGACGATCACCCAGCAGGTCGCGAAGAACTTCCTGCTGTCGTCCAGCCAGACCTATGACCGCAAGATCCGGGAGATGCTTCTCGCATTCCGGATCGAGCAGGCCTATTCGAAGGATCGCATCCTCGAACTCTACGTCAACGAGATCTTCTTCGGCCTCGGGTCCTACGGCGTGGCCGGCGCGGCGCTTACCTATTTCGACAAGTCCGTGAACGAGCTGACTGTTGCTGAGGCAGCCTACCTCGCCGCGCTGCCGAAGGGGCCCTCCAACTACCATCCGTTCCGCTACACGGACCGCGCCATCGAGCGCCGCAACTGGGTGATCGACCAGATGGTCGACAACAACTACGTGACGGCGGAGGAGGGGACCAAGGCCAAGGCGGAGCCGCTCGGCGTGCGTCCGCGCCGGGGCGGCACCTATCTGTTCGCCGGCGAATACTTCACCGAGGAGGTGCGCCGCGAGATCATCGCCCGCTACGGCGAAACCGCGCTCTACGAGGGCGGCCTCTCGGTCCGCACCACCCTCGACCCGGAGATGCAGCTCGTTGCCCGCCGCGCGATGCAGAACGGCCTGATCAAGTACGACACGCTGCGCGGCTATCGCGGCCCGGTGACGCGCGTGGAACTCGGCGGCGACTGGGGCGCGGCGGTCGGGGCCGTCAAGCGGCTGGACGACGTTCCGGAATGGCGCCTCGCCGTCGTGCTCGACGCGACCCGCGACGGCATCGTCGTCGGCCTCCAGCCGTCCTTCGAGGTTTCCGGCAAGCTGTCCGAGGAGCGCGAGACGGCGACCCTTGCCAAGGACGACATGACCTTCGCCATGCGCCAGGCGGTCGTCGACGGCAAGCGCCAGAAGGCAGGTTCCCCGTCCGACGTCTTCACGCCGGGCGACGTCGTCTATGTCGAGAAGAAGGAAGGCGGAAGCGGCTACTTGCTGCGGCAGGTGCCGGAGGTCTCGGGCGGCATGGTGGCGATGGACCCGCATACCGGCCGCGTGCTGGCCATGGTCGGTGGCTTCTCCTACGCGCAGTCGGAGTTCAACCGGGCGACGCAGGCCTATCGCCAGCCCGGCTCGTCCTTCAAGCCCATCGTCTACGCGGCAGCGCTCGACAACGGCTACACGCCGGCCTCGGTCATCATGGACGGACCGATCACGATCCGGATCGGCAACGAGGTCTGGTCGCCGAAGAACTACGACGGCAAGCCCGCCGGCCCCTCGACGCTGCGCGCCGGCATCGAGCGCTCGCGCAACCTGATGACGGTGCGGCTCGCCAACGACATGGGCATGAAGCTCGTGGCCGAATACGCCGAGCGCTTCGGCGTCTACGACAAGATGCCCCCGCACATCGCCATGTCGCTCGGCTCGGGCGAGACGACCGTTATGCGCATGGCCTCGGCCTATGCCGTGATGGCCAATGGCGGCAGGCAGATCAGGCCCTCGCTCATCGACCGCATCCAGGATCGCTACGGCAAGACCGTCTACAAGCACGACGAGCGCGGCTGCGAGGGCTGCGTCGCCACGGAATGGGCCAACCAGCCCGAGCCGGAACTGATCGACAACGCCGAGCAGGTCCTCGATCCGATGACCGCCTACCAGATCACCTCGATGATGGAGGGCGTCGTGCAGCGGGGCACGGCCGTCACGCTCTCCGAGCTCGGCCGTCCGATCGCCGGCAAGACGGGAACCACCAACGACGAGAAGGACACCTGGTTCATCGGCTACACGCCGAACCTCGTGGTCGGCCTCTACCTCGGCTATGACAAGCCGCGGTCGCTGGGCAAGGGCGCGACCGGCGGCGGCCTGGCCGCGCCGGTGTTCAAGGCGTTCATGACCTCGGTGCTGAAGGACACGCCCGTGGTCGACTTCCAGGTGCCGGAAGGCATGAAGCTGATCGCCATCAACCGCAAGACCGGCATGCAGGCGCGCGAAGGCGACGGCGGCACCATCATGGAAGCGTTCAAGCCCGGTACCGGCCCGGCCGACAGCTACTGGGTGATCGGCATGGGCGAGGGTGAGGCGATCTCCGCGGAGGCTCTTTCGCCCCGCGCCAGCCGCGCGATCATGGAGAATTCCGGCGGCGGTCTTTACTGATCCGGTGCGCCTCGACTCACAGGTGTGCCTGGTTTTCGAAAGCCTGCCTGTCGTCTTGCGATGAGCCGTCCGCGGGCGGAAAGCACGCCGGCCTTGACTTATTGTGCAGTGCACAATATCTCTGCGGCGTTGCAATAGGCGCCTCTGCGCCGTGGAAGGATCCTATGAAACCGATGTTCGATGACGCCGGCACGTTCGGCAAGGAATGGGTGGAGAGCACCTCGCAGAGCCTCGCGAGCCTCAGCTCCTCCGCGAAGGACATTGCCACCGAGGTGGCGGACTACACGAAATCCTCCTACGAGGCCGGCGCGTCCGCCTTCGAGAAGCTGTTCGCAGCGAGGTCTCTGGAGACCGCGATGGAAATCCAGACCGCCTATGCACGCACAGCCTATGAGGGCCTGGTCGCCGAAACGACCAAGCTGAGCGGCCTCTACACCGATATGGCGAAGAACGCCTACAAGCCCTACGAGCAGCTTGTGGCCCGGGCACGCTGAACCTACCACCGCCCCCATCTACTTCTACGTCTTTCGAAGCCCGGTTGCCTTGCGGCGGCCGGGCTTCGTGTCGTTCAACCCACCGTGATCGTGAAGCGATCGCCATGAACGCTACCGCATCCGGCATATTGTCAGACTCGCAGAAGGGCTTAAAATCGCCTTGCATCGACCTACATGTTGGACGGGCGAAACGCCCGCGGAAGGAAGAGGATCTTTGAGACGAGGCGCGATGGCCACTTCGTGGCGCGAGGCGAGAATGCAGGCTGACGGCCGGGATGGACGGGGAACCGGCCGGGGCACGTCGGTCATCACCCGCACGCGCAGCAAGACGAAGAAGCCGAGCCTTTATCGCGTCCTGATCCTGAATGACGACTACACGCCGATGGAGTTCGTCATCCACATCCTTGAGCGCTTCTTCCAGAAGGACCGGGAAGCGGCCACCCGCATCATGCTGCACGTGCACAATCACGGCGTCGGCGAATGCGGGATCTATACCTTCGAGGTCGCCGAGACCAAGGTGGCTCAGGTGATGGATTTCTCCCGACAGAACCAGCATCCGCTGCAATGCGTGATGGAAAAGAAGTGAGGTCGTAATGCCGGCATTTACACCGGGTCTCGAGAAGGCGCTCCACCAGGCGCTGACCTTCGCCAACGAGCGCCACCACGAATATGCGACGCTGGAGCATCTCCTGCTGGCGTTGATCGACGACCCGGAAGCCGGCGCGGTCATGCGCGCCTGCAATGTCGACCTCGATGAACTGCGCCGGGTCGTGCACAACTACATCGACACCGACCTGGAGAACCTGGTCACCGGCTACGACGAGGATTCCAAGCCGACGGCCGGCTTCCAGCGCGTCATCCAGCGCGCGGTGATCCACGTCCAGTCCTCGGGGCGCGACGAGGTCTCCGGCGCCAACGTGCTGGTGGCGATCTTCGCCGAGCGCGAGAGCCATGCGGCCTATTTCCTGCAGGAACAGCAGATGACCCGCTACGACGCGGTCAACTACATCAGCCACGGCATCGCCAAGCGGCCCGGGGCTGGCGAAAGCCGGCCGCCGCGCGGCGCCGAGGAGGAATCCGGCGGCGGTTCAGGCGGAGACGGCGAGGAGACCGGCGGCAAGAAGAAGCAGCAGGACGCGCTGACGGCCTATTGCGTCGATCTGAACAAGAAGGCGCGCTCCGGCAAGATCGATCCGCTGATCGGCCGCGCCGACGAGATCAACCGCACGATCCAGATCCTGTGCCGCCGCTCCAAGAACAACCCGCTCTACGTGGGCGATCCCGGCGTTGGCAAGACGGCGATCGCCGAGGGCCTCGCCAAGCGAATCGTCGAGGGCTCGGTGCCGAAGGTGCTTTCGGGCGCCACCATCTTCGCGCTCGACATGGGCACGCTGCTGGCCGGCACCCGCTACCGCGGCGACTTCGAGGAGCGCCTCAAGCAGGTGGTCAAGGAACTCGAGGAGTTTCCGGGCGCGATCCTGTTCATCGACGAGATCCATACGGTGATCGGCGCCGGCGCCACCTCGGGCGGCGCGATGGACGCGTCCAACCTTCTCAAGCCGGCGCTCTCCTCCGGCGCGATCCGCTGCATCGGCTCGACGACCTACAAGGAGTTCCGCCAGTTCTTCGAGAAGGATCGCGCGCTGGTGCGTCGCTTCCAGAAGATCGACGTGAAGGAGCCGACCGTCGCCGACACGATCGAGATCATGAAGGGCCTGCGGCCCTATTACGAGGAGTTCCACCAGGTGAAGTTCACCAACGACGCCATCAAGGCGGCGGTGGAGCTTTCGGCGCGCTACA
>VFQQ010002538.1_pt1 | contig 20173 bp, 20 predicted proteins | sample 3512341 | NCBI WGS metagenome assembly VFQQ01 (sample SAMN10412373, study PRJNA504923) | tailings metagenome | isolation source: Relicate 2 Philex TSF1 revegetated site | place: Philippines: Tuba, Benguet | collected 2017-08-29 | reverse complement strand
CGCCATCGCTGCGCCAGGACGCATCGACATGCAGCCCCAGGTCGAGCGTCCGGGTAAGCCGGGCGTCGATGCCCACGCCGCCATAGATGCCGTAGGCGGTGCCGGTCGGGGTAGCGACGGAGAGCGACTGGTTGAACGCCGTCAGCTGCAGCGTCGAGCTGCCCAGATTGGCGCTAGCCTGCACACCGCCGCGCGCGACGAGTTCGGCGGTCGAGCCGCCGCCGAGGTCGATGGCGTGCCGTCCCTCGAGACCGAGCTTGGCCTCGACCATGGCGATGGTCTGCCCGCCGACCGTGAGGTTCATCGACGAGCCGGTCTCGGTGTAGGCCGTGGTGACGCCCCCGACATAGCCGAGCGAAGCCTTGAGCGCGAGGCTGTTGCCGTCCCCCGACAGTACCGGCACGGTGAACCCGACCGTCGGGGCGAGGAACAGACTGGCATAGGCGCCGTGGGCGGTCTGCGTGGTGCCGCCCGCGACCACCTTGCGATCCGAGCCGCGGCTGCTGAGCCCGAGCAGCAGCGAGAAGTCGACATCGGCAAAGCCGAAGGCGGCCGAGCCATAGAGCCCGATGAGGCCGGTCTGCGTCGCCAGCGTCTGGTCGCCGCCCTGCGCGATGCTGCTCGATTGCACGTAGCCGGCAAGGCCACCCAGCATGACAGACTGATTGAGCCGCGCATGGGTGCCGGCGACAATGCCGCCGAAAAGGCTCTGCTGGCCGGCCGATTGCCGGCTGGACGCGCCGACGACGATCTCGCTCCAGAGCTTCCCGCCGGGTTGCTCGGTGACGTCCAGTTCGCTCAGCACCGCCGCCTCGGCGGCGCGCTGCGCCGATGTGCCCTTCGGCTCCGGTGCATAGGCGGCCGGCTGGGTCGGGGCGGAGGACGATGCGCTGGCGTCCAGTGCGGTGCTGGCGAGGGCGAAGATGGACTGGCTGATGCTGGAGAGGTCTCCCGCAATCACCGGGCCGCCGAGCCCGGACATGTCGACGATGGCAACCTGGCCGGTACCGGCGCTGCGCGTGTCGAAGAAGGTGCGGTCGCCGGGCGCCAGTATTTCCAGGCCGCTGACATCGAGCACGGTGTTGCCGGCAAAGCCGGAGAAATCGAGCGTATCGGTGCCGGCGCCGAAACTCACCGCGCCCATGATGCGGCTGCCGGTGCGGATGGTGAGCGTGTCGTCGCCGCTGCCGGCGAAGATCACCGCAGTGCCGTTGCCGCCCTTGATGGTGCCGCTGTTGATGAGATTGCCGGTGGTGCCGGCAACGGAAACGCCGGGGCCGTAGATGGAGGTGATCTGGCCGGAATTGACGATGGTGCCGGCATTGCCGGCGATCCGCACACCCCGGATGGGGTTGCCGGTGAAGCCATGCGCCGCGATGGTGCCGGAATTGCTGAAAGTGGTGACGTTGCCGCCGATGAAGACGCCATCGATACCGCTGATCACGCCGCTGTTGTCGAAGCTGGTGACCGATCCGCTCATGGCGAGGCCGCGGCCATTGGCGCCAGCCAACGTGCCGCTGTTGCGAAAGCTTCCCACATCGCCGATCAGGTAGGTGCTCTCGCTGGGTGCCTTGATGGTGCCGGCGTTGAAGAAGCTGGTCGTGGCCCCGGCGACATAGACGCCATAGAGCACCCTACCCTCTATCGTGCCGTGGTTGATGTAACTTCCCACGTTGCCGATCACACCGGTGCCGACCTCACCCCGGATCGTCGCGTTGGCGGCGTTGGTGAAGGACTGCACCGTGTCGATGAACACGCCGCTATAGGTACCCTCGATCAGGCCACCGCTGGCGTTCGTGAAACTGCCCAGGGTGGTGTTGAAGTGTACCCCGCTGCCGGTGCCCGTGTTGACGATGCGGCCGGCGTTGAAAAAGCTGTCCACGGCCTCGTTGGCGCTGACGGTACCGTTACCCAGATCGATATTGCCGATGATCTCGCCGCCGGCAGCATTGATGATGGTTCCGGCCGTTCTGCGGAAATAGACACCGGCCGAGTTGGCCGATCGGATCGTGCCGCTGTTGGTGAAGGCCGCTGCATGATAGTCGACCAGCACTCCGGCCGCGTTGACGCTGCCGCCTGTCGACGTGATGGTGCCGCTGTTGACCACGGTGTTGACGTTGGCGGCGAAGTAGAGACCCTGCGCGTTGACGCCGATGGCGCTGAGCATGCCACGATTTTCCACCCGGCCGGCATTGCTGTTGATCGCTACGGCCGATCCCTGGGCCCCGCCGGAGATCTGGCCGGTATTGAGCCAGCCGTTGACGGTGCCGAGGCTCTGGAACCCCGCACGCACCGTGCCCGTGATGGTGCCGGCATTCTCGAAGCTGGTCACGCCGCCTTCGAAACGCACGCCATCGTAGCCGGAGATGGTCCCGGTTGCGCCGTTCTGGAACCAGAGTACGCGGCCGAGCGCACGAATGCCTTCCTTGCCGGTTGCGGTGATCGTTCCATGGTTGATGACCTCGACGGCCGCTGCGCCGATGCGAACCGCCGCGTTGACGTTGCCGGCCCCCGAGATGACCGCCCCCGCCTCGTTGCGGAGGGAAACCACGCCGCCGTTGAGCAGAAGCGCGGCACTTGGCCCGACGATGGACCCGCTGTTGACGATGTAGCCCGTGCTGCCAGCGACATGGACCGCCTGGTAAATTTGGCCCTGATTGATGAGAGTGCCGAGATTGCCCACGACGGCGATGGCCGGATAGGGGAGCGGGATCGTGATCACGCCGGTGGCCGTGTTGGTGATCGTGCCGACATTGCCCAGGCCATAGAGCGAGTTGTCGGTCACCGAGCCGATCGTACCGGCATTGGTGTAATTGTAGCCGTCCGGAATTTCCTGATCGACCACGGTGTTGCCGGCAGGATTGGTCAGCGTCTGCGCCGCGGCCGGGCCGAAAGACGCCAAAGCGACAGCAATCGCGGCCACGCGGACCGGCGTACACATGCTCACTGCTGGAACCCCCGAGCCGATCCCCATCGGCATACGCGGCGATATGCGCATGCGGGTCGCGCGAGAATCCAGTCACATCTGCGGTGCAGCAGATATTGGGTACGTTTTTGACCTGATCGGATGGGCAGGACGCCCCGCAAGCGCATATTTCGATCAACTGCGCGGGGCGGCGGAGTTCTAGACGGACGGCGCCGCCAGCCGCTGGACTTGGGCGAGCGTGCTCATGACGAAACCCGATCACGTCCCAACTCGGCCTCCACGCTCTCCGGCCATCACAGATTTATCAGGAGCCCGTCTCGAACGGAAACGCGGTCGGCCGCCACAGGTCGTGCAGCCCGCGGGACGTCGCATTCTGACGTTCCCATGCCCGCAGAAGATCGCCGATGGTACGACCGTTGCCGGCCCGGACCAGAGGCAGAAGCTGTTGCAGGTTCGTGAGGCGCGTTTCACGCCGGGAAAGCTGGCTCATCCACCATGTCCAGGGGCGTTTTCCCGTCCGGAAGTTGGCGTCGATCCACTGCCGTTCGCGGGGAACGCCCGCTGCCTCCTCCTCGACCAGTTGCGCCAGCGGGGCGAGCGCCTGCGCAAACCGGCCCGCGGCAAGGTCGATGAGGATTTCCTGGATGGGCCACAGGTCCAATCGGCCGCTGTTGAGAGGCGGCAGGACCCTGAGGCTGTCGCTGTCGGTGACCTGACGCAATATCTCATCGAGACAGCGCGACACCTCACGTTCAAGAACCTCGCGCACATCCGGATCCTCGACGCTGCGATTGTACACGGGAAGCCGATTGCCCCAGCCGTTTCCATGTGGCGGCGGGCCGTACAGAACCGTCACCCTCCAGAACGGCTGAATCATTCCCTTGGTCGACGTGCGGTCCACGTAGATGCCGCGCGCGTAATGATGCACGGGGAGGAGGACAATCTCGCGGCCAACCAACGCCAAATCCTCGTGGCGATCAACGAAGGGCTGCACAAGCTGCTGAATCTGGGCGGCAGTGCTCATGGGGTCGGCTTGACCTCGAACAGCAGGAACGGCGCGGAGCCAAAGTGCTTCAGCACGGTAGCACCGATTTGCAGGTCGAGTGGGGATAAGTCCGCGCGTCAGCCGTGTCCGTGCCGATGGTGCAGGTCGGGGTAGTGCGGGTGGCTATGGCGGAGCGGCTGGTGGCGGTGGCGGTGCGAATGCGGTTCGGTCACCGGGCCATCGTGGTGATGCTGGTGGTGCGCGTCGTGCCGGTGCAGATGCTCGTGCTCGATCGCCTCGTGCTGATGGTCGTGTTCGTGCCGCTCGGCGAGATGCAGCCAGAGCCCCAGCGCCATCAGCAGGCCGGCGAGCGCGAACTGCAGCGTCAGCGCCTCCTCGAACAGCAGCAGCGACACCGCCGCGCCGATGAACGGGGCGAGCGAGAAGTAAGCGCCGGTGCGCGCCGTGCCCAGGTGCCGCAGCGCCAGCATGAACAGCACGAGGCTGACGCCGGTGCCGAGGAAGCCGACCACGGCGCTGCCGGCGATTACCCCGAGGCCGGGCAGGCTCGCGCCGAGCAGCAGTGCCAGCAGCAGGTTGGTGGTGCCGGCCGCGAGACCCTTGATCATGGCGATCTGCACCGGATCGGCCGACGACAGCTTGCGCGTGAGGTTGTTGTCGATGCCCCAGCAGAGGCAGGCGCCGGCGATCAGCAGACCGCCCAGATCAAGCCGCGCCGCCTCGCCCTGCCACGACAGCAGCACGGCGCCGGCGAGGATGGCCGCCGCGCCGAGCAGCAGGCGGCGATCGACACTCTCGCGGAACACCAGCCAGGCAATGCCCATGGTGGCCAGCCCTTCGAGATTGAGCAGCAGCGCGCCCGACGCCGCCGATGTCTGCGACAGGCCGAAGAGCAGCAGCACCGGGCCTAGCACGCCGCCGAACAGCACCACCGCCGCGAGCCACGGCACATCGGCCGCGCGGAGCGGCGCTTCGGGACTGTCGAGCCCCACCAGCCGGCGCCCCACATGCACCACGGCCAGGCCCAACCCGGCGCCGAGATAGATGAGGCCGGCCAGCAGCCACGGATCGACCGCCGCGAGCAGCAGTTTCGAGAACGGCGCCGAGAGGCCGAAGAGTATGGCCGAGGCCAGCGCCATGGGCACGCCGGGCCAGAGGTGGTGATGGGTCGCGGACATGATCGCCTCGGGCAGCGGATGGGAAGCCCGAGGCTAGACCGCGGCAGTGGCGGGGGAAAGGCGGAAGCCGGTCAAACCGTCAACCGGAAGCGCCGCTGGGTGATCTCCTGCTGACGCGAGTGCGAGAACACCCGCGCGTCATCGAGCCGATTGAAACGCAGCCGCTGGAGAATCGCTGCCGATGCCGCATTGTCGTCGGCGCAGCCTGCCAACAGCACAGTCAATCTCAAGTCTTCTACGGCGAAGCGCACGAGGCGTTGGGCAGCCTCGAGGCCATAGCCCTGCCCCCAGACCGCTTGGTCCAGCCAGTAGCCGATCTCACCGACGCCATTTGCCACGTCGAAAACATCGCAGACCCCGATCAGCCGACCCCCGAGCGTAATCGCGAACCGGTAGGCCGTGCCCCGTAGCCACTCTCCGGCATGGCCGGCGAACCACTCCGTCATCTTCTCCCGGTCCGGCGGTATGGTCGCCGAGACGAGATTGCGCGCCATTTCTGGATTCGCCCGGATTTCCAGCACACGCGCGATATCACCGGGCGTGGTCGGGCGGAGGATGAGACGGGGGGTGGCGAAGGATGTGGGATGGATCATCTGCGGTGCGGAACGTCGTGGATGCATCGATTGGTGGTTTGACAGGCGCTGAGCGGCCGCGCTGCCGCCAGCTACCCGAATAGCCTTCGGATCGCGGCCCACAGCGATCGGCCGGCCGTGCCGCTCGCGGGTCGGGCGGGGATCGGTGGCGGCGCGGCGGGCGGGCTGGCGGTCGCCATGAAATCGGCGATCCAGTCGAAGATGCTGAACCCCGTCTGGGTAACCTCGCCAGTATCGGCATTGAAGACGAAGACCGGGCTGTCGGTCCGCTCGCCGCCTAGAATGAACTCGATGTGCTTCCCGTCCAGAGTACCGATGAAGATCGCGTCCGGTGGCACCGGATCGTCCGGTTCCTTCTGCCCGACGACAATCCGCTCCCGCGCCAGCCGGCTAATCGCGTCGAGGCCGTCGGCGTAGGGGATCGTCTCGCCACTGCGGGAGCGACGCCCCGACAGAAGCAGGAAGTCGTGATAGACGGCCGGCACCGGACCCAGCCGCTCGACCAGTCCGTGGATTTCCCGAGGGGGCAATCCGGCTGAGAAGGGCGCCTCGCCGGGCGGGAGCAGGAAATCGGCGTTTATGGCGGACCGGCGCCGATCGAGCTCCACGGCGCCGATCCATGCCGGCCTTTTGCGCCTGCGCCTCGGCCGGTCTCCGGCCGGATATTCAGGCGGCAGCAGCTCGAGCTTGTCCCACATGAAGCCACTGGTGTCGTAGTCGCTATAGGCCTGGCCCATGGCGATCTCGGCATAGTCGTGCGGTATGCCGTAATCAAACATATAGGCGATCCTGAGCGCCGCGCCTTCCGGGCTCGGATCGGTCTTGCTCCACATCGGCGATTGCAGCCACACCAGCAGCGCCCGGTTGTCGTGAATGCCGAAGACACGACGGTAGTAGGCGGGCCAGTCCTCGCCGGGCTCCGGCGCAAATCCGGCCTCGGGTCCATGGCCCAACGGCGGCAGCGCCGCCGTCGCAGCCTCTGCCGGCGGCGGGAGATCACCCATGTCATCATTGCCGAACACCAGCCGGTCCCTGATCGCATCGGCGTTGATCACCAGGTGGCGCGCGAGCGTGATCAGGTTGTCGTGCCTCTGGTCCCAGCCGCCCGGCAGGGCATCGATATGGACGTAACGGTCGCTCATCTGACGTGCATGCTTTTTTCGTGGCCCATTGGCGCTGCTTTGGCGTCAACTTGCCCGATGCGCGGCGAGGCGTCCACGAGCGTGCCGCATTCCGGTGGCTTGACTCGATATATGCATGTCAATACATATGCATCATGATGCAACAAAGCGTGTTCCAGACATTGGCCGACCCGACGCGGCTTCGCATCGTCGAAGCGCTGTCGGGCGGCGAACAGGCGGTTGGCGACCTCGTTCGCGCCGTCGACATCGATCAGTCGGGCGTGTCGCGCCACCTGCGGATCCTCGGCGAAGCCGGCTTCGTCACGATGCGACCCGATGGGGCGCGGCGCCTCTATTCGCTGCGGCCACAGCCGTTTCAGGCAATCGACACCTGGGTCGACACCTACCGCAAGCTTTGGGAAAGCCGGCTCGATCGTTTCGATGCCGCCCTGGCGCGACGTCAGCGCAAGGGAGAGACGTGATGCTGCACACCGACGAGACGGGCGCGGAATCCATCCGGTTCGAGCGGGTCTACGACGCGCCGGTCGAAGATGTGTGGGCGCTCTGGACCACAAAGGAAGGGCTTGAACAGTGGTTTGCCCCCGATGGCATGCGCTTCGAAGTCTCGGTTCTCGAGCTATGGGATGGCGGTACGTTCGATCACGTGATGACCGCGGTGGGCGCCGAACAGGTCGCCTATCTGGCGAAATTCGGCCGGCCGCCATCGGCCTGGGTGAGCGGACGCTTCCTCGAGGTTGTGCCCCACCGCAGGCTGCACATTCGCTTCGACATCGATTTCGTGCCCGACCTCGAGTCCTACCCCTACGACATGCTGGTCGAACTGCACGTCGAGGCGGGGCAGGTCCGAATGATCCTGACGGCTGATCGTCACCCAGACGAGGAGATGACGCGCGGCGCGGTTATCGGCTTCAGCAGCCAGTTGCAACGGCTCGACCTGGCCGTCGCGGCAAGCATCACACAGGAGCAACGATCGTAATGCGCCCCCTCCTCTACTCGATCAACGTGACGCTCGATGGCTGCGTTCACCACAACGCGGTGCCGACGGACGAGGCCCTGCTGCAGGAGCAGTTGCTCGCCACCCATCGGCACGCCACCGAGACCATCGCTCGCGCCGACGCGCTGCTGTTCGGCCGCGTCACCTATCAGATGATGGAAGGCGCGTGGCGGCTCGCAAAGCGGACCACACCGCCGGCCGACTGGCAGTTGCCGTTCGCGCGGACCATCGACGCCATGGAAAAGCATGTCGTTTCGAGCACGCTGGACCATGTCGACTGGAACGCCGAGCTGGTGCGTGGCGACCTGGCCGAAGCCGTCCTGAAGCTCAAGCAGCAGCCCGGCAAGGCGCTGTTCACCGGCGGCGTGAAGCTGCCGCTGGCGCTGGCGGAGCTGGGCCTGATCGACGAATACGAATTCGTGATGCAGCCCCGGCTCGCCGGTCACGGTCCGACCCTGTTCGCCGGGCTCTCGAAATATGTCGAGCTCAAGCTCGTCGACCGGAAGGAGCTCAGCTCCGGCGCCGTGGCGCTGCGCTACGAGCCCAGGCGGTAGACCGCTCGCGCTCCCACGCCAGCATCACCGCCGCAGGAACGCGCCCAGATAGCCCGCCGTCTCCTTGCTGTCGGAGGCGGTGCCGAGCGACGTGACGGCGGTGTTTACCACCTCGTCGGGCGCCTTGCCGCGGCGGAGTTCGGCGAGGGCCAGCGTGTAGTCGTCGAGGAATTCCGGGTGCGGCTGCAGGCTGAGCGCCGCGCCATTGCGATAGACCAGCCCGGCATTGGGGGTGAACTCGGACGCGAGGAACACCTCGGCCTCGGCCGGCGGGGCCACCACCTGGTCCTGATGGCTGCAGGCGATACGGAGTTCCGGCGCCTCGGTGCCCAGGAAGGCGGGACGCGCCTTGACCGCATAGCTGTGGCGGCCGAGCCCCCAGCCCTTTTCGGACTTGCGCACATCGCCGCCCAGCGCGTCGGCCATGATCTGGTGACCAAAGCAGATGCCCAGCATCGGCGTCTTCGCCGCATAGGCGTTGCGGATGAAGTCGCGCAGCGGGTTCATCCAAGCATAGTGGGTGTCGTAGACGCCCGCCGCCGAGCCGGTGATGATGATGCCTTCGAGCGCCGCCGCATCGGGGAACGGGGCGCCGTCATAGACCGGGATGGTCTCGTAGTCGAAGGCCTCGCCGGCCTCGTCGAACATGCGCTGGAACATGGCCGGATAAGGCCCGAACTTCTCGCGCAGCGGTTCGGGAACGGCGCCGGTCTGGATGATGCTGAGCTTCATGGTGCCAACAGATTTGATGCCGTTCGCAGCTAAGCACAAGCCGCCGCCGCTGCAACCCGGTTATGACCGGGCGGGCTGGACCCTATTCTACACCAACGCCATGCCCGATGGCGCGGCCAGGTCCCGCAATCGCGTGGCGTCCGCGCTGGGTGGAGCGCCGAACTGGCGGCGGTATTCGCGGCTGAACTGCGAGGGGCTGTCATAGCCGACGCGAAAGCCGATGCCGGCGACATCGCCCGGCGTGGCGGCCAGCAACAGGCGCGCCTCCTGCAGGCGGATCTGCTTCTGGTACTGGATCGGGCTCATGGCGGTCGCCGCCTGGAAATTGCGGTAGAAGGCCGAAGCGCTCATGCCCACATGGGCGGCGACATCCTCGACGCGGAACGGGCTGGCGTAATGCTGGCGAATCCAGCGGGTGGCGCGGGCGATGTGGCTCAGGTGGCTGTCGGCGAGGCCGAGCTGGCGCACTGCCGCGCCCTGCTCACCCTCGATCAGCCACCAGAGGATTTCCTGCCGGATCAACGGGGCCACCACAGGAATGTCGCGTGGCGTATCGAGCAGGCGCAGGAGCCGCAGCACCGCGTCGAGCAGGCGCGCGGGCGCGTCGCTCACCACGAGGCCACTGGGTGGCGTGCCGCGTGACTCGCGTAGATCGCCTGAACCGGCCTTGAGCAGCAGGTCGGCAATGGCGGCCGGCTGCAACTGCAGGCCGACGCCGAGCGCCGGGCGTTCGGGGCTGGCATCGACGAACTGGCCGGTCACTGGCAGGTCGAGCGACGACACGAGATACTGGCCGGCGCCGTACTCATAGACCCGGTCGCCCAGCGCCAGCCGCTTGTACCCCTGCCCGATCAGCGCCATCACCGAGCCGGTCATCGACGCCTCGTATGCCGACACGTCGTGCCGCGAGATCAGCACGCCCTCGATGGGCGTGGTCAGGTCGGGCCGCGCATGGCGATCGATCAGGTCGCAGAGTTCTTCGAGGGCCATTGCTGCCTCCTTGTGATGCATCCGGCTTAGCACCGCTCAGGATGATGCGATAGCGATCCTCTCAGGAATGGTAGGATCGTGCAAGCTAACGAGAGGATGCGGATACCGCTGGGGGACGCTCGGGTGGTTGAGTGAGGACATCGGCGGACGACCTCCTCCTCCGCCTTCAACCAGACAAGGGAATGCTCAAATGAAGACCGTCCTCATCACCGGCGCCTCCTCCGGCTATGGCCTCGAAACCGCCCGTCATTTTCATAGCCAGGGCTGGCGCGTGATCGCCACCATGCGCCGTCCGCAGCCCGAAATTCTGCCGGCATCGGACCGCATCGTGGTGCTGCCGCTCGATGTCACCGACCGGGCCAGCATCGATGCCTGCCTCGAGGCGGCCGGGCCGGTGGATGTGCTGGTAAACAATGCCGGCATCGGCATGGTCGGCGCCTTCGAGGCCTCGCCGATGGAGCATGTGCGCCGGCTGTTCGCGACCAACACGCTGGGCGTCATGGAAATGACCCATGCCGCACTGCCGAAGCTGCGCCAGCAGGGTGGCGGGGTGATCGTCAACGTCACCTCCAGCGTCACGCTGGGCTCGTTCCCGCTCGCCGCCGCCTATACGGCGACCAAGACGGCCATCGAGGGCTTCTCCGGATCGCTGGCGCTGGAGGTGGCGACCTTCGGTATCCGCGTCAAGCTGGTGGAGCCGGGCTATGCTCCGACCACGCGGTTCTCGCAGAACACCGTGCTCAAGGTCGAGGACCTGATCCCCGAGGCCTATGCGGCATTCGCCGCGCCGATCTTCGAGGGTTTCGCCAAGCCGGCGCTGACCACCCGTGAGAGCGATGTGGCCGAGACGGTGTGGCGGGCCGCCAACGACTCGACCGGTCAGTTGCACTTCCCGGCCGGGCCGGATGCCGTGGCGATGGCCAACGCGGCGTGGTGAGCTCGGACGGAGTCCGATCGGTTCAGTGAGAACTGAGTCCGATCGGTCTATCCGAAGAGTCCGAATGGTCTAGTAAGTGGCGCGGCCGCCCGAGAGATCGAAGGTGGAGGCGGTGGTGAAGGAATTCTCCTCCGTCGTCAGCCAGCAGATCATCGAGGCGGCCTCGCTCAGTTCCAGCATGCGGCCGCGCGGGATCTTGGAGAGGATCATCTGCAGGAAGTCTGGCGCCTGGCTCAGCGCCATGGTGGTCTTGGCGACAGCCGGAGTCACGGCGTTGACGGCGATGTTGTACTTGGCCAGTTCCTTGCCCAGCGACTTGGTCAGCGCCAGCACGCCCGCCTTGGTGGACGAATAGGCCGGGGCGCCCGGATTGCCTTCCTTGCCGGCCACCGAGCTCAGATTGACGATGCGGCCGTAATTCTTCTCGATCATGTGCGGCACCACGGCGCGGCACACATAGAAGGTGCCGACGAGCCCGATATGCACCACATCCGCGAACGCCTGCGGCGGATATTCCCAGGTGTTGGCGTTCGGCCCGACGATGGCGGCGTTGTTGACGAGAATGTCGATCTTGCCGAAGCGGGCGAGCACGGCCTTCACGGCGGCATCAACCGACTCCATCGAACCGATATCGGCGCTGATGGCGAGCACCTTGCCATCGCGGCCATATTTCTGGTCCAGCGCATCGAGCAGCTTCTGGTCGCGGTCCCAGATGGCGACCGAGCCGCCGTGCTGGAGCATGCGTTCGGCAACGGTCAGACCGATGCCCTGGCCGCCGCCGGTGATGATGGCGACGCGGTTCTCGAAATCGTAGCTGTTCATGTGACGTTCATCCGTATGGAAAAAGCGGCGTCAATCCATCTGGAAGACGTTGACGAGGGGAATCTGGACCGGGGTCTTGTCGGGGTTGGTGTCCATGATGTCGGTCTGCATCAGGAACCACTTCTTCATCACCGGCTGCTCGAAAAGTTCGTCGAGCCGGTTCTTGTCGGTCTTCAGGTGAGTGCCGAAAAGGATATCGGTTTCAGGGTCATGCCAGATCGAGTAGTCGCGGATGCCGAAGGCGGCGAGCAGCTCGGCCAGCTCGGGCCAGATGTCGTCATGGCGCTGCTTGTACTCGGCCTCGCGGCCGGGAAAGAGCTTCATCTTGAAGGCGACGCGTTCCATCTCGGGCTCCCCCTTAAGGTGTTGGGGCGCCGGGATAAACCGGCGCCCCATGAAGCTTAGAAGTTGAATTCGTCGATGTTGTCCTTGGTGAACGTGGTCAGTTCAGCCTGGGTGTTCATCGAGTTGTTCTCGTTGATGGTGATGGTGCCCAGGTTCGGGACTTCGAAGGTCGAACCGACTTCGTTCTTGATCGTGCCTTCGATGACGCCCTTGGCGAAGTGAGCAGCCAGCCAGCCTTCATTGTACGGCGACCAGAGCTGGAAAGCCGAGACGGTGCCGTCCTTGACGAAGTCGCGCATTTCGCTCGGCAGACCCAGACCGGTCACGTGGACGGTCGAGGCGATGCCACGCGACTGGACGACCTGGGCGGCCGCCGCGATGCCCACGGTGGTCGGCGCGATCACGCCCACCAGGTTGGGGTAGTTCGACAGCAGGGCTTCCATTTCGGTGGTCGACTTTTCCGGCTGGTCATCGCCATAGACGGTGGCGACCAGCTTCATGTCCTTGTACTTGGCGTCTTCGGCGAGGGTCTTGTTCATCGCCGCGATCCAGGTGTTCTGGTCCGGAGCCTCGGTGGTGGCCGAGAGGATGGCGATCTCGCCCTTGTAGTCGATCATCGAACCCATGAGCTCGACCTGGTTCGGGCCGGTCTTGGTGAAGTCGACCGGCAGGATGGTCGCGTCGCGGTGCGATTCATTGCCCACGAGGTCGCCGTTGACGGTGAGCACGAGGATGCCCTTGGCGCGGGCGTCGTCGAGCACCTGGTTCAGCGCGTCCGGGCTGTTCGGCGCGATGCCGATGACGTTCACGCCGCGCTGGATCTGCGCTTCGATGAACGGGATCTGCGAGGTGGCTTCGGCGGTCGCCGGAGCGACGAACTCATACTCGCAGCCGAGCTCCTTGCAGGCGTCTTCGAAGCCGCCGTTGATCGAGTCGAAGTACGGGTTACCGGTGTTCTTGCCGATATACACCATCTTGAGCGGGGTCTGCGCCACCGCGGCCGTTGCGAAGGCGAGGCCGGCGGCCAGGCCGAGGGCTAGAGCTTTCTTGAACACGTCATTCCTCCTGTGAAGTGCCGGTTGTTTGGTCCGGCGGAATAGCCCGTCACCTTTGCGTGCGGGAATAGATGAGATTGGTGGCGATGATGGCGACGATCAGCAGGCTGCCGAGAACGACGAGCTGAACCGCCGGGAGAACATTGGCGACGATCATGCCGGTCGACACGATGACCAGCAGCCAGGCCGCCAGGAAGGTGCCGAGGATGGTGCCGCGGCCGCCGAAAATGTAGGTGCCGCCCAGCATGGCCATCAGCACCATCTGCAGCTCGCCGCCCAGCGCCAGGTCGTAGCGGACCGAGCCGAGGCGGGAGGCGGTCATGATGCCGCAAACGGCGGAGACGAAGCCGATCAGCAGGAACAGGCCGAACTTGATGCGGGCGCTGCGGATGCCGGCGTGGCGGGCCGCCACTTCGTTGGTGCCGATCTGGTAGATGTTGCGGCCGAAGATGGTGCCGCCCAGCACGATGCCGAGCACCAGCGCCAGCAAGATGAACAGCACCACCGGCAGCGGGATGCCGAGGATCATGATCTTGTCGACGCCGATGAACCACTCAGGCACGCGGATCGACTTGTCGCCGGCCAGCACCTGGGCGAGGCCGCGATAGAGCGTGAGCGTACCGATGGTGACGATGATCGACGGCAATTGCAGGCGGATCACCATCACGGCGTTGACGAGGCCCATCAGCAGGCCGGCGCCGAGGCCGATGGCAATGGCGAGCGGGATGGCGATGCCCGAATCCTGGGCCCAGGCGAAGACGCAGGCCGAAAGCGCCATGTTGGCGGCCGGCGACAGGTCGATCTCGCCGGCGATGATCACCATGGTGAGCACCAGCGCGACGATCGCCAGTTCCGAATAGAGCGTGAAGCTTCTGAGGATGTAGTTGATGTCGAGGAAGAACGGCGACAGCTGGCTGCCCGCATAGATGCCGACCACCAGGAGGATGAAGGTCATCGTCTCCGGACGGATCAGCAGCGTCTGCCAGCGTGGCCGGGCCGGGGCCGCGTCCTGCACCGGGGGCGTCGAAGTGGTCGGCGCGGTATTCATGGTCTCACTCACGCCCTGGCCCTCTTGAGGCTGACGATGCCCTGCTGGCGCACCGAGCGATCGATGATCAGCGCGATCAGGATGACGGCGCCATAGATGGCGGCCTGTGATGTGCCCGGGATGCCCAGCAGCGGCAGCGCCGCGGCGACACAGCCGAGCAGCAGCACACCGAGCACCGTACCGAGCACGGTGCCGACGCCGCCATTGATCGAGGCGCCGCCGATCACCACCGCGGCGATGACCTGGAACTCGAAACCCGAACCGGTATTGCTCGGGTTCACGAAACCCCAGCGGCTGGCATAGAGGATGCCGGCGAGACCCGAGAGGGCGCCGGAGATGGCAAAGACCAGCAACGTCACCTGCGTCACCTTGATGCCGCGCAGCGGCGCCGCCACCGGGTTGGAACCGAGCGCGAAGATCTGGCGGCCGACGCGGGTGTGCATGGCGAAGATATAGGTCAGCAGCGCCACGCCGAAGGCGATGAAGATGATCCACGGAATGCCCAGGATCGGCGAAGTCTGCGACAGCGCCTTGAGCTCGGACGGGATCCACTGCCGGTCGATCTGCTTGGCGTTGGAAATGATGAAGGTGAGGCCGCGATAGAGGCTCAGCGTTCCAAGCGTCACGATGATGGCCGGCAGGCGGAAGAGCGTCACCAGCACACCATTGCCCAGGCCGAGCAGCGCGCCGACGAGGATCGAAAGCGGAATGCCGGTCCACCACGGCATATCCACGCCGAACCAGGTGGCGTCGAAACGGTAGAGCATGCCGCTGACCATGGCGGACACGCCCAGCATCGAACCGATGGAGAGGTCGACATGGCGGGCGACGATGACCAGCATCTGGCCCATGGCGCCGATCATGATCAGCGGGGTGAGCAGCAGGATGATGCGGAGCTGGTCGAGCGTCAGGAACTGCGGCTTGACCGCGCCCACGGCGAGGCAGAACAGCACGATCATCACGGCAATGCCGGACTCGCGCCGGAGAAGAATGCTGCGCAGCGCGGTCATGCCGCCACTCCTTCGCGGGACTTGCGCGGCACGGCGGCGCTCATGATGGCTTCCTGTGTGGCTTCGGCGCGCGGAATGTCGGCGGTCAGCTTGCCTTCCGACATCACCAGCACGCGATCGCAGAGGGCGAGCAGTTCCGGCAGTTCCGACGAGATCATCAGGATGGCGCGACCGGACGCGGCCAGTTCGCCGATCATGTCGTAGAACTCGGCCTTGACGCCGATGTCGATGCCGCGGGTCGGCTCGTCGAGGATCAGCACGCTCGGGTTGGTCAGCAGCCAGCGGGCAAGGATCGCCTTCTGCTGGTTGCCGCCCGACAGTTCGCCGATCGGCTGGCGCACCGAGGCAAGGCGGATCGAGAGCTTTTTCACCGAGTCATTGGCCATGGCCTTTTCGACCGCGCGACGGATGAAGCCGCCCGGCGCGATCTGCTTGGGCACGGCGGCGGTGATGTTCTGCTCGACCGAGAGCGAGCGGAAGATGCCGGCCACGGCGCGGTCTTCCGGCACGAAGGCGAGACCCAGATCGATGGCCTGCGACGGATCGGTGATCGACACCTGCCTGCCATCGACCGAGATGGTGCCGCTGGCGGCCGGCGCGACGCCGAACAGCGCGCGCGCCACATCGGTGCGGCCGGCGCCGACAAGGCCGCCGAGACCGACGATCTCGCCCTTGCGGACTTCAAAGCTGATGTCGCTGAAGACGCCGGGCAGCGTCAGCTTGTCGACCTTGAGGGCCACCGCGCCGATCTCGCTGCGGGTCTTGTGCATGTATTCCTTGAACGGCCGGCCGATCATCAGGCGGATGATGTCTGCGTCGGTCAGATTGCCGATGGTGTCGGTGGTGATCTTGTTGCCGTCGCGGAAGATGGTGACGCGATCGCAGAGGGCGCGCACTTCCTCGAGGCGATGCGAAATGAAGATGATGGTGCGGCCTTCGTCGCGCAGGCGGCGCGCGATGACGAAGAGCGTCTCGACTTCCTTGGGGGTCAGCGGCGCGGTCGGCTCGTCCATGATGATGAGACGGCTGTCGGATGCGAGTGCGCGGGCGATCTCGACCATCTGCTGGTCGGCAATCGAGAGGCCGCGCATCGGACGGGTGACGTCGATCTTGACGCCGAGCAGGTCCATCAGCCGGTTGGCCTCGCGGGTCATCTCGGCCCAGGGCACACGGCTGAACCAGCCGTCGCCGGCATCGCCGATCACGAGGTTCTCGGCCACCGACAGATCCGGGAAGGAGATCGGCTCCTGGTGGATCAGGGTGATGCCGAGCTTCTGCGCGGCGATCGGGTTGGTGACTTCGACCGGCGTGCCGTTGAGGCTCAGCGTGCCGCGCGACGGGCGGTGCACGCCGGCGAGGATCTTCGCGAAGGTCGACTTGCCGGCGCCGTTCTCGCCCAACAGTGCGTGGATCTCGCCCTTCATCAGGTCGAGATCGACATCGCGCAGCACGTCGATGGTGGCAAAATTCTTGCCGATGCCGCGGGCAGAAATCAGCGGGACGGCGCCGTCGCTCATGCGGGCACCGGCGCGTCAGGATGGATCAGACCCTTGGCCTTGAGGTCGGCCCAGAAGGCGGCCGGGATCTTGATTTCCAGCGCCTTGACGTTGGCCTGCACTTCGCTCGGCTTGGCAGCGCCCGGAATGGTGGCGGCGACGGCGGGGTGGGCGAGCACGAACTGCAGCGCGGCGACCGGCATCGACACATTGTGCGCCTTGCAGGCGGCTTCGATGCCCTGCACGCGCGCCTGCACTTCCGGCGGCGCCTTGCCATAGGCGTACTTGGCGCCGGCACCCGAGCCGGTGACGAGGATGCCCGAGGCGAAGGGCGCCCCGATGATCACCGAGACGCCGCGGTCGACGCAGGTCTTCATGCCGCGCGTCAGGCTCTCCTGATCGAGCAGCGTATAGGGCATGGCGACGAGGCAGAAATCGAGGTCGACCTGGGTAGCGACTTCCTCGAGCGCCTGGTTGGTGTTGATGCCCATGCCATAGGCCTGGATGTCGCCGGAGGCCTTGAGCTCCCGCAGGGCCTTCACGCCGGTCTCGCGCAACGCCTTTTCGTGGCGGGCCTGCGCTTCTTCGCCGTGATAGGCGACGTCCATGTCGTGGATCACCAGCGCGTCGATGGTGTCGAGCGCCATGCGCTGCAGCAGCTGCTCGTAGGAGCGCATGATGCCATCGTAGGAATAGTCGAAATGGACCTCGAAATTGAGGCCGCCGATCCACGGCGCGCGGTCGAAGGTTTTCGGATCCTTCGGGCGATGCAGCGTGCGGCCGACCTTGGAGGTCACCGAGAACTGGTCGCGCGGCTTTGTCCGGAGGAAGCCGCCGAGGCGGTGCTCGGAAAGGCCACGACCGTACCAGGGGGCGGTGTCGTAGTAGCGGACGCCGGCATCCCAGGCGGCGTTGAGCGTGGCCTGGGAATCGGCCTCGTCGACCTTGCCGTAGAGCTCGCCGATATGAGCGGCGCCAAAGCCGAAAACCGGCAGTTCCAGGGACGTGCGGCCGACCCGGCGACGGGTGGAAACGGAAACGCTCACAGCGATGGGCCTCCCTAAAGGCAATATGGCGGAGTGGACTCCGCTCTCGGTTCGGCGTGTAAGTTGTCAGACAAAAATTAGTTTGACAAGTTTTTCTCTTGTGGCCATTCCTGAGATCGTACGGAACTGTCCGCGCAGAAAAGTGACGGACCGTGCGAGGGAGTGAGCCGTGCCGAATTTTCCGATCATCGACACCCATCTGCATGTCTGGGACCAGACGCGACTGAAGTACTCGGCGTTCGAGGGCAATCCGCTGTTCGGCCACCCGTATCATGTCGAGGACTACCAGAAGGCCAGTGGCGACCTCGACATCGAGGCTATGGTGTTCCTCGAGTGCTATGCCGATTTCGGCCAGTACATCGAAGAGATCGAGTTCGTCGAAGACGAGCAGAAGCGCGATCCGCGCATCAAGGCGATCATCCCGATGGCGCCGCTCGAATGGGGCAAGAAGGTTCGCCCCATGCTCGAGGAAATGCGCGACAGGCATCCCAGCGTGCGCGGCATTCGCCGCATCATGGAATTCGACGCCGACCCGCGCGGCCTGACGATGAGCGACGGCTTCATCGAAGGCACGAACCTGCTCGCCGATTTCGGCTGGTCGTTCGATATCAACCCCAACTACACGCAGATGGATTTCATCCGTGAGTGGGTGAAGCTGATCCACGGCGTGCCGATGATCCTCGATCACTGCGGCAAGCCCGGCATCAAGCAGGGCAAGATCGAGCAGTTCCGCGAGGACATGAAGGACCTCGCCAGGCACCCCAACATGTGGGTGAAGCTCTCGGACTTGCCGCCCTATGCCAGCCCGGACTGGACCGAGGAAGAACTGCGCCCCTATATCGAGGCGACGCTCGACGCCTTCGGACCGGACCGCACCATCTATGCGGGCGACTATCCGATCCTGCTGTCGGCCACCAACCTGACGCAGTGGGTGCAGGTGCTCGACAATGCCTTTGCCGACCTCGGCCTCAGCGAGACCGAAACGCGGAAAATCTACCGGGACAACGCCATCGCCTTCTACCGGCTCAACCTCTGAGGCTGGGATGGCTGCGGGCGCGAGAGGGCGAGAGACGAAAGTAACCGAACCGGCGGGCGACAGCTTTGCCGGTCTGGTGGAAGCCGAACGCGCGCCCACGGATTTCGGCGGCGGCACGCTGGACCGTCGTTCGATCGCCGAACAGGTCGCCAACCGCATCATGGGCATGATCAAGTCGGGCAACCTCAAGCCCGGCGACCGGCTGCCCACCGAGCAGCAGATGACCATCGCCTTCGGCATCTCGCGGCCGCCGCTGCGTGAGGCGCTGAAAGCGCTGACGCTGATGGGCGTGCTGGTCAGCCGCCAGGGTGGCCGCTACACCGTCACCGATCTCTCGCCGAGCCGCCTCGTCGCCCCGTTCAACTCGGTGCTGGCCGTGGCCGACTACGACGTGCACCAGCAGTTCGAGACACGCACCGTCGTCGACCTCGAACTGGTGCGGCTTTGCTGCGAGCGGGCCACGCCTGAACAGCGCCAGCGCATCCACAAGCTCGCCGTCGATGGCCGCGCCTTCCACGGCGATCCCGTTGCGTTCCGCCTGCTCGACATCGAGTATCACCAGGCCATCAATGACGGGGCGCGCAACGCCCTGCTCTCGGCGCTGGCGCAGGTGCTCTACGACCTGGGGCTCGACGTACGCCGCATGGCCAGCGAAATCCCCGGCGTCATCGACATCAGCGTGCGTCAGCATGTGGAAGTCGCCGACGCCATCCTCGCCAATGACGCCGCCACCGCGGTCGCCGCCTATCGCCGGCACCTCGAGCATGTGCGCGACACCACCATCCAGTCCATGGCCCTCGCCAACCGGCAGAAGTGAGACCGACAATGTCCGAGCGCATCGCCTTCCGCATGAACCTCAATCCCGGCCAGGCGGCCGAGTACGAGAAGCGTCATGACGAGATTTTCCCCGAACTGACCAAGGCACTGAGCGACGCGGGCGTGTCCGACTACACGATCTGGCTCGACCCCGAGGACAACCACCTGTTCGGCATCCTGACGCGCACCGACAACCACACCATGGACAAGCTGCCCGGCACCGAGATCATGAAGCGGTGGTGGAAGCACATGGCCGACATCATGGAGACGCACCCCGACAACGTTCCGGTGCAGGTGCCATTGAAGCGCGTGTTCTTCCAGCCGTGAGTTCTGCCGTGAGCACCGCCTTCCGCATCAAGGACGTCCGCGTCTTCACCCTCAAGCCCAGCGCCAAGGCCGGCACCTATTTCAAGCCCGGCGAGAGCAAGCACTGGCTGGTCGATACGC
>VFQQ010002537.1_pt1 | contig 20177 bp, 30 predicted proteins | sample 3512341 | NCBI WGS metagenome assembly VFQQ01 (sample SAMN10412373, study PRJNA504923) | tailings metagenome | isolation source: Relicate 2 Philex TSF1 revegetated site | place: Philippines: Tuba, Benguet | collected 2017-08-29 | reverse complement strand
AGGGGGGGGGGGGGGGGGGGGTAATTGGCAGGTCAGCCTGGCGGCAGCGTACCGCTGCAGTGCACAACTCACGGAACGCTGGCATCCACGCACCACACGGCAGCATCGAGGGCAGACGGCAGGACATGCAACTGGCAGACAGCAGGACATGCATCAGCATGGCAATAAGAGGGGTATGCCTCACATGGCCCAGCTCATGCACCGCCTCGGTGCGGCAGCGCTCCAAGAAGGCGTCTGGGGTGGATGGCTGCAGGCCGTAGAAGGCATCGTCTAACCTGCGCATGGAGTGCAAACGGTGCCATAAACTGTGCTGTATTGCAATCGTCACCGGGAACATGCCTTCCCGGTGCAGCTGCTTCACAGTGCCACATCGCAGCAGTGCCCATCGCTCTGCACGATTACGCACCGCGCTATGCTGAAGACTGCGCAGCGTGCCCTGCTCGACGCCTCGCCAAACACAAAGTTCAGGCCTGCGGCAATGGCCAATAATACGCTGCGCAGCTTGAAAACACGCGGCTGCCTGAGGGCAGGCTGCTTATGCCGCCATGCAGGGAAGACGGCGGCATCATGCTATGCTGTGCATGTGCTGGGCTAGGCGCAGCGTAGCTCACCCGTGGCAAACATGTCGTGTGCAGCAATGCCCAGCCGCACCGCCCGCGGCGGCTCGCCCTGTGCTGGCGCAGCCTCCACAGTCGACAGCAACGCCGCGGCTCGCCACTGCTCTCGGTCTTGATAGTAAGCGTCGGGTGGGAGCCGCAGCGCACGCGGGGCTGTGGAGACGGGCAGGGAGAAGACCTCCCGTAGCGGCGCCTCCAGCTGCTGCGGCAGCTCCTTGGGCACACCTTGGAAGCGCAGCAGGACGATGTGCATCTGCATGCATAGGAGAAGCGCAGGGGTGAGGGTGCAGAGCGGGTTGGCAGACAGCAGGCGGAGGCAGCCGGTCGGCGGCAGGGCGGCAGAGCGGTGAGGGTGGTGTGGCGATGTGCTATTGCCCACCGTGTCGGCAGCGGCGGCGAGCGCTGCGATGACACAATATGGGCTTTGTCTCTTGCCGAACTCACCCGCCAGAAGGACCACGGAGAGCTCGCCACGAAATGGTTTTGACGTGTTTGCGAGCGGAGCGACTTTGCCGCAAATTTGAGGTTACTCTGGTTCGTGCTGCAAAGTGTGGGGACGCACTGTCCACTGCTTGCATCTCCTCCTTCAGTCGGGGGTGGGCACAGCACAGCGCCGCCCACCCCATGCTCAACCGCATTCGGAACAAGGGCATGATTACAGCCATTGCAACCAGAGTACAGGGGTCAGGGACATGTGAAAATTTCGACAGTTACAAACCATCACGCAGCGGCGACGGCGCCTCAGCGCCCGTACTGCGCCGCATGCTGCCGCTGCCAGCCTGTGCTGCTGCCCGCTGGGCCGCCCGCTGCTGCTGCATCTGCTGCACCTGGGAGGCCAGCGCCTTGCCAGCGGTGTTCATCCTGGTAAACAGCTTGCCTGCAGGGCGCGATGAAGATGTTGTGGGACAGCTGTGTGAGGTCCACAAGGCGAGAATTAGATTTGAACCTTGCTGCTTGGGCAGACCCCCCAACAAATCTCGCACATGTGAACCGAACGACTTGCCTGCTTGCTCCTTGAAGCTGCCCTGCTGCCGCATGCGGCTGCTGTCGCTGGGGCTGCCGACGCTATCCTGACGCGGGCTGCTGGCCGCCGCGGCCGCCTGCTGCTGCGGGCTGCCCGCTGACTGCTGGGCCAGCTGCTGCGGAGGCCGGGCGCCTGCATGCTCAACCTGCTGCTGCAGCCGGGGGCCAGCTGCCTGCGCCAAGTTGCCAGCATCGTGCTGCTGCTGCTGCTGCTGCTGCTGCTGCTGCACCGGCGAGCCAGGCGCGCTGCTGATGCTCTGCCGCCGCAGGTACTCCAGTGAGCGGTTGAGCGATGCTCCCACCGACTTCTTGGTGGCGCTGCCGCCGCCGCCGTGCTGGGAGCCAGCGCCGCCTGCCGCACGAGTGGCAGCCGACAGCGTGCGCCGCACGCCCGCGCTCGAGTAGTCAGGCAGCGCCTCGACCGGCGACTCCCCAAACCCTGTGCGCTCGGCAGAGGAAGTGAAGTCGGGGTCCAGGCTGCGCATGGCAGAGAGGCGCAGCTGCAGCCCCGCCCGCGGCGCCGGCACCGGCAGCGGGTCGCTGGGTGGAGCCACTGCGCCTCGCTGCTGCTGCTGCCGCTGCTGCTGCAAGGCCCCCAGCGGGTCGGCAGGCAGGCTGCCTGCCCGGGCTGCGTCCACCACCACCCTCTGCCCGCCGGCCGACCCTGGCGCCGACTGCCAGCCGCTGCCAAACTTGGGGGTGGGTGCCTCCCGGGTGCTGTCTGCCGCCTCCAGGGCTATGGCTGCGTCCCAGGCATCCTCCGCTGAGCGGCCGCCGCTGGGCTTCCACTCTGCCGCCCGCGCTGCGCTGGTGGCCGGCCAGCCCTGGAAGCCCGGAGAGCCCACCCGCTCCCCTCCCTCGCTGCTGCTGCGGTACCGCTGGCTGATCAGGTGGCCGTTGCTGGCAGCTGCTGGCCCGCCGCTGGCAGTCCCAGCCGACCCTGGCCGGCCTGCTGCCGCTGCTCCGGCCACCGCCGCGATGGTCGCCTGCTGTGGCGAGGGCAGGTTGGAGAGCGAGGGCTCCTGCAGCAGGGCCTCCTGGCTCTCGCTCCATTGCTCAGCAGCCTCGCCGCCACCGGACAGCGTCGAAGTGGCTGCTGCACCGACGTCCTGAGCTGGAGCGGCAGAGCTGAGCTGGGGCGCCGCTGCCTGAGGCGCACCATTGGCTGCTGGCTGTGGCTGCGCCTCGGCCGCTGCAGCAGAGTCAAAGCCGCTCTCTGCAGCCGGCTGCAAGCCAACAGCGTGGGCTGCAGGCAGCGCAGCCTGCAGTGGCCGCTGCGGCTCAGCGGCAGCAGCCGGGCGCTCATCTGGCAGTGGCTGCTCAATCTCTGCCGGCCCTTGCTGCTCCTGCTGCTCCTGCTCTTCCGCCTGCTGCTGCTGCTCCTGCTGCTGCTCCTGCTCTTTGTCCCTGGCAGCTGCCGCCTGCTGCTCCTCCCGACGCTGCTCTTCCCGCTGCTGCTGCGCCATCGCAGCCGCCTGCTGCATGTAGCGGCCCAGCGCGGGCAGCGGGTCGGCAGCGTTGGGGTGCTCTAGTCCCATCAGCGGTAGCAGCAGCAGGTCGCCGCCACCCGGGAACACCTGCAGCAGGCACGATGAGGAGCATGGGAGCGAGCGGGTGGTGCGCAGGACTGGCGAAACTTTTTCAATGGCAAATCCAGTCAATGGCAAAAACTGGTTGCTGCCACGCAATGTCTCCCGCAAGCACAACAGCGTGCGCAGGCGCACCATGGTTTTGGTGATGGCCGCCCGCATGCGTTGCTCGATCCAGGAGCTGACGCGTGCAATGTGGTACGAGTACTTGAGCAGCCGGCCCGCCAGCTGCAGCGGGCACACGCAGCAGACAGAAGTAGCGTGAATTGCCAAGATGGGTTCGCAGACGTGTTGGTACAAGCTCAATCGGATGAGCAGGGCCTGGTCTGCTTGCAGTGCGGTCTCGAGCAGCCATGCAAACAACGCCCCACCCCAACCAGCAGCTGGTCAGCGCACCTCCGGCTTGGCGCTGAGCTCGAGGCGGGGCGGGGCCACAAACGAGTAGAAGAGGCGGTTGCCGGGCGGCGGGGGCACCCAGGCCACCATCGTGCCCTCGAGCGTGCTCACAGTCACGCTCAGCCGCAGCGGGATGCTGCAGCAGGGGGAGGAAGGGAAGGGCAACACTGGTTGATTGCAAGGCAAGAGGCAGGCTGCTGGTTGTCTTGGCCATGCTGGCATCAGGCTGGCCGGACTAGCTGCTGCAAGCAAGCAGCATGGCAGGAACGACTCAATCAAGCAGCCTCCCCACAGCACACAGCACAGCGCCGCTGCAGCTCACCGCGCGATGTGCACTGCTGTGCTCTCCGCCAGCTGGCGCACGCGCTTGGCCAGCCCCTGCCGCAGGCCGCCCATAAAGCCGCGGCGCTCAGGCGCCTGGCCGCTGCCGCTGCCACTGCCCTCCGCCCCAGCGAGAGGCTCGGAGCCAGGGCTGCCACCAGCGTGCTCGCTGGCGCTGCCCCCTAGCAGCCCTGCTGAGCTGTCAGGGCTCAGAGGCTCTGGTTCGTCCTCCTCGTCCTCGCCTGCCAAGGCCGCGCTGCTGCCATTGCCGCCCAGCGCCGGCGACGAGGAGGCATGCGACGGCAGCTGCCCGCTGCGTGTGCTGCCACCCGACTGCCGCTTCTTGCCCTCCCCAAAGCGCGACAGGGCCGCGTCAAACTTCTCCCAGGCGGCCGCATCACGGATGTCCACCTTGGCCTCGATGGTCACCGTGAACGCCCCTGGGCAGAGGGCGTGCGAGCGGACAGGCAGGGCTGCTTTGCGGTGCGCCAACAGCCACTCTTGAACCAACAAGCGTTGCGAACAATGCATCAGGCCACGTGTCAACGACAGACACAGAAGCAGCCCAGATGCCGAACCCGCTTCTCACCCTGGTAGCGCATGTCGAACAGCAGCTGCGGCCAGACGGCAGAGCTGGGCTGTGGCAGTGCCCGCAGGTTGCGCAGCGTGGGCGCTGCACCGCCGCAGTCCACGCCCACCACCTGAAACACACGGGGGAGAGGGACCGCAGCTGGACAATGGAGATGCGCAGCATAGGCACCCACCCGACTGATAGTGGCACCATCTTTGCTAACTCTGTACATCGCACGCACGCTGTGCGATGCAATGTCAACTGTTGTAAGCTACCTGCTCCAGCCAGCACGATGATTCCACCCACCTCCAGGGTCTGGATGTAGTCGGGGCGCTGCAGGCGCGACAGCTGCCGCTGGATGCGCACCCGCACGTGCTCCTGCAGGGGACAGCAGCAGCAATGATGATACCCAGTACCATTCGGGCACAGCGTGGTCTGCAAGAGCACGTGCGTCAGCCATTGGGCACTGCCTGCAAGCATACACTGCATAGCAGACTGGGTTCCTCTGATCAGGAACACACTCAAGCAAGCCAATTGCGCCCACCTGGAAGTCGGGGCGGCGCAGCAGGTCGAACAACACCCGCGTCAAAAAGGCATTGACTGCAAAATCGGGGCTGAGCAGGGGCGGCAGGCCCGCTGGCAGGGCAAGACCTGGCTGGCCGGCTGCAGTGGCGGCTGCTGTGCCATTGCCGGGCGCCTCGCCATCGCCCGCCTGGCTGCCGCCCTCCTCCCCAGCTGCTCCCTGGCCAGGAGGCAGCGGCAGCTTGCCCAGCGGGCTGCCCGGCGGCAGAGCCCCTAGGCGGGCGGGAGAAGACTCCACACGTCCCACAGGGCTGCGTGATGGCGCCACAGGGCTGCCACCCACAGGTGTGATAAACCCCTCGCTGCCCAGGCTGCCGGCTGCGCTGCCGCCGTTGGCCATTGGGGCCATTGGGGCGCCCATGCTGCTGCCCAGCTCAGATGCAACAGACTGGGAGGCTGGGCGGGTGAAGCTCCTGGGAGAGGTTGGCGTGGAGCCGTGCCGGCTGCTACTCTGCACCACCGCCTCGGCGATCACGGGCGGAACCTGCAGCAGTGCGGCGCAGTTGAAATTGAGCACAAGGATCAGCACACAGACCGCACACACAACAGTTCCCTTGCACCTGCGCAACCGGCACCCTGTCTGGCTGCTCACGACCACACACAACCACTCTGCTGTACTGCTGTTACCCCGAGCCATGCGAGGCGCCTCCCCCTGCCCACCTTGATCTTGCGGCTCTGCATCCACTTGGCCTCCATGATGCTCTCCAGCGACATCGCCTCGCTGGACAGCGCTGCCGCAGCCGCCGCCAGAGCCGCCTGGCCCGCCGGCTGTGGGGAGTGCTCGGCGGTGCCTGCATGGTGTGGGGCCAGCAGTCAGGCCAGAGGTATGCAGCAGCAGGATGGCCAAGCCGCAGCATCACGCGCCACCAACTGCCTGCTCCAACTCCCAGCTTGTGCTTCCCATCATTCCACCCCAACACACCTGCAGGCGCCATCAGGGCCGCGGGCGAGGCAGGCGAGGCGCCCAGGCTGGCAGGCAGCGGCCCCCTGGCGGGCGCAGGCAGGGCCGGCAGCCCCGCCGCTGCGCTGCCATCCTGGCTGCCGCTGCCGCTGCCGCGCTTGCGCTCCTGATACTTGCTCTTCATCTTCTGCACCTTGCTGGCGCCCCAGCCCTTCCAGCTGCGCTTGCTGGTCTTGGCGTCCCCGCCTGTTGCTTGCTCGGGGCCCGCTGTACCGCCAGCACCGCCGCCGGGCCCCTCCCCAGCTGGTGCGCTGCCTGGATGCTCGGCCGGTGCGCCCCACTGGGGTGCATGCTCTGGGTAATCCAGGATGCTGCGGTCCCTCATCGCCTCGCAGTAGGCCGAATACCTGCAGCCCAGCATCAATGGTCAAGCCAGACTCAGGCGCTAGGCACTAGGAAAGCACGGTCTGTGGACATTGCAAGCCATTGCATTGCACCCAGGTGTCCGTGTGAGAGCAGCCTGCACTTTGCCCCGCAAGCCCCAGCAGCACCCACTCGCGCTCACATGGCATCGATGGCCGCCAGCTTCTCGCCGTCCTGGCACCACCAGCCCAGCGCGTGCAGCCACTGCTGCTTGGCCGAGGGGTCGTCTGCAGCCGTGGCAGGCGGGGTGCGAGGACAAATGGCCAAAGGGCAGATGGCATCCATGCGATCTGAGCCGCCGGCATCGCCCATTGCAAGGGCTGCAAGCCGACACGACACAGCGTAACTGGCCTAACTTCACCGCCAGACAGCAACGCCAGCCTCCCCTCCTGCACCCCAGCAGCCGCACCTGCCCACAGGTAGAAGGCCTGCTCCCCCTCCAGCAGCGGCCACTTGGGGTGGCTGACCAGCAGCGGCGCGCGGCGGATGAACTCGGAGCGCCCCTTGAGCCCATCCACCACCAGCTCGACAGTGCAGCCCTCCAACGGGATGCCGACCTTGGCCAGTGGCGGCGCCGCCTCGCCAGGCGCTGCTGCTGCAGCTGCGGCCACGGGAGAGCCGCCCTGTGCTGGCGCCTCGCTGCCGTCCTTGCCGCCACCGCTGGTGCGACCGCCGCCCTCCTTGCCGCCCTTGCCGGCCTTCTCACCCTTCTCCTTGCCCTGCGGCGAAGCTGGCTTGGCGCCTGGCGGTGGCACGATGGGGCGCAGCACCTGGGCGCAGGGAAGAGCGGACGTGGTGCATGCCAAGCATGAGCCAGCTGCGGTCAATCTGCAGCTTCCGAGCAGTTGGGGCCTAAAGGCAGCAGTACGCTGGCAGACAGAGTGTGATACAGCTATTCAGGATGCCCAACAAGCCCAGCCAGCCACACATCAGAAGACTCACCAGGGTGCCGGCAGCCAGGCTGGCCTCCCACGCTCTGAAGGGCCCCGCCGCATCGGCAGTTGGCGGCCAGTGGCCCACCGTGTCTGTGCGGGGCCACTGCGACGCTGGCGCCGTGAACACCACTCCAGAAAACTCGCCGCTCAGGGCGATGGCCGCCGGCGGCACGCTGCCCACGGTGCTGGCTGCTGCCGCCACGCCGCCGGCACGGGCGGAGGGGCGTGCACGGCCCACTGGGCTGCGGGGCAGCAGCGGCTCAGCCGCATGGCCCGCCGAGCGGCTGCCGGGCTTGGGGTGGGTCAGCCGCCAGAATGCCAGAGCCTAGCGAAGATTGAGAGGTAGGGGGGGTTGGGTGCTGATAGCCAGCACAGCTGCAGGCATCGAGTCGCAGCAGATGATGGCGTGCAGCAGACATGGCTCGGCAACAGGAACCAGGAACCAGAGGCAGGTGGCACACCACACCCCGCCTCACCAGCACGCCTGCGGCTGCGCCCAGGCCCAGCAGCACGCCCGCCAGCAGCGTGAGCACCGAGGCCAGCACGCCGGTGGGGAACAGGATGGCTGGCAGCGAGTGCAGCAGGTAGACCGCGCACGCCAGGCTGGGGGCAGGGAGTGCGGCACCGGCGGTTTGAGGCGGCGGCGGTGGTGGTGACTTGCTTTGCCTCGCCCGCACCGGAGCTTCCTGCCATGCCATGCAGTGCTTCGATCCCACCGGCCGCTCACCCCGCCACTGCGAGCGCGGCTCTCTCCAGCGGCTGAGGCGGTTGTGCGCTCTCAGGGGCGCCTGCCGACCGCTCCATGGCTGTTTTGCGATCGCTCGCAGTGTCGTGCTGCGGCCAGAAGACCCCCAGGGTGCCCCTACGAGCGGTGGGGTTGCGGGGCGGCGCGCATACCGCTCGTGGGACCCGCTCCTCGCTACCACGAACTGCGAATGTAGTGTCGAGTGCAACAATGGCGACAAATCACGCGCTTGGGCAGCCTTGACCGATGAGAGAGAGCCCTAATGCACAGCCCTGTGTCCCTGCGCCCTGTCCCACCGATCATCGGCGCTCAAGGCCCTCTGATCACTCCCCAGTCGCTCTCCATCGGCCGAAGCGCCGCCGCTGACAGGTCGTCCCGCGTATGGAGCTCCCAGGCGGCTGAGCGGCTCGCCATCCACCCCCCAGCCGCACCCCGCAGCCATGGAGGGGCGGCAGCCGGGCTGGAGCGGCTCCGCCTTCTCGCCCGCCGCCTCCCGGCAGTCCTCGATAGCGCTGCTGCGCAACGTGGGCACCGGGGACCACCGCATCGTGACCAGCATCTCGACCAGGCGCGCCCCGGGCGGCCGGGAGGGCCCTGCCTGCCGGCGCCGCCGCCGCCGCTGCCGCTGCCAGTGCCTGCCGCCTGCTCGCCTCCCCCCGCTGCCCAGCCGCACCCTGCCCTCGCTCTCCCCTGCCTCGCCTGTTCAGGAAGAGCACCGAGGTGCTGCGCATCAACCTGCTCACCGGGCGGCTGGAGCTGGAGAACGATGCCTGGTCGGAGAGTTCGTACGAGAACGAGGTCGGTTGGGTGCTGGCTGGTGGGCCGCCTGCTGCAGAGTGCAAATCGGACTTGCTGCTGCCCATCGCTTGCTGCTGGCTGCTCAGCTGCGGCCACACTGCGAGGCAGATGGCGCTGCTGCAGCGCCGGCTGCCTCGCCCGCAGGAAGCTGCACATGCAGCGGCTGCCGCCCATGCACCCGTGCACAGCCCACCCTGCCATTTTCGCTGCCTCGTTGTCCGCAGAGCGAGGCGCTGGACCACCTGCAGTCACGGGGGTACGAGGTGGCTGAGCGGGGCTATGCTCTGCTGGGCTATGCCGCCGCTGGGGCCACCGCCGGGGTGCTGCTGGCGACGCGTGTGCGGGAGAAGGCGGTGCTGCCTGGCGGGCACACCGTGTATGCAGTGACCGACAGCGCATGGGCCATGGTGCCGCTGCAGGTGCGGGCTGGGGCAGCGATTTGCATGCAAGTGTGGCCCTGCACCTGCAGCAGTGCCGGGCAGCTCTGCGTGTGCTCCTTAAAAGCATGGCCGCTGCTGCTGCATGTTGCTGCGTCTGCGAGGCAACCCGCACATCCACCTTAGCCCTCTGCTTTGTCCCCCCAGAACGAGGCAGCAGATGCAGCAGCAGCGGCGGCGCTGGCAGGACTGCCACCGCCGCGGGCCGACGGCGACTTCTGGCGCACGATGCAGCAGTTCACGCTGAACAATGCGCACTACTACTGCGAAACTGCCGACATCTCGCGCCCGTTCCCCAGGTGTGGCTGGGCTTTGCAATTCAATGCCCCTCAGTGGTCTGTAGCCGGTGCGGCTGCGCATTACGCCTAAGCTGCGGCTGCTTGCTCTGCCTCACGATGCCCCCTCCTTCCGTACCGTCTCTGCCAGCGAGCGCGACCCGCGCGACCCTGCCCCCGAGTTTGTGTGGAACAGCTGGCTGCGCCAGCCGCTGCTGGAGCTGGGGCTGTACGACCACTGCCCTGCGCTGCTGCAGGTGGGTGTGTTAGCAGGCAGAACGAAGGAGGGCTGTTGCCGCGCTGTTTGTGCAGGTCTGTTTGGCGTTGTGCTGCAGCGCTGCATCAATGTTTGGCCCTGGACCTGGCATTAGTCATGTCATGCCAGGCAGTGCTCATCTTGGTTGCTTTCCTTGCTGCGCACCGGTCTGCAGGGCGCGGTGGAGTGCAGCGCACAGCAGCTTCCGGGCAGCAGCACCAAGTTCAGCATGTGCCTCATCTCGCGCCGCTCGCGCCGCCACCCCGGCACCCGCTACATCGGTGCGCTGTGGTGCTGAGGAAGGGAAGCTGTGCTAAGGCAGGGAGGCTCTTGTCTCACCACACAAATTCGCTGTTGAAGGGGCAAACAATGCTGGGTGCCGGCATCACATACCCCTTGCCCCATGCTGTTCTGCAGCCCGCGGCCTGAACAGTCTGGCGGGGCCGGGCAACGAGATTGAGTGCGAGCTGCTGACCTGGACGCACCCAGAGCAGCAGCACTTTGGCGGCAGCACCTCCAGCGGCACAGCACACGCCATGCCTGGCGGCGGCACCGGCGGCGTGTATAGCTTTAGCGCTGCGGGTGGTGCCGCCGTGCGGGAAGGCAGCATAGGCGCCAGCAGTGAATTCGGTAGCGCAAGCCACGGCAGCAGCAGGAGCCACCCAGGGGGCGAGCCGCTGCGCTGGGCACGTGTGGTGTGGCGCCGCGGCACAGTGCCCATCTGGTGGGGCGTGCAGCTGCAGTCGCTGGCGCAGGTGAGGACTGGCGTGGCTGAGGTTGCAATCTGCTGACTTAGGAATTTGTGGCCTACAGCAGGACTGCATTTGGGTTTCCAAGGGAGAGGGGCAAGTCGGCTTTGAACTGTCTGTCCTGCTGCCTGGCTGTTAATGATGCCTGCCCATTCCCGTTTTGTCTGCCTGCCCACCTCAGGGCCTGCAAGCGGAGGTGTACGTGCGAGAGGAGCACCCTTACCAGGGCACAGCCTCCTACTTCCGCAACGTGCAGCGCCAGCACCAGCCGCGGCCCGCCCTGCCAGCCGCAGCCGCCAGCGAGCAGGCAGCCGCGGGGGAGGGCGGCGGCGGCAGCGAAGGGTGGACGCTGGTGGACCAGGCAGGGGCAGAGGCCTCAGCCAGTAGCAGTACACGCACCTCTGCGTCGCACTCCTCAGCGGGGGGAGCAACCCCGCAGGGGCTGGGTGGGGCGGAGGGCGAGGCGGATGCCAGCTGCCGGGTGCCGGTGACGTGCATCAACCTGCTGCACGCCAACCCCAAGAAGGCCTCGGAGCTGATGCTGTCCAGCCACTTCCAGGACGTGAGCTTGCTGTGCCTGTCTGGGTGTTGGTGGGCGTGTGGTGCGCCGTCCCTAGTGCGACGTTGTGTGGCTGATGAGTTGGCCTGTGCACTGTGTTGTCGCAAGTTGTGCCCAGCAAATGCATCTTCGTATACAGCCTGCACCAAAATTGATTTTCCAATGGTGTGCAGGCCATGCGCCACGTGCGGCGGCGTCTGGGCAGCGGCGCGCCCATCAAGGTGGTCAACTTTGACTGGCACGGCAACATGGGGCGGCTGAGCGAGGAGAAGGCTGTGGAGGGCTTCTGGTCACTCATGGAGCCGTTTGTCAAGCAGGTGTGGATTAGTGAATCACGTAAAGCCAGCTGGCGGAAGTGGGGGGCTGGCTTTGCTGGGCTGGTGAGGCATGGTGAATGCAATAATGCAAGCGGGGACTGCTGCACAAGTGTGCACCAAGGCCAACCAATGCCTGTCTTTGATAACCTGGCCATCGCACCCATTCCAACCGTAGACTGGCTTTGCCTGGGGCTGGATGGAGCCGGCGCACCCGCCAGCTGAGGAGCCTAGCAGCAACGGCAGCAGCAGCACAGCTTCAGCAGCTGTGGCAGCTGTGACAGCGGCTGGGGATGGCGGCACTGCAGCAGGGTCGGCAGCACCAGCCACAGCATGGCTGCCCAGCTGGCGCATGCGCTGGGGCGGCCAGCAGGCGGGGCTGCTGCGCTTCAACTGCGCTGACTCCCTGGACCGCACCAACGCCGCCACCTGCTTCGCCATGCTGCCGGTGCTGCAAGAGCAGCTGCGCGTGCTGGGAATCCCACTGGAGTCAGCAGTGCCGCCGGCCACTGCTGCCCTGATGCGCAGCAGGCAGCGCTCCAGCGCTGGAGACGTGTCGGCGCTGGCTTCGCAGCAGCCTGGGGCCCTGGAGGCGCAGGAGGCTGCTGCTGCAGCTGCTTTGCCGGAGGTGAGCAAACAGGGGTTGCATGCGGCAAGCGTATGTGGCAGCTGTTGGTTAGTCCTTTGGCCTAGCGTGCAGTGTTTGCTGTGTTGAGGGCGCCTGAGCCTCCCTGCCTGCCTGCTCCCAACACATACCTTCAACCTCTGGCTCCTCCCGCAGGGCTGGGAGGTGCGGCAGCACGAGGGCCGCCTGCTGTACATAGACCACATCAACAAGACAACGCAGTGGGCGCCGCCCTCGGCCCCCGGCAGCGGCGATGCCAGCGGCAGCAGCACGCCGGGCAGCGCGCGCGGCAAGCGGCCGGGCTCAGCGGGCCTCAGCACCCGCATGATGCAGTCTGCCTCAGACATGCTGGCTCGCCTGCAGCAGCGTTCGGGGCCAGTCAGTGGCAGCTCCACTGCTGCCGGGTCTGCTCAGCGCTCCACCCCCATGCTCAACCTTGAGCGCCGCTCCAGCCCGCCACGCGACGGCGGCAGCTACGCGGCAGGAGCGGACTTCAGCGGCGGCGGCGGCAGCGCGCACGGCGGCGGCTTCTTCAGCCGCAGCCGCAACAACAGCAGCGGCAACCTGGCTGTGACGCACGCGGCCAGCGCGCCAGACATGACCTTGCCCTCCTCACGGCCCAGCACAGCATCGGAGGCGCCCAGCAGCCCCCGCCGCAGCACGCAGCAGCAGGTGGGCAGGCGGCAGCTGGGCGGCTGGGCTGGGCCGGCATGCATTGCTTTGCTGTGACTGCATGCATGGCGCTTAGCAGGATGCTGGAAATCATGCTGCCACCTGACCTGGCGTGAGCCTGGAGATGACCCACAGCTTTCGCCCTTATTCTGTTCCATTTTGCTGCAGGACCCGATGCGCCCCTGGGCCTTCTTCAGCTACGACATCAATGATGTGCGCGAGCGGCTGGCCAAGGACGCAGGTGGGTGAGGGTGTGCAGTGTGCATGGCAGAGGTTGCGGGCCGTTGTGCAACTGGCTGTGTCCCATATGTGGTGCTTTCAGCCAGCAGATACTTGGCATGGGCTACGCCATGCTGCACCACGCCCACTGCCTGCTGCAACCCCTGCTTTGGCCTGCTCCCCCACCCACCCACTTGCTCACTCGCTCACCCACTCGCCCTGCAGTGTCGGACTATGTGGAGATGTTTAGGGTGCACGGCGACATCCACTCCTTCCTCTACACCGGCTCCCCGGCTATGCACTCGCACGTGCTCGCGCTGGTGGTGCAGGTGCGCCGGCTGCGTCAAGCTGGTCTGGCAGCTTGTATGGACTGCCCTGCAGCTCTACTGACTTCCCAAACGCAGAGCCCAATCACTGCGCTGCTACAGCACGTACCATGCACCACAGCCTGCCGAACCTGCCCACCCATCCGCCGCTCTGCCTCCGACAGGGGGGCAAGGGCTACGGCGCCGTCAGTGGCGTGGGCAAGCTGCAGAACCTGCGCGTGGCGGTGCAGCGGCGCTGGAACAACACCGTGTCCGACACCAGCCGCCAGCAGGTGGGTCCTTGCTGGGCCATGACTTGAGTCTGTCCTTGTGCCATACACATCTGGTCCGTCCTGTCTCGATGGGCATCGAATGCGGTTGTCGAAGCTGCCGCCCTTTTCACCCTCACCACTTTCTGACATGGCTCACCCACCTTGCAGGCCATGAAGGTGTGCCTGGGGCCCCAACCTCACGCGCTGGGCTGCAATCCCCGTCCTTGTGTCCAGCTGTTGGACAACTTACTCGAAGCCCTCCCTCTTGCAGGCCATGGAGCTGTTCCTGGGGCTGCGCATTCAAGACCGCGGCGACCAGAAGGGATACTTCCCAGGCCTGCAGGTGCGGGCCTTTGCAGCGCATGTTTTACATCTGTGCTGCTGACAGCAGCATCGTCGCAGCTGCCTCATCGTATACTGCCTTCACCCAAATGTTTGCGTGGCCAGCCTACAAGCCACTTGCGTTCCAGCGCCCACATCTCCCGCTCCCCATGCCCCCATGCGTGCCCCTCCAGCTGGCCTACCAAGACTCCACCCAGGCCCAGCTGGGTGGCTTGGAGCCCTTTGAGTTTGCGCCGCTGCCGCCCGCGCCGCACTCCCGCCACTCCTCCAATGTGCCCTCTGCGTGGGGCCCACTGGGGGCGGGTGCCCCTGCCGCCGACGCAGCAGCCGCGGCGGCCGCGGCGATGGCCCACCGCCTGCCGCTGCTGGAGGAGGAGGAGTCCGCTGGCATGGCCGCCAGCCTGCAGCAGGCGGCGCAGGCGGCGGCGCCGCAGCGGCAGGAGGAGCAGCAAGACGGGGCGGCGGGTTGGGAGCAGTACGATCGTGCTCACCCGGTGCCTGGGGTGCCCACCGTGCAGCACGACGGCAGGCTGGGTGTGCGCCAGTCTCTGATGGATTTGGAGCCGCTGCCGGATGGAGAGCTGGGCTATGAGCAGCAGCTGGGCGGCTCGCCCTGCGGCGGCAGCCACCAGCGCAGCAGCAGCGGCGGCAGCGGATCCCTGGGCGGCGACGGCAGCAGCCGGCTGGCGCACAGCAGCGGCGAGCAGTCGGGTGCTTCGCTGCCGCTGGACCGCAGTGCGCTGGCGTGCAGTAGCGGCAGCGGGGAGGAGCAGGCGGCGGAGCCGGCCGCACCAGCGCATTTCGACCCACTCGGTGCCGTGCCACACCCAGAGAGCGCCAGCCAGGAGGAGCAGCCGGCGAAGGAGCAGCAGCAGCAGCAGCAGGGCTGGGCAGGGGACCTGCTCAGCCTTGGAGAGCACGGCGGCGGCGCACCTGGTAACCAGGCTGCCACGAGCAGCAGTGCGGCGGTGCGCTCCCAGCTTGAAGACTTGCTGCTGTGACGGCTGGTGCGTGGCGCGCCAGCTGGCGGCCGGGCGCCATGTGCGGCACATGCGTCCCTCGACGGCCCAGCCATACCTGTACACTGAGTTTGCCATGACTGTTGCACCTGTTTGTCTGTGACCTTTCATTGGCTGGTGAGCGCTGGTTGCCCCACCTGCAACCAACTGGCTGTTGAATGAGGAGAGTTGCGCGCCGGCGCCACAAGAGCGACGGCTGCATCGCCTAACCGCCCCGCAACCGGCCCTACAAGAGGCCCACGCTGTCGAGTTCGCCCCAAACACATCACTTGAACCTGCTGGCAACAACCGATTGACTGCAGCCCGGAAACCGGCAGCAACAGCAGCTTCCGCGCGCTCGCACTGCCCCCTTCTCTGGCCGACCCGAAGCCGCCGCAGGTTCGCTCCGCCTGCTAAGGTCTTCGCCGGATGCTCGATGCGCCGCGCGCCCAAGGCTGCCGCTGCTGTCGTCACGCCGCCGCCGCCGCCAGCTGCCGAGCAGGGGACCCGTCCGCCCATCCTGCCGCCTTTCTGTTCTGCTCCGCCTGCAGGCCGTGATGGACGCCTCGCTGGCCTTCCCCGCTCCGGTGGCCCAGCCCGGCCTCTGGGCCGCTGTGCTGGTTGTGCTGGGCGGCGCCACGCTGGCCTGGTGCCGCAACACCTTTGACCAGCAGCAGAGCAGCCGCCAGCCGTCGGCCCTGGCCCAGCTCAAGCACTCGCGGCGCACCCGCTCCGCCAACCGCCTGGGGCGGGCGGCAGGATGGGTGGCGGAGATTGAGCGGCACTCGGAGATGACCATGAACGCGGAAATGCTGATTGAATCCAGCCACCCCATCCTGGAAGATGTGAGTGCGGGAGACTTAGCCGCGTTTTTGGGTTCCATAGCACGGCAGCGGGGGGTCGCCCTGGCTGCACTGCTCAAGCTGCTGCACACCACTTGCCCTGCCTTGCCCGCACAAGTACAGCATGGTAAACAGCAGCTGCATGACTGGCTTCCTTTCCTGTCTCCTTCCCTACCGTAGGACCACATGTTCAGCGCGCTGCTGCAGCAGGGGCTGCTGGAGGATCTGGAGGGCTTTTACAACCACAGCACGCAGACGTGAGTTCGCCTGCTATGCAGGGGCTGTGGCTGCTGCAGCCCGCAGGCCAACCATGCAATTGCACGCTTGCAATGCCCTGGTCTCAGCCAGCACGCAAATAAGGCTGCCAACACAGCAGCGCCTTTCTTCTGCCGCCAACCAACCCCCGTTTGCAGGTTCAGCGCCGTCGTCTCGCTGGGCCGCAACACAGCTGGCCACCCCAAGATTGTGCACGGCGGGCTGACCGCGGCCATCATTGACGAGACGCTGGGCGGCCTGATGTTCAGCCTCAAGCGCTCGCAGCACATCACCCTGCCGGGGCCGATGTTCACGGTGGGTGGAGGCTTTGGGGCAGGATCGGTTGGCTGGGGCACGGCTGCCTGCCAAAGTGGGCTTCGGCTGCACAGGGTCGCCACCTGCCGGGAACTAAACCAGTTGCTGCCCCTGCAACCTATTGTGTGCCCCCTACAGGTCCAGCTGGACATCAGCTACAAGGCCAAGATCGATGCGGGGGCGGTGGTGCTGTGCACCGCCGAGGTGGAGAGCCTGGAGGGGCGCAAGCTGTGGATGAAGGTGGGCCGGCGATGCTGTGCTTGCGCATGGCTGCTGGCTTGATGCCAAGCGCTGGAGCATCGCTGTTGGCTTGATGCTGGTGGAAAGCGGGGTTGACCGTATTGGCTGATGTGGGGTGCTCCAGCGTCCAATGCGAAAAAGCTCCAGGTTAGTGCATATCTCATGCATGCCCGCTGCCTGCCCTTTGGCCCGCAGGCCACTGTGAGCGACGGCCCCGGCGGCACTGTGTACGCCACCGCTCGCTCACTGTTCATTGCGCCCAAGCCCAGGGCATGAGCGCATTGGCGCGTACTTTGGACGACGTTCAATGCTACATGCCTATGATGCAGCTGAGCTGCCGCACGTGACAAATACCAACGAATAATCAGCCTGCTTGCTGCCCTGCCGCTCGTGCTGCTTTCCAGAAAAATCATCACTTCAATTTCATTTCATGCCACACCTGCTGTGTAAAGCCTGTCCAGCAGCGCTAGCACTGGCACAAAGGCGCACGATTGATGTTACATAAACTGGCCAACATGTGCTGTGCAATAGGCTGATGCATGCAGGACAACATGAAAGCATTTTCGGGCAGGGGTTGCAAGCTGAGGGATGCACTGGGTGGGTCAATTGGGCCCTGGTGGATGGGTGCAGCGCACAGCTAAGCAGAGCGCAGAATGACTGAGGTGCTTGTGCGGCCCAACCTCCTGGCAACAAAACGGCTGCTCAGCTGGCCTGCCCTAGTATGTTGGTGCAGCTGTGGGCCAGAGGCTGCCGCTCAGCTGGCTTCTTAGTGGTGCAGAGCAAGCCTCTTGAATGGCTGCTCAGTCGGAGATGGGGTCTCGGTAGAACAGCACGCGCACGATGCCCGCCACGCCGATGACCAGCCCTACCAGCACCAGCAGGGAGCCGCCCAGCCTGTGGGGGTGGGGAGGAGCAGCAGGGAAGCAGAGCTGTAAGGATCCACTGATACATGCTCGCTGATGCGCGCTCAGGCGTGCTCTCTCTCAGGAACAGGCGTGGCCATGCTGAGCAGCATCCACTGGCATGTCGAAGGCACCCACAATTGGGGGCGAGGCAGGGCAAGCTCCCAGCCAAAGAAAGCTCACATGCGGGAGCGGCGGGCAGCGCGCGACTCGGACAGCTCCTCCTCCAGCCTCGTAGACAGCAGGCCCGGCAGAATGAAGGCAATGAGCACGCCTGCATGCAGGACATCAGGAAGGCAGACCAGTTGTTGCACAGCGGGACTGGCGGTTGAGGCATCCGAAGGCGCAGTGCTTTGCTGGCAATCGCCAAAGCGGGTTTGGTACGAGCTCATCTACCAAATAGCCCGAAAATGTAGAGGCTGCCTTGCCTGCGGTGGAGCCCAGCACGATGAGCGGGCCCCAGATGGGCGTGATGTACGCGGCAGCCCAGTCTGCGGGTGTAAAATGCAGTACAAAGGACGGAAGTGAGAAACCCCACGTGCATGCCATCGCCTGCATACAGGCGCACAGGCAACAGCGGGTGCGGCAGCATAAGCTATGCTTTGAAGCTATGCTTTGCGAAGGCGGCAGGGCAGGCCTCGCTCAAGCCACCATTGATAGTTGCAGCCAGCACATGTACTTCCACTCACAGACTCCAAACAGGACGATATAGGTCACCACCCACAGCCCAGGGCCCTGCACCATCCGTGGCAGGAGGTGACGCGTGTTGAGAGAGCAGCAGGCAGAGTATGCAGGGCATGCCAGGCAAGCAAGGTGCTCGGCTCTGCCTCAGGCAAATGCCAACTACGTGCCAGCCCAACCATTTAGGCAGGGCACCGCCTGAAACTACTGGCTTGCCTGCAGCTCCTGGCGGAAGAGCAGCTTCCACAGCGAGTCCCTGCAAAGTACGGGCAGGGCAGTCACAAACATTCGTCACATGCATCCATCTCCAGCTGCACAATGCACCGTGCTGCTGAGGCTGCGTTGCCCTGCCTGGCGCCTGCTGTTGCCGGGACGAAGACAGCGCACACCCCAAGCATGCCATCTGCCCACCTGAAGGGAGCCATCTGGAGCGGGAACATAGCCAGCAGGGAGACCAGGAAGCCCAGCCTGACCAGCATGAAGCCTGTGCGGGGACGGAGCAGCAGGGTAGGCATGAGAGCAGCTTGTGCTGGATGGACAACTGATGTGCTGCAGGGCGGTGCCAAGAGCGATGTGCATGCCTTGAACGGCTCAGGTGCTGGCTGCCCTGCCGCACATCACCCCGCATGCAAGCGCACTCACAAGCTTGAGCGAGGCGCGTCCAAACAATCGGCTGCAGCGCCTTGACGGTGAATGAGGACAGCACGTCGGCGCGCAGGCCCTTGGCGCCGAAAATGCCTGCAGGGAGATGGGAGGGGAGGGCGGATAGAGTGCGAGTTGTGTTGTGCAGCATGCACATGGCACGAGCAATCCATTCGTGCTGCACTGGGGCACTTGGGCAATACCATCAAACGAGCGAGCCAGCCATGGCACAGTGCAGCGGCTCACCGTAGGAGCAGACCGAGATGACGAGGAAGGCGACCGTGGACAGGCTGCGAGGGCGAGAAGGGTGCAATGCCCCTCAATGCCCTTCAATGGTCTTCAAAAATTGCAACACAGCCTATCACATGCCGCATGCGCACCAGACGCATTCCCATTGCAGCTCACAACCTGCCACCACCCCACCAGCCACAGCCAGCCCACCTGACGGCCACGATGGACACGTTGTCCAGCTGGCGCTCGGATGCGTAGGCCACCTCGCGAGGCTGCGAGCACGGTGGTAGGTAGACATCGGCAGTGTACGAAAGTGGCACACCCGCAGCTGGTCCTCTGCGGCTTGCATCCCAGGCCGAGGCAGTGCTGCAGAATACAAGCATTGGCTGGCAGTCATGCACAAAGGTTGGTGGAGGGAGGCACACGCTGCTGTTCAGCGGCGCCACTCGAACAGCGCTGCGCAAAGCAGGGCTGCACCCATGGCCAGCTGCAACAAAAAATTGCCAGCCGCAACAATTTATTGCCAGCCGCAGCACTGCCGGCTCTCACCGTGTGTCCCAGGCTCATCTGGCAGAGGTAGGCGACCACCAGGATGGGCAGGACGCCCACCATCTGCACCGCCGACTCAAAGCCCTTGCTCTTGAAGGTGCCGCTTGTGGGCCACCTGTGGGGGCACAAGGAGTTGTGAGGGGGACGACTCGAGGTGCGCATTGCAGCTGCATCATAGCCCGTTGCCAGCAGCATGCCGTGATGAAGAGGTGCCGAGGCAGCTAGAGGGCAGCTGCGGATTTCTTCCCACCGAACCTATGCCTACCATAATGTAACCTACACCAGCATCCTGCCTGGACCAGCCCCAACCAGCCTGGCCCAGGGGCTGCCATCCCCAGGCCGTGTGCAGCAGGGAAGCAGGCCCACAGCCATGGGGTGCACAGGCATGCCCCCTGCCCTGCTGGATGTCCAGCCCACAAGAGGTGGCTGGAGGTGCCCTGCCCACCCAGGCAGGTGGGGGGTGACAGGGGGTCCCCCACACACTAGCCTGCCCCGCCCAAACCAGCGAGCCCGTACAGATAATAACGGGAGACTGTCTCAAAGAGAGAGAGAGAGAGAGAGAGACTAAGTGCTGAAAGTGGCGATTCATTACCGGT
>VFQQ010002536.1_pt1 | contig 20183 bp, 18 predicted proteins | sample 3512341 | NCBI WGS metagenome assembly VFQQ01 (sample SAMN10412373, study PRJNA504923) | tailings metagenome | isolation source: Relicate 2 Philex TSF1 revegetated site | place: Philippines: Tuba, Benguet | collected 2017-08-29 | reverse complement strand
AGCGTCGCGGGCCTGGTGGCGGGTGGACTGTTGTTGTCGAACGTGTTTCGCGCCTCGGTCGAGCGGCAGCTCGACGACCGCCTGATCGCCGACATGGAGAACCTCATCGCGGCGGCTGAGCCGGCGCCGAATGGCGCGCTGATGATGATGAACGCCATCGCGGATCAGCGTTACGACACCGCGTTTTCCGGCTGGTACTGGCAGGTGACGCCGGACGACGGCAGCGGCGATCCGCTGACCTCGCGCTCGCTGTGGGACAAGCGGCTGGAGACGGCGGTGACGGCGACCGGCGGCGCGCTGGCGCGGGGCTATACGTCCGGCCCGCAGGCGCAGGAGCTGCGCTATGTCGTGCGCCGCATCTCGTTCCCCGACATGGCGGCGCTGGCGAGCGGGCGTGAGGATGCGCGGCCGAAGACGTATCTGTTCGCTGTCGCCGCCGACCGCGCCAAGGGCGAGGCGGAAGCGCAGAATTTCGACACGACGCTGCTGTGGTCGCTGGGCGCGCTGGGGCTGTTCCTCACCGCCGCGACGCTGCTGCAGGTGCGCGTAGGGCTGAGGCCGCTCGCTAGGGTGCAGGAGCGCCTGCAGGCGATCCGCACCGGCGCGGCGCAGCGTCTGGAGGGCAGCTATCCGCGCGAGATCGCGCCTCTGGCCGATGAGGTGAACCAGCTTCTGCAGCACAACGCGGAAGTGGTTCAGCGCGCCCGCACCCATGTCGGCAATCTGGCGCATGGGTTGAAGACGCCCTTGAGCGTGCTGACCAACGAGGCGGCGCTGGTGAAGGGCGCGCTGTCCGACACAGTGATGAAGCAGACGGCGGTGATGCGCCGCCAGATCGATCACTATCTCGCCCGCGCCCGTGCTGCGGCCTCGGCCGAGGTGATCGGCGTGAGGACCGAAGCCGCGCCGGTGATCGGCGAGCTGGCGCGGACGCTGGAGCGTATCTACGGCAACAAGGGCGTCGAGTATGAAGCGGAGGTGCCTGCGGGCCTCGCCTTCCGGGGCGAGCGGCAGGACTTTGAGGAGCTGGCCGGCAATCTGATGGACAATGCCGGGAAATGGGCGGCGACGCTGGTGAGGGTGAGCCTTACGGAGAGCGGCGGGCGGTTGATCCTGACCGTCGAGGATGACGGGCCGGGGCTCAACGAGGACGAACTGGTGCGCGTGCTGGAAAAGCGCGAGCGGCTGGACGAAAAAGTGCCGGGAAGCGGCCTTGGCCTTGGGATCGTCAGGGATATCGCCGATCTCTATGGCGGGCGCCTGGCGCTGGGACGGGCCGACCTCGGCGGGTTGAAGGCCGAGCTGAACCTGCCGGCTGCTTGACGGGCCGTTAACCGTCAAAAATGCAATCTGAAGTTTAGTGTAGCCGCGCGGATGCCCGCGCGATGGAGGCCGACGTGCCGATCGACGGCAGTCGCTTGCAGCGCCTGGACGGATTTCTGGGGAGCGTCACGCCCACCCTGGCGTTGCAGCTTGCCCGCGCGGTGGAGATCGACCGCCTGCGTGGCGGGGCGCTGCCGCATGACCAGATCCTGACCGCACTGCGTCCGCGTTTGCGGGAAGCGGCGCGGCGGCTGGATCGGACCTTCACGCCGCGCCGCCTTGTCTGTTCGGCCTTCGAGGATCTGCTGATCGATACGCGTCTGCGCAAGCAGCGGGGGCGCGTGCTGCGCTCGTCGATCAACGCTGTCTGGGACTGGCTGACGCGTTCGCTGGCGCCGACGGCGTGCGAGCAGGCGCTGGATGCGATCCGCGAGAAGCTGATGAATGGCGGGCCGGATTTCGCAGACGGCGAAGTCGACACCTTCCAGCGCATCGCGGCCGAAGCGATTCTGAACGCCATTCCGGTGGTGGACATGAAAGACATACGCGCGGCAGACGCCGTGCGCGCGCTGGGGGCGGACGTCGCCGCCGACGCACATGACATGGCCCGCATGATGGAGATGGCCGCCGAGGTGCGCCAGCTGCAGCGGATGTTGCCAAAGCCCATGCACACGCTGGCGGAGGAGGACATTTTCCGCATTCGCGGCGTGTTCGAGCGCGTGGTGGTGAGCCATCCGGACTGCGCCAGCTACATCCCCTTCCTGGTGATGGGACGGCTCAGCAAGCCGTGGGAGGCGATCCGCCTAACCGGCGCCTTGTCGCGCAAGGTGAACGACACGCTGATCAGCCAGACCGATTTCGGCGCCATCGGCGAGGCGTTGCTGAGCGATCTGGACGATTGCGTGGAGCGCCTGTCGCTGATCCGCCCAGCCGATCTGAACGCCGACGCGGCGGTCGCCGACGTGGTGGCGTTCAGCAATATCTCGACCGGGATCGTGCGCGAACTCGGCATCAAGCGCGACGGCATCTGGGGCCGCCATATGATGAATGCGCGCGGCGAGATGTCGGCGCAGATGGAACGCCTGCTGTCGCGCGCCCCCAAGGATATTTCCGCGACGCTGCCGACCGTGCGGCGCGGCGGCTTCGGTATTCGCGCCACCCGCCGCATGCCGGACCTGACCCGCTCTCTCGACCCGGCGAAAGCGGCGAAGGCGGTGCAGCTCGCCAAGCTGGTCGCCGGATCGCGCCAGCACGCGATGGCGGGAGCATTTGCCGGTCTGCTGAAGCAGGTCGACGAGCAGGTGACCGCGACGGTGCGCCAGTATGTCGACGAATTGTCGGACGAAGTGCATGCGCTGGGGCAGGCGGGCGCGACGAGCAGCGCGAAGTTCGTCGATCACGCTGCGGCGCTGATCGCCGCGCTAGACGGCCCGGAAGCGGGCGACCAGGTGCGCCGCCGCGCCAATGCCGCGCTGGTGATCTCGCCGCCGATGGACGCGGTCGCCTGAGGAGGCCGCTTACGCTTGTGAGCCGGCTCGGCTAGTTTCCGCCCATGACATTCCGTGACCTCTGGCGCGCCGCCCTGATCGGGGCCGTGATCCTGTGCGCGCTGGCGGCGCTGGCGCTCGGCGCTTTGGGACTGTCGGTCGGCGGGGCGGATCATGCAGCGATACGCAAGGCGCTGGTTGAGGCGCCGCCGCAGGAGCTGGGCGTGCCGCTGCTGAAGCGGCCGGTGCGCGGGTTCGAGGCGGGGTATTTTCCGGACTGCGCGGGGCTGGCGATCCTCTCGCGTGAGGATCGCTGGCGCAATGCTTATGTTGCGGCGGTCCGGGCCGACACGATCCTGCCGAATGGCATTGAGGAGATGTGCCGGCGGCTGCAGGCCGAACTCAATGGCGGCGATGCGGGGACGTGGTTCACCTATGCGCGATACTGGCATGGCGCGCTGCTGCTGCATCGCGCGGTGCTGAGCGGCGGTAGCTATGCCGATCTCCAGATGGCCGCGACCGTGATTGTGGCGTTGGCACTGGTGTTGCTGTTCGCGGTGGTCGCCTGGCGTCTGGGCGTGGGGCCTGCGCTGTTCCTGACGCTGAGCCTTGCCTTGCTAACCGATGCGCGGACGGTGGTCGATCTGCCTGTGCAGGCGGTGGGGTTTGCGGCGATGCTGGCGGCGGTCGCGGGGTTTGCTGTGTTCGGTGCGGGGCGGACGGGGGTGTGGGCGCTGGTCGCGGCGGCGGTGTCCGGCGCGGCGCTGAACTTCTTCGACTTTCTTTATACGCCCGCTGCGTTCGCGATGCTGAACGCCTGGCTGTGGCTGGCGGCGGCAGAGCGCGAGGGCGCGCCGCGGCGGGTGCTGGATGCATTGTTCGTGTTCGGCGCGAGCCTTGGCGGCTACGCCGCGTTCTGGGCGCTGAAATGGGCGATCGCGTTCGGCTTCGATCCCTCGGGAACCCAGATTTTCATTTTCGGCGCGAACGAGTTCACGCGCTGGGGGCCGGCGACCGGCGCGACCTGGCCGCTGAAGGCGAGCGGCATGGCCGTCGCGGCGACGTTCGACGTCTGGTGGAAGATCGCGACTGCCGCCGCGCTGATGGGCGCGGCGCTGGTGCTGCGGCGGATGCAGGGCGGGACGGCGGCGTCGCGCGTGCTGCTGTTGCTCGTGCCGGTGCTGCCGGCGCTCTTGGTGATCGAGGTGATGGCGGCGCATACCATCAATCATCTCGGCTTCACCTTCCGCATCGTACCGGCGGTGCTGGCGATCTTCGCTGCCAGCCTGGTGCTACGCTACACGGCGCCGGAGGCGCGGAAGGCGGCGATTTCGCCGGCTGAATAACCGAGATCGGCAAGGATCGCGTCCGTGTGTTCGCCGAGCAGCGGGGCGCGGTGTTCGATCGTGCCGGGCGTGTCGGAGAGTTTCACCGGCGTCGCCGCAATGATCGCGGGCTTGGGCAGGCCGGGATAGTCGACCTGTTTCAGGAAGCCCATCGCCTTCACATGCGGGTCGTCGAGGGTCTGCTGCGGTTTGTAGACCGGGCTGGCCGGCACGCGCGCGGCGGCGAGGGCGTCGAGCGCTTCGGCCACGCTCTTGCCGTTGCACCAGGCCTGGGTGCGGTCCGAGATCGCCTGGCCGTTGTCGCCGCGCAGCTCGTCGGTGGCGAAACGCGGGTCGGCGAGCCAGTGATCCTCGCCCATCAGCTTCGCCCAGCGTTTAAAGAGCGGGTTGCCGTTGACGAGGACGATGATCCAACCGTCCGTACACTGAAAGAGATCGGAGGGCGCGGCGGTCTGCCCGCGATTGCCGGTCGGCTCGCGGTCCAGCCCAAGCGCGTCCTGTTCGGCGAGCGTGGTGATGCCGGCGGTCAGCGCCGTGGCGAGGAGGGCGCCTTCGACCTGCTGGCCCTTGCCGGTCTGGGCGCGGGCCATCAGCGCGGCGAGCGTTCCGTAGGCGGCGAGCATGGCGGTCGAGAAATCGACCCATGGCACGGCGGCGCGGGTGGGGTGGCCGGGTTCGCCCGACATGAAGACCGCGCCGGACATCGCCTGCGCCACGCCGTCGAAGCCGACACGGTTTGAGTAAGGCCCGCCATGGCCGAAGGCGGAAGCGGTGGTGAGGACGCAGCGCGGATTGATGGCGGAGATGGTGGGGTAGTCGAGGCCCATCGAGACGAGCGTTTCGGGCGGCAGGTTGGCGATGACGACATCGGCCGTCTCGATGAGCTTGCGCGCGATGGCGCGGCCTTCGAGCTTCATCGGATCGAGCGTCATGCCGCGCTTGTTGCGGTTCATCTGGAAGAACATCGCGCCTTCGCGCTCGGTCGTCTTCTCGCCGGGCATGATGGGGATCATCCAGCGATCCTCGCTGCCCTCGCGGCGCTCGATGCGGATGACGTCCGCGCCGAAATCGGCGAGCAGCGCGGCGCAATAGGGGCCGGCGATGTAGCGGCCGAAATCCAGCACGCGGATGCCGCTGAGTACCTTGGCCATGTTTCCGTCCCTGACGTGTGTTCTGTTGCGGGACTGCAATAAACAGCGATCCCGATTTCGTCCATGGCGGGCGACGGAAAGCGATTCCGCCGCCGTTTGTCCTTCAGATCGACGTTGGAACGGTCGAACGGACAAGGAGCAGAGCCATGACGATCTCGCTGAGCGCCATCGCCGTGGCTTTCGCCTGTCTTCTGATGGCCGTTTCAGCTGTCGCGGGTGATCGGCGCCAGGACAAACCCCCATGTGGCGCCAATGCAAAGAGGGACAAGGCGAAGGCGGGGCCCGACCGGATCGCTTAGGCGCCGGCACGAACCCACTTCGCCATAAAGACCGCGTGCGGAACTAGCCCCCATCATTTCCGCCCGCGCTTTGGGGCGGCGGACCGTGCCCCCGGGCCGCCGCCCTTTTTTCCTGACACGCTGGACATGCCCGAACGAGGCCGTTAGTCAGCGGCCCCATGAACGCCTTCCGCATCACGCCCATGGCGAGGATCGGCTGGCGCGACGCGCTTCTGGCGCTCGCGCTGTTTGGCGCTCTGTTTCGGGCCTTCATGCCGGTGGGCTTCATGCCCGAGGTCAAGAATGGCGCGCTGACCATGGTGATCTGTACCGCCGCCGGCGCAGTCAGACTGGACGGTGCGGACAGCCATGACGGCAAGACCGACGCTGCGGTGATGGCTGCGCAGATGCCCTGCGCCTTTGCTGCGGTCGCCGCGATGGCGCCGCCTCCCGAAGCGCCGATCCTGAGCATCGCGCAGGCGATTGCGCTGAACGTCGCCGAACTCGATTCGCGGCCCGTTCTGCCGCGCGAAGCGGCCTTCCGGCCGCAGGCGCAGCGCGCGCCACCCTCTCTCCAGGCCTGAACGACTGAGCCCATCCCGTGCTGGCCGCCGCGTGCGGCTGCGCATCCGCGTTCTTCTGGAGACTTCCATGTCCGTTTTTTCGCGCGCCGCCCTGCGCGCCCTCATGTGTACGACTGCCCTGACCGGCGCCGCCTTCGCCGCCGAACCGTCAAACGAAACCGAAGGGAAAGGATCGGGCGCCGAGACGGTGATCGTCACCGCCCAGCGCGTGCCCGGCGAGCCTGCCATCGTTGCCGAGGCCCGCAAGCGGCTGTCGCGCACGCCGGGCGCCGTCGCGGTCATCGCGGCCGAGGCCTATGAGAACCGCCTCGCGATCGGCTTTCCCGATCTGCTCGCCAATGTGCCGGGCGTTCTTACGAACAAGCGCTATGGCGAGGAATCGCGCCTCTCGATCCGCGGGTCCGGCATCGACCAGTCCTATCATCAGCGCGGCGTGCTGCTGGCGCAGGACGGCGTGCCGTTCGCCGATGCCGACGGCTTCTCGGACTTCCAGAAGGTCGACGCCCTCAGCGCGCGCTATATCGAGGTCTACAAGGGCGCGAACGCGCTGCGCTTCGGTGGCGCGCAGCTGGGCGGCGCGATCAATCTGGTGACGCCGACGGGGTGGACGCTGCCGTCTGAGAATCATGTCCGCCTTGAGGGCGGGTCGTTCGGCACCGTCCGCGCCGGCTACGAGCTGGGGCGCACGTTCGGCGACTGGGACGTCTATGCCGCCGTGCGGGGGCTGACCGCCGACGGCTATCGCGAGAACAGCGCGCAGGACCAGATCCGCGGCACGCTCAATCTCGGCCACAGCTTCGGCGAAGGGCGCGAGGTGCGGCTGCTGGTGTTCGGCGCTGATATCAACCAGGAGGTGCCGGGGAGCCTGACGCTCGCCGCGGCGCTGAATAACCCGACCGCGGCCGGGGCGGGCGTCGTCGCCAATAAGTGGGCGCGCGATCAGTCGGTTTTCCGCGCCAGCCTGCAGACCAACTGGCGCTTCAATGAGGGGCTGACGTTCCAGGGCGGCATCTATGCGACGGCCACCGATCTGCATCACCCAATCCCCATCGTCATCGACCAGCAGTTGGAGACACAGGGCGCCTTCGGCAGGTTCGACTGGGCGGGCGAACTCGGCGGGCACAAGGCCGATGTCTATTTCGGCGTCTCGTACCGTCAGGGGCACAACGATCAGGGCCTCTTCGTCAATGCAGGCGGATCGAACGGCTTCCAGTTCGGCAATGCGCTGCTGAAGGCGAGCGGAACCGACATCTTCGCCGAAGGGCGCTGGTTCGCGACCGACAATCTGGCGCTCGTGCTCGGCGGATCGTTCGGCGTCGCGACGCGCGACTATGAAAACCGCCTGGCCCCGGCGCAGAACGCGTCGAAAGACTTTGACTGGTTCTCGCCGCGCTTCGGGCTGATCTGGGAAAGCGACAGCGGCATTCAGGTCTATGCCAACTACACGAAGTCGGTCGAGCCGCCGCATTACGGTGCGATGGTGCAGTCGGGCTATGCCGGGAGCGGCTTCGTGCCCGTCGAACCGCAGGAAGCCTGGACGGCCGAGATCGGCACGCGCGGGCGCAGCGGCGCCTTCACCTGGGACGTGGCGTTCTATCGCTCGGAGATCGATGGCGAGCTGCTGAGCTTCACGGCTGACGCCGGATTGCCGGCTGCGTTCTTCAATGCGGACCGCACCGTCCATCAGGGCATCGAGGCCAGCCTCGACTGGCAGATCCTGGGCGGTGCGCCGGGCGAGGACCGCCTGGTGCTGCGTCAGACCTGGGCCTGATCGGATTTCACCTTCGACGGCGATCCTGTGTATGACGACAACCGCCTTCCGGTCGTGCCGAAGAACTAGTATCGCGTCGCGCTGAAATACGAGGATCAGTCGGGCTTCTTCATCGAGCCTTCGATCGACTGGCGCCCGGGCGAGACCTTCGTCGACTACGCCAACACGCTGACCGCACCCGGCTACACGTTGGTCAATCTCGATCTCGGCTGGGCGTTCGAGAACGGCGTGACGCTGTATCTCGATCTGCGCAACCTGACCGACGAGCGCTATGTCGCCGAGTTCGGCGCGCTGACCAACGCCAGCCTTGTTCCCACCAATGTGTTTTTCCCCGGCGAGGGCCGTTCGGCCTTTGGCGGCATCAGCCTGCGCTTCTGAGGAGACGGACCTATGAAATCCAGTGTTCTGTTGATGGCGGCGGCCCTGCTGAGCGGCGCCGCATCCGCCCATATCGTTCTTGCCGAGGACGAGGCCGCGTCCGGCAGCTATTACGCCGGCGCATTCCGCGTCGGTCATGGCTGCGACGGCAAGGCGACGACCTCGGTGAAAATTGCCCTGCCCGAGGGCGTCTTGACCGCCCGGCCGCGTCCCAAGACCGGCTGGACGATCGATATCGAGAAGGCGCCGCTCGCGGCTCCCGTCAAAGGCGAGGGTGGACGCGAGATCACCGAACGCGTTGCGGCGATCACCTGGACGGGATCGCTGGACCCCGACTACTTCGACGTTTTCGAGATCATGATGAAGCTGCCGCAGTCGGAGGGGCCGATCTACTTCCCCACGGTGCAGAGCTGCGGCGATGAGGTGCTGTCGTGGACCGATATTCCAGCGGCGGGGCAGGCCTGGCATGATGTGCCGCATCCCGCGCCCATTCTGACGCTGATCGCGTCGGGTCACAGCGACGCGCATGCCGGCCATGATGCGGCGGTGCTCGCGCCTGTTCGAGTCGAAGGGGCCTGGGCGCGTGCGGCCATCGCAGGCGGGAACGGGGCGGCCTATGCCTCACTCGTCAACGACACCGATGCCGCCGACCGCCTGATTGCGGTGAAGGGTGACGTCGCCAAGGCCATCGAAATCCACGAGATGACGATGACGGATGGCGTGATGCAGATGCGCAAGATCGACGGGCTGGATGTCCCGGCCAAGGGGCGCGCGGAGCTCGCGCCCGGCGGCAACCACATCATGCTGATCGGGCTCACCGCCGCGCTCACCGAGGGCGAGACGTTGTCGCTGACCTTCGTTTTCGAGAAGGCGGTTGAGGTGGTGGTGCAGTTGCCGGTCGGCAAAGCGGGGGCGAGCGATGCGCACGATCATCACTAAGAGGCTCGCGCGTATGGCTGTGTTTGACGATACGGTCCGCATGGGCGAGGGCGGTCATGACGGCCTCTGAACCCCGGAAGCGGCGCAACGGGCTTCTGATCATCGGCATCGCCGCCACGTTGACGGTTTTGACCGTCGCGGCCGTCCTGCTGGTGACGGGACTACGGCAGACGGGCACGGCGCCACCGTCTGGGCAACCAGCGCGGGATTTCGTCCTGACCGGTCAGGATGGCAAGCCGTTCGACAGCCGGTCGCTGCGCGGCAAGGTGATGCTGGTCTTCTTCGGCTTCACCCATTGCCCGGATGTGTGCCCGACGACGCTGCAGGAGATGACGAATGTGATGGAGGCGCTGGGGCCTGAGGCCAATGACGTGGTGCCGGTCTTCATCAGCGTCGATCCGGCTCGCGACACGCCCGAAGTTCTGGCGGCTTACGGCCAGCTGTTCGATCCGCGCATCGTCATGGTGACAGGCCCCGCCGGCACGATCGCCGAAGTCGCGAAGGCCTGGCACGTCTATTACAAGCTGCAGCCGCCCGATGCGTCAGGCAATTATGCGGTCGATCACAGTGCGACGGTGTTCCTGGTCGATCGCGGCGGGCAGTTCCGCAGCACGTTCGACTTTCACGAGGACGAAAAAGTGATTCTTGAGAAGGTGCGGCTCGTGCTGGCGCAATAGCCGGCCCTAGTTGCATTCCTCGCCGCCGATGCCGAGCCAGTTCCAGATGCGGCCGGCGGCGCCGCAGGTCTCTTCACGCGCCGCCGCGTCGACGGTCGATTCGCAGTAGAGCGAGTTGCTGTCGCAGTACGGCATGTCGCGCGGTTCGAGGATGATTTCGACCTGGTCGAGCGCGATCTTCGGCTTGGCATCAGCCGACATGAAGGCTTCAAGATATTTCGCGTCGCTGAGCGCGTCGTAGTCGGTCCATAGCGTGGGGCCGGACGGGATCGTGCCGTAATCGTAGCAGGAGACGTCGAAGCGCAGCTTGGCGCCGGGCGCGAGATCGCCCTTGAAGACGTTGACGACCTTGCCCTCGACATTGCACGCGCCCATGCCGCCCGAAGGACCGCTGACATCGTCGATTTCGATCTGGACGTGATTTGGGGCGGACCGGCGCGCTTCTTCGTAGTATTCGGGCGCGAGAACAGCGGCCGCCGGGCCGGTCAGCGCGGCGGCGAAGGCGGCAGCGGCGAGACGGCGTGCATCACGGATCATGGTGAGGGGAGATAACCTCTCGCCGGTCCGCTTGCACGTCTCGGCGGCTTGACCGTTCGGTGATTTGCGGAGCTTGTTGCAGGAATGTTGCTTTGGGTTCTGTTCGCGGCGCTGGCCGCAGCCTCGGCGCTGGCGGTAGCGCGGCCATTCCTGGTGGGGAAAAGCGAATCCTCGGGCGGCATGTCCTCCGCGATCTACCGGGCGCAATTGGCCGAATTGCGGCAGGAAGCCGAGGCCGGTGACATCACCGCCGCCGACGCCGAAGAGGCGCGGCGCGAGATCGCCCGGCGTCTGCTGGCCGCCGATGCGGCGGAAAAAGCCGAAAAGCCGAAGGGATTGAAGCGCGAAGTTGCAATCGGGCTTGGCCTCACCCTGATCGTGCCGGTGGCGGCGCTGGCGCTCTATGTCGCGCTGGGGCGGCCCGACCTGCCGGGCCAGCCACTGGCCGAACGCGACATGGAGGCGGCGATGCGCGCCGCGCCGCTGGACGAGGTGGCCGAGAGCCTGTTCCAGCGCCTCGCCATGGACCCCGGCCATGCCGAAGGCTGGCTGCTGCTTGCGCGTACTTACATGCGGCTTGAGCGCTATGACGAGGCGGCGTCAGCCTATGGCCGGGCGATCGATCTGATGGGAACGTCGGCGGATGCGGGCTTGTTCAGCGCCTATGGCGAGGCGCTGACGCTGGCGGCAGGCGGGCGTGTGACCGAAGCGGCAGGGCAGGCCTTCGACGCGGCGCTGCGGCTCGATCCCAAAGACCCGCCGGCGCGGTTTTATCTGGCGCTGAGGAAATCGCAGGGCGGTGACACGGGCGGTGCGCTGGACGATCTGAAGGCGCTGCTGGCCGATACGCCCGCCGACGCGCCGCAGCGGCCGATCATCACCGCGAAGATCGCCGAGCTGGAGGGCAGCGCCGATGTCCGCGAGAACCCGCAGGTGCAGGCGATGGTCGCAAGCCTTGAAGCCAAGCTGGAGGCCGAGCCGGACAATCTCGATGGCTGGCTGCTGCTGATGACATCCTATGTGCGGCTGGACCGCGTGGACGATGCCCGCGCGGCGCTGACCAAGGCGAGGGACATCTTCAAGGACAATGCCGAGGCGCTGGAGGCGATCGCCGCCAAGGCGAAGGAGCTGGGGCTGGAGATCTGATGATCTTCCCCCGTTCACGGGGGAACTACCCTGCGAAGCAGGGGGAAGGGGGCGACAGCACGCGCTGCATCCGCCCCCTCCACCGCTACGCGGTCCCCTTCCCCCGTAAACGGGGGAAGATCATTCAGTTCCGCATCTCATACGTCGCGGCTGAGCCGAGTTCGGCAGCCGCATCGCCGTTGCGGAGCCAGGAGAGGGCGTCGGCATCGCCCATCAGATAGGCGTCCCAGAAATTCACGGACATCTCGACAATGAGACGGTGGAAGGCCGCGTCGTTGCTATCGTCGCGGCCGCGCCGCTTCCCGCCTTCGCCGCCAAAAACCATGTGGTCGCCGCCGTTCAGCACGACCAGATACTGCCCGGGCGCGGGAATGTGCTGAAAGGGAATGGTGCGGTCGGAGGCCGGCTGATCCGGGTTCAACGGATTCGTGTCGTTGGTGCCGGTGAAGTGCAGGATCGGAATGGTGATGCCGTCATAGACTTCGTCGAGATCGGCGCGGCCCTGAGGCTTGTTCGGCGAATAGGCGATGGCGGCCTTGAAGCGCGGCTCCTTGAAGCGAAGGCCGGCGATCCGCATCGCCTGGCCCGCAGCGGTCAGCGTCGAGACCGCGCCGAAGGAATGGCCCGACATGCCGATGCGCGACATGTCGATGCGGCCGGCGAGCGGGCCTGACGCATGCATCAGCTGAAGCTGGTCGAGCGCGAAAGGGACATCCTCGAAACGGCCGCGGATGACATCGATGTCGCGGGTCGCGGCGGCGAGGCGGCGGACGATCTCGTCACGGTCGGTCAGCCCGCGCCAGACGCTTTCATCGGAGCCGGGGTGCTGGATGTGGACCGCGATATAGCCCCAGGAGGCGAGGTGTTGCCCCAGATACGCCCCGCCCTCGCGTGAGCCGCCAAGGCCGTGGCTGAACACGACGACGGGGCGGGGGCCGGACGCGGTGACGGGGTAGTAGATCTTGTAGGGGACGGCGCGGTTGTCGCGCGCGGGATCGACCCATTCGCCGAGCAGGATTTCCACCTTCTCCGGGCCGGGCTGGTCCTTGCGCGGCGCGGCGGCGGCCGGGACGGCGAAGGCGAGAAAAGCGAGGCAGGCGAGGATCAGGCGCATGAGAGACCCTTGGGCGATGGTCCCAGTCTAACGCAGAACGGCGCCGCCTCCGTCGGAAGCGGCACCGTTCCTTTGCGCCGGACCCTTACAGCGTGACCGAGTTGACGTAGTCGCCCAGCGCCTTCTCAGCCGTGGCGCGTTCGGCCTGGAGCGCCGAAAGCTGCTGTTCGAGGGCGATCAGGCGGTCTTCCTGCGTCGCCAGCGTCGCCAGGTAGCGGCGCTGGAGGTCGCTGCCTTCCGGCACCGCGGCGAGGTTTTCGCGGATGCGCTTCTGCTCCTCATAGAGGCGGTCGCGCTCGGCATTGGCCGTGGCGATCTCGTTGTCGATGCGGGAGATGTTCTGCTTCAGCTCGGCGACCCGCTGGAAGGCGGCGCGCTGCTGCTCGCTGAGGCGGGTATCGGCGGCGTAGTAGAGCACCGAGTCGAGATCGAGCGTGGAGAGCGTCAGCGACTGCTGGTCGATGCGCTCCCACACCACGTCGAGCTTGCCGGTCTCGCCCGCCTTCACGGCGAGCGGGACGCGCACGGCGTCCTGCGTCAGTTCGACTGTCGCGCCCTCCGGCGACTTCAGCTCCATGTCGTAGTGGCGCGGCGTTTCAATGACCATCGCGCGGTCCTCGTTCGCCGGCGCCTTCACCGTGTAGGAATAGGTCTGGCGGGTCAGCGACTGCAGCTCCACGACGCCTTTGATGATCTTGGCGCTGATGAGATTGCTTTCGCTGTTCGAGGTCTGGTCGACCTTGGTCTTCTGGTCGAGCGCGAAGGAAAGCATGCGCTTCTCTCCCTGGGGCAGGGTGCCCATGACGGCGTCGCCGACATAGACGGTGGTGCCGCTGGTCGTATCGAACAGCGTCACGATGCCCGGCGGCAGGCCCGATTCCGTATCGTTCGAGAGACGGATCGAGGCGAGCGGGTGCAGGTTATGCACCGCCGGCTGGTAGAGCGAGACGCGGTCCGCCGGGACGATGCGGTCGACGATCGGCACGGCAAGCGACTGGCCCGAGCCGGCGCTGACCGCGTTGGGCAGGGTGAAGGCGACCTGCGTTGCGGTTTCCTGACTGTTGGCGGCGATGTTCGCGGGCTGGTTCGGCATGGCGCCGCGGCCATCGTCATAGCTGGCGCCGGCAGCGACCGGCGCCGGCGGGGGCGGCGGCGGGGCGGGTTCTGCGTAAGAGGCGGCGCGTTCGGCCGCGCCGCTGCCGACCGCATCGGCAGTGATGCCGCCTTCGATGCCGCCCTTGTCGGCGCGCGGCATCACGCGGCCGAGCACTTCAACCGGCACGCTCTGACGGCTGACATAGTATTTGTCGTAGAGCGCCTGGCGGAAGGTCACCGGATTGCCGGAGACGAGGGTCAACTCGACATCCTTCCAGTCGGCGCCGCTGGCGTTTTCGATGATCGCCCAGCCCTGCATGCGGGTGGTGTTGTCCGGGCCGTTGACGAGGCGGTAGCTCGTTTTCCACAGCGGCGCTTCGATGACGAAGCCGACGGTCAGCGTGCGTGTGCCTTCGCCGCGCGCGGTGATCTTCAGCGTGCGGAGTTCGCGCTGGCGGTTGGAGGCGAGGGCGGCAAGGGCGCCGGTGACCTTTTCGCCGAGCGCCTGGTTGGTGAACTTGATGCCGCGCGCTTCCTCAAGGACGAACTGCACGAGGCCGTCACTGGTGAGGATCGACATACGATGGCGGGTGATGGTGTTGCCATCCTTGTTGGTCGCTTCTTCCGGAACGACCGAGACGATGCGGCCCGTCGCCTCGACGGGTTCGGTGACCGAGATCTCTTCACCCTTCAGCGCACCGTAGAGCGCGGCGGGGCTTTCAAAGGCCTCCGGTCCCACCGGCATGGTGCGGAAGATTTCGGCGAGGCTGTCGCGGCCCTGAAGCTCGACGACGCCGCTGCCGCCCTGATCGTCGAAGATGACGGCGCTCTTCAGCACGTCATCGACCTGATCGAGGCGCACCGGGACTTCGATCGTCTCCCAGCCCTCGACCTCGGCCTGATACTCGAAATAGCCGACGCCGCCGGAGGACAGCATGACGCGCTTCAGCTGTAGCTCTGCTGCCTCCGCCGAGAACACCAGAAGCGCGGCGAAGCCTGCGCCGGCCGTCAGGCGGGCGCCCAGAAGTTTCAACATAGCAAAGTCTCCCCTTGTCGCCCGTCAGGGCGCTGCACGCTTCAGAATGAGAACATCGGACGGCACCGCATTCTGGAATGCGGCCTGGCCTTCGTCGGTGGACAGGAATGCCGCGACCTCAGCCGAGGTGGCGGTGATTTTCGGCTGGGTGTCGGTGCCCGATCCGGTGACCGTGCCCTTGAGCTTACCGCTCTCGACCGCCTTCGCGACGGCCTGGGTATCCAGCCCCCAAACCTTGATGGCCTCGCCGTCCAGCGCATAGCGGAACAGGAGGTAGCCGACCTTCGCACCGCCCGCGCCCATCTTCTCGGGATCGTCCGGTGTCAGGCTGACATAGCGGACGCCGTTGACCTCTGCCGTCCTGCCCTTGAACGCCAGCTTCTCGTCGCTGCCTTTTGGATCGCGCATCGTGACGGTGATGCCGTCGCCCGCCACCGCGATGTCGATCAGCATCGTCTCGTTGTCGTCCTGGACTGCGGCGGTCCAGGTGCCGAGGACGGCCGGATCGGCCGCCGGGCCTTCGCTCAGCGCCGTCTCGAATTCCGGCACGCAGGCGGCGATCGAAACGCTCAATCCTGCGGCCAGCGCCCATCTGAACAAACGCGTCATCGCTGTCTCCTTCGCTGGCGCTGTGCTGCGCCTTTCTGTAGGTTCGCGCCGCGCCCGGGTGCGGGCTGCGCCATATCGAGTTTCGAGAGGACCGGAGTGACCCGCAAGCAGCGCCGATTCGCTTTCCTGGCGTTAGGGTTGACGGTGCTCGCCTCTGCCACCGGCCTCGTACTGGCGGCACTGCGCGATACGATTGTGGTCTTTTACGGGCCGAAAGACGCCATTTCCCGGCTTGAGACCGGCGAGCTGAAACCCGGTCAGCGCATCCGCCTCGGCGGGTTCGTCGCCAAAGACAGCATCCGGCATGGCGCCGAGAAGCATGTCAGCTTCGCCATCCTCGACGCGATGGATCACACGACGACGGTCGAAGTCGCCTATAACGACATTCTTCCCGATCTGATGCGCGAGGGGCAGGGCGTCGTCGCGCAGGGAGCGTTCGATGCGGGCGGCGATTTCACCGCCGACCTCGTGCTCGCCAAGCACGATGAAAAATACATGCCGCCCGAAGTCGTCAACGAGCTGAAGAAATCCGGCCGCTGGCGTGAGGGCGAAGAGGGCTACAAACAGCCGGAGTCTGCGACGCCGTGATCGCCGAGCTCGGTCAATTCGCGCTGCTGCTGGCTGCGGGCCTCGCGCTCTATCAGATCGTCGCGGGATTTCTGGGCGCGTCGCGCCGTGCGCCCGCGCTGATGGACGGGGCGCGCAATGCGGCGATCGCGCAAGGTCTGGCGCTGACGGTCTCGTTCGGCGCGCTGATCGCGCTCTATGTGCGGTCGGATTTTTCGGTGATCGCCGTCGCCGCGAATTCGCATTCGCTGAAGCCGCTCATCTACAAAATATCCGGCGCGTGGGGGAACCACGAAGGCTCGATGCTGCTGTGGTCGCTGATGCTCGCCGTGTTCGGCTCCGCCGTCGCGCTGTTCGGGCGGCAGGTGCCTGCGACGTTGAAGGCGCGTGTGCTGGCGGTTCAGGGGACCATCGGTCTCGCCTTTCTGCTGTTCATCGCCTTCACCTCCAATCCGTTCGACCGCATCGATCCGGCGCCGCTGGACGGGCGCGGTCTCAATCCGCTGCTGCAGGATCCCGGTCTCGCCTTCCATCCGCCGCTGCTCTACGCGGGCTATGTCGGCTTCTCGATCACCTTCGCCTTTGCCGTCGCGGGACTGCTGGAAGGCAAGATCGACGCCGCCTGGGCGCGCTGGGTGCGGCCCTGGGCGCTGGCCGCCTGGCTGCTGCTGACGCTCGGCATCGCGCTGGGGAGCTGGTGGGCCTATTACGAACTCGGCTGGGGCGGCTTCTGGTTCTGGGACCCGGTGGAGAACGCCTCGCTGCTGCCCTGGCTCGCAGGTGCGGCGCTGCTGCACAGCGCCATCGTCGTGGAGCGCCGCGAGGCGATGAAGGCCTGGACGGTGTTCCTGGCGCTGCTCGCCTTCTCGCTGAGCCTGCTCGGCACATTCCTGGTGCGCTCGGGCGTCATCACCTCGGTCCATGCCTTCGCCAACGATCCCGAGCGCGGCGTCTTTATTCTGGCGATCATGCTGGTGGCGGTGGGCAGCTCGTTCGCGCTGTTCGCCTGGCGGGGGCCGATGCTGAAGGCCAATGCGATCTTCGCGCCGGTCAGCCGCGAGACGGCGTTGGCGATCAACAACCTTCTGCTCACCGCAGCGGCACTCGCCGTGCTGGTGGGCACGCTCTATCCGCTGGTCATCGACGCGATGTCGGGTGACGCGATTTCGGTGGGGCCGCCTTACTTCAACCTCGTTGTCGGGGCGCTGTTCCTGCCGCTGCTGCTGCTGGTGCCGTTCGGCCCGCAAATGGCTTGGAAGCGGGGCGACGTGGCGTCGGCGGCGATGCGGCTGTGGGCGGCGGGCGGCATTGCGTTGACGCTCGGCATCGTGACGGTTGCCGTCCAGACCAAAGGACCATGGCTGGCGGCGCTGGGCGTCGCGCTGGCGGCCTGGCTCATCTGCGGCGCAATCAGTGACATCGTGGGCCGTATCCGCTGGAAGGGCGGTATGAGCGTTGCGCTGGCGCGGCTTGGCGGCTTGCCGGGTGCGGTGTGGGGTTCGGCGCTCGCCCATGCCGGCGTCGGCGTGACGCTGCTCGGCATTATCGGCGCGACGGCCTGGGCGGACGAGCAGATCAAGGCGATGAAGCCGGGCGATAGCGCCACCGTCGGGCCGTACGTCGTCACGTTGGAAGGCGTCGGCGCGGTGGCGGGGCCGAACTACTCCGCCGATCAGGCTGTTCTGAAGGTCGAACGCGATGGCGATCTCGTGCGCGTGATGCATCCTGAGCGGCGCTTCTTCCCGGCGGGGCGGACGACGACGACCGAGACCTCGATCCACACCAACGGCCTTGCGGATTTCTACACGGCGCTGGGCGAGCGCCGGGAAGGCTCCGACGCCTGGACGGTGCGGATGCACTATAAGCCGCTCGCGCCCTTCATCTGGTTCGGAGCGCTGATCATGGCGCTGGGCGGATTGCTGTCTCTGCTGGATCGCCGCCTGCGGGTCGGCGCGCCCTCGCGGCGGCGGGTCGCGCCGCCGGCTGCGTTGCCGGCGGAGTAGGGCGATGCGGCGCCTCCTCCTCGTCCTCATGGCCTTCGCGGCGTTCAGCCTCAGCGCCGCCGCTTACGAGCCCGGCGAAGCGCTGGACGATCCGGCGCTGGAGGCGCGGGCGCGGGCGCTGAGCAAAGAACTGCGCTGTCTCGTCTGCCAGAACGAGTCGATCGACGATTCGGCGGCGCCGCTGGCCCGCGATCTCCGACTGCTGGTGCGGGAGCGCATCCTGGCGGGCGATACCGACCAGCAGGTGCTGGATCATATCGTCGCGCGCTATGGCGAATTCGTGCTGCTGCGCCCGCCGGTGCGTCCGGGCACCTGGCTGCTCTGGTTCGGTCCGTTTGCCGCCGTCGCGCTGGGCGGGGCGATCATCGCCTGGAGGGTCCGCCGGCGGCCGGCGGCAGCGTCTGCTGCCGTTAACCCTGAGCTCACCGACGACGAAGAACGGCGACTTCGCGATATCGTGAATGGCTGACGCATTTACGCCGCGTTTTCCTGTCACAGACAAGCTCAACTAAATCAAATGTCATGAACGGGTCATGGCGAATTTAACTCCGCCGCCTCATCTGTAATCGGCCGGATATCCCGGCTTCTCCTCAGGATGCTGCCCACATGTCCTATGACTCCCCGCGTACCCCCTGGGACCGCCCCCGCCGCGAGCGCGGCCGCGCCTTTTTCGGCACCGCCACGGCGCTGGCCCTCGTTCTCGCCGGCGCGCTTGGCGCCAAGCTGATCGACACCTCGCCTGCCATCGCCGCCACCGCCCCGACCGCTGCCGGTCAGGCTATTGCCCCGCTCGCGCCGCTGAACCAGCCGGCCAGCTTCGCCGACCTCGTCGAGCGCGTCGCGCCGGCGGTGGTGAGCGTGAAGGTCGAAGGCAAGATCGAGATGACCGCCGCCGACAGCGAGCAGATGCGCCGCTTCTTCGAGCAGTTCGGCATGCCGGTGCCGGAAGGCGCGCCGCAGCAAGGCGACGAACGCAAGAGCGAAGCGATGGGCTCTGGCTTCATCATCGACGGCTCGGGCTACATCGTGACGAACAACCACGTCATCGAAGGCGCGGACAAGATTTCGATCTCGCTGAACGACGGCCGTGAGCTGGACGCCAAGCTGATCGGCACCGACCCCGGCACCGACATCGCGCTGCTGAAGGTGGAAAGCGCCACGCCGCTGCCGTTCGTAAGCTTCGGCGATGACTCGAAGCTGCGCCCGGGTGACTGGGTGGTCGCGGTCGGCAATCCGTTCGGTCTCGGCGGCACGGTGACGGCCGGTATCGTTTCGGCGCGCGGCCGCAATATCGGCGCCGGTCCCTATACCGACTATCTGCAGATCGATGCGCCCATCAACCGGGGCAACTCGGGCGGCCCGGCCTTCAATACGGCCGGCGAAGTGGTTGGCGTGAATTCGGCCATCTACACGCCATCGGGCGGCAGTGTCGGCATCGGCTTCGCCGTGCCGGCCGCGACTGTGACCAAAGTGGTGGCGCAGCTGCGCGACCACGGTTCGGTGACGCGCGGCTGGCTGGGTGTGCAAATCCAGCCGGTCGACGATGAAACCGCCCAGGCCGTCGGCCTGCCCGAAGCGAAGGGCGCGCTCGTCTCGATGGTGACCGAAGGCAGCCCCGCAGCCGCCGCCGGCTTCAAGTCCGGTGACGTGGTCCTGAAGGCCAACGGCACCGACCTCAAGGACAACCGTGCGCTGGCCCGCTTCGTCGCCGAACTGACCGTCGGCCAGACCGCGACGTTCGACGTGTGGCGCAACAATGCCAACCTCACGCTCACCGCTACCATCGCGGCCCGTGACGAGGACAAGATCCGCGCTGCTGCCGGCGCCGCGCCCGATCCGTCGGCGCCCGCCGCCACCGAAACGCTGCCCGGCGTGAAGATGTCGGCCATTACCGACGAAATCCGTCAGGCGATGGATTTCGGCGCGGACAAGGAAGGCATCGTCGTGACCGAGGTGACCTCGGGCAGCGACGCCGAAACGAAGGGCCTCAGCAAGGGCGACATCATCGTTGCGGTCGGCAATACCGACGTGAAGACGCTGGATGAGGTCACCGCAGCCGTGAAAGCGGCCAAGGATGCGGGCCGGAAATCGGTTCTGGTGCTGGTCGAGGAAGACGGCGTGGGCCGTTATCTCGCGCTCAGC
>VFQQ010002535.1_pt1 | contig 20184 bp, 18 predicted proteins | sample 3512341 | NCBI WGS metagenome assembly VFQQ01 (sample SAMN10412373, study PRJNA504923) | tailings metagenome | isolation source: Relicate 2 Philex TSF1 revegetated site | place: Philippines: Tuba, Benguet | collected 2017-08-29 | reverse complement strand
GAGGCGTGAGGAGATCGATTTGCTGGATGCGCGGGTGACGCTGGCACGGGGTGACATCGCAGCGCGATCGTTGCAAGGGATCGTCGCGGCGGAGCGGTATGTCGAGACCACAATACGGCAGGTCGCGTTGCCGGTGACCGGGCTGCGGCGGTCTGGTGCCGCGGATGCCGAGCAGATGGATCAGGTGCTGTTCGGCGAGCAGTTCGAGGTGCTCGACGAAACCGACGGTTGGGCCTTCGGGCAAGCCAGGCGCGATGGCTATGTCGGCTATGTCGAGGCCTCGGCGCTCACTGCGCCCGCCGCGCCCGCCACCCACACGGTTCGCGCACTCCGCACCTATGGCTATTCTGGTCCCAGCATCAAGACGACACCGGTCGGGCTTTACTCGATGAACGCCCTGCTGACCGCCGAGGCTCGTGAGGGGCGGTTCGTGAAAACCTCAGGCGGCTGGTTCGTCGAGGACCATCTCGCGCCCATAGATCAACCGGCCGAAGACTTCGTGGCGATCGCCGAGCGCTTTGTCGGCACGCCCTACTTCTGGGGCGGGCGTACCAGCGTGGGGCTCGATTGTTCGGGGCTCGTGCAGCAGGCGCTCTATGCCGCCGGCCAGCCCTGCCTGCGCGACAGCGACCAACAGGCCGCGATGGGCGAGCCTGTCGAACGGCTGCGACGCGGCGACCTCGTGTTCTGGAAGGGCCATGTCGCGATCATGGTCAACGACACCGACATTCTCCACGCCAACGGCAACCGTATGGCTGTCACAGTCGAGCCGCTGGCCGAAGCCATCGCGCGCACCCGCGCCAATGGTGGCGGCGAACCGACCGCCTATCGCCGACTCTAGGCCGGCATCGGCCGGATGAAGTGGTTCGGCCCGATCTCGCATATCTCGGTCTGCTCCAGCGCCGACTGCCGGCGGATGGTCTCGATGTGACCCAGTTCGTCCGGTCGCGCATCGCCGAAGCGGCGATCCGGGTCCGGCACGGCCGAGAGCAGCAGCCGGGTATAGGGATGCTGCGGATCGCCGAGCACCTTCTCGGTGTCGCCCCATTCGACGATCTGCCCGGCATACATCACCATTATCTCCTCGGCGACATACCGTGCCGTGGCGATGTCGTGGGTGATGTAAAGCACAGCCAGCCGCATCTGCCGCTTCATGTCGTTGAGCAGGTTGAGAATGCCCAGCCGCACCGAAACATCGAGCATCGAGGTGGGCTCGTCAGCGACGATCACTTCGGGGTTCACCGCCAGCGCGCGCGCGATGGAAATGCGCTGCCGCTGCCCGCCGCTCAGCTCATGCGGATACTTTGGCAGGATCAGCGCCGGATCGAGCTGCACTCGTGTAAGCACCTCCGCAGCCGCCGCCTTGCGTTCGGCACGCCCGAGATCGGGCTGATGCAGGCGCAGCGGTCGCTCAAGATGATGTCGGATGGTGTGTACCGGATTGAGCGACGAGAACGGGTCCTGGAACACCATCTGCACGGCGCTTCGATAGGCCGGGAGGCTACTGGTACCGGTGACAGGCGCACCGCGGAATAGCACCTGCCCGCCGTCTGGCCGATACTCGCGCATGATCAACCGTGCGGCCGTCGTCTTGCCCGAGCCTGACTCGCCGACCAGCGCCAGTGTGCGGCCCGGATGCAGCGCGAATGACACCCCACGCGCAGCATGCACTATGCCGCCTCCCCGACGGAACACCTTCGACACATTGTCCAGCGCAAGGATCGGTGAGTCGTTCATGACACCACCCCTATCCGTTCTCCGCCGAGCCGTGGCATCGAGGCCCAGAGTTTTTTGGTGTAGTCGTGCTGCGGCGTCCGGTAGATCGCCTGCGCCTGGTTGACCTCGACCAGTTCGCCTTCGAGCATGATGCCGATGCGGTCGCTGACCTGCACCATCAGCGCCAGGTCGTGGGTGATGAACAGCACGGCAAAGCCGAGCTCCTGCCGGAGCTTGTGGATACGCTCGAGGATTTCGCGCTGTACCACCACGTCGAGCGCAGTGGTCGGCTCGTCCATGATCAGCAGCTTCGGGTTGAGCGCGAGGCACATGGCAATCACCACACGCTGCCGCATACCGCCCGAAAGCTGGTGCGGATAGGCGGAAAGCCGGTCGGCCGCAATGTCGACCAGCGCCAGCAACTCGACGGCGCGCGCTCGGGCGGCTGCGCGGGCCATGCCGGTATGAGTCTTGAGCACATCGTAGAACTGCTCTTCGATGGTCAGAACCGGGTTCAGCGAGTTCATCGCGCTCTGGAAGACCATCGCCACCTCGCGCCAGCGTAACTCCCGCAGGTCGGCGTCGTTGAGCGCCAGCACGTCGCGACCGTCGAGCAGGATCTGGCTGCCGGTGCGGATGATGGCGGGCGGCCGGTGCAGCCGGCTGATGGCAAAGGCGATGGTGCTCTTGCCGCAGCCGGACTCGCCCGCCAACCCGAAGAACTCGCCGCGACCGATGTCGAAGCTGACGTCTTTCACGGCATGGAAATCGGTCTTCTCGCCCACATAGTCGATGCTGAGATTGCGAATAGACAGCAGCGGATCGCTCACAGCTTGCCCTCCCCGCGCCGGATCAACCCGGCCCAGCGCAGCAGCATGCCGCCGGTGCGCAGCCGCGGATTGGCGATCTCGTCGATGGCGAAGTTGATCAGCGCGAGACCAAGGCCAAGCGTCGCGAGTGCGAGACAAGGCGTGAGGATATCCCACCAGGCGCCAACCGACAGCGCCGACGAATTCTGCGCGTTGTACAGCATGATGCCCCACGAAACGGTGTTCGGATCGCCCAGCCCAAGGAATTCGAGCGTCGCCTCGGAGATCACCGCGAAGATGACACTGCCGATGAAATTGATGCCGACGATCGAAATGAGGTTCGGGAAGATCTCGAAGCTCATGATGCGCCAGCCCGGCTCACCCAGCATCTCGGCCGATTTGACGAAGTCGCGCTGGCGGATCGACAGCGTCTCCGATCGCGTCACCCGCACGCCCCAGGCCCATGACGTGAAGCCCAGGATGACGGCGATCACCAGTGGGGTCGCCTGACCGATGAACGCGGCCAACACAAGCAGCAGCGGCAGGTTGGGAATGACGAGGATCATATTGGTGAAAAAGCTGATCACCTCGTCGACCACCCCGCCCTTGTAGCCGGCGATGATGCCGAGCACGGTGCCGATCACCGTGATCAGCAGGCCCGCGCCGAAGCCGACGGCGAGGGACACGCGCGCCCCATAAAGCAGCCGGGTGAAGACGTCGTAGCCGAGCCGTGTGGTACCGAGCAGATGGTCGCCGGAGGGCGGCTGATGCGGCCGACCGACACGCTGCGTGGGCAGATAGTCAGTGAGCAGCGGCGCGAACACGGCGAGCAACACGACGACCAGCAGGATGCTGACGCCGATCAGCGCTTTGCGGTTGCGGAGCAGTTGCGAGAAGAGGTCCATCTGGTCAGGCCTTCTTCAGCCGTGGGTCGAGCAGCACGTAGCTCAGGTCGACGATGAAATTGGCGGTCAGCATGGCGGCGGTCATGATCAGCAGCTCGCCCTGGATCACCGGATAGTCGCGGGCGAGGATGGCCTGATAGAGCGTGTTACCCATGCCCGGATAGTTGAACACCACCTCGATAACCAGAGAACCACCAAGCACCGAGCCGAGCGAAATGGCGAGCGCAGAGACCGTGGGCAGCAGCGCGTTGCGCGCCGCGTACCGCAGCATCACGCGCCGGTCGGCGAGCCCCTTGGCGCGGCCCATCACGATATAGTCCTCGCCCAGCAAGTTGATCATGTTGTTGCGCATGGTGACGGCGAAGCCGCCGGTCAGCACCAGCACCATGGTCAGCATCGGCAGCGTGCCGTGATAGAGCACGCTCGAGATGTAGCCCCAGCTCCAGGCGGGATCGAGCATCGGGTCGGCGGCATAACCGTTGGGGAACCAGCCCAGCGTGTAGCCGAAGGCAAAGAGCATGATCAGCGACACGACCACCGCTGGCACCGAACTCGAAAAGATCGAGATCAGCGACACGATCGTGTCGAACAGCGTGCCGCGGCGCCAGGCGGCCATCACGCCAAGGAAGGTGCCGAGCGTGAAGCTCACGAGGGTAGCGACGCCGACAAGGCCGACCGTCCAGATCAGTGCCCTGGCAAGGAGTTCTGTGACCGGAAGCGGGAAGAAGCGGACGGAACGGCCCAGATCGCCGGTGAAGACGCTCTTTAGGTAGGCCAGATACTGGTCGCCCAGAGGCGCATCGATGAAGCCGAAGGTGAGCTTGAGCGCGTTGAGGTTCTCCATGGAGAGGTCCGAGCCCGCACCGGAGAACATGATCTGGATCGGATCGCCGGGCATCAGGCGCGGCAGGAAGAAGTTGATCGTCGCCGCCGCGATGAAGGCCGCCAGGTAGAACGCCAGTCGGCGCAGCAGAAAGGCCATTGGGTCGCTTGTTCCGCTTGGTCGAAAGGGGAGCGCGGCGTTCCGCGCTCCCGGGTTTGCACCAGCCTTACTGAGCGACCGGCCGCAGGGCCAGCAGCTGGATCAGTCGGCCCGGATTGGCGTTCGACACGACCGGCGAGGTGATCGGATTTTCGGCGCTGGCCCAGCCAGTGAAACGCTTGGTGTTGTACTGGTAGAACGACGGGCTGTTGTAGACCGGGATCACCGGCATGGCTTCGGCCACCTTGAGCTGGATGGCGTCCATGATGGACTTCTGCTCGGCGGGGTCCTTCACCTGGGTGTACTTGTTGAGCATCTCGACCACTTCCGGGTCGGTCCAGCGCTGCGCCGAGGTGCGGCTCTTGCCGAAATCGGCCGGGTTGAACGAGCGGATGTAGGGGAAGTAGGGGTTGGCCGCCGATGCGATGGCATTGAGCGACATCGAGTACTTGGCTTCGATCAGGTCCGATGCCCACACCGACTCTTCCGGCGTCGACATCTTCACGTTGAGGCCGCCCTGCTTCAGCGTCTCGATGGCGATCTGCACCGCATCGATCCAGTCGGTCCAGCCGTTCGGGATCTCGATGTCGATCGCGATGGGCGTGCCATCCGGATTGTCGCGGAAACCATCGCCGTCCTTGTCGACATAGCCTGACGAGTCGAGCAGCGCCGTGGCCGCCGCAACGTCGAACTTGCCGTACTGTCCGAACTTCGTCTCGACTTCCGGATTGCTGAAGGCCTTGTAGAACTGGCCCAGCATGGACGGGTCTTCGTTGATCACCGGATAGCCGTAGCCAGCGATATCGATGATCGACTGACGGTCGACGAGCATGCTGACCGCACGGCGGAAGTTGACGTCGTTGAACGCCTTCTTGTTGTTGGCATCAGGCGCCTCGAGGTTGAGCGTGAAGGCCACGATGCTCGAAGGCAGGAACCAGTACTTGTGGTGCTCCGGGTCCTTGGCGACGAAGGTATTGTCGATGTCGGGCACGAAGCTCGTCGCCCAGTCCAGCGTGCCGTCGGCAAGCGCAGCGAGCACCTGTGGATTGTCGGCGAGCTGCGGCAGGCGGATGCAGTCGACATGCAGGCTGGCGGCATCCCAGTAGTTCGGGTTGCGGCACTGCTCATAGACCTGCGGGGTAAAGCGCGTGATCTCGGTGAGCGGGCCCGAGCCGACCGGCGTCTCGTTGGTGAACGTCACCGGATCGGCGATATCCTTCCAGATGTGCTCGGGCACGATCGGCATAGCGACGATGGTGGTGGCGACCAGCGAGTTCGGCACCTTGAGGTTGAAGCGCACCGTGTGCTCGTCGACCTTCTCTACGGTCTCCATCAGCGCCGAGACCGAGTTGAAGTCGAGCGCCGGGAATTTCTTGAGGAAGTCGTAGGTAAAGACGACGTCGTCGGCCGTCAGCGGCTCACCGTCCGACCACTTCAGCCCATCGCGCAGGGTAAAGCTGATCGACTTGAGATCGTCGGCGAGCTCAAAGCTTTCGGCCAGCCGGTACTCCCACTTGGCGCCGGCGAGGCGATTGAAGATCGCCAGCGGCTCGTAGATGAAATCCTTGGTGGTGGCGCGCGCCGAGGTCTGGTTGAACGGATTGAAGTTGCGCACGAAAGTCGTCGTCTGCTCGGAGCTGACGGTCAGTACCGTCTGGGCAGCGGCAGGCACGGTCATCGCCACAGCCAGGGCGGCGGTGGCCATCAATCTGCTCTTGAACACAATGCGTCTCCCTCTATCTCGGCACCGCCTCAGGCGAGGCCGCTTTCCCTGAAAATCTGCTCGACTTCAGCGTGCAGCGCCAAAGCGTCGACCTTGAGGCTAGCGCGTTTCCGTTCGCCGCGCTTGATTCGTTCCAGCGTTTTCGCCGTCAGGGGCCGCGCCGCCTGCACGGCAGCTCTGCTCCCCTCGAACCCGTTCTGCGTGAGGAGCGCGATATCGCAGCCGGCATCCAGCGCCGCCGCCACCCGCTCGCCCGGCGTGCCCTTCAGGGCCTCCATGCTGAGGCAGTCCGTGATCAGCACACCGTCATAGCCGATGTCGCTGCGGATGAGATCGTAGAGCCGTGGCGAGACCGAGGCAGGCCGATCGGCATCGATCTGCGTGAAAATGAGATGCGCGACCATGGCCCAGGGCGCATCACGCAGAGCCACGAAAGGCTGGAAGTCTGTGGCGCGCAGGTCATCGAGCGAGGCGTCCACCACCGGGCGATCGAAATGCGGATCTACGGTGACGCGCCCATAGCCCGGGATATGCTTGACGATCGGCAGCGTGCCGACCTCCAGCATGCCGTCGATCACTTCGCGCGCCAGCGTCACCACCAGTTCGGGATCGTCGCCGAAGGCGCGCTCGCCGATCACGTCATGCGTGCCCCTACGCGCCAAATCGACCACCGGCGTCGTACCGCTGTCGATAGTGAGATCGGCCATGATCGCGCCCATCGCCTGGCTCGAAAGCCGCAGCGCACGCTTACCGAGCTCCAGATCCCTACGGGCCAGTGCGCCGAACGAACCGAGGCTGCGGAAGTTCGGAAAATTGCCGTTGTTGAGGCGCTGCACGCGCCCGCCTTCCTGGTCAATGAAGATTGGCGCATCGGGCCGTCCAAGCGTCTCCCGGATCTGCGCGGATAACCGCCGCACCTGATCGCGGGTGTCGATGTTGCGGCGGAAGAGGAACAGGCCGTAGGGGTTGCCCTCGCGCAGCAACGCGATCTCGTCGGCGGTCAGTTCGTAGCCTTCGACGCCGATGAAGAGGGCGAGCGGCGTGCCGGTCATGCCTCGCTCCCCGGATTGGGCCGCACGCGCAGCAGACCCTGGTAGATGTCTTCCTTGTCGGCTTCGATCGGCGTCGCACCGACCGCGTTGGCGTAGAACTCCACCGGCCCGACACCACCGATCACCGCATAGGCATAGCCATGCCGCTTCATCGCATCGAGCGTGTGATAGAGCAGCGCAGCGCCGATGCCCTTGCCGCGCTGGTTTTCCGACACGCCAGTGGGCCCGAAGAACCCACGCGCTGTCGCGTCGTAGCAGGCAAAGCCGACCAGTTCGCCGTCGACGATAGCCACGAGGCATCCCGGTGGCTGGTGCGCCATCGCGACCGTCAACTCGCTGACCCAGTACTCGCTGAAATGCTGCCGCACCCAGTTCTGGACGATGTGCAGTTCAGGCGGCAGTGCTACCCGGATGGTCGCCTCGACGCCCGCCACGCGCGCGCCCAGTGCCTCCAGCTTTCGCGAATAGAGATTTACGAGCAGATCCATGACACACAGTGATAGCCAGACGGACATTTGATGCAAGCAATTGGGATAAGCAGGTGCCTCTTTCTCTCATCGTGACCGACGCTCCCGCCGCCGACGACCTCGCCGCCATCCAGGCCGGCCTCACCGGCTTCAACGAGGCCGATGTCGGCCCCGCCGATCGCCGTCCCATCGCCATCGTGGTGCGCGACGACGGGGCCGTGGTGGCCGGGATATCGGGCTACACCGCCTGGGGCTGGCTTTACGTGCAGTGGCTCTGGGTGCACGAGTCGTGCCGCGGCGAACGCCTTGCGGGCCGAATGCTGGAGGCCGCAGAGGCCGAGGCCCGCACGCGTCGCTGCCACGCCGCCTATATCGACACGTTCAGTCCAGTGGCGCTGAAGGTTTACCAGCGACAGGGCTACGTCGCGTTCGGCCAGTTGGAGAATTTCCCCGTCGGCCGAACCCGCACCTTCCTGCAGAAGTCGCTCTAACCCGCCACCCGCCCGCCGGTGAGCGGATAAGGCGCGCCGGTCGTGGTGGGAAAACTGATCGGCAGGCCACGGATGACGCGTGCGGCCAGGAAGGCGAAGCACTCCGCCTCGATGGCGTCGCCGCGCCAGCCGACGGCTTCGGCCGGAACGGCTTCCACGCCCGCGCGCGTCTTCAGCATTTCCATGATCAGCGGATTGTGCCGTCCGCCGCCGCAGACGATGAGCTTGGTCGGTCGCGTCGGCAACTGGTCGAGCCCCTTGCGTACCGCACCGGCGGTGAATGCCGTCAGCGTCGCCGCCCCGGTGGCCGGATCGAGCCCTTCCGCCATTGCGGAAGTGAAGTCGAAGCGGTCGAGCGATTTCGGCGGTGGCGCGCTGAGATAAGGATGCTGCAGCAGCTTGGCCAGCCGCGCCTCGTCCACCCTACCCGATCGCGCGAGCGCCCCGTCGCGATCCATGTCGCCGAGGCCGCGCTCCTTCATGAAATCGTTCAGCGGCGCATTGGCCGGTCCCGTGTCGAAGGCCACCAGCCGGTCGCCGCCGTCCCAGTAGGTGACATTGGCGACCCCACCGAGGTTGAGCACCGCTGTCTCGCCAGTCGTCCCCAGTCCGCGCAGCAGCGCCTGGTGGTAGATCGCGGCCAGCGGCGCGCCCTGCCCCCCGGCCCGTACGTCGGCCGAGCGGAAATCGTAGGCGACCCTGGTGCCCAGTAACTCGCTCATCAGCGCGCCATCGCCCAGCTGCCGCGTCGCTCCAATCCGTCCCGGCTGCGGCGCCCGATGCAGCACTGATTGCCCGTGAAACCCGACGACGCCGATATCCGCCATAGTAAGGCCTGAGGCCTCGACATGCGCCTTGACCGCGGCCGATTGCGCCCGCGTCAGCGCTTCCTCGGCCTCCGCGAAGATCGGCGGGTCGTCGGGCGCAAAGTTCCACTTGCGCGCTTGGGAAAGAGTTTCCTCAAGCAACCGCCGTATCGAGTCCGGATAAGGCGCCAGCGTGTAGGGCCCGAACTCGGTCACCCGCTCGCCATCGGTCTTGAGCAGCGCAACGTCGATATTGCCGTCGAGCACCGTGCCGGTCATCAGCCCGACAGTCCAGGTCGGTTCCATCTCAGGCCCCCGCGTTGACCAGATCGCCGACAGCTCGGCGCAACGCAAAGATGCCGCTGTCGAAGTGGCGTGTCGGGTGCACCCGGTTGGTCAGCAGCGTCCACGCCCGGCCCCGGTCGAAATCGACCCACAGCCCAACGCCCGTGAAGCCGGTATGCCCGATCGTCCCGGCCGAGCAGCGATCGCCGCCCGACCAGCCGTCATAGGGCTGTTCCCACCCATGGGTGCGACGGTCCGAGAGCGGGGTCCGCATCAGTTCGACGACGCCCGGCGAGACGCCGTTTGCCGTCAGTAGCGACTGCCCATAGTCCAGCACCGAGGCAACCGTGCCGAAAAGGCCGGCATGGCCGGAGCCCTGGAGGGCGTAGCAGTTCTCGTCGTGGACTTCGCCGACGACAACGCGGCCGCGCCAGGCGTCATGCTCGGTCGCGGCGGCGTTGGCCGGATCGGCCGACCAGGCAAAGCCCGGGCCGGGATCCTGCTGGCGGATCAGCTTTCCACTCAGGCGCTCGAGGGCGATGCCCAGGAGGATAAAGTTGATGTCGGAATAGACCGCCGGCCCCTTGGTCCATTCATGCTGCAAGACCCAGGCACGCAACGTGTTGGGGTCGCTGCCATAGGTGTAGATGGGCACGACGCCCGCGAACGGCGTCTGATGGCCGAGGCACTGGCGGAAGGTGATGGCGCGCTCCCAGGCGCCATCGGGGTTGTACTGGCGGAAATCCGGGATCACCGAGATCAGCGGCGCATCGAGATCGATGGTGCCGGCCTCGGCCAGCGCCAGGATGCGCGGCGTGGTGAAGATGACTTTGGTCAGCGACGCGAGGTCGAACCACGTGTCTTCGTGCATCGCCCGGCCCGTTGGCACGGTCTGCGCCTGCCCGATGACGCGCGTGGCGCGAGCACCGTCCGCGTCTACCACGCCGAGAACGGCGCCGGGGATGCGTCCGGCATCCACCGCCGTCTTCACCGGCGCGAAGGCGCGGTCGAGAGTGTCTTGGGCGCTCATTGGTCCTCCAATCGCACGCGATGGTCGGCGCCAGCATCGCGCCAGCGGGCCGGCGGTGGCTCGTAGCCGCGCGGGCGCACCAGCGAGGGCACATTGGTCGTATCCACCTTGAATGTCTGCCGCCGCCGCTCGATGGCCGGCACCGCGCCGATCAGCCGCTTGGTGTAGCTGTGCTGAGGGTCGGCGAGCACTGCGCCGGCATCGCCGATCTCCACCAGTTGCCCGGCATACATCACCGCGATGCGGTGCGCGATCCGCTCGACCACGGCCATGTCGTGCGAAATGAAGAGATAAGCGAGACCAAACTCGTGCTGCAGGTCGACCAGGAGATCGAGCACGCGTGCCTGCACCGATACGTCGAGCGCCGAGACCGCCTCGTCGAGCACCACCGCCAGCGGTTTCAGCATCAGTGCTCGCGCAATGCAGAGCCGCTGCCTTTGCCCGCCCGAGAACTGGTGCGGGTATCGCGTCAGCGCATCTTCCGTCAGCCCGACGCGCTTCAGCAGAACCAGCATCCGCTCATGCAGCTTCGCGTCGACCCTCTGGCCTGCGGCAATCGCCGGTTCGGCCAGCAGGCTCTCTACGGTGAGCCGCGGATTGAGCGAGCCGAATGGATCCTGGAACACCATCTGTACCGGACGCTGCCCGCGGCCCTTGGCGGTGTCGATCTGGCCCCGAGTGGCACGCACCAAGCCGAGAATGGCCCGCGCCGTGGTCGACTTGCCCGAACCGCTCTCACCCACAATGGCCAGCGTTTCGCCCGGCATCAGGTCGAAGTCGACACCGTCGACGGCATGCACCGCGCCGGCCGCGCGTTTGAAGAGACCGCGCGCGGCCGGGAATCGGATGACGAGATTGTCGACCGTCACCAGCGGCTTGCTCGCTGCCGCCCGGGTGCCGTCGTCGCGCACAGACTTGCCACCGGAGAAATGCGGCACGGCGTTGAGGAGGTGCTTGGTATAGTCATGCTGCGGCTGATCGAGCACCGTGTCCAGCGCACCCTGCTCAACGGCAACGCCGTTCTGCATGACCATGATCTGGTCGGCGATGCCGGCGACGAGGCCGATGTCGTGGGTGATGAAGATCATCGACATGCCGGTCTCGGCGCGCAGTTCCGCCAGCAGCGCCATGATCTGCGCCTGCACGGTGACGTCGAGCGCTGTCGTCGGTTCGTCAGCGATCAGCAGGCGTGGATTGGCTGCGATCACCATGGCGATCATCACGCGCTGCCGCATGCCGCCCGACATCTGGTGCGGATAATAGCCGAGCCGCTGCGCCGCATCGGGAATGCGGACCCGCTCGAGCGCTTCCTTGGCGGCCAGCGTCGCCGCGCGCCCCTCCAGACCCCTGGACAGCCGGAACGCCTCCTCGATCTGCGCCCCCACCGTGTGCACCGGGTTGAGCGATGTCATCGGCTCCTGGAAGATCATGCCGATCTCACGGCCGCGGATGCGCTGAAGCGCATGCTCGTCGGCCGTGGTGATGTCGATCAATGCGCCATCGGCTCGGTGCAGTGCAATCGAGCCACCCGTGATGCGGCCGCCGCCGAAATCGACGAGCCGGTTGATCGACAGGGCCGTCACCGACTTGCCGGAGCCGCTTTCGCCCACGATGGCGAGCGTCTCGCCGGCGCTGAGCTCGAAGCTCACGCCTTTGACGACCTCGTTGGCGGCCGGGTCGCGACCGAAGCCGACACGCAGGTCGCGGACGGACAGCAGCGTATTCATGCCTCCCTCCTCTGCGACCGCGGGTCGAGAATGTCGCGCAGCGCGTCGCCGAAAAGGTTGAAGCCCAGGATGGCCAGCATGATGGTGAGACCCGGGAACACCATCAGCCACGGCGCCCGCGTCATCATCGACTTGCTCTCGGCCAGCATCACGCCCAGCGATGGCGCCGGCGGTTGCGAGCCGAGGCCGAGGAAGCTCAGGCCGGACTCGGTCAGCAGCGACCAGGCCAGCGCCAGCGTGATCGTCACCGTCAGCGGCGCGATCAGATTGAGCAGCAGATGGCGGCTGAGGATGTAGCGCTGCGAACTGCCGAAGGTGTGGGCCGCTTCGACGAATTCACGTGCCTTGAGCGCCAGTGCAGGCGCCCGCACTACGCGGGCAAAGATCGGCGTGTAGACGATGCCGATCGCCGTAATGCTGGTGGTGACGCCCGGTCCCTGGATGGCGACGATGAGCAGCGCGAGAAGGATCGCCGGGAAGGCCAGCAGCACATCCATGATGCGCATCAGGATGCCGTCCCAGAGGTGCCCCCACCACGCCGCGAACAGACCGATCAGGGTGCCAGCCGTCGCCGCGATGGCCACCGATGCGAAGGCGATGAGGAAGGACTCGCCGATACCCAGCATCAGGCGGCTGAAGTTGTCCCGGCCAAGAAGGTCCGTGCCGAACCAGTAAGTGCCGCTCGGCCCCTTCAGTCGATCGATGACGAACTGCTTGAGCGGATCATGTGGCGTGAGCCCCACCGCTCCCAGCCCTGCAAGGATGAGGAAGACGATGATGATCGCCGCGCCGATGCGGCCGCTCGGGTGCCGCGCGATTGCCGTGACGAGACTCATCACTTGCCCCCCAGCCGGATGCGCGGATCGAGCGCGGCATAGGCGAGGTCGACGAGCAGGTTCACGACGAGGAAATTGAAGGCGATGAACAACACGGCGCCCTGCACCAGCGGATAGTCGCGCTGACTGATGGCGTCGAGGGTCAGCCGGCCGAGGCCCGGCAGCGCAAAGATCTGCTCGACGATTACCGCGCCGCCCAGCAGGTAGCCGAACTCGACGCCCGAGAGCGTCACCACCGGGATCAGCGCATTGGGCAGTGCGTGTTTCCAGACCACGTCGCGCTGCGAGGCGCCCTTGCTACGCGCCGTGCGAACATAGTCATCGCTCAGCACGTCGAGCATGGCCGAGCGCGAGATGCGGGTCACCGCCGCCGCGAAGGACAATCCCAGCGTGATTGCCGGCAGGATCATCTGGCTCAGATTGCCGATCGGATCGTCGAACAGCGGCGCAAACGTGCCCATCGCCGGCAACGCTCGGAAAATCACCGACAGTGAATAGATCAGCAGCAGCCCGACCACGAAACTCGGCGTCGACTGGCCCAGCATCGCAAAGAGCCGCACGGTTAGGTCGGACGCGCGATCGGCCCGGGTGGCGGCGAAGACGCCGGCCGGGATGCCCACCGCCAGCGCAATCAGCATCGAAAGCAGTGCCAATTCGAGCGTCAGCGGGAAGCGCGAGAGGATCACCTCGAGCACCGGCTTGCCGTAGATCACCGAGATGCCGAGATTGCCTTCGAACAGCCCGGCCAGCCAGCGGCCATATTGGACGATGATCGGCTGGTCGAGTCCGAAATAGGCCGCGAGCGACTCGCGCTGCGCCGTCGTCAGCAGGCCCGCCTCGGTGCCCAACATGGCGATGATCGCGTCGCCGGGTACGAGCCGGATGGCAAAGAAGACCAGCAGCGATACGCCCAGCAGGACCAGCGGAAACGTCAGCAGCCGCTGCGTGATGTAGTTCATGTCGGGCGCACCTGCTTCTGCGGGGCGGGCATGGAGCCCACCCCCGGATCGTCGGGTACGCCTTACTGGCCGACCGTCACCTTGGCCAGCGAGAACAGCAGCCCGCTCGGGTTGCTCTCATAGCCCTTCACCGCTTCGGTGTTGGCCGTGTAGGTCACGGTGCTGGAGATCCAGATCCACGGCGCGGCCTCTGCCAGCTTGGCCTCGAACTCCTGGAAGATAGGCTTGCGCTTGGCGGGGTCGGTTTCCACTCGGCCTTCCTGCAGCAGCTTGTCGAGTTCCGGATCAACGAAGTTCGACACCTTCACCAGGTTGCCGTCCTTGGTGAAGTAGCGGTTGTACATCGGATACGGATCCGGGCGGCCGCCGTTCTGCGCCACCGCCATGTCGAAGTCACCCTTGAGCCAGGTGTCGACATAGACTTTGAGGTCCATGGTCTCGATGGTCAGCTTGACGCCGATGGCGGCCAGTTGCGCCTGCAGTACCTGCGCTTCGTTGGCGGCGTAGGGCGGCTCGCCGGTCGCGGCGATCACCTTGGCCTCGAAGCCTGCTTCCAGCCCAGCTTCCTTCATCAGCGCCTTGGCCTTCTCGACGTCCTGCGTGTAGCAGAACAGCGTCGACGGATCGGACTTATAGGCGGCCATGGTCAGCGGACCCGTCACCGTACCTTCGCCGACCAGCGCCGTGTCTACGATTTCCTGGCGGTTGACCGCACAGGAAATGGCCTGACGAACCTTGAGGTTGTCCATCGGCGGCCGCGACGGGTTGAGCTGCAGCACGTTGTAGGAAAGACCCGGAATGCGGTTGAGGGTCAGGCCCGGTTCGCCCGGGATCAGCGTGGCGATGGTCGGGTCGTTGAACAGCGCGAAGTCGGTCTGGTTGGCGCGCATCGAGTCGATGATGGCGCTCTCGCTCGGCAGCACCGAAATGGTGATGCCGTCGACGCCGACCTTGCCGCCGGCCCAATGGGTATTCGGGCTCAGCACTTCCTTGACGTTCGGGTCCCACTGGTCGAGCACGAACGGGCCCGAGCCGATGGCCTTGGTGCCGATGCTGCCATCCGCGACGGCGCTTGCCGGAACGACGGAGGCATTGGTGCCCGACATGGCGACCAGAATCGGCGCGTCCGGCTGGCTGAGGTTGAACACCACGGTCTGCGGATCGGGCGTATCGATCGAGGCGATCGAGAGGAAGTTGGCGCGCGCGGCTGCGGCGGTCGCTTCGTCGAGCAGGCGCTCGAACGACGCCTTCACGTCGGCCGAGGTCACCGCATCGCCGGTCGAAAACTTCGCGTTCGGGTCGAGCTTGAACGTGAGCGTCTTGGCGTCGGCGGAGAATTCCCAGCTCGTCGCAATGGCAGGGATCACGTTGTACTGCGCGTCGAGGCGCACCAGCGGCTCATAGATCAGTTCGAGCAGGCGCAGCGACGGGAATGCCGTCTGCTTGTGCGGATCGAGGCCAGTGGCGTCCTGCGCCCAGGCCATGCGCAGCGACGCCGCCTGTGCCGGCAGCGCCAGCGCGCTCACCGAAACGAGGGTCGCCAGCGCGAGGCCGGTCAGTAGCGACTTGCCGAATTTGAAGTGCATCGTGGATCTCCGCTCCCGGTTCACGCGGGCTCTTCGCCCGCTTGTCCCCAGCCTATGCCCGCGCTCGCGGCGCTGACTAGGGCTCTTTTGCGCGGTCGAGCTTAGTGCCATACCGTCGTCGCTGTCGAGGCCGGCAACACTGCAGCAGGCGTATGGCTAAGCGCCACCAAAGGTTGAGTAATTCAACAGGTGCAGCGCGTTATAGACCACGTGCACGACCAGACCGGGATAGATCGAGCGGGTCTTCCAGAACACCCAGCCGGTGACGAGCCCCATCATGAACGCATCGAGCATGATGACATTGAAGCCATGCGCAACGCCGAATATCGCCGCGCTGGCGACGATGCCCGCCCACACGCCATAGCGCCCAAGCGCATTGGCGATCACACCACGAAAGACGACCTCTTCGCCAAAGGGCGTGAACAGGGCGCCGGTCACCACGATGGTCAGTAGCGGCAGCAGCCCGCCGGAGGCTGCGGCGACGAAATCGTCCTGCGTCGTCTCGGGCGGCATGAACGAGAAATAAATGCCCTCGATGACAAAGCTCAGGCCGAAGCCGACGACCCCAAGCCCGGCGCTGATCAGCAGCCAACGCGCCGCGACGGGCCGAAAGCCGAAGACCTCGAAATCTCGGATGCGGATGAGCCAGGCGGCGAGCAGCGCCAGGGTGCCCGCGACGCCATTGGCCAACATGCCGAAAATGCCGCGCAGGCTGGCTTCGTCGTCGGGCATGAGGGCCATGATGATCCCGATCCCGAGAACCAGGACGAGATAGACGGCCAGAGCGGTGAGAAGTTCGGGCCATCCCGGTCGACGGAGGTCAGGTGACGAGCTCGTCGTGCTGCTGCTTTGCATCTGCAAAATCCTGCCACTTGGCGACGATCGGATCGGCCGACGCGGCCGAAAATCTCTCCCGAACAACCTTGGGCCGGAACGCTAGCGGCGCTTGCAGTCGCCGGCAAATTGATATTGCTTTAGTCTGATATCAAATGGATTGATGCCATGGTGACACTGGACCTGACGATGCTTCGCAATTTCGCGGCCATTGCCCGCAGTGGCTCGATCAGCATCACCTCGCATCAGGTGGGTCGTACGCAATCGGCGCTGAGCATGCAGATGCGACGGCTCGAGCAACAAGTCGGCGCCACGCTGCTGCATCGCGGCGGGACCGGCGTGCGTCTCACGGCGTCGGGCGAAAAACTGCTGGCGCACGCGGAATCGCTGCTCGCCCATCATGACGACTTCATGCAGGAAATGAGCGGAAGCGGCCTCAGCGGCACAGTTACGCTCGGCTGCCCGGAAGACTATTCGATCGCCTTCCTGCCAACGCTGTTGCGGGATTTCTTCGCCAACCACCCCAATGTGGAATTGCGCCTCGTTTGCGCTCCCACCACCGAGCTTCGGCCCCTGCTGAACCGTCGGCAGATCGATCTCGCCCTCGTCTCCGTCGCCGATCCCGACGGCGCCGACGTGATCCGCAGGGAAAACTTCGTCTGGGTTGTCAACGCGCCCGACTCCGCTCTGGTCAAGCAGCGCGTGCTTCCACTGGCGCTTTCCGCCCCGATGACCATCGACTATCGCGCCGCCTGCGATGCCATGGACGCCATTGGGCGTCGCTACCGGGTGGCGTTTGCCAGCGACAGCCTCGCGGGACTGGTGGCGCTGGCTCGCTCCGGTCATGCGATCAGCGTGATGACCCGTACCGCCATGCCGCCTGATCTGTTCGACATTACCGGTATCATGCCGCATCTCCCTCAGATCGGGATCGTCGTCGAATACGCCGACCGCAAGCCGTCGCCCGCAGTCGGCACCCTGGGCACTCACATCCAAACGGGCCTCGCGCGGATGTAGCCCTACAGCATTGGCAATCGGGTCGGCACGATACCGACAAATTGAGCGTCCAAGAGGCCCGTCGGCCTCCAGCCGATCGCGCCGACATCCAGACCACCGGAGACGAGACTTGAAGCAGCTGATTGTCGTTATCCTCTTCGTGCTGTCGATGGGCACTGCCCATGCCCAGCAGGCGAACCCGGCACCTGCGCCAAACTCTGACGCGGTCGAGCGGCTGATCGTCGTCCTTGAGGATCCCGACCTTCGCGAGCAGTTGCTTGAACACCTTCGGTCGGCGCCGGCCGAGGCAGCCCCGGCGGCGGGCAGTGCAGAGGACGTCGATAGCGGCGGCAGCACGGGGTTGATCGGCGCGCTGTTCCGCTGGTCGGACGCGGTCGTCAAGTCGCTGCCCACGGCGACCTTCGGCGTTCCGATCGACCGAAAACTCACCCAGGCCGGCGCGCAGGTCGGCAGCCGCGTCCAGGCTGGGATCAGCGACGGGCAATTGCTTCAGTTCCTTCTCTGGGCGCTGCCGGGCCTCATCGTAGTGGCGGGCATCGGTGTTGCGCTGCGCCGCGTCGGGCGTAGTCTGGTCCTCCCCAGCAAGCCGGTCGGCAAGCGCAGGCTGGCTGCAGGGCTGATGATCAAGGTCGTGATCAACGCCGCCGCCATCCTGATCATCGCCGTGCTGTCGGCCCTGCTGCCCGTACCCGGCGTGACGAGCACCATCTTCACCACGCTCTCGGTGGGTATCCTGGCCTCGATTCTCACCGCCGATCTCGCAGTGTCGGCACTGTCGGGCTTCGGCAGCATCCGCAGCCTGCGGCTGATCGACTATTGTCAGCGCCGCTTCTACGCATGGTGGCTCACCGTCGCCTGCTTCGCGACGTTTGCGGCGCTGTGTGTCGATCCGACCCTGCGTCAGGTCGTCGGCTGGTCAGCGGCCGATTTCGGCGGTCTGATCCTCAATTGCCTTGCCGCGCTCATCATGCTGGCATTCATCTCGCGCCACAGGCGCGCACTCGGTCGGCTGATCTTTGGCGACGCGGCCCGCACGCCACATTCCGACAATCCGATCCGCAACGCGACGCGCCGGCTGGCGCGGGGCTGGCACCTGATTGCTTACGGCTTCCTGATCCTCAGCATCTTCAGCCTGTTTGCCGGGCAGCGCGACAATGACGTGCTCAGCCAGATGCTCTGGTCGTTTGCCGTGGTCCTTGTCGGCATGGTGACCGTCGCCGTGCTGCATCGCGTCACCACCCCGCGGACACCCCGCTATCGCCACCATCGGCAAGCCTTGCGCCAGGTGCTGGCGGGCAAGATGCTCAAGCTGATCCGCGTCGGCTCGGATGTGGCCATCCTGCTCGCCATGGGCATCATCGTTGCCGGCATCTGGGGGTTCAACATCTGGGGCTGGCTGACCACCGACGGCCGTGTGGTGACCGGGCCATTGCTGGCCGCCGTGACCTGTATCGCGGTGGCCTGGCTGATCTGGGTGACGCTCGACGCCTGGATCGCCACCACCCTTGCACCAGCTGACGGCGCGCGGTCGTCGGCGCGACGCTCGAGCCGCCTTCACACGCTTCTGCCACTGATGCGCAACGGCATCCTGATCCTGCTGATCGTGCTCGGCGGCATCGCGGTGCTCGCCAATATCGGCGTCGACGTGACCCCGCTGATTGCCGGCGCCGGCGTCTTCGGCCTGGCTCTCAGCTTTGGTTCGCAGCAGCTGGTCCAGGACGTGATCACCGGATTCTTCATCCTCGCCGAAGACACTATCGCGGTTGGTGACACCATCAGCACCGGCGACCGAACCGGCGTGGTGGAAAGCCTCTCGCTGCGCAGCATGCGACTTCGCGACAGCGATGGCGCCCTGCACTCGATCCCGTTTTCGACCGTCAAGGCGTTGAAGAACAGTTCGCGGAACTTCGGCGTTCTTCGCCCGCGCTTCACCGTCCCGGCCGGCACCGATCCGCTGGCCGTCATCGACGAGATGCGAACCGCCGCGTCCGAACTGCGGTCGGATCCGAAGTTCACCCACGCCATCACCAGCGACATGCACGATCTGGGCATCGACGAGATCAACGCCGGCTCGGTCGTTGTCAGCGGCTCACTACGCACGACGCCAGTCCGACAACCGGAAATCGCCCGCGCCTTCAACGGTCGCATGCTTGCCGGCCTGGCACAGAAGGGCATCCGGCTCTGAGGCAAGGAGCCGACCGAGACTAGCAGCCGGCCACATGACCCGGCCATCCAAAGAGCAAGAAGCGAGCCTGTGCGGATGGCAGGCATCCTGCAAAGTTCGAGGGAGGCAACGCCCGCCGATCGATGACGTCGTTGCCTCGGGAACAGTTCCACGTTCGGTGGCCTGCTTTCCGATCCTCGTCGTTCACGCAGAAAGCACCCCAAATGGTCGATATCTTGCACCGCGTCGGCATCCACGCGTCGCCAAATGCAGTCTACAAAGCCCTTACCGAAATCGAGCCGCTCTCGACCTGGTGGACCAGCGACACCACCGGCGAAACAGCGGTCGGCGGGGTGATCCGCTTCCGCTTCGGCGAGCGCGGCTTCTTCGACATGAAGGTGCTCGAACTCGACCCGGAAAAGCGCGTGCTGTGGGAAGTGGTGGACGGACCCAAGGAATGGATCGGCACCAAGGTCAGTTGGGACCTGTCGCCGGAGGGTGCGGGCACCACGATCCGGTTCAAGCAGCAGGGCTGGCGTGAGCCGGTGGACTTCATGCACCACTGCAGCACGAAGTGGGCGAGTTTCCTGTTCAGCCTCAAGGCCCAGCTCGAGACCGGCAAGGGCACGCCATACCCCAATGATTTCCTGATCAGCATCGATTTCGACTGATGATCGTCCGACTCCGATGACCTCAGCAGCGCGCCGGCGGTTTGATCGCAAACCGTCGGCGCGCGCTATTGGCATCGCCGCAGCGGACTCCACACCCCGAGACATCAGAATGCCCACGACTGTA
>VFQQ010002534.1_pt1 | contig 20185 bp, 36 predicted proteins | sample 3512341 | NCBI WGS metagenome assembly VFQQ01 (sample SAMN10412373, study PRJNA504923) | tailings metagenome | isolation source: Relicate 2 Philex TSF1 revegetated site | place: Philippines: Tuba, Benguet | collected 2017-08-29 | reverse complement strand
GCCCCACCCCCCCCCCCCCCCCCCCCCCCCCCCATCTTGCCGCCGCTGCCGCCACCTCCCGCCGCCTCGCCTCACCGCCGCTACCTGGCTGTTGCACCGCATCCCTGCAGAGGCATGCCGTCCTGGACGCCTCGGCCACCGATCAGCTTCAACACGGGGCTGGCTGCTCAGCATGCGGTAGGTGGCTGGGAGAGTCATCTGTGCTGAGAGGCGCCAACTGCCCCGCCCAGCAGGCATACACCGCTGCCGCGGCACATGCCCCTGGCGGCGGCTTTTGTAGCCATGTGGCTTGTGTGCACAATTGATCTCGTCTGCAAACGTTTGTGCAGGAGCCTCAGGAGCAGCCGGCGGTGCGGCTGCAGGTGGTGGACCATCCTGACGAGCAGGGTGAGTGTGAGGGGCTTTGGGTTCTGGCTGGTGTGGTGCGCAATTCGCGGGGGTGGCTGGCTGCAGAGCCATGTGAGCATGGTTGGGCAGCCAAGCAGGCAGGTGGCTTGGGATGCGCTCCTGATGTCCGCGCCGCCTGCCACGCTCACCAGCTGCTACAAGGCATGCTCCTGCTGTGCTGCCCGCTCTGCAGGCCCCGCGCTGATCAGCCGCGGGACCGCCGAGCAGCTGGGGCTGCTGGGCACCAAAGTGTTCATGGAGCTCGCAGAGGGAAGCGATTGTGTGCTCACAGCGGCAGTCACGGACGATGCCTCTCTGGTGGCGGACGGGCAGCTGGCGGCCACGGTGCGCTGTGCGCTGGTGGTTGTTGTGTTGTTGTGTTGCATATGCACCTTGTGCGTGCATGTGCCCGGTGTGGCCCTCCCTGGTACGCCGCCAGTCGGCTGCATGGGCGGCCTTGCGCAAGGTCTGTCACCTGCGCCTCTCTGCTGGCTGCTCCGCCTCAAGTGCAGGCGGTGCATCAGCACAACCTGCACCTGGGATCCGGCATCAGTGAGGAGTTCAGGTCAGCACAAGGTTTGGCTGTTTTGTCCAGGCATTGGGATGGCCGGGAGATGCGCCAGCCAAGCTGTCGCTCGTTGTTCACTCAATCAGCCTCAACCCTGCTGCCATTGCAGCAACTTGCAAAGATGCTTTGCATACCCATCAGGCCCGCCCACCGTGCATTGCAGGGTGTTTGCGCCACCTGTTGGAGAGGACACTCCCTTTGAGCTAGTCGATGTCGAGCTGGAGGTGGCGCTGCTGAGCAGGGCCGAGGATGGAGAGGGGCCGGTGCAGGTGACTACAGGGGCGGGGGAAGGGGGCAGGGCTTGGGCAGGGCTGAGAAGGAGAGGGGGCTTTGCAGGTGAGAAGAATGCGGCATTTTCAAGGTGGCAGGGCTCCTGAACAGTGAGCTGCTGGGCATGATGGGAAAGGGATGCACCCGTGCGGGATGAGCAAAACTGCCCTATTCTGGTTTGGATGGAATGTTGCATCGCACTGACCACTTTGGCAGGGTCACTGCTCGCAAACTTGCAGCACCGTCCGCACCGCCTGCCACAGGTGGATGCCCGGGCCGTAACGCGGGAGCTGCTCCTGCGCTACTTTGGCTGCGTGTTGGCGCTGAGCGAAGCGATCGTGCTGGTTGTGGGCGGGCGCCGCCTGCTGCTGCGGGTGACCGCCACCAACAGCTTGGATGCGGAGGCGCAGGAGGAGCGGGTGGCGTACCACTGCTTCAGAGGTGGGCAGATGTGTACAGTACTGTATTGCTTTTCTGGTTGTGGAAGCACGGGAGGAGCGGGTGGCGTACCATTGCTTCAGGGGGCGAGGGATTTCAAACTGCTTCGGCTGTAGGGAGGAAGCGTTGCACCCACGTGGGCTGCGCTGGGGCAATTTTTAGGGTGTGGGACGAGCGAGGCAACTTCATTAGTGCCTGACACTTCACTGTGGAAGGATTTCCAATGCCGCAGGACTGCTCACCCATGAGACGCAAATCTACCTGCACACAGCCGATCAACAGGCAGCAGACAAGCAGCAGCCGTCAACACCTCCAGCAGCACAGGGCGCAGCGGCAGGGGCGGCACAACCGACCGACGATGCGAGCAGCAGTAGCAGCATTAGTAGTAGCAGCAGCGACAGCGGCAGCGAGCCTGATCTGCCGCAGAGTTTGGCGGCGGTGCGGGGCAGCGTGCAGCTGCTGAATGCAAAGTGAGTTGAGGGGTGAAACTGCCTGTGTGCAGTTTTCTTGCGTGGACCCGTGGGGACACTCCGCTTTCCATGTACTGCCTGGATGGCATGGGGAATGACTATGGACTGCAATGCCTAGTTGCACGCATGGCTTGTGATGTTTGTGCTGCAGGCAGCGGCCAACGAGCGGGCCGTCTCGCAGCTGTGTCATCGTGCGGACTTTGGATGGAGAGTGGTTCCCTGTGAGCTGCTGGGCGGGACCCTGACCACTGTGGCACTGCTGCCATCTCATGCTATCGCAACATTGCGATCAGCGGCTGCCACGTGCCGGCAGCTCAGCGCTGCACCACCCACCTGGCCTGCGACTGCATGATCTCCCGCGCTTCCACCTGCAGGTCAAGCGCAAGCTGCTGGGCTGTTCAAGTGGTGCGCCCTACCTAACCTGAACTGCGTCCTGCTCTCTCGTACATGCAGGTCAAGCGCAAGCTGCTGCGGCCGTGCATCTCTCTGACCAAGGCAGTGCGGTCAGAGGAGGAGGGCAGCCCCGAAGTGACTGTGGATGTGGACACCCTCACGTTTGACAGGCAAGCTGTAGCAGCATTGGCGCGTTGGTGCACACGCATGCGGAAGGAGGCTGGCCACTGCAGTTCCACACCGCAGCACGCCGGCCCTCGGGACACAATTGCGTTGTTTGTGCCCGCAACTGGTTGCCGCCTTCTCAGGCATTCTGTGTTGCATTCTGTACTGCTGTACTGCAGGGTGCTTATCTTCCTGGAGGCCCTGGCACTGGGCCGCGAGTCGCCTGCCTTTGGGGTGCACCTGCTGCCGCAGCTGCTGGCGGCGGCGCAGCACCTGGGGCTGCGAGACCTGGAGGTGTGTCTTGGGGCTGTTGCGAGGGACTGCTGCAAGGGGTTGGTGAATGGGCGGCTGCAAGGTGCTGCTGATGTGAATGGCTAAGAGCAGCTGAGTCTGGAAGCCAGGGCTGCAACTGGGTGCAGAAGGTATCGTCCTGGTGCATGGCCAATACATTCTGCATGCCCAATTGCCGCTCCCATTGCAGGAGTACTGCCAAGAGCGGCTGGGCGACTCAACCGCCCGCGTGCGGCAGTACCGGTTTGACGAGATCCGGCAGCTCAACGCGGGGGGCGGCTGCTGGCTGATATTGGATGGCATGGTGCTGGATGTCACACGGTAAGTTTGCTGCTCTTTAATTTTTGAAGTGAGGTGTTCAATGGCTGGGCTGGTAATGGATAGCATGGTGCTCATCGTCACACAGTGCATTCAGCTTGTTCTGAAAGCGGCCCCGCCGTTGTCCCATCATTGAACGGTCTGCGGAGCCACGGCGCTGAATTGCACGAGTTCGCATTGTGCTTGTGTTTGTTGATGCAGGCATGGGATTGCCTGTGGTACTGCCTGCAAATTGGGTGCGATGAATCCCAAACAGCCAAGCAGCAAGGGCATGAATAAGGAAACGCTTAAGGACACGCTTTACTCTCCAACCCTGCTTCGACCTGCGCAGGTGGCTGCCCGAGCACCCAGGCGGCTCCAAGATCATCCCCCGCCAGTCGCTCAACCTGGACTGTAGGTGTGCGCTGCCATCTGCTGTATAGCTTGCACAGGATGGCGCTGTTAGATGCTGTTCGTTGGGCAACCCGGCAGCGCTGCATATGTAGATGTGCGCTTGCTTGCATCCTCTGTGCCGCCCGGGTCACACACCGCGCTGAGCACTTTGGGCACAACACATCCACTCCATGTTTTTGCACACCCATTTGTCTGCAGCCGCTTCTTCGAGCTGTACCACGCCTCGCGGGAGAGCTTTGTGCACCTGCGCCAGGCGCGCTGCTGCTGCTGTTCGCCAGGGAGTGAGGCTTGTTTGCTATGGTATCCCTCTAATACTACATTTTCCGGACACCACCCAGCTCTCTCGCAAACAGCACACTGCCTGCTGACCTGCGGATGTTGCTCTGCTTGTCCTTGTAGTTTTACATGGGCGAAGTGGCTCCTCAGGATCGGGAGCTGGTGCCGGGACCGGAGGAGCCGCCTAGCGCCGAGTTCCTGCAGCAGGTCAGCAGCTGCAGCGGCGGCGGCAGCCGTTAGCGCCCTTTAGCGGTCCTGCTTTGCGGTTTTGGAGCTGCACCTATTGCTCGACAGCCTCCTGCGCTGCTGCCCTCCCCACCTGCCACCACGCTGTTGCCCCGAAAGCCGCAAGAGCGCCCTCTTGCTCTGCCCCTCCTCGAAATGCAGCTGCGGGAGTTCACGCCGTGGCGCCTGCAGGTGGAGGAGGAGGCAGTGGCCACGCACTTGGGGGCCAAGCGCGCGGCAGCAGCAGCTCACTAATGCGTGCACCCACCAGCCGAACGTGCGGTAGCGGCACCGCAGTGACGCATGCACCCGCCAACCGCCGCACAGCCTGGCCTGGTCTCGCTGTGCATTTATGTTTGCGTATTGCGGGCGTACACCGGTCCCAATCTGTGCTTCAAACGGCAGCTGTCGATTAAAACCACACCCACATGTAGCATTCGAACGCTCCCGCTCGCCGCAAGTCGCTGTGCGGCGGCGCCCAGCTGGCGGCGGCGGCATTCACATGCCGGCGCCGCAGCTCCCCTCCTGCCTTTCTTCCAGACAGCCCTGCCTTGCTCTGATTGACGCTGCCAGTAGCGATGGAGAGCCCCCGGCCAGAGCAGCTGCTCGCACCCGCCCCAGCCGGGCCGCCCTCCTGCTCGCCCGTGCCTACACGGCTGGCTGAGGCGCCTGAGCGTGCCATCTGGAGGCGGAAACGCAAGGCAGCAGAGGTTGAGGAGGTGCAGTTGGGCGCCAGCAAGTGCAGCCGAGTCGCCCTGGCCTCCACGGGGCACGCAGAGGAGGGCAGCCTAGCCAGCCTGGAGTTCTGCAACAGCAGCAGCCGGCCAGTGCGGTGAGGAGCGCCCTTCCTAGCTGCCGCCGCCCGCCTGCCGCTGCCGCTGCCGCTCGCCCGCCGCAACAGCTCCCGCCAGCTTGATCAAAGCGCTGTCGCCTTGCGCTGTGAGCCCTGCAGGATGCTGTGGATCAACTACGACGGCCACGAGGTGCGGCGGAGGATGGAAGAGGCCCAGTTGCTTGCTGCGTGTGCGCTGCCGCCGCCGCAGCTGCCACGCGCTCCAGCCCGCCGCCTGCACCCACCATGACCGCGCCCAACCACCACCCCTTTCTTCCACTCGCAGGTGCCCTATACCATTCTGCAGCCCGGAGAGTCCAAGGTGTACCGCACCTTTGCGCAGCACGCCTGGCAGGCGCGGTGCCTGGAGTCTGCCCGCCGCATGTGAGTGCCCGTTGCGTGGCTGGGAAGGCAGGCGGGCAGTTGGGTTCACTGCCACTGGCTGCGTCAGCCACTTCACACGCACCGCTGCCACCCTGAAGCTGTTCGTCAACATCTGAGCATCTCTTTTTTCCTGCAATGCCTGCCCACAGGTGCATCAATGGCTCGCAGGCGGTGGTGGCGGCGCCAGCAGGAGCGGAGCAGGCGCGTGCCGTGATCACAGACCCTCCACTGCTGGGGTGGCACGAGACCACCCACGCTGCCTTCCCACAGCCCTTCCGGCAGCAGGCGGCATCGCTGCTGCTGTGCTGGCAGCGGCTAGCCAGTGGCAGTCAGGTGTGCGACGGAGACGGCAGCGAGAATGCAGCACCAAGCGGCAGCGGCGGCAGCAGCAGCGGCGGCAGCAGCAGCAGTGAGGCGGCAAGCAACCTTGGCTGCCTGCCATTTGAGCTGGTGGGTGCTGATTATTCGGCATGCCAGGCTCTCTGTCAATCTGGCTCATGCGTGGTGATTTTGCTTACATGTCGGTTGCAAATGACAGCGGTTTACACTCTGCAACCAAGGTGCCTCTCCAACTTCTCATTCAGCTGTCGCCCTGCCTCCCTCCCGCCTCCGCAGGTACGGCACATCATTGTGCAGCTGGCCCCCTCTGGGCTGTGGCAGGAGGGCCGCGCTGCTGCGCACCCCGACATCCCACCCGTGCAGCTGCACAGCCGCTCCGGCTTCCGCCAGCTGGTGCGCAGCACGCACAAGGCGACCGGGCAGGCGCTGCCGCCGCGCAGCAGGCTGAGCGTGCTCGAGGTCACGCCGCGCCAGGCGCCGCCGCCGCCGCAGGCGGAGCAGTGGCCACGCTGCCCGCTGGCCGCCCTCAACCGCCTGATGAACGGCCTGTTTGGCCGGGGAGCCGCCGCCGAGTGAGCCTGGGTGCTGCGGCCCGGCTGGCAGCAGCCGCTCGAGCCTCCAGGTGATAGCAGCGGCAGCAGCCATGTGCCGCCGCCTCCCCGCCTCTGCCCAGCCGTGCCAGGCAGTTCCCGCCACCGCCTGCCACCAGCTAGGCGGTGATGTAGCTCTGCTCCGCCGGCAGCCCGCGATGCAGGTGCACCCAGCTGCGCCGCATGCCGGTGCGCAGCTCCGCCAAGCGCTCCTGCCGCGCCCGCTTGCGCATGTCGTCCTGCTCCTGCAGCAGCAACGTACCTAGTAAATAGGTCAGGCAAACAGAGTGCCATCGCCTTCTACCTAATGCCCCGCAATTTTCACTGATTTTCACTGGCAGGTTCTTAGCCCCGTGCCTTTCTGAACAGCACTGCATATTCTCACATTTGCATTTGCCACTCTTCGTGCTAAGCTTTGCCTGCTATGCTGTGCCCTTGCCACGGCCAAGCCTTGCAATACGTGACCATGTTTCCTGCCCACTCTACCTTGCCGACCCTTGTAAAACTCAACTGACAATGCCTGTGGGCCAGGTAAACTTCCAGCGGGAGTCAAGGGCAGCGCGCACCTGCAGCGCTTCTCGCCGGGACCGCTCCTCCTTCTCTGCGTGGCGGTCCTTGTCCTGGATAGCCTCGTTCACCCTGGCAGGGACAGGTCAATGGGGGTTGATTGGTTGAAAGGAAAGTCAAGGAACGCATTTCTGCCCAGTGTTTGGAGGCGGTGGGCGTGCAAACACGCCTGTCACTAATCCAGTGCCCAGGCGCTGTGCAGCCCGGCATTGCTGAGCAGGCTTGCCCACCTGTGGCGTGCAAGCACCTCCTCTGGCAGGTCGGAGTAGTCCTTTTCGTAGTCGTCCCAAGCAATCTCGCCGTGGCAGCGGAACAGGCGGGGCCACCACATCTGGTTGTGCTCCCAGTGCCTGGGTAGAAGGAGTGTGAGGAGTGAGTTTGCTTTTGATGCGGACGAGGAGGCTGGGTAGGGCCCGGCGTGTTGCAGCTGGGCGATTGCTGGGCGCAGACTGCGCATCGCTGGTACCGCCTCACTTCTGCAGCAGTTCAAGGTTCATCTTGAGCAGCTACACACCGAGCCGCACCAGCAACAAACAAAACAGAAAACTCACTTCTGCAGCAGCTCCAGATTCATCTTGCGCAGGTACAGGGCGCAGCCGTCCTCTCCCTCCCCGCCGCAGTGCGTCCAGAAGCAGTCCTCCGGCACCACGCCCCGCTCCAGCTCTCCTTCGAGGTAGACCTCGCCGCTCGCGCGGTTCCACACTGCAGGGAGTAGGTGGCAGTCGATTATCGCCATGATGGTGCTCAGCGGCACCTTGGCACAGGACGGCTGGGGTGTCATGGGGGCAGCAATGCATTGACGCACTGATGCCGGCCCGCAACTGAATATTGGAGCCAGTAGAGGAGCGACTGCTTTCATGCAGTCCCTTTGGCAGGTGAGCGATCACACAAACAACTGTCGCCCACCCTTGATGGAGTAGGGCTCCATGTCCACCGCCAGCTGCTTGCTGGGCAGCTGCTGGGGCACCCGCAGCGCCAGAATCTGCATTGGAAGAGAGCAGAACCCGATTGCTGGGTGAGAGCAGCAGGAGCAGCAGCAACGGCTTCAGAAGCGGAAGCAACGGTGGCAGCTGCATCGGCAGCAGTGCAGTGGCAACAGCAGCAGTGCAGCAGCAGAAGCAGCTGCGTCATCATCAGCAGCAGCGGCGGCGGCTCCCCACCTTGACCTCTCCGCCCGTTTGGCGCCAGCGGCAGGAGCCGTCTGCCAGCTCAGCCCAGACCTGCATTGGAAGCACACAGATGTGCAGGGTTTGGGTAAGCATGCCTGCTGAGTGCTGAGCGGGAGGCTGCACACGAGCGGCCGGCTTCTGCACAGGGTGCAGCGGCAAACTCGGCTGCACTCGAAATGGCACGCATCGCCACACGATCTGCCCACCTCCTCCGGTTTCTCGGTGGCATCGTAGAACACTGGCGTGCAACTGACACTTTGTTTTGTCAATGGTACGGATCAGGCAGAATCGCTTACCTCCTCTGGCTTCTCGGTGGCGTCGTAGAACACTGGCGTGCAACTGACACTTTGTTTTGTCAATGGTACGGATCAGGCAGAATCGCTTACCTCCTCTGGCTTCTCGGTGGCATCGTAGAACACTGGCGTGCAACTGACACTTTGTTTTGTCAATGGTACGGATCAGGCAGAATCGCTTACCTCCTCTGGCTTCTCGGTGGCGTCGTAGAACACGCGGCTCATGCAGAAGGGGTGCTTGTCCACTCGCTCCGCGGGGGAGCCGTCCACCTTGACCTGCCGGGCAGGAGATCCCAAAAGTAGCATAGTGACCAGCATATCAGGGTCGGTGGCTGCCTTGCAATCGCGCCTGCAGCTGCTGTGCATCCAAGTGCAGCCCATCCACCCCCTCCTGTCCTCAAGGCAGGCATGCCCTATCAAATTGTAGATTGGAGCACATAGAAATTCGCACCAGCTTGTACAGCTTGTAGGGGAGCTCCAGCTCCATCTTGGGCCGCACTGGCTGCAGCAGCCAAGCAAGCAAAAGCACAGCGGGACAAGCTTGAAAGGTCTGGAGGCGCATGGCTGTGCAAGCAGCATGGCAGGAAGTCAGGATCCATGCATGGGCTGTGCAGGCAGTGCTGCGTCTGCTGCGACCGTGCACAATACAAGCACTACCACCTCTGTGTCCAATGACATGCATCCAAAGCCCTAACTCACATGTGCCAGTCGGCGGTCGTCTTTCGGCGCCACGTTAGCATCTCCTCGGTTGATGGCCTCCTGCTGTGCACGCTCTGCCTCGCTGGCAGCACAGGCAGGCGTGATATCTTCTATCTCTGCTGTGCAGTGTGCAGGGTCAGGCAGGCCGAGGGCTGCCACGAGCGGCTGCCCACCCAGAGCCTCAGCTAGCTGCTCGGCGGTGGGAAGGGCTGCCGCTGTCTCAGCAGTGGCAGCATCAGCGGGCGCAGGCTCGCGGCTACCCTTGCTGCCGCCGCCACTGACGCCACTGCTGTCGCCGCCGGCACCGCTACCGCTGCTGCTGCCGCTGCTGCCGGTGCTACCCGTGCTGCTGCCGGTGACTGCCTTTGCCAGGCTGGCTGCTTTTAGTAGGTCTGGGCCTACCAGCACCGCCATGTGCACGATGAGGTGCGGCTGCCCCCGGGCTGCATTGGGAGCAGCGATGCGCTCAATTGTGACCCCAAGAGCGTCCACCCCTCCAGCTGCCGCCACCCCTGCACGAAGCAGCTCTCGCGCCCGAGAGCTGCAGTCTGCTGCCTTGGCTGATGGGAAGGCCAGGCGGAGCAGCACACGAAATGCGCGCTGGCCGGGCGCCACGCCGGCGCCGGCGCCCAGGCCAGTCAGAGTGGCGCCGGCGCCGGTGCCCTCTGGAGAACCCTCATGGTAGATCTCAAGCTGGATCTGCAAAGGAAAGAAGTGGACGGAGGTGCGGCACGTTGCAGCCTCTGTTTAACCAGCCCAGCCTCCCACGCGCACGCAACTTGCAGCTGGGCATGCGCCGCCATGCACAGCTGTGCCCTGGCGCTGGCACACTGTGAAGCAGCAGCATGCACACATGGAGCAGCAGCAGGCCTGCCTAGCAGCAACAAACACGTACCTCGTCCAACTGGCGGACCGTCAGCTCCTGGCTCGCCTGCTCCAGGGCCTGCCGCACTGAGGCCAGCAGCCCTTGGTCCCCGCTGCTGATGCCACTGCTGAATGCACTGGGGCCGCTGCCCCTGTCATCCAGAGTCTCCAAGACGCGCATGAAGACTTTGGCTGCGCCGCGGCAGTCGCGGTCTGGGTGATCCGGCTCAGCCATGCACGCCTGAGCAAGCCGCTCGTATGCAAGCGCCAGCTGGGAGCGGCGCTCGGCAGCACTGCTGCCCCTGCCGCAGCTGCCGCTGCCGGCCCGCTGCTCTGCTGTGCCTGCCCCAGCCTGCTGCTGCTCCTCAGCCGCCGCCCGCAGCTCAGCCAGCAGCAGCGCAATGGCTGCACGAGCATCGGCGCGGGCCTGCAGGTAGCACTTGGCCTCAGCGTGCACAGCAGACCTCTCTGTGTATGCCTGCGCTGGTGAGATGCCCTCCTGCAGCCAAACTAAATACCTGCAGGGCACAGGCAAAGGGGCAGCAGATCATTGAACACACTCAGAATGTAGCAGGCGCGCATACTAGTGCACCGGACATTCAGCAAGCGTACATCGGCAGCACCATGCTCACACATGTCTGCAGGCGCTCCAGACATGCCACGCACACACATGGCATCTGCGTCCCACAGCAACCAACCCTAGCTTTCGCATGCCCAGCCTCACCTGCGGTACCAGGGCCCCGGCCGAGGTGCGTCCTTGTGCGCTGCCTTGATGCGCCGAAACAGCGCCTCAGTCTTCTCGCCCTCTGTGGCTTCCTCCTCCTGAGGCGCTTCCAACTGGCCCTCTGCTTGGAGCTCACCCAGCAGGCTCAGCACACCGTGAGCCAGCTGCTCCCGGGTCAGCCGCTGCACCGCCGCCCACAGCCGCGCCGCGCACTCTGCATCCTTTCTGTCCAGCCGCCAGGCTTCCCTATAGGCCAGCACAGCCTCAGGAGTGCGCTTCAGCGCCAGCAGGGCCGCCGCCCGGCGCCAGTGTGCCTTGGGCCAGCGTGGCGCTAGAGCCGCGGCTGCATCTGCGTCTGCCAGGGCATAGCTGTACCGCTGCGCTTTGTAGTATGCCAGCGAGCGGTTGCTGTGCAGCGTGTGCAGGCCCTCCTTGCCGGGGCACAGCTCGATTGCCTCGCTGTACCTGCACTCAGGGGCCGAGTGGAGATGCACAACAAAATGCTGATGGGCATTAATGCAAAATCTAGGGGGTGTGGCTGTCCAAGGCATCGCTGCTGCAGGCGACCAGCTCGGCGATGGCGACCCTCCTTATCGTGCTGGAAAGGGAAAGGCCCACAGCCGCCGCCCAACATGTGATGCCCTCCAGCGCCCACCTCTCCCACGCCAGCCGGTAGTTGCCGTCTTTGATGGCCTCATCACCGCGAGCCTTGAGGTGGTCTGCCTTCAGGCGTCTGCAGGGAGAGCCGAGAAGGCGAAGCAATGGAGGTGGTCTGCTGGCGAGCTGCAGTGGCGGCGGCAGGCGGCGGCACCCGCTGCCTGTTGCACTTCCCGCGCGCCTCGGGACCCGTGCGGCCTGCCGCGCTTGTGTGTGACCACTTCACCCCTCTCCGCAGCGGCTGAGCGCACCGCAGGGCGGGGTCCTGCACGGGAGCCTCCCGCCGGGCGCCAAAGTGCTGGCGGACGACGTCCTCGAGCGACGGCAGCTCGGGGCCTGCAACTTGCATGGTTTCCAACGCGTTTGATGGTGCCGCCGAGGCATGGCGGACCTTCTTGTCTAGCCATCTCTGCACAGCTGGCGGCGGCGGTGCAGTGGCAGTGCCGGCTGCCCTGCCCACGCATACCAAGCTGCACAGCATCTCTGCCAGTCATCATCAAAGCACTGCAGCAGCGAAACAGAGAAGCCCTTGTTGCGGGGCAACACTTTGCTCGCGGCCCGCTTCCGATCGCTGCAGCAGTCTCGCAGCAGTAACAACTGATCAGCCCGCACATGTCGCCCTCCGCCGGGCTGACGGCGGCGGCCGCTGCGGCCGACCAGCACAGCCACGGCCCTGGCTGGGGTGCCTTTGTGGGCGGCGTGCTGCTGGGCAGCACCGTGGCGGCGGGAGCGGCTTACCTGGCGGTCCGCTACGCCTCCAGCACCAGCGCCGGCGCGGCAGACGAGCTGCGGCGGTCGGGCAAGGACCGGCGGCGCCCAGGCCGGTGCGTGATGCTTTCATGTGGGGTGTGCTGACTGCTGAAAAGCGCTCCTGCGTTTGAACACCGGTTTACATGCGCATGCCTGCAATGCCAGCCGCCGCCGCATCCTGCACGCCACGCAGCTTGCACGAACCCACCCGCCCCTGACCCGTTCTCTCCACGACGCTCCGCCCGTCGCGCAGCATTCAGTCCGGCACGGGGCGCGACAGCGCAGCCAACGGCAAGCCGCTCACACGCGCCAACACCGACCTGTACTACGCCAATGGGGTGGAGGAGGAGCTGCTGGAGGTTGACCGAGTGGCATCCCCCTCTCCCCGCCAGTCGGTGCTTGTGGGTGCTGGCGGCGGTGCCGCCGCCTGGGCAGACGGCGCCGGCTCAGCTGCGGGCCGCCCGCCCCGACCCAAGAGCTCGCCTCGCATGCCAGCACCCATGCTGGGGCCGCCCTCGGGCCGGGCAGGCGAGACAGACGCTGCCTTCACAGACGGCACGCCGCCGGGGCTGCGGGGCAGGCTGAATGAAGTGAGCGAGAGCGAGGCAGCAGCGCTCAGCGGCAGCGGCCAGCGGCCAGCGCACCTGTATGCGGGGCCGGCCAACCGCTCCAACACCGCGGCGGCAGAGTATTTGAGGAACCAGGTGGGTGTGTTGGGAGGCGGCAGTGGGGCGTGTGTGTTGGCCGGTGCGTGGCTTGCTGATGCTGCCGCATGTGTGGTGATGGCGGCTGAGTCGTTTGTGCTGGCAATTGTTGTGCGGCTGCTGCCACACCTGCCCTCCTCTGTGACTGAACGCCCAGCAACAGATAGCTGATGCTGATGTTCGCACATCCAATGCCCTGCCTTTCCCCGCTCCAGGGATTCACATTCCCAACCATGCTGGCCGCTGGCGCGTCGCCCGGCCAGGCGCAGCTGCTGCAGGCGGCGCCACGGGTGAGAGGGATTGCACATGTTGGATGCACAAGTGGGTTGCGTGCACAGTGGGTTGGTGTTGACATGCTGCAGTGCCTGCAGCAACCATGCAGGCAATCTTGCCATTGTAGTGGCGGGATGCTTCCCTACAGTGTCGCTCCCATGTCTCAGTCTCATGCCTGCTGCTCTTCCCTTGACCCACAAGCATCAACCCCACACACCCTGCCGCAGTTTGTGCCGCCGCTGTCGCTGGACGGACGGGCAGGCTCTGCTGCGCTGCCCCCAGGCATGATGCCATCCCTGCAGCCCAGCAGCAGCCTGCCGCCTGGCGCAGCAGGCGCAGCAGCCGTGAGCGGTGCGGCCAACCAGCTAGTAGTGGGGTCGTATCCAGCGGCCATCACAGCACAGGCGCCGCCTGCCACAGGCACCATCACCACTGCTGATGCCATGGCGACCGAAGGTGCGCAGCGTGTGGCGGATTGGCATGAGCTGGGGCAGCTGCTGCACCTGAGTCTGCATGCTGGACAGGTGGGCGGCTGCAGCCGCTGCCGCCCAGGTGCGTGCACGAGCATCGTTGTTTAAGCAGTTGTCACTCTGTCCGACTGCTACGCGATCGAACCCATATGCCTATCGCAGGGTGCATCATTGAGGATGCAGCCATGCACGAGCAATCCCCTGGCAGCTTTGCAATTAGCTGATTGCGCTCTGCCATTTGGTTTGCACCCCAAACGTTGCAGGGCGCATCATTGAGGACGCAGCCATGCACGAGCAGTATGTGCGGGTCATCACCCCGGAACCAGCCCCCACTGAGGAGACGGAGGAGGTGCGCCTCTCTAGCGGATTGAAATGTGTCGATTTGCCGGCTGCGCCGTAACCTACCGCAGAAGAGGCGGAGGGGGCATGCCATTGATGCGCTGGCTGCTGTGCTGCGCTGTGCTGCCTGCTGTGCTGCCTGCTGCGCTGTAGCCTGCTACAAGGCAGCGCCCTGCAACTGTGCTGCAAGCATGGGTGCTGAGTTGCAAGTTGAGTGCGCTGCCTTCACTGCTGCCGCAGGTGTGCTACCTGCTGCGGCAGAGCCTGGACATGCGCAACAAGTGGCTGTTCCGCCCCCAGGTCAGCCAGTACCGCAACTGCACTGCCGTTTGGTGTGCAAACAGCTGTGCTGCAGCCGGCAGGCAGGCAGCTACGCGTGTGCTGTGTTTCTGGGCAGTAGACCGGGCCCGTCTTGTCAGAAGATGCATCTCTACACCCCTCCACCCTCCCCTCCACGTCCTCTGTTCACTGCTGCAGCACTCCCCGGAGCAGCTGGCCCACCTGCCGGAAGCGGTGACTGTGTCAGATGTGCAGGGAGAGCCCTTCGTCTGGCAGCCACAGGCAAGCTTCGTGTAGAAACATGGTTGGGAGGTGGAGGCTGCGACCTTGGTGCAGGGATCGTCGGTGTGGCAGGGGTGCCGCTATGCTGGGCGGCTGCATCACTGGTCGCCTGCGTCGCCGGCAGGCCCTGTTTGCTGCAAGGCATGCTGCAGCGCGAGTTTGAGTTGCTTGAAGGCGTGCTGCAGGTTGCCAAACCACAACAGAGTGTTGTCAACTCCTCTGTTATGTGCAGGATACGCTGCAGTGCGAGTTTGAGATGCAGGCGGGCGTGATGCGGGTGTGGGCGGACCAAGGCATCCGCGAGCAAGAAGTGTTTGCTGCGCCTGGCACCGCTACTGAGTTCTTCTCGGGTGGGTGATTTGCTTGTGTTTCCAGTACGTTTCTGAAGCGGCTTATTATGAGCAAGAAGTGTTTGCTGCGCCTGGCACCGCCACCGAGTTCTTTTCAGGTGGGTGTCAGGGGTTCAGTTGGTAAGCGTGCTGTTTCGTTGGCATGCCAGCTGATCGAGCACCTGGCGTCAGCTGCTGCTGCACCTCTACTTATCCGCTGCTGCCTTTCAGCCTGCAAGTATTCATCCTGCATTTACTCATCCTGGCAATCAAACCGGCCTCTCCCCCTCGCACCCCCAAACCCCAGATATGCACTGGCTCTCAAATTCCTGCTCCCCTTGCAACCTCTCCCCGCAGACATGCACTGGATGCTCATCATCAGTTTCCCTTTCCTGGACCCACAGCTATGCACCGGCTGTTCAAAATCTCCTTTTTCCTGTGCACCCCCCCTCCCCGCAGACATGCACTGGATGCTCAAGGTCATCTCCCTGGGCCACGTGCGCACCTTCACGCACCACCGCCTGCTGCTGCTGGAGCAGAAGTTCAACCTGCACGTCATGCTGAACGCGGGTGGGTGACTGAGCTGCTGCTCTGTGCCCGTGCCACGTACTATTGTTCCGTTCAGCTGGCCTAAAAATCGCTGTTGCCCTGCGCACGCGCCAGCTGGAGGGCATTGGCGCTCAGTCACCTGAAGTTTGACCACGGTTTGTTTGTACCGCTACGCGCAGACAAGGAGTTTCTGGCGCAGAAGTCGGCGCCACACCGCGACTTTTACAACGTGCGCAAGGTGGACACGCACGTGCACCACAGGTGGGCTGCCATTATTGCATACAATTACTCGACAGTCCTGCCTCCTGCCTTATTTCATCCCTGCAGCGCGTGCATGCGCCCGGAGCACCTGCCGCCCTGCTACAGGGCGGCAGGTGCTCCTGACAAACCACACATGACAAACCCCGCTCAATCAGCCGCCCCTTTGCCTGCCCTGTTTAACCGCTGCAGCGCGTGCATGCACCAGAAGCACCTGCCGCCCTGTAGCAGCAAACCCCGCTCGATCAACCGCCCCTCTGCCTGCCCTGTTCAACCCCCGCAGCGTGTGCATGCACCAGAAGCACCTGCTGCCTCAAACACCTTGTTGATCACCCTGCGTTTCCTACTTTTTCTTCAATTTTTACAGCGCGTGCATGCACCAGAAGCACCTGCTGCGCTTCATCAAGAGCAAGCTGCGGAAGGAGCCGGACGAGGTGGTCATCTTCAGGTGGCTAACTGATTCGGACTGTGGTTGTTTGGTTTCGCTGCTTGGTTTGCACAGCTAAGGAAGGAGCCGGACAAGGTGGTCACCTTCAGGTGCGACAAAACTGAGTTGGACTTATGACTGTGGTAGTTGGGCTGCCTTGCATGGCTTGTTAAATTGAGGAAGGAGCCCGAGGAGGCGGTCATCTTCAGGTAGGCTTTCATGCTGCTACGATCAGCTATGCTCAGACCAGCAAGCACTCGGCCCGTGCATGCGGAGGCCTGAGCCGTGTGACCTGAACCGGTTTTGCGCCCTCATTGTCAACTGCAGGGACGGCAAGTACCTCACCCTGCGCGAGGTGTTTGAGAGCCTGAACCTCACGCCGTACCACCTCAACGTCGACACCCTGGACGTGCACGCCGACAAGAACATCTTCCACCGGTGAGGGGGGATGGGCAGTGCTTGCCTCGACGTGGACACGCTTGCCCAACCCATGCACTGCCCCGGTAGATCACCCATGTAGGTGGAGTAGATTGAGTGTGCAGTCCCTCCTGCACCAGCCGCCCCCGACCCCAACCCATTATCCTCCTGCTTCCCGATCCGCCAGTTTTGACAAGTTCAACCTGAAGTACAACCCCTTTGGCCAGTCGCGGCTGCGGGAGATCTTCATCAAGCAGGTGGGCATGCTGTGCTGCGCTGCGCTGTGCTGATGGCCATGTGTCGTTGCCAGTCGCTGCTGCGGTGTTGGGCAGGGTGCTGTGGCTGCGCATGCTGTGCTGTGCGTGCAGTGTGCTTCTGCAATGGATGCTTCCTCCTGATTCATTCTGCTTGCCCGCCGCGGCACACCTGGATGGGCGCTTCCTGGCTATCATCTTCCGTGACTTGTGCTCTGCAATTCTTTACTTCAACTTCACAGGACAACCTGATCCACGGCCACTTCTTAATCTTTTTCGATCACCATTTGCTTATCGTTTGTTGCACTGTTCTTGTCAACGCAGGACAACCTGATCCATGGCCGCTTCCTGGCGGAGCTGACCAAGGAGGTGTTCAACGACCTGGAGGCCTCCAAGTACCAGCACACCGGTGAGTTCAATTTTCAAGGATTTTAAGGGTCTCAATTTGTTCGTTGGGCATGTGGCAGGCGTTGGCGTCAGCAGCATCCAGGGAGGTGTCCAACGACCTGGAGGCTTCCAAGTACCAGCACACGGGTGGGTGATGAGATGCTTGCAAACAGGGCCTGTCTTTCTCACGCATGTGCCTGTTTGTCCTGGTCCTTTCCCATGCAGAGTACCGCATCAGCGTGTACGGGCGCAAGCCTGTGGAGTGGGACACGCTGGCGGCCTGGGTGGTGCAGAACCGGCTGTACTCGGACAACAACGTGTGGATGATCCAGGTGGGTGCTGTTGGAGTCCTTGTTAATCACAGGCAGATGTTCCTGCCAGACCGCGTGTTGCTGCATTCATTCCAGTTGGTGCCTGTGTTTGCTGCCGAGGGCGGTGCCCTGCCGCGCCCCTGCTGTGCTGCTACACCAGTTCTGCTGCACAAACCGCCCTGCCCCGCAGATTCCGCGGCTGTACAATGTGTACAAGGAGCAAGGCATCATCGAGAACTTTGAGCAGGTGAATGGCTTGGCCCGCAGCTGCTGCCAACATCTGTACGCGGGCCACTCAATCTCACTCTGTCAACCGCGCCCAAACCCTGCACTTCCCCTTCCCACTGCAGCTGCTGTCCAACATCTTCACCCCGCTGTTCGAGGTGACGCGCGACCCCAGCTCCCACCCGCAGCTCCACCTCTTCCTGCAAGGGGTGAGCAGGCCGTGGGTGCTGGGTTTGCAGGGTCTTGTGGTTTTGGTCAGTTTCAGCCTGAGGGCTTGGCAAGGTGTGAGGTGTCACAGGCACACTGACCACCGCAGCTCTTTGCCTTTGGTCTAAGGTCTGGTTGTTGCCTTTCACAGGTGTCCGGCTTTGACCTGGTTGACGACGAGTCCAAGCCGGAGCGGCGGCCCAACAAGCACATGCCGCACCCGCGCGACTGGACCTCCAAGCACAACCCGGGTGGGTGCCTTGTGCGAGATCATGGGGTGCTGTGACCTGCATCTGCTACACAGAGGCGTATGCCTTGCACCGGGCATCGCGCACGTTCGGCTGGGCCTCCCAACACAACCCGAGCACGCGTCTGCATGCAAGTATGATGCCTTATTCACAACTACCTTTCTTATCAATCCCAATTCAAGCTCTATTCGATTATTCACCTCCTGCAGCGTACGCCTACTACATGTACGCCAACCTGTACACACCTCACTCCGTTCCAATTTTTTTTATCAAATCCAATCGATTGCCAATCGATTATTCCTTTGCAGCGTACGCGTATTACGCCTACTACATGTACGCCAACCTGTACACGCTGAACAAGATGCGGGAGGCGCGCGGGCTCAACACCTTCTCATTCCGCCCGCACGCGGGTGGGTGTGCTCTGGTGTGGAGGGTTGAGGAGTTATCTGCAGGCAGGGGCTTCGCTGGGCTGCCTTGTGGCATGCAGGCCTGGTTGGGCTGGTCACTTGCCGCAATCATTAGGCAAACAACAGTTCAATCCATTTCCTTGCTTGGGGGTTGATGCCACACCTGCTGCAGGCGAGGCGGGCGACATCGACCACCTGGTGTCGTCTTTCCTGTTGTCGGAAAATATTTCGCACGGCATCAACCTGCGCAAGTCGCCGTCTCTGCAGTACCTGTACTACATCGCACAGGTGGGAAGGTGGGAGGCTGATCCAAGTTTGGCTGGGGAGTTGGTGCTTGATTTGTGCTTCACGGTGGCACAGCAGGGGCAGAATGAAGTTTGTCCATTCGCTCGCCTCTCTCACCTCCCGACTCCGCTTCTGTGCCCCTGGTCACACAGATCGGGCTGTGCATTGTCCCCCCTGTCCAACAACAGCCTGCTTTTGGGAGTATCAACGTGTGCTTCACTAATCTCAGTCCCTCTTGCGCTTGCCCCCCTCTCCACACAGATCGGGCTGTGCATGAGCCCCCTGTCCAACAACAGCCTGTTCCTGGACTACCACCGCTCGCTATGCTAACCAACCATCTCCCTTGCTCTTGCCCCTTCCCCACACAGATCGGGCTGTGCATGAGCCCCCTGTCCAACAACAGCCTGTTCCTGGACTACCACCGCTCGCTATGCTAACCAACCATCTCCCTTGCTCTTGCCCCTTCCCCACACAGATCGGGCTGTGCATGAGCCCCCTGTCCAACAACAGCCTGTTCCTGGACTACCACCGCAACCCGTTCCCGACCTTCTTCGCGCGCGGCCTCTCGGTGTCACTCTCAACAGACGACCCGCTGCAGGTGGGCTGGTTTGAGATCTATCAATGGGCGGACAACTGTGATTACTAGTGGGCTGAGGGTCGCTGTCCACAGACGACCCGCTGCAGGTGCGGTGTGACTGGACCGAGGTTTGTTTAGTTATTGGACAGTTGTGGGCTTAGATCAAGTGGGATGAGGGTCGGTGTCGCTGTCCACAGACGACCCACTTCAGGTGGGCTTGCTTGTTTGGTTCATTGCACTGGACAGGTGAAGCGAGAAGATGCAGTTGCACGCACTGAACACGCCCGCTGGCCCGCTGCTGCTTCCTCCCCTCTGCCCAGGCGCATACCAATTGCACCGGGAGTGCTGTTGACAAGACGTGCTGGGTGCGGGTCCCTGTTCTGCCCCTCCTGATGCAGATCCACCTCACCAAGGAGCCGCTGGTTGAGGAGTACTCAGTGGCGGCGCAGGTGGGCTGCAAGCTGATGTGCAGATGCTTGGCTGTCATTTTTACTTGCTCCGGTGTTGCTGCCTGCTGCGGCAGGTGTGCCATGCACCTGCTGGCCTGCAGCATGCTGCTGAATCCTGGGGGTGTGCTGTCTTTCCTTTAATGCAAGTGTGAGCTGAGCGCCACAGCGGCTACACACTGTGGTTGACCTCTGCTTGCCCTCTTTTGTCTGAATCCCTTCCAAGCAGGTGTGGAAGCTGAGCGCCACAGACCCACCGTGTCTACACACTGACTTCCATCTGTCTCGGTGTGTCACTTGCTTTCCCCTGCCCTCCAAGCAGGTGTGGAAGCTGAGTGCCACAGACCTGTGCGAGGTGGCCCGCAACTCGGTGCTGCACTCGGGCTTCCCGCACCAAGTGCGCACCTGGCTGTTGTGCCCGATAATTTCTTCAGCAGCACACGCTGTTT
>VFQQ010002532.1_pt1 | contig 20192 bp, 10 predicted proteins | sample 3512341 | NCBI WGS metagenome assembly VFQQ01 (sample SAMN10412373, study PRJNA504923) | tailings metagenome | isolation source: Relicate 2 Philex TSF1 revegetated site | place: Philippines: Tuba, Benguet | collected 2017-08-29 | reverse complement strand
TTGACCAACCCCAGCCCGCCGACCGCGTAGGTCAGCAGCGGGTTGGCGTTGCCGTAGATGCGGCTCAGCGCATCCGCCGTGACGGTGATCGCCCTGGTCGTGACGCTCAGCGAACCTGCCGTGGCGTTGACCGTATAGCCGTAGTCCTGGGTCAGGCTGCCCGGGACTATCTCCAGGCTGTAGCCCGTCCCGACGCCGGCGGTCGCGCCGCCGCCGCTGGAGCTGACCGCCAGGCTGGGAAACAGCGTGTCGATCGTATGGGCCTGGAAGACGCCGGCGACGCTCGGCGCGCCGACCAGGTCCGCCCATTGCGAAGGAAGGCCGCCCTGGGCGATGACCTCGCCGTAGACCTTGGTCGCATTCTTGGCCGCCACGGTGACCGTCGGGCTGACGGCGAAGACGTAGCGGTTGCCGGTCTGGGTGATCGACCCCGGGGCGGCGGTCGCCAGGGTTCGCCCGAACAGGGCGGTGTTCTGGCTGTCCAGGCCGCCGAAGACGCCGCCGACGTACGAGTTCGCATAGACCAGCCAGCGGCCGCTCGTCGCGACGACGCCGTCGCTCCCCCGATGGTTGATGAACAGACCTCGCGTCGCGAGCACGGGGTCGGCGCCGGAGACCCCCGCGGCCAGCGTCAGATCGCCGACGGCGCTGAGGATGACGGCGCGGGTGGTGGCGACGCCGTCGATCGTGGTTCCCGAGCCGTCGGAAAGGCTGGAGACGGTGAGGGGGCCGCTGGTCGTCAGGGCCAGGCCGCCGGCGGCGGCGGCGACCGTGGTCACGGCGTTGCCGGCATGGTTCAGGGTGAAGTCGCCGGCGCCGGTGATCACCAGATTGCCGGCGGTGATGGCCGCCGTCTGGGTCACCGCGCCGACGGCCTTGAGCGCCAGCAAGCCGCTCTGGTTCACGGCCTGGTCGATCGTGAAGGCGGCGGCCGCGCTCGAGATCTCGCGGTTGGCCTGCGTCAGCCCGCTGGGCAGCGATCCGGCGGTGGCGGTCAGCGTCGCCTGCGCCGCAGACAGCGAGGCCAGCGGCCCCAGGTCGTCGCGCCGCCAGGTCTCGGTCAGGTCGAAGCCCGTGGTCAGATCGCCCCGTGGGCCGATCTTGAAGGTGAGCGCATCCGCTCCGTCGGCGGTGAAGGCCACGATGCCCTGGCCGGCGCTCAACGTGCCCGGGGCGCCGAAGGCGTAGTAGTAGCCGTTGGCCCCGCTGCCGACGGTCGAGATGGCCGCGCCGCCGGCCGCCAGGGTGATCATCGCCTGCCAGGCCGAGCCGTCCGCCCTGCGCGCCGTGCCCGACACGACGTCCAGGCCATTCGGGAAGAAGGTCTTGAGGTAGGGGTATCGGCCGCCGATACCGCCGGTCCAGAAGCTGCCCGCCAGTCCGGCCGGGACCCCGCCGCCCTGCAGTTGGGCGGTGGTCAGGGCGATGCCGCCGGTGGAGAAGCCCGTCGTGTCGCTGTCGACATAGACGTTGGACGCCACGCCCGAACCCGTCCCCACCGCGCCGAGCGGCGTCGATCCGGCGTTGGCGTAGCCGGTGATCAGGGCGCCGTCGATGACGCCGCCGTTGTCGCCGACGAGACCGGTGGAGGCGTTGGTGTTGAACAGCAAGCCGGCGGCCAGGACGTTGCTGATCGAGCCCAGGTTGCGCCCGGCGATCGCGCCGGCCGTTCCGCCACCGCCTCGGACCAGGCCGGTGACATAGCTGTTGACGATGGAGCCGCTGTTTTCACCGACCAGTCCGCCGATATCGCCGTCGGCGCCGATGACCGTGGCGCTGCTCCAGACGTTGAAGACGGAGCCCAGCGACAGCCCGGCCAGGGCGCCGACGTCGCTGCCGGTCCCGCCGGTGATCATTCCGCCGTTGAGGCCGAGGTTTCGCACCACGCCGCCTGAGGCCAGCGTCCCGAACAGGCCGAGCTGGGCGCCGGTCCCGGTGATGATCAGGTTGTCGACGGCGTGGCCCAGGCCGTCGAAACGACCGGAGAAGTTGGCGATGAGGGCGGAGCCGTAGCTTCCGGCGGCGACGCCGTTGACCAGGGCGAACCGGCCGGCCGAGCCGTTCAGGGACGGAAGGTCCTGAATCCGGCTGATCAGCGTGTAGTTCTCGCCGTTGATGACCAGGGCGCGGCCGCCGGTCGCGGTGTTGTAGATGTTGTTGCCGAAGTTGTTGACGTAGTCGAGCCGACCGCCCCGGGCGAAGGTGAAGTTGGTGTCCGGCCCGCCGTATCGGATGTCGAAGGTGTTGGCGCCGCGGTTGGTGACGACCGCATTGATCCGGATCGCCCCAGCGCTCTCCAGCACCATGGTCGACCAGTCCGGCGAGTACCAGTACGAGCCGGTCCAGCCCTGGGTGTAGCCGCCGATCACGGTGACCGGCGCGTCAATGGTCAGGGTTCCGCCGCCGCCGAGCCGGAGGTAGGTGGAGTCGGCCGTGGTGAGCGCCGCAGCGATCCTCAGGTCGCCGGCGCTCCTCAGCACCAGGCCGCCGCCGCTGGCGAGGGTGGTGGCCGCATTCAGGATCAGGAGCGAGCCCGGCGCGACGGTCTCGATGCTGAGCTGCTGGCCGGCGGCGATCGAAAGCGGCGTGTCGATCGTGTAGCCGGCGCCGGTCGCCAGGATCCGTTGCGTGGTCGCGCCGTTGTAGGCCGTCTGGGCGACGGTGTTGCCGCCGATCGCCTGGGCCAGGGCGGTCGTGTCGATCGCAGTCTGCGAGTAGAGCAGGGCGGCGGTGCTGAACGTCCGCGTATTGCCGTAGAGGTCGACGTCCCGCTGCGCCGTCGCGCCGCTCGCGGTGAACAGATGGAAGGCGTTCGTCGTCCCTGGCGCATCCGGTCCGGAGGACTGACTGGTATAGACGGCCGCGCTGTCGCCGGCGGCGAGCATCCCGGCCGGGACCAGGAAGTAGAAGTAGCCGTTGCGGTCGGTGGTGACGCTGCCCCAGTATATGCCCATGGCGTTCAGCGAGACGAAGGCGGGGTCCTTCGAATAGACCGGCGCCGGTTGGGCAGAGATCAGCGGGTTCCGGCCCTGGTCCTTGTAGGCGATGCCCGAGACGGCCTGGGCTCCGTTCGGGAAGAAGGCCTTCAGATAGGGGTAGAGGCCGTCGGCGCCGCCGGCGAAGGCGGAGCCCAGCGTGGCCAGAGCGCCGCCGCCGGTCTGGAACTGGGCGGTGGTGAGACCGCCGCCGAAATAGCTTCGGGTGCTGTCATAGAGGCTGGCGCTGACCGTCCCTCCGCCCAGGTTGCTCCCGACGAGCGGGTTGACGTTGTTGTTCCCGTGGACAGAGCCGGCGAAGAACGAGCGACTGACGGAGCCTTGATTCTGCCCGACGATGCCGCCGACCCGGTCGCCGCCGAGAACGGCGCCCATGACATAGGTGTCGGCGATGGTCCCGAAGTTCTCCCCGACCAGTCCGCCGACGTTGATCGAATCCCGCGCCTTGACCCCGACGAGCGAGAACGACTGGCTGATCGTTCCGCCGTTCGTGCCGACGAGACCTCCGGCGACCGCGGTGCCGCTGACCCAACCGCTCGCCCAGACGTTCTGAACCGTCCCTCGGACATTGCCGGACAGCGCCCCGGCCACCTGGTTCGCGTTGATGTAGACGTCGCTCAGGCCGAGATTGCGCACCACGCCGCCGAGCCCGATGCGTCCGAACAGTCCGATGCCGCTGTGCGGCGTGCTGATGAACAGGTTCGAGACGACGTTTCCGAGGCCATCGAAGGTTCCTGTGAAGCCGTCGCCCTGGAGGGTCCCGCCGACGGTGCCGATCGGCGTGAAGCCGTAGGGTGTCCAGGTGCGGGTCGCCACGGCGTTGAAGCTGGTCGCCAGGGCGTAGCGGCCCGCCAGTCCGGTCTGGGTGATCGCCTGCAGTTGGGCGGCGTCGTAGATCAGCGTGTAGGCCTGTCCGTTGATGGTCAGGCTTTGCCCTCCTTGAGGGCCGGTGAAGTTGGCGCTGAAGCCGTAGGCGTAGGTGACGCCGCCGCCGGCGCCGTAGTTGAGCGCGAGGCCGGCGGTTCCCCCGGCGATCAGACCGCCATTGACGGCGATCGACCGGTGGGCGCTGAGGGTGAGGGTGTTGGCGCTCCAGCTGATGGGGGCGGCGATGGTTATGTCGCCGTCCTGGGTTCCGCCGGAGCCGGTGGAGATGGTGACGTTGGCGGCGGCGAGGGCGTTCTGCAGCGTCGTGACGTTGATGACGCTGTTGTCGCCCGTGGCCGTGAAACCGCCGGTGTCGGGGGCGTTTGAGATGGTGACGTTGTAGGGATCGAGCAGCAGGTCGCCGGTCCTGCCCTTGGGGGCGCGCAGGTCGACGGTTCCGTTGAACCCGAGGAGCCGCTTGCCGGAAACCTCGGCGAAGCCGCCGTCGCCGCCGTTCGCGCCGCCGCGAGCGGAGATCCGGCCGGAGAAGTCGGTGACGTCGTCCGACCAGACGATGATCCGGCCGCCGTCCCCGCTGCCCGTGGCGTCGGCGGTGAGGGTGGTGGCCTTGTCGAGCGCGACGGTTCGGGCTCGGGCCAGTTCGCCCCGGCCTTGGAAGTCGCCGCCGATGCGGATCGACCCTCCGCCGGACTGGCCCGAGGCGTCGAGGCTCGCGCCGGCCAGGGCGACGGCCTCGCCGGTGACGGTGATCGCGCCGCCCTTGCCGCCGTCACGCGCCGAGACGTCCACGCCGCCCGTGATCGACACGGCTCCGCCGCCGCCGTCGAGCACCACCGCACCGGGACGTCCCGACACCGATCGCGCCTCGATGACGCCCCCCAGGTTGACCGTTCTGCGCGCCGCGTCGCGGGCCGCGGCCGCAGAGACCTGCACCAGCCCTCCGTCGGCGCTGATCCGGCCGGACTGCACGATCAGGGGCAGGGCCGCCTGTTCGGCGCTGGGAACCGCCACCTGCAGGAAGCCGTCGCCCGCCAAGTCCAGCGTCGCCCGCTCGCCGGCGCCCAGGGCCACCTTGCCCAGCGGGGCGATGATCGATCCGGCGTTGTCGACCCGCCCGCCGATCAGGGCCGCATAGCCGCCGCGGCCGACCATGACCGCGCCCAGGTTGCTGACCGTGGCCGACGAGCCGCCGCCTTTGAAGGTCAGCTTGCCGCGCAGGAAGTCCTCGTCGGCGATGTCCAGGCTGGAGGCGACGAAGCCGGCGGCGGTCACCTGACCGGTCTTGGAGATGGCGATGCCGTTGGGGTTGATCAGGAACACCTGGCCGTTGGCGGTCAGGCTGCCGGCGATGGTCGAGGGCGTCGTCCCGATCACCCGATTGAGCAGCACCGACCGGGCGTCCGGCTGCCGGATGTCGACGCTGTTCCCTTGCCCGATCGAGAAGCCCTGCCAGTTGATGATGGCCTGGCCGGTCGCCTGGTCGATCGTCATCTGGCCGGTCGCCGGCGTTGAGATGGTTACGCCGCCGGCAGTGACGGTTCCGCCCGTCGGCAGGGCCTGAGCCTGGGCTTGAGCGGCGCCGATCAGCGCGCTGGAGGCCAGCAGGGCGGTCAGCAACGGACGGTGGGACATGGCGGAGCTCATGACGTCTAGAACTGGACGGCGCCGGTCAGCGTGAAGCGGTCGTCGCCGGGAAGGCGGTCGTTGCGGCGCTGACGGCCCCATTCGAGGGACAGGCTGAGGGCGACGCCGTCGGTGACGCCCGTCGCAAGCCGCAGACCCAGGCCGTAGGCGCCGTAGGTCGAGCGCTCGCGCTCGAAGAAGGTCGGCCGTTCCAGGCGAAGGTGTCCGACCGCTCCGAAGAGGTAGGGCGAGGCGGAGAGAGCCGCCTCGCCCGCGCGCACGGTCCAAGGCGAGGACAGCTGTGCGCGCATCGTGTAGCCGCTGTCGCCTTGCAGGCTACCCGAATCGAAGGTCGACAGGGCCGAGGGCGTGGCGATCCCGATCTGCTCGGACTGGGGCAGGGGATCGCCGAAACTGCTCTGGCCGCGGGCGGCGAGATCGAGCGCCAGATGCCGGGCGAGCGGCTGGCTGAAGGCGACGCCGAACTCGATCTTCCTGAAATCGGCGTCCGACCCCATCCGCGACAGAGGCAGCAGGGGCGTGGCGTCGGCGGCGGTGCGGGCGCCCAGACCGGTCAATCCCTGGGATACGCGGACGTTGCCGCTTACGACGCCATTGGCGGCCGTGAACCAGACCCCGTCCAGCGACAGGCGCAGCACCCTCAGCCGATCGGAGGCCAGGGGCACGATGATCGGGTGGACGACGTAGAGGTTGTCGTTCTGAGCGTCGATCCCGACTTCCGCCGCCAGGGTCGCGGCGCGGCTGCGGACCATCGGATAGCGCAGCCGCAGCGAATAGCGCTCGAAGACGCTGCCGAAGCCGAGGGTGTTCTTCGGATGGCTCGGATTGGCGCGGGTCCGGGTCGCTTCGACGTTGGCGGTCAGGCCGTCGAGCCCGATCGGCAGGACGATGCCGGCGGCCAGGGTTCGGCTGCGGGGATTGTCGCTCAGATAGCCGTTGCGGCCGTCCTCGGGCAGGCCGCCGGCCCGGAAGTAGAACTGCTCGCCCTGGCCGAACAGGTTGTTGGCGTCGAGTCCCACGCCGACCGACCAGTCGCCGAGCTGCGACGAAGGCGCGTTGTCGAAGGTCCATTGCCCGGTCACCGGACGATCGACGCCGTCGATGATCAGCACGCTCGATCCATGGGCCGAGCCCGCCGCGAGCGCGGACCGCAGCCGGGCGCCGGAGATGTCGCCGGCCAGCAGGAGGCGCCGCTCCAACTCCGGCATCCGCACGCCGGGTCGGCCGACGATCGGCTTCAGAATCGCCTGAACGCGCTCCTGAAGCCGCTCGGGCAGGGCCGAGGCATCGATGCGCTCAACATAGCCGTCGACGACGATCAGCTTCAGACGGCCGCCGTCGCCCAGCGTCTGGGCGGGCAGGACGACCCGGACCAGCGCATAGCCGGCGCGAGCGTAGGCGGCTTCCAGGCGGCGCGCCGCCGCGAACACCTCGGCCGCCGTGATGGTCCGCCCGACCAGGGCGTCCGTGACGGCGGCCGTCTCGGCCTGCATTTCCGGACGGCCGCCTTCAACCTCGACCTGGGCGAGGACGAGCGGCAGCGTCTCGGCGCCCTCGGGGGTCTGCAGGCCGGGGTGGTCCGGCACCGCGATTCCCCCGGGAACCGTCTGCAGCGGCGGACGGAAGCTCGGCGGCGTGATCTGGCTGGCCGTCTGCGCCTGCGCCGCGCCGGCGCCCAGCGCCAAGGCGGCAGTCAGGCCCAGCGCCAGAGCGGACGGCGCTGCGCCTCGACGGTTTCCAATATGGCGACGCGAAATCAAACCGATCCCCAGATACCCAAAACGGGGTAGAGGCTAGGGAGGCGGCGCGACGGGCGGTAAGTGCCATTTGGGGGCGATGCACGCTCGCCCGGGCCAGGCGCGGATCAGCTGCGGAGCAGCGGCATCGACAGGGCCAGGCGGATGAGGTCGGCCTGCCGATGGCAGCCGGTCTTGGCCTGGACGGCCTTCAGGCGGGTCCGGGCGGTGCTCAGCTTGATGCCCAGCGTATCGGCGGCCTCGGCCAGGGTGTCGCCGTCGACCAGCAAGCCCGCCAGCCGCGCCTCGGCGGGCGCCAGGCCGTATCGCGTGGCGATCCAATGGATCGGCGTGCGCCGTCCGACATTCCCGTCGACCAGGATCACGAGAACCTTCCCCTCGACCCCGTCGAACTCGGCGCCTTGGGGCAGGGGGGAGATCATCGCGTTCAGGAACCCGCCATTCAGGCGGGGGAGGGCGAGCCCGCCGACGCCGGCCTGGGCGCCGCCGACCGCGGAGGCGATGATCGCCCGCTCCAGCGCGGCGCTGGCGGTCTCGGTCACGGCGCGCAGACGTCCGTCGCGGGAAAGCGTCACCCCGTCGCGGGCGGCCACCATCTGTTCGGCGGCTCGGTTCATGGTCAGAAGGCGACCGTCGGACGAAAGAAGCAGCGCGGCGTGCGCCCAGGTTTCGAACACCTGAACGGCGGCCCGGCTCTGCTGGCGCTCGCGATCCAGCACGCCATGCAGTCGAAACGCCCGCGCGATATGGGGCGTCAGGAGGTCCAGCAGCCGCAGTTGTCCCTGGCGTCGGTCCGCGTCGTCCTTGTGGTCGGCCAGCGACAGGGCGATGCTGCGTTGCCGGCTCCGCTCGATAATGACGCCGGCGGCGTAGCATCCGAGCCCCCGAGCGCGGATGAAGTCGTTGTAGAACTCGGTCTTCGCCAGATCCTCATTCGAGATCACGGCCTCGGACAGGCGCGCCCGGCCGACCGGCAGCTTGGTCAGGCCACGCTCGACGTACGGACTGGTGTCGACGAAATGGTCGGCATAGGCGCGTACGTCGCGGTCGGCGAAATTGCGGTGAAACGTCAGCGCGGACGTGGGGCGGCCGTTCTCATGGCCGAACAGCATCATCCGCGTTTCCGGATAGTGGTCCTCCAACGCTTCCAGAAAGGTCGCCCAATGGTCCGAATGGACCGCGGCCTCGGTGATGTGGCCGAGGAGATCCATGATCGCCGTGGTCGAGGGGTCGCTCGATGAGGCCAAGCCCGACGGTTCCTGTGCTGCGATCAAGGTTAACCCGAGACGGTGATACGCCAACGGCGGCCGATGACAAGCAAACCCTCGCAAGGCGGGAAAACGCGTATTTCTCGAGCACCGGGAGCATTCGCCGAATACAGCTTGATCCTCTAGCGACTAGAGGATGCAGATTGGCGCCCATGGAGGGATCACAGCGCCCCCGGACGCTCCCTCCAGCGGATTATGTAACGCATTGCCATCCCCTGACGGCATGGTAGCGAGGCGACGATGACCTTGGCGATCGCGAAAACCAGAAGGCTTCTGGCCGCGGCGGTGGTGCTTCTGCTCGCCGTGTTCGTCTTCGCGCCCGTGGTCGAGGCCGCCTCCTGCGGACCGGAGATTCCGGCGGCCGAGGCCGTCCTCCACGACGGGTCGTCGCCCGAGAATCACGGCGCCGGCGACCCTGCACATGGAATCTGCGCCCACGGCCACTGTCACCACGGTTCGACCGCCGGCACGCCTTCCACTGAAGCGATGCTGCGCCTGTTCGACGCGCCGCTCGACCAGCGGCCGGCCGGCGCCGATGCGCCCTCCAGCTACATAGCCGAAGGCCCGACCAGACCCCCCAGGACCTGACGCGAGCGCGTCCAGCGGACGCATCTCCCGTCAGACACCTGGAATCTGAATCATGCCTATCTCGTATCGCCGGCCTGGTCGCGTCGCGACCGGCTGCGCGGCGGTCGCCATGGCGACCCTGCTCACCGGCCCTGTCTGGGCTGTCCCGGCGCCTTCGTATGAGGCGCTGCTCAAAGGGCGCGACGCCGCGCCCGCCTCGCTCGAGGCCAAGGCCCTGGCCGAAGCCGCCGAAGCCCGCGTTCTGCAATCCCGCGCCCGTCCCAACCCGACGCTGTCGGTCGATGTCGAGAACATCTACGGCAGCGGGGCGAACTCGGGCCTCGGCAACGCCGAGACCACCTGGACCGTCGGCCAGAACCTCGAACTCTGGAACCGGCGCTCCTCACGGATCGCCGCCGCTCGCGCCGACGCCGGCGTGGCGGCCTTGCAGCGCGACTTCGCCCTCGTCGACGCCGCCGGACGATTGGCGACCGTCTACGCCGACGCCGAGGCGGCGCAACGCCGCCATAGCCTGGCCCAGGAGGCGCTCGCCCTCACGGTCGAGGACGCCCGCGCAGCCCTGAAGCTGGTGGAGGAGGGGCGCGAGCCGCTGCTCCGCGGCATCCAGGGCGAGGCGGAGGCGGCCGCGGCGCGGGCGACGCTCGACGAGGCGCGCGCCGAACGCGACGCCGCCTACGCTCGCCTGACCGCGACGGCGCTTCTCGAAACACCCGTCACCTCGATCGACAGCAGCCTGCTCGATCAGGCGCCGACGGCTGTTGGCGAAACGGCGGCCGGGCGGCCTGAGGTCCGGATCGCCCAGGCCGAGCGCCTGGCCGCCGAACGCCGGATCGCCGTCCAGCGTTCGCTGGGCCGACCCGACCTCAGCGCCAGCGTCGGTTTCCGCCAGTCGCGGGCCGACGACTCGACCGCCTTCACCTTCGGTCTGAGCATGCCGCTGCCGCTGTTCGATCGGAACCGCGGCAACATCCAGGCCGCCCAGGCCGACCTGCGCGCGGCCGAGGCCCGACTGACGGCCGTCGAGCAGACCGCGACCGCCGATCGGGCCGCCGCCCTGGCCCGACTGGCCGCCTCGAGCAGCCGGGTCGTCGCCGCGGACGGCGGCGTGAAGGCGGCTGAAGAAGCCTATCGCCTGTCCCGCCTCGGCTTTGAGGCCGGACGCATCTCGCAACTGGAGCTGCGCGCCACCCGCGCGGCGCTGATCAACGCCCGCAACCTCGGCATCGACGCCCGTCTGGCTCGGGTCCGCGCGGAGACGGAACTGGCGCGCCTGCAAGGCCGCGCACCCTTTGGAGGGGCCCAATGACCATCAAGCGTCAATTCGACAAGCGCCTGCTGATCGGCGGCGTCGCCGTCCTGGTCGTGCTCGGCGGCGGAGGACTGCTCTACGCGGTCGCCCGACCGGAGGCGCCGGCGGCTCAGGCGTCCAAGGCAAACGCCGACGGCCATGCCGAGGGCGAGGCGGCGCACGCCGCGGAGACCGGGCCGGCGAAGGGCGGCGAAGCGGACGAGGGCGTCGTCGCCCTCACCGCCGAGCAGGTTCAGGCGGCCGGCATCGCCGTGGTCGCCGTAGGGCGCGGCGGCGGCGCCGAGACGCGGCTCTCGGGACGTGTCGAGCCGATGATCGACGCCCGCGCCGCGGTGGCCGCCTCCGTCGGCGGCCGTGTCGAGCGGGTGCTGGTCGCGCCGGGACAGTCGGTCCGGATCGGTCAGCCCCTGGCCGCCCTGGTCAGCGGCGAGGCGGCGACCTTCCGCGCCGAAGCCGATGCGGCGGCCGCCGAGGCCGACGCCGCGCGCCTGGCCCATCGCCGGGACCAGACGCTCGTCGAACAGGGAGTCGTCGCCCGCCAGGACGCTGAGACGTCGCGGGCCCGGGCGCTGAGCGCCGAGGCTTCGGCGAGGGCGGCGCGGGCGCGAGCGTCCGCCGCCGGCGCGCCGAGCGCCTCGGGACGGGTGTCGGTCTCCAGCCCCATCGCCGGCGTCGTCAGTCGCGTCGATGTCGGCCCTGGCGGCTTCGTCGCCGCTGGCGGCGTCGTGGCCGAGGTCGTCAATCCCGCCCGGGTCGAACTGGTCTTCCGGGCGCCTCCGCACCTGGGCACGACCGTACGCGCGGGCGCGAACCTCAAGGTCAGCGGTCCAGGCGGCGACTTCGACGCCGTGGTCACGGGCGTGGCCTCGGCCGCCGACGGCGCCAGCAGCGCGACCCTCATCCGCGCCCGGGCGGAGGGCGGCGCGCCGCCTCCAGCCGGCTCGGCCGTCTCCGCCGCCGTCGTCACCGGCGGGGAGGAGGGCGGCCTGACGGTTCCCGCCGACGCGGTCCAGACCGTGGACGGGGCGACCGTCGTCTTCGTCCAGACGCCGCAGGGCTTCCGGGCCGCGCCGGTGCTCGCCGGCCGTCGCGCCGGCGGGCGGATCGAGATCCTCAAGGGCCTGGAAGGCGGCGAGCGCATCGCCGGAACCAACGCCTTCCTGCTCAAGGCCGAGCTCGCCAAGGGCGAAGCCGAGCACGGGCACTAGGGGGCGACCATGTTCAAAGCCATCATCGAACTCTCCGTCAGGTTCCGCTGGTTCGTCGTCCTGGCAACGGTCCTGGTCGCGGCCGTCGGCCTGTTCGAACTGACCAAACTGCCGATCGACGCGGTCCCGGACATCACCAACCGCCAGGTTCAGATCACCACCGTGGCGCCGGCCCTGGCGCCGGAGCAGATCGAGCGACAGGTCACCTATCCGCTCGAGACCGCCATGTCGGGCATTCCCGGCCTGACCAGCACCCGCTCGCTGAGCCGCAACGGCTTCAGCCAGATCACCGTCATCTTCACCGACCAGACCGACATCTACTTCGCCCGGCAGCAGGTGGCCGAACGGCTCGCCCAGGCGCGGGAGCGGTTGCCGGACGGCGTGGAGCCCAATCTCGCCCCCATCACCACCGGGCTGGGCGAGGTGCTGATGTGGACGGTGGACTACAGGCCGTTCGACGCCGCCGCGGCCAAGGCCGGCCAGCCCGGCTGGCAGCCGAACGGCGACTACCTGACCCCCGAAGGCGACCGACTGACCACCCCGCGCGACCGGTCGACCTACCTGCGCACCGTCCAGGACTGGATCATCGCCCCGCAGATGCGGACTGCGAAGGGCCTGGCCGGCGTCGACACCGTGGGCGGCTATGTGAAGGAGTATGCAGTCCGTCCCGACATCGCGCGGCTGACCGGCTACGGCCTGAGCCTGGGCGACCTCATCCAGGCGCTGGACCGGGCCAACAGCCAGGCCGGCGCCGGCTATGTCCAGCGCGCGGGCGAGCAGCTCGTGGTCCGCACCGACGCCCTGGCCTCGACGATCGACGACCTGGCCCAGGCGCCGGTGGTCAACCGCAACGGGCTGGTGGTGCGGGTCACCGACGTCGCCGCCGTCGAGATCGGCCAGGCTCCGCGCCTGGGCGGCGCCAGCCGCGACGGCCACGAGGCGGTGCTCGGCACGGCCCTGATGATCGCCGGCGGCAACAGCCGCACCGTCGCCCAGGCGGCCGGCGATCGGCTGGAGGAGGTCCGCAAGACCCTGCCGCCGGGCATCGAGGCCGTGACGGTCCTCGACCGCAGCGCCCTGGTGAACTCCACCATCGCCACCGTGGCGCGCAACCTCACCGAGGGCGCGCTGCTGGTCATCGTCGTGCTGTTCCTGCTGCTCGGCAACATCCGCGCGGCGACCATCACCGCCTTGATGATCCCGATCAGCTTCCTGTTCGCCGTCATCGGCATGAACCGGTTCGGGATCAGCGGAAACCTGATGAGCCTGGGGGCGCTGGACTTCGGCCTGCTCGTCGACGGCGCGGTCGTGGTGGTCGAGAACACCTTGCTGATGCTGTCGCAGAGGCGGGCGGACCTGGGGCGGATGCTGACCCGGCACGAGCGTCTGGACGTCGCCATGCAGGCGGCCCGCCAGATGGTGAAGCCGGCGGCCTTCGGCCAGGCCATCATCCTGCTGGTCTTCACGCCGCTGCTGATGCTCGAGGGGGTGGAGGGCAAGACCTTCATTCCGATGGGCGCGACGGTCATGCTGGCCCTGGTCGGCGCCTTCATCTTCTCCTTCACCTTCGTGCCGGCCATGACGGCGCTGCTGGTCCGCGACCCGAAGGCGGTCCATGCCGGCCCCGACGGCCGCGTGCAGGAGCATGAGACCTTCCTGCTCCGCTTCGCCCGTCGCTGGCTGCAGCCGCTGATCCGGCAGGCCGTGGACCGGCCCAAGACCGTTCTGCTGGCGGCGATCGGCGCGCTGGTCGTCGGGGCAGGGGCCTTCACGCTGCTGGGCCGGGAGTTCATCCCGACCCTGGACGAGGGCGACATCGCCCTGCAGGCCCTGCGGGTGCCGTCCGCCTCCCTCGAACAGTCGATGGCGATGCAGATGGCTCTGGAGCGCGCCATCAAGGCCCAGCCCGAGGTCGAGACGATGTTCTCGCGCACCGGCACGGCCGAGGCGGCCGTCGACCCGATGCCGCCGAACATCTCCGACAGCGTCATCGTGCTCAAGGACCGCAAGGCCTGGCCGAATCCCGGGCTCAGCAAGGAGGAGCTCATCGCTCGCATCGAGGCCTCGATCTCCAAGCAGATCGGCAACAGTTTCGAGTTCAGCCAGCCGATCGAGCTGCGCTTCAACGAGCTGATCTCGGGCGTGCGGACCGACCTCGCGGTCATGGTCTACGGCGACGATTTCGCGACCCTGCAGAAGGTCGCCGACCAGGTCGCGGGCGAGTTGCGCCGGACGCCGGGGGCGGCCGACGTCCGGGTCGAACAGGCCTCCGGTCTGCCGACCCTGACCGTCAGCGTCGACCGCTTCGCCGCGGCCAGCTACGGCCTGTCCGCAGCCGACGTCAGCGAAGCGGTTTCGGCCGCGGTCGGCGGGGCCGAGGCGGGGCGCATCTTCGAGGGCGACCGTCGTTTCGACGTGGTGGTCCGCCTGCCGGACGAGGCCCGCAACGACCCGGCCAGCCTAGCGGCCCTGCCCATCGTGTCCGCCTCGGGGATCACGACGCCGTTGTCCTCGGTGGCGCGGATTCAGACCGCCGAGGGCCCCAACCAGATCAGCCGCAGCAACGGCAGCCGCCGCATGGTGGTGCAGGCCAATGTCCGCGGGCGCGACCTGGGCGGGTTTGTCGCCGACGCCCAGAAGAAGGTCGAACAGGTCCAGCTTCCGCCGGGCGTCCGCCTGACCTGGGGCGGCCAGTTCGAGAACCTCAAGCGGGCCGAGCAGCGGCTGGGCCTGGTGATCCCGATCGTCTTCGTCCTGATCGGCGTCTTGCTGTTCATGGCCCTGGGGTCCTTCGCGGAGGCGGGACTGGTCTTCGCCTGCGTGCCGCTGGCCCTGGTCGGCGGGGCGCTGGCGCTGCTGCTGCGGGGCATGCCGTTCTCGGTCTCGGCCGCAGTCGGCTTCATCGCGGTCTCGGGCGTGGCGACGCTCAACGGCCTGGTGCTGATGCAGGCCATCCGGGAGCGATTGAACGCCGGCGCCCCGCCTCGCGACGCGGCCATCGACGGCGCGGCCAGCCGTCTCCGGGCGGTGCTGACCACCGCCATGGTGGCGATCGTCGGCTTCATCCCGATGGCGATCGCCGTCGGCGCGGGCGCGGAGGTGCAGAAGCCCCTCGCGACCGTGGTCATCGGCGGTCTGCTGACCGCCACCCTGCTGACCCTGCTGGTTCTCCCGACCTTCGCGGCCAAGGCCGTCAGGCATCGCCTGGCCGAGGGCGTCGAGGACTGACCGCAGGGCTCGGTCCAGCCGCCGGCGGTTCCCCCAAGCCCCGCCGGCGGCTGCGACCCGCGCGGGAACATGATCGCGGCCGCGTAGAAGTAAGGAGAAACCGGAGCTGACCCCGAAAGTCGATCTGATGCATGAGGGAAGGGGGGTTCGGTTCCCGCTCTTCCTGGCTCGATCGAGGGGCTCGGTCCAGCCGTCCGCCGCGCATCCCCATGCCGCGGGCGGCTGTGACCGGAGTTACGCGTTCTGCTGTTCAGGTGCAGACTGGAGACAGGGAGTCGTTCATGGCGACACATTCGGACAAAGACGGTCACGCCCATGACCACACGGCCGGCGCCAACGCCCGGCAGCTGACCATCGCGCTCATCCTTACCGGCACGTTCCTGGCCGTCGAGGTGGCGGGCGGGATCATCTTCAACAGCCTGGCGCTTCTGTCCGACGCGGCGCACATGTTCACCGACGCCGCGGCGCTGGCCATCGCCCTGGCGGCCATCCGCATCGGCGCCAAGCCGGCGGACGACAAGCGCACCTTCGGCTATCGCCGCTTCGAGATCCTGGCGGCGGCGTTCAATGCGGTGCTGCTGTTCCTGGTGGCCGGCTACGTGCTCTACGAGGGGATCAAGCGCATCCTGGAGCCGCAACCGGTAGGCTCGATCGGCATGCTGGTCGTCGCGGCGGCCGGCCTGGTCGTCAATCTGATCGCGATGCGGCTCCTGGCCGGCGGCAAGGACCGCAGCCTCAACGTCAAGGGCGCCTATCTGGAGGTCTGGGCCGACATGCTCGGGTCGGTCGGCGTGCTGATCGGCGCCGGGGCGATCTGGCTGACCGGCTGGCGCTGGGTCGATCCCGTCGTCGCCATCCTGATCGGCCTTTGGGTTCTTCCGCGGACCTGGATCCTGCTGCGGGCGGCGACCCATGTTCTCCTGGAGGGCGCGCCGGCTGGTCTCAAGCTCGCCGAGGTCCGCGGCGCCATCAGCGCCGTTCCAGGCGTCTCTGACGTGCACGACCTGCATGCCTGGACCTCAGGGGCCGATGTCGCCAGCGTCTCGGCCCACGTCGTCGTCGTCGATCCCGCCTTGACCCATGAGGTGCGCCAGGCCGTATCGGCGCTGCTGAGCCGGCGGTTCGGCGTCGAGCATGTGACGGTGCAGATCGAAGCGGCCGGCGAGGACGCACATCCGCCGCTCCACGACTGAGCGTTGGGAGAAAGGTCAGGAATTTTCCATAATATACTGAAATTACAATGCTATCGTCCAGGACGATGATGTCGATGTGAGTGCGCCCAAACTGCGAGACTCCAAACTATTGATTCAGTTGGCGTCGCCGGTTCCGAAAAACTGAGGTTCTCAACCATAGGCTCTTCGGATGGTACGGCGCCGGATCGCCAGACTTTTCGCCTGGTGATCAGCCCCTCCCTCTCGGCCTGGATTGGGAACGAGTGCTCCGAGCCGCTCCCTACTCGCCGGCGCGTCGCCATGGCTGGCCGCCGTTTTCCAGCGCGGCCACGATCGCCAGTCGTTCGCGGTCAAGCCGCTTGAGGCGGTGCTCCAGCCGACTGGTCGCATAGTCGAGATGCGCCGGGCCGTCGCCGGCGTCCCGCAGCGCGAGGTAGTTGCTGATCTCCCGCAGGCTGAGGCCGACACGACGAAGCGCCACGACGATCTCCAGCCGCTCGATCGTGTGATTGTCGTAGGTTCGATGGTTGCGCCAATCGCGGGCGGGGCGGATCAGGCCGACGTCTTCATAGTGTCGGACAGCCCGCGCGGTGAGGCCGAAGCGGACCATGACGCCCTGGACGGGAAGGGCGGCGTTCAGCGCCATCGCCGATGTTCTCGATATGCCGGGCGTTCCATTGAGGTTCTGCGGCCGCGCGGGGCCGCCGGCGCGTGTCCTTTCGAAGCCCGACGGGCGGTGGGCCGGCGGTCGCGCTTCCTTGTCGGAGGCCGTTCCCGAAGAACGCATCATCTCGAATTCTCTGTCTCGGTTCCTTTTGCGTCGACAAATCTACCAATAGGTATATTGAAAGTCCATTGGGTAGATTTTGTGGTGTCGAGAGGTTAGAGTCATGGACCTGGAACGGAATGTCGACCGAGGCGCGGGGGGCGTCGTGCGTCATGACGGCGAACGCCGCGACGACGTCGCCTGGGGGGCGTGATGGGGCAGATTCCCATGGGCCTCGTGCCCGCTCACCATGCCGCGCGGAAGCCGGATGACGCCCTGGCGATCGTCCACCCCGAGGGGGCGCTGACCTGGCGGCAGCTGGACATCAGGAGCAGCCGGCGGGCGCGGCTCTACCGCGAGCTTGGGGTGAAGGCCGGGGACTTCGTCACCATCGCGCTGGGCAATGGAAACGCATTCTACGAGACCACCTTCGCCATCTGGAAACTCGGCGCGATACCGAACCCGATCTCGGCGGCGCTTCCGCCGATGGAGGCCGCAGCCATCCTCGACCTGGTGAAACCCGCTCTGGTCGTGGCGACGGCGTCCGACTGGGCGGCGGACTGGCGTTGCGTGGCGGGGGACGAAGATCTCGCCTCGTTCGAGGCCGGGTCTCTCGGCGTTCCGCCGGAAGCGCCGCACTGGCGGGCCTTGACCAGCGGCGGATCGACCGGCCGGCCGAAGGTCATCGTCGACCACCATCCGGCGATGATCGACCCGGCGGAAACCTACATGGGCCAATCGCCGGACGGCGTCATCCTCAACGCTGGGCCGCTCTACCACAGCGGCCCCTTCGTCCACAGCCATCTGGGCCTCTTCAGCGGCAACACCATCGTCGGGATGCGGCGCTTCGACGCCGAGGGGGCCCTGCGCCTGATCGATGGCCACGGCGTGACCTGGGTGAATCTGGTCCCGACGATGATGCAGCGCATCTGGGCGTTGCCCGAAGCGGTGCGGCAAGCATGCGACATCTCGAGCCTGAAGGCCGTCTGGCACGGCGCTGCGCCGATGCCCCCCTGGCTGAAGGAAAAATGGATCGGCTGGGTCGGGCCGGAAAGGATCTGGGAAGTCTACGGCGGCACCGAGAACCAGGCCCGGACCCAGATCAACGGCGTCGAATGGCTCGAGCATCGCGGCTCTGTAGGGCGGCCGGATGTTCCGAACACGATCAAGGTGTTCCGAGAGAACGGCGAGGAGTGCGCCTCCGGCGAAACCGGCGAAATCTACTTCCGCCCCGAGAAGGGGCCCGACAGCACCTATCACTACCTGGGCGCCGAGGCGAAGCGGCTGGAGGGCGGCTGGGAGTCGATCGGCGACCTCGGCTGGTTCGACGACGACGGCTACCTCTATATCGCCGATCGCCGCGTGGACCTGATCCTGCGCGGCGGCGCCAACGTCTATCCGGCGGAAGTCGAGGCCGCGCTGGAGGCCCATCCCGCCGTCGCCTCCTGCGCCGTCGTGGGGCTTCCCCACGCGGACCTGGGTCGAACGGTCCACGCCATCCTGGAGCCCCGCCCGGGCAGGGGTCTCAACCTGACTGATCTCGCCCGGTTCCTGGGCGCGCGGCTGGCCAAGTACAAGCTGCCGGAAAGCTACGAGGTGGTGGAGGCGCCGCTGCGGAACGACGCGGGCAAGGTGCGCCGCTCCGAACTGCGGGATCAGCGCGAGCAGTGGCTGAGCGAGGGGAGGGACTTCCTGCAGCGCCCCGCCGCAGGCCCCGGGTCGACGCGCTAGAAGAGACGGCAGGGGGGCTGCACGTGGCCTATTGCGGCTTGAACTCTACCTATTGGTATATTAATGTACCAATGAAAATATAACTGCCCAACCGGGAGGGTGGGCGAGGCAGGGAGAGGCATCCGTGACCGAAGGCGTAGAGGTGATCCAGGAGCCGCTGACGCTCTGGAGCGAAGGGTCGCGACTGGGCGCGGAACTCTACTATCCGGAGGGGCTGGTCGGGCCCGCGCCGGCGATCATGCTGTGCCACGGATGGGGCGGGGAGCGGCCGATGCTCGGCCCCTACGCCCGCGCCTTTGCACGGCGGGGCTACGTCGTCCTTGAGATCGACTACCGCGGCTGGGGTTCGTCGGACGGGAAGATCATTCCCCTCGCCGACGCACCGCCGCTGCTTGAGGCCGGCGAACAGACGCTTCAGGTGCGGGTTCTGCGCAAGGTCACCGATCCTCTCGACCAGGCCGCCGATATCCGCAACGGCCTGGGCTTTCTGTTCAGCGATCCGCGCGTCGACCCTGACCGGGTCGGGATCTGGGGGACGAGCTACGGCGGCGGCCATTCCATCTATGTCGCCGCCATGGAGCCCAGGATCCGCTGTGTCGTGGGCCAGATCGGCAGCTACGAGCCCGCGCCGTCGTTCCGGGCGATCTGCGAGCAGCGTCTTGGGGACAAGGCGCGCGGCCTCCTGGATCCCAAGGTGCCCCAGGACATCGACGCCCTTCCGGGGTTGCTCGGCACGCCCGACTTGGCGCGGATGCTCGGCTACTCGCCGCTGGAGGCTTCGGCCAGGATCCGGGCTCCCACGCTGATCATCGACGCCGAGTTCGAGGAACTGTTCGACAGGCTCGAGAACGGAAGGGCCGTCTACGACCGGGTCTCATCTAACGCTGCGGCCAAGTACCTGACTTTCCCGGGAAAGCACTACGACGTCTACGACCAGTACTGGGCGGCGGCGGTCGAGGCCGCGTGTGAATGGTTCAACGAGCACCTCTAGGCGTTCGAAGAGAAGGGGAGGGCTCCCTATGGAGCAATGTCTGAAGGATCAGGTGGCGATCGTCACCGGCGCCAGCTCCGGCTTTGGTCGAGGGGTGGCGGTGCTCTATGCCCGAGCGGGCGCAAAGGTGGTGGTGGCGGATTTGGTCGAGACCACGGCGCCCGGCAACTTCGATGAGGAGCCCGACCTCGCCACGGTGGACCTGATCCGCCAGAGCGGCGGGGAGGCGCTGTTCGTACGGTGCGACGTCAGTCGTCAGGGTGATGTCGACGCCATGGTCGCGACGGCCCTGGAACGCTTCGGTCGTCTGGATATCCTGGTGAACAACGCCGGCGTCTGGCGCGGGATGCAGATGTTCCACGAGTCTTCCGAGGAGGACTTCGATGCCTGTTTCAACGTGATCGTAAAAGGCACCTTCCACACATCGCGTGCGGTGCTGGAGACTTTCCTCGAGCAGAAGAGCGGCGTGATCATCAACATCGCCTCGACGGCGGGCATCAAGGTCTATCCGCTGCAGTTGGCCTACAACAGCGCCAAGCATGCCCAGGTCGGGATGACGAAGTGCCTGGCCCTCGAGTACGGCCCGCACGGCGTCCGTGTGAACGCCATCTGCCCGACTGGCATGAAGACCTCGATGAACCGTCAC
>VFQQ010002531.1_pt1 | contig 20196 bp, 18 predicted proteins | sample 3512341 | NCBI WGS metagenome assembly VFQQ01 (sample SAMN10412373, study PRJNA504923) | tailings metagenome | isolation source: Relicate 2 Philex TSF1 revegetated site | place: Philippines: Tuba, Benguet | collected 2017-08-29 | reverse complement strand
TGCTGCGCAAACTGACGCGCAACAAACTGCCGAAGTGGATCGTGCCGCTGTTCGGTGGCCTGGGGATGCTGGGTTATCAGGTGTTCTACGAGTACTCCTGGTTCGAGCATCAGCAGGCGCGCCAGCCCGCGGAGTCGGTCGTGGTGGCGACCGAGGCGGGCCATGTGTTCTGGCGCCCGTGGAGCTACTTCGTGCCGATGGTCACCGCCTTCACCGTGCTCGACAGCAAGAGCGTCGTGCGCGAGCAGGTGGCGGACGCGCAGGTAGCCGAGTTCATGCTCTATCGCTTCGAGAAGCAGCATATCGATCACGTCGCGCACCAGGCGCATCTGCTCAACTGCACGACCGCCGAACTGCTGCCGCTGGATGCGCAGAAGCAGCCGCAGCTGGCGCAGCTCAAGCGCATCGGCAAGGACGACCTGCTCTACCGGCAGGTGTGTCGCTAGTCTTTCATTCTTGCGTCGCGGCAGTGGTGCGCGCGGCGCACCCTACGCGAAAGCGCAGCATCGGTGCGGGTGAACTGGGCGACCACTCCCTATTCGCTGATGCCTCTTACTGTAGGGTGCGCCGTGCGCACCGCCCCTTCACTGATGGTGCCTGACTCTGCCGCTTTTCAGCGCCCGATAGACCCAGGTCAATATTCGCGCCTGCCACCTGCATAGAATCGCCAGCCCCCTGATTTTTCGAGCCTGCGGTCATGCCCCGTTTTCCCGAACTGTTGTCGCCAGCCGGCACCCTGAAGAACATGCGCTACGCCTTCGCCTACGGCGCCGATGCGGTGTACGCCGGTCAGCCGCGTTACAGCCTGCGTGTGCGCAACAACGAGTTCGACCACGCCAACCTCGCCCTCGGCATCGATGAAGCGCACGCGCAGGGCAAGCAGTTCTACGTGGTGGTCAACATCGCCCCGCACAACGCCAAGCTCAGGACCTTCCTCAAGGACCTGGCGCCGGTGATCGAGATGCGCCCCGATGCGCTGATCATGTCCGACCCCGGCCTGATCATGCTGGTGCGTCAGCACTATCCGCAGATGCCGATTCACCTGTCGGTGCAGGCCAATGCGGTGAACTGGGCCAGCGTCGAGTTCTGGCGCCAGCAGGGGCTGACGCGGGTGATCCTGTCGCGCGAGCTGTCGCTGGAGGAAATCGAGGAGATCCGCAGCGAGGTGCCCGGCATGGAGCTGGAAGTGTTCGTCCATGGCGCGCTGTGCATGGCCTATTCCGGGCGCTGCCTGCTGTCGGGCTACATCAATCGCCGCGATCCCAACCAGGGCACCTGCACCAACGCTTGCCGCTGGCAGTACCAGGCCACGCCTGCGAGCGAGAACGAACTGGGCGAGATCGTCCGTGTGGTCGAGCCGACCCTGGGCCGGGGTGCGCCGACCACCCAGGCCTTCGTGCTCGAAGAGTCGGGCCGGCCGGGCGAGGAAATGGCCGCCTTCGAAGACGAGCACGGCACCTACATCATGAACTCCAAGGATCTGCGTGCGGTGCAGCACGTCGAGCGTCTGGTGCGCATGGGCGTGCATTCACTGAAGATCGAAGGGCGTACCAAGAGCCATTTCTACGTGGCGCGCACCGCGCAGGTCTACCGCCGCGCCATCGACGATGCGCTGGCCGGCAAGCCGTTCGACCCGAGCCTGCTGGGCAGCCTGGAGTCACTGGCGCACCGTGGCTACACCGAAGGCTTTCTGCGCCGCCATGTGCATGACGAGTATCAGAACTACCAGCGCGGCAGCTCGGTGTCGGAGCGTCAGCAGTTCGTCGGCGAGCTGACCGGCGAGCGCCGTGGCGAACTGGTCGAGGTGCGGGTGAAGAACCGCTTCGCCGTGGGTGATGGCCTGGAGCTGATGACGCCGCAGGGCAACCTGCGTTTCAGTCTGGAGCACCTGCAGAACGCCCAAGGGCAGGCGCAGCCGGTGGCGCCTGGCGACGGCCATGTCCTGTATTTGCCGCTGCCGGCGGATGTGCAACTGGAATACGGGCTGCTGATGCGCGATCTGTAGGTTTTCGTAGGCTACGGGGGGACAGTGCCGAAAGTGTTGGTGCGCGCGGCGCACCCTACGTGGGCGCCAATCCGTAGGGTGCGCCGTGCGCACCGGGACGGTGAATTGCTCTATTGCAGAAGAGGCCAGGGCCAAGGAAGCGTTGCAATTACGCCGTGGTGCGCGTTGGTCACATCGCCTGCTGGCGCCTGCGCCGGCTGGCCAGCTGACGCTCCAGCTCGCAAAGACTGTCGATACCCTGACGGCGCGCCTTACTGAACAGCATCAGCGCCAGTTCGGCGGTGACCAGGGCGTCGGCGCTGGCGTTGTGCCGCTGGTGTACCTGCAGGCCGAATTCGGCGACCCACTCGTCCAGCCCGCCCTGACGGATGCGTGACTGCGGGCACAGCAGCGGAGCGATCTCGGCGACGTCGAAGAAGCTGTGCTGCAGGCGATAGCCCAGGTGCTGCTTGAGTGCGCGGGCCAGCATGCGCTGGTCGAAGCCCGCGTGGAAGGCCAGCAGCGGGCTGCTGCCGACGAACTCCATGAAGTCCAGCAGCGCCTCGGCAGGATCGACGCCGCGGGCCACTTCACTGGGGGCGATGCCGTGAATCAGGGTGCTGGCGCTGGCCTGATGATCGGGCTGGTGCAGTGTACATTCGAACTGTTCGGCGAAGTCGATGGCGCCGTTGTCGATCACCACCGCGCCGATGGCCAGCACCTGATCACGGCGCATGTTCAAACCGGTGGTTTCCAGATCGAGTACGACGAAACGCTGCTGATGCAGCGGGCGCTCGTCGAAGGGCGCCGGCGCGCTCAACTCGTTGCGGCGCTGCAACTGCTGCTGGGTCAGGGCCGGGCCACGGCCGGTGAACCAGGTGAACTTGCTCATAGCTGGTACCTCATGGCCAGGCTGCTCTGCAGGCGCTGCGCCTGGCGAAACGACTCGCGCAGAATACGCCGGTCCAGGTGGTTGAGGTGGTCGGGGTCGACCCGATTGGAATAGGGCAGCTCGTCACGTGCCTGCAACTGATGCTGCTGCATACGCGTCTGCTGAATGAAATGGTAGGCCTCTTCGTAGGCTGCGCCATCCAGGGCGTCGATCACGCCCTTGGTGATCAACGCGCGCAGGCGCTCGAGAGTGCCTACTGCGCCGATGCCATTTGCCAGCGCCAGCAGGCGCGCGCCGTCGACGAAAGGCGTGAGGCCCTGCACCTTGAGATCGAGGGTGTCCTTGTCGGCACCGGAACGCGCCACCACGAAATCGCGGAAGCGCCCTACCGGCGGGCGCTGGCGCAGGGCGTTCTCGGCCAGCATCTTCTGGAACAGGCTGTTGCTGGCGACGCGGCCGAGCAGCTCGCTGCGCAGTTGTTCGCAGCCTTCGTCCGGGCCCCAGATGGTGCGCAGGTCGAAGTAGATCGACGAGCCCAGCAGATTCTCCGGAGTGGCTTCGAGGACGAAGCCGGCAAAGCGCCGTGACCATTCCTGGCGCGACAGGCACAGCTCGGGATTGCCGGCCATGATGTTGCCCTTGCACAGGGTGAAGCCGCACTGCGCCAGGCGCTGGTTGATCTCGCGGGCGATCGGTAGCAGGCGCTCGCGAATGGCCGCAGCCTCGCTGGCATTTCCCGCCTCGAAAAGGATGCCGTTGTCCTGGTCGGTGTGCAGCGTCTGTTCGCGGCGACCTTCGCTGCCGAAGCATAGCCAGGTGAAGGGGATGCCCGGATCGCCCATGTCCTCGAGGGTCAGCTCGATCACCCGGCATACGGTGTGGTCGTTGAGCAGGGTGACGATGTGGGTGATCTGCGTCGAGCTGGCGCCATGGGCGAGCATGCGGTCGACGAGGAGGCGGATGTCGCTGCGCAGCCCGGCCAGGGTCTCGACCTTGCCGGCATGGCGGATGGTGCGTGCCAGATGCACCAGGTCGACGCGCTGCAGGCTGAACAGATCGCGCTCGGAAATCACCCCGCAGAGTTTCTCGTGCTCCACCAGGCAGACATGGGCGATGTGCCGCTCGGTCATGGCGATGGCGGCATCGAAGGCGCTGGCATCCGGCGCCAGATGAAACGGATTGGGTGTCATCAGATTGTCGATGGGCTGGGCCAGGTCGACGCCATCGGCGACCACCCGGCGCAGGTCGCGCAGGGTGAAGATGCCGAGCGGTTTGTCGGCCGGGTCGAGCACCACGATGCTGCCCACGTGCTGCTCGTGCATCAGCCGAACGGCATCGCGCAGCGGCGTGTCGGGCGCGCAGCCGATGGGTTGGCGCATGGCCAATTCGCCCAGACGGGTATCCAGCGAATACTGCGCGCCGAGGGTTTCAACCGCACGCAACTGCACCTGCTGGTTGACCTGATCGAGCAGGCTGCTGACCCCGCGCAGGGCGAAGTCGCGCAGCGGGTTGGAAACGGCGAACAGCTTGATGAAGGCGTGCTTGGCCAGTAGCAGGCAGAAGGTGTCTTCGGCGGCCAGGTGTTCGGTGCGCGTGGCGCGCTCGCCGATCAGCGCGGCCAGAGGGAAGCATTCGCCGGCCGTGATCTCGAAGGTGGTCTCGGTACCGCGTCTTGCGCTGTGCGGGCGCTCGCCATGCACACGCCCTTGCTTGACGATGTAGAAGTGCTCGACCACGCCATCGCTGGGTTTGATGATCGAGTCGCCCTCGGCATAGAAGCGCAGCTGGCAATGCTCGACCAGAAACGCCAGGTGAGCGGTGTCCATCTGGTTGAAAGGCGGGAACTTGTGCAGGAACTCCATGGTGCCGTGGATGTTCTGAAGCACCGCAGTCTTGCCCGCATCGGCCATCGCGTCGGCCTTGCTCATGGGCGTGCGCCTCGCAGTCTCGGGATGGTGTCAGTGTGGCCCTGGCCCGCCGGGTTGCCCATTGCACCTAAGTAGGGTGGTGAGGGCGCAGGTTCTTGACGAAATTTTGACTTGTGCCCAGGCAGACTGCGCCAGACCCCGTATTCCGTAAAAGAGCAAGGCATATCCATGCAGTCATCCGTACCAGCTGCCCGTGGGGCGGCGCAGGTCAGTGTTGGTAGTCACCTGGCTTTCATCCTCGGCAGCGCACTGTGCATGCTGCTGCTGTTCGCCCTGGCCCGCCTGGGGCTGTTGGCCTACAACCAGGCGTTGATCGCCGATACACCGGCCAGCACCTTCGCCGAATCCTTCGTCAACGGTGCGCGTTTCGACCTGCGCCTGATCGTCTACCTGTGCATCCCGCTCAGCCTGTCGCTGCTCAGCGTCACGGCGATGCGCGCGCGACGTCTGCATGTCGCCTGGCTGACGTTCGCTACCAGCCTGTGCCTGTTCTTCGCCGTGGTCGAACTGAATTTCTATCGTGAATTCCATCAGCGCCTGAACAGCCTGGTGTTCCAGTACATGCAGGAAGACATCGGTACCGTGGCCAGCATGATCTGGAATGGCTTCCCGGTACTGCGCCTGCTGCTGGCCTGGGCCCTGGCTACGCTGCTGCTGGCCTGGCTGTTCCGCCGTATCGAGCGTGCCACCCGCGCGCGCGGCCACGCTGCTGCGCCGCGCTGGCCGGTGCGCACGGCCGTGTTCGTGCTGTTGCTGCTGGTCTGCGTGGTCGCCGCTCGCGGCACCTTGCGTTCTGGACCGCCGCTGCGCTGGGGCGATGCCTATACCACCGATTCGATGTTCGCCAACCACCTGGGCCTCAACGGTACGCTGACCCTGGTCGATGCGGCCGACAACTTCTTCTCCGACCACCGCGACAACAGCTGGAAAGCCACGCTGCCGGCTGACGAGGCGCAGCAGATCACCCGCGACCTGCTGCTGACCCCGCGCGATGAGCTGATCGACGCCGACGTGGCTGCGGTGCGCCGCGTCTATACGCCTCCAGTCGAAGGTCAGCTGCCGCAGGTGCGCAACGTGGTAGTGATTCTCATGGAGAGCATGGCCGGACGCTACATCGGCGCCATGGGCAACCAGGACGGCATCACCCCCAACTTCGATGCGCTGGCCAAGGAGGGCCTGTTGTTCCAGCGCGTGTTCTCCAACGGTACCCATACCCACCAGGGCATGTTCGCCACCATGGCCTGCTTCCCCAACCTGCCGGCGTTCGAATACCTGATGCGCATGCCGGAAGGCAGCCACCAGTTCTCCGGCCTGCCGCAACTGCTCAGCGCTCGCGGCTACGACGACGTGTACGTGTACAACGGCAGCTTCGCCTGGGATAACCAGTCCGGCTTCTTCGCCAATCAGGGCATGCGCAACTTCGTCGGCCGAGATGACTTCGTAGACCCGGTGTTCATCGACCCGACCTGGGGCGTGTCTGATCAGGACATGTTCAGCCGCGGCGCCGAGGAGCTGGCCAAGCTCGGCAGTCAGGGCAAACCCTTCTATGCGCTGTTGCAGACGTTGTCCAACCACACGCCCTATGCCCTGCCGGAAGACTTGCCGGTCGAACCCGTCACCGGCCATGGCTCGCTGGACCAGCACCTGACGGCCATGCGCTATGCCGACTGGGCGCTCGGCCAGTTCTTCGCCAAGGCGCGCCAGGAGCCCTATTTCAAGGACACCCTGTTCGTGGTGCTGGGCGACCATGGCTTTGGCAACGACGAGCAGATCACCGAGATGGACCTGTCGCGCTTCAGCGTTCCGCTGCTGCTGATCGGCCCTGGTGTGCAGGAAACCTTCGGAAAAAGCCGCGATACCGTTGGCAGCCAGATCGACGTTGTACCTACCATCATGGGCCGCCTCGGCCAGCCCGTGCAGCAGCAATGCTGGGGGCGCGACCTGCTGGCGCTGCCTGAGGGCGATGCCGGCGTGGCGGTGATCAAGCCCTCCGGCAGCGACCAGACCGTGGGCCTGGTGACCGGTGACAATATCCTGGTCAAACCGCGTGACCGTGATGCGCGCCTGTATCGCTACCAGCTGGGCCATGATGCGCGCGGCGAAGTGATCGACGACGCGCAGCGGCGCAGCGATCTTGAGCGCAAGCTGTCGGCCTTCGTGCAGACCGCCACCGCCAGCCTGCTGAGTAATACCACCGGCGTGACGGCGGACAAAACAGCGCAGAACAAGCCCTGACTGCCTGTCGCGGCTAAAGCCCCTCCCACAACATTAGCGCCCGTGGGAGGGACTTCAGCCGCGACTGCTCAATAAAAAACCGCCCCGGAGGGCGGTTTATTCATTCGCGCAATGAGCGAATCACAGACCGTTCTTGGCCTTGAACTCGCGGCGACGGCGATGCAGCACCGGCTCGGTGTAGCCGTTGGGCTGCTTGGTGCCTTCGACGACCAGCTCCAGCGCGGCCTGGAAGGCGACGTTGTTGTCGAAGTCCGGGGCCATGGGGCGATACAGCGGGTCATTGGCGTTCTGACGATCCACCACCGGCGCCATACGCTTGAGGCTTTCGACCACCTGCTCTTCGCTGACGATGCCGTGGCGTAGCCAGTTGGCCAGCAGTTGGCTGGAGATGCGCAGGGTGGCACGGTCTTCCATCAGGCCGACGTCGTTGATGTCCGGTACCTTGGAGCAGCCGACGCCCTGGTCGATCCAGCGCACCACGTAGCCGAGGATGCCTTGCGCGTTGTTGTCCAGCTCGTTGCGGATTTCTTCTGCAGACCAGTTGGTGTCCTTGGCCAGCGGGATGGTCAGGATGTCGTCCACCGACGCCGGGGTGCGCTTGGCCAGTTCGGCCTGACGGGCGAACACGTCGACCTTGTGGTAGTGCAGAGCGTGCAGGGTGGCGGCTGTCGGCGAAGGGACCCAGGCGGTATTGGCGCCGGACAGCGGGTGAGCGATCTTCTGCTCGAGCATGGCGGCCATCAGGTCCGGCATGGCCCACATGCCTTTGCCGATCTGCGCGCGGCCCTGCAGGCCGGTGGCCAGGCCGACGTCGACGTTGTTGTTCTCATAGGCGCCGATCCAGGTCTCGCTCTTCATGGCAGCCTTGCGCACCACAGCGCCGGCTTCCATGGAGGTGTGGATCTCGTCACCGGTACGGTCGAGGAAGCCGGTGTTGATGAACACCACGCGCTCGCTGGCCGCCTTGATGCACGCCTTGAGGTTGACGGTGGTGCGGCGCTCCTCGTCCATGATGCCGACTTTCAGGGTGTTGCGGGCCAGGCCTAGTACATCCTCGACACGGGCGAAGATTTCGCTGGTGAAGGCGACTTCTTCCGGGCCGTGCATCTTCGGTTTGACGATGTACACGCTGCCGGTGCGAGTGTTCTTGCGCGTGGTGTTGCCGATCAGGTTGTGCACCGCAATCAGGCTGGTGAATAGCGCGTCCTGGATGCCTTCCGGAATCTCGTTGCCTTCGGCGTCGAGGATGGCCGGGTTGGTCATCAGGTGGCCGACGTTGCGCACGAACAGCAGCGAGCGGCCATGCAGGGTCAGCTCGGAACCGTCCGGCTTGGTGTAGACGCGATCCGGGTTCATGGTGCGGGTGAAGGTGCTGCCGCCCTTGGACACTTCCTCGGCCAGGTCGCCCTTCATCAGGCCCAGCCAGTTCTTGTAGACCACCACCTTGTCGTCGGCATCGACGGCAGCGACGGAGTCTTCGCAGTCCATGATGGTGGTCAGCGCGGCTTCCATCAGCACGTCTTTGACGCCGGCGGCGTCGGTGCTGCCGATCGGGCTGGAGGCATCGATCTGGATTTCGAAGTGCAGGCCGTTGTGCTTGAGCAGCACGGCGATCGGTGCGCTGGCCTCGCCCTGGAAGCCAACCAGCTGCGCGTCGTCACGCAGGCCGCTGTTGCTGCCGCCCTTGAGGGCAACGACCAGCTTGCCGTCGACGATGGCATAACCGGTGGAGTCGACGTGAGAGCCGGCAGCCAGCGGTGCAGCCTCGTCGAGGAAGGCGCGAGCGAAGGCGATGACCTTGTCGCCACGTACCTTGTTGTAGCCCTTGCCCTTCTCGGCGCCGCCTTCTTCGCTGATCACGTCGGTGCCGTACAGCGCATCGTACAGCGAGCCCCAGCGGGCGTTTGAGGCGTTCAGGGCGAAGCGCGCGTTCATCACCGGCACGACCAGCTGCGGGCCTGCCAGGCGGGCGATTTCTTCGTCGACGTTGGTGGTGGTGGCCTGGAAATCTTCCGGCTCCGGCAGCAGATAGCCGATTTCCTGGAGGAAGTCTTTGTAGGCGGCCGCGTCATGAGCCTGACCCTTGCGCGCCTGATGCCAGGCATCGATCTGCGCCTGCAACTCGTCACGCTTGGTCAGCAGGGCACGGTTCTTCGGTGCCAGGTCCTTGATGACCGCAGCGGCACCGGCCCAGAACTTGTCGGCAGCGATGCCGGTACCGGGGATGGCTTCGTTGTTCACGAAGTCGTACAGGGCTTTGGCGACCTGCAGGCCACCGACTTGAACGCGTTCAGTCATCACTTGCCTCACTCTCTGAGCTTTACTCAATAGCCGCTTCGGGCACCTCTGAAAACGACCTGCGGGTCAGCGCCTGCGCTTTCAGAGAGGCTCGTCGGAGACGGGCTGGCCGTCTTGTAGTCCGTGGCGCGGCATACTACATCAAGATTTCGGGGAAATGCAGTGGGTGCGCGTCAGACTGCGACCAAAAGACTAATTTGGGTCATTTCTCATGCGTCGTGTGCGCAAAAAAACTTATCTATTGTTCCATAAAATCTGTAAAAACGTACACGATTAATTGGCCTGGCTACTGACAACCGCGCCAATATGGCCTACGCGTCCCTCGCCTATACTGCCCGACACGCCTTCTGGAGCCTGCCATGACGGTTTCCGCTGCCTCTGCTGCCGACCTTGTCGATCTCACCCGGCTCTTTGCCGGCTATCTGCGTTTCTATCAGGTGCCGCGGGCGGACGCGGATATCGCCGCCTTCCTCCGTGCGCGCCTGGAGCGCGGGGATTCGCAGTTGTTCATCGCCCGTGACGGGCGGGGCGCCGCGCAGGGTTTCGTGCAGCTGTATCCCTTTCTGTCCTCGCTGGCGCTGGAACCGGCCTGGCTGCTCAGCGATCTGTATGTCGACGAAAGCGCGCGCCGCTGCGGCGTTGGCGAAGCGCTGATGAACGCTGCCCGCGCCCATGCCGAGGCAACCGGGGCCTGCGGTCTGCAACTGGAGACGGCAAAGACCAACCTGGCCGGCCAGCGTCTTTATGAGCGGCTCGGTTATGTGCGTGACGAACAGTTCTTCACCTACTGGCTGTCGCTGCGCGGCTGACTTTTCCATCCTGTGAACGAGTGAGGTAGTACATGGATCATCTGGTACTGACTGTGATTGCCCAGGACCAACCGGGGCTGGTCGAGCGTCTGGCTGGCTGCGTGGCCAATCATGGCGGCAACTGGCTGGAGAGTCGTATGGCACGCATGGCTGGGCAATTCGCCGGGATCGTGCGGGTGGATGTGCCGGCCGAGGCCCATGGCGGCCTGATCAAGGAACTCGAAGCGTTGAGCGCGCACGGCATTCGCGTGCAGCTGGCGGCCAGCGGTAGCGAACCGGGCGGGCGCTTCACCGCGATTCGTCTGGAACTGGTGGGCAACGACCGCCCCGGTATCGTTCGTGACATCACCCGCGTGCTGGCCGAGCAGGGCGTCAACCTGGAGAGCCTGCTCACCGACGTGGCGCCGGCACCGATGAGCGGCGAGTTGCTGTTCACCGCCGAAGCGCTGCTCGCCGTGCCGGAAACGCTGGCCCTGGAGCAACTGCAGGCGCGCCTGGAGACGCTGGCCGACGATCTGATGGTGGAGCTGAATCTGCGCGCCGAGGAGTGATATCCACGGCTGGCGTGGATCAGCCTGTGGGTAAACTGGGGAGCCCCGGCGCACTGCCTAGTGCCCCGGGGCTTTTCATTGATTGGCCAAAAATTCAGCGGGATCAAGGGCTTGTGCACAAATGTCGGGGATGGATCTGTGGATAAGCCGGGGTGGCTGGCGCCGGATGGGTGTTTTTTGTTCAGCGAAAGAAAAGCCGGTGCGCGCAGCGCACCCTACGAGATGCTCGGCGCGGAATCCTAGGGTGCGCTGCGCGCACCGCCGGTTAAGCGTTCGAGCGCTTGCGCAGGCTCAGCCAGATATCCAGGCTGTATACAAACAGCCCGGCCCAGATGCAGGCGAAGGCCAGCAGGGTGCTCGGCGAGAAATGTTCGTCGAACAGCAGGATGGCCTGCAGCAGCACCAGGGTCGGGGCCAGGTACTGCAGAAAGCCCAGCGTGGTGTAGGGCAGATGCCGCGCCGCGGCGTTGAAGCACACCAGCGGCACCAGGGTGATGGGGCCGGCCGCCGCCAGCCAGAGCGCCTCGCTGCTGGTCCAGAAGCTCGCCTGGCTGCTCATCGCCGCGGGGTGCAGCACCAGCCAGGCCAGTGCCACCGGCAGCAGCAGCCAGGTTTCCACCACCAGCCCGGGCAGCGCTGCCACCGGCGCCTGCTTGCGGATCAGCCCGTAGAAGCCGAAGGTCAGCGCCAGTACCAGCGATACCCAGGGCAGGCTGCCAACCTGCCAAAGCTGCTGCAGCACGCCCAGCGCGGCCAGACCTACGGCCAGCCACTGCAGGCGGCGCAGGCGCTCGCCGAGGATCAGCAGGCCGAGCAGCACGTTGATCAGCGGGTTGATGTAGTAGCCCAGGCTGGCCTCGATCATCCGCCCGCTGTTCACCGCCCACACGTAGACCAGCCAGTTGGTCGCGATCAGCAGGCCGCAGCCGGCCAGCACCGCCAGGCGCTTGGGGTTGTCGCGCAGCTCGCGCCACCAGCCCGGGTGTTTCCAGACGAGCAGCAGCAGGCCGCCGAACAGCGCCGACCAGAGTACCCGGTGGACGATGATCTCCATCGCCGGGACGCTTTGCAGGGCTTTGAAGTAGAGCGGGAACAGACCCCAGATGATGTAGGCGGTAAGGCCCAGAATGTACCCGCGTTGCGGGTTGGCGGTGGCCATTGGAAATCCTTGGTTAGGCAGCTAACGGTTGCCGCGAGATTCTAGTCCTCTGGCCCCGGCCTTGTCTGTTCGTTCAGGTTTTTCCGCATGCCGAGCTGCCGGCAAAGTCGTAAGGCAAAGTTTACGCAGTGCGCGCAACTGTATCGGTCGACCCAGCGCGTAGCCCGGTGCCATCCGGGGTTATTCCACTGTTGGCGTTGCGGGTCGCCGTCCAGGTAGGGTGCGCCGCGCGCACCAGACGTTCCGGATACACCTGCTCACCGTTCGGCATCGCCCGCATCGCCCGCATCGGTGCGCACGGCGCACCCTACCGACGCCTCAGAACAGCCGCAGCGGCTCCTCGTCCAGCGCCGCCAGTTGTTCGCGCAGAGCGAGAATCTGGTCGCCCCAGTAGCGCTCGCCGGCGAACCAGGGGAAGGCCAGGGGGAAGGCCGGATCGTCCCAGCGCCGCGCGATCCAGGCGCTGTGGTGCATCAGGCGCAGGGCGCGCAGGCCCTCGATCAGCGGCAGTTCGCGGGCGGCGAAGTCGTGGAACTCCTGATAGCCGTCGACCAGCTCGGCGAGCTGGCCGAGGCGTTCGTGGCGCTCGCCGGCCAGCATCATCCACAGGTCCTGCACCGCCGGGCCCATGCGGCAGTCGTCGAGGTCGACCATATGAAAGGCGTCGTCGCGGTGCAGCAGGTTGCCCGGGTGGCAGTCGCCGTGCAGACGGATCGGCGTGTAGCGCACGCGGGCGAACAGCTCGTCGAGACGGGCGAGCAGATCGCGCGCCACCGACTCGTAGGCTGGCAGCAGGCTGCGCGGCACGAAGCCGCCGTCGAGCAGGGCGGCCAGCGAGGCGTGGCCGAAGCCGGTCACCGTCAGGCTTTCGCGATGCGCGAAGGGGCGGCTGGCGGCGATGGCATGCATGCGCCCGAGCAACTGGCCGAGGCGATACAACTGGTCGAGATTGCCCGGCTCCGGCGCGCGTCCGCCGCGGCGGGGAAACAACGCGAAGCGAAAGCCGCCATGTTCGAACAGCGTCTCGCCATCGCGCAGCAGTGGCGCCACCACCGGCACTTCGTGTTCGGCCAGCTCGAGGCTGAAGGCGTGCTCTTCACGGATCGCCGCATCGCTCCAGCGGTCCGGGCGATAGAACTTGGCGATCAGCGGCGTTTCGTCCTCGATGCCCACCTGATAGACGCGGTTCTCGTAGCTGTTGAGCGCCAATACCCGGGCGTCGCTGAAATAGCCAAGGCTCTCCACGGCATCGAGCACCAGATCCGGGGTGAGGGTGGAAAAGGGATGGCTCATGAGCGGCTCCGCAAAGGTGGATGCACAGTGTACCTGGCGGATGCTCCGACCGTCGGGCGGTTGCAGCACGCAGCTGAAATGGCTGGCGGGTTGCACCCGCCCTACAATTGCGTACCCAGCAGCACCTGGCTGGCGGCGAATTGCGCGCGCACCGGGTCGCCGACGGTGACAGCAAGCGTGGCCAGTCGCTCCGGCTCGACCGAGGCGCACAGTGTCTGGCCGTTGGCCAGGCTCACGCGCACTTCGCCGGGGCCATCGTTGCCCGGCAGGATCTGCTCGATGCGGCCTTCCAGTGCGTTGCGCTCGACGTCTGCCGGCTGGCTCAGCGGTTGCAGCTCCAGCCAGCCGGCCTTGATCAGGGCAACCACGCTGCTGCCAGCGCTCAGCTGCAGGTTCTCCGTGCTGTCATGGGTGATCAGCGCCTGCAGGTGGCAGCCACCAGGCAGTTCGATAGTGATCAGGTCGTTGTGCCCCTGCGCATGAATCGCATGCACGCGGCCGGTCAGCTGGTTGCGCGCACTGGTGCGCAGCATCAGGCGGCCGAGCAGCTCCAGGTCGGCATCGTCACCGGCGGCCTGCAGCAACTGCGTCTGCAACGCCTGCAGGCGTCGCTGCAGGGCCAGCAGGCGCTCGCCGGCGGGCGTCAGACGTGCGCCGCCGCCGCCCTTGCCGCCGACGCTGCGGCTGACCAGAGGCTGTTCGGACAGGTTGTTCAGCTCGTCGATGGCATCCCAGGCCGCCTTGTAGCTCAGCCCGGCAGCCTTGGCAGCACGGGTGATGGAGCCTTGTTCGGCGATCTGTTCGAGCAGGGCCAGGCGTTTCGGTCGACGGCTGAGCAGTTGGGCGAGGGGATCGAGCTGCGACATGGTTCGGGCATGGCAAAAAGGATGTCGGCACGGTGCGCGACTGTGCCAGGTGCGTCAAGTCAACCATCGCCCGGCCGCGGCGTACGTGCCAGGCAATAGACGTCGACCCGCAGGGCGCCAGCGCGTCGCAGCAACTGAGCGAGCATCCCGGCCGTCGCCCCCGTGGTAAGCACGTCGTCGACCAGCACCAGGTGAGCACCGCCAACCTGCGCTTGCAGGCCGAGGCTGAATGCCTGGCGCAGGTTGCGCTTGCGCGTGGCGGCATCCAGACCCTGCTGAGCGGGCGTATCGAGACGGCGCTGCAACCAGTCATTGTGTACTGGCAGTCTCAGGCTGGCGCCCAGCCAGTCGGCGAGCATCTGCGCCTGGTTGAAGCCGCGCTGCCGTTGTCGCCTGCGTGCCAGCGGCACCGGCAGCAGGGCCTGCGGCCTTGGCAGACCTTCGTCGTAGGCGTGGCCGAGATGCTCGGCCAGCAGTTCGGCGAGCAGACGACCATGGGGCCACTGCGCCTGGTGCTTGAAACGGGTGATCAGATTGTCGACCGGAAAGGCGTAGCGCCAGGGCGCTTCCACGCGGGTGAAGCTCGGCGGCTTGTTCTGGCAGGCGCCGCAGATCAGCCCGTGAGCCGCCAGCGGCACCGCGCAGACCTGACAGTGCGCGCCGAGCCAGGGCAGCTCGGCTTCGCAGGCGGTGCAGATATTGTGCGTGGGGTGATCGGTCGCTTCATCGCAAAGCTGGCAATGGCGGCGTGGTTGCAGCCAGGGCAGGCGGCGCAGCGAGGTGAGGTCGAACAGTGGCATGGCGGCTCATCCGTGAGCGGGGATGCCCGAAGTGTAGCCAGCGTCAGCGGATCAGCCAGCCCATGACGATCAGGCCGAGAAACAGCCAGATCACCCCGCCGATGATCGAGCCGCGCAGGAACGAGCGCACGCCGCTGAAGAGAAACAGCAGGCCGATGATCAGCAGGATGATGCTGAAGATCGACACGTCCATGCCGATGGCCCTGGCCAGCCCATGGAGAAAGTCGTCGATGGCATCGGCCATCGCGCCCAGCACGCCGGACAGCATGTCGACGATGAAACGGATGGCGCGGCCCAGCGCTTCGCCGAGTCCTTCGAAAAAACCTTCTACTTGCATGCAGAGCATCCTGTTGAGGGGTTAGGCATTTGGCCTTATGCCATGTGAGAAGTTCTGTTGATCGATAAATGATCAGATGTAAACCTGTGTCTTTCTGCTGGTTGACAGCATCCAATCGCCACTTATGATGGCCAAAGCCTGAATGCCCCGCTGTGGGCCCGACAACAGATGCCGCCAAGCGTCGAAGGACTTCTCTGATGAGCGCAACCGCTGAAACCACCACCCGTCACGACTGGACTCTCGCCGAGGTTCGCGCACTGTTCGAGCAGCCGTTCAACGACTTGCTGTTCCAGGCGCAGAGCGTCCATCGTCAGCACTTCGACCCCAACCGTGTGCAGGTTTCCACGCTGCTGTCGATCAAGACCGGCGCGTGCCCGGAGGACTGCAAGTACTGCCCGCAGTCCGGCCACTACAACACCGGCCTGGACAAGGAAAAACTGATGGAGGTGGAGAAGGTGCTCAAGGCCGCCGCCGAGGCCAAGGCCATCGGCTCCACCCGCTTCTGCATGGGTGCGGCGTGGAAGCATCCGTCGGCCAAGGACATGCCCTACGTGCTGGAAATGGTGAAGGGCGTGAAGAAGCTCGGTCTGGAAACCTGCATGACCCTAGGCCGCCTCGACCAGGAGCAGACCCAGGCACTGGCCGAAGCCGGGCTGGATTACTACAACCACAACCTCGACACCTCACCGGAGTTCTACGGCAACATCATCACCACCCGCACCTACGGTGAGCGTCTGCAGACCCTGGCCTACGTGCGCGAGGCGGGGATGAAGATCTGCTCCGGCGGCATCCTCGGCATGGGCGAGTCGGTGGACGACCGCGCGGGGTTGTTGATCCAGCTGGCCAACCTGCCGGAACACCCGGAAAGCGTGCCGATCAACATGCTGGTCAAGGTCAAGGGCACGCCGCTGGCCGAGGAGAAGGACGTCGACCCGTTCGACTTCATCCGCACCCTGGCCGTGGCGCGCATCATGATGCCGAAATCCCATGTACGCCTGTCCGCCGGCCGCGAGCAGATGAACGAGCAGATGCAGGCCCTGGCCTTCATGGCTGGTGCCAACTCGATCTTCTACGGCGAGAAGCTGCTGACCACCGCCAACCCCCAGGCGGACAAGGACATGGCCCTGTTCAGGCGCCTCGGTATCAAGCCGGAAGAGCGCGAGGAACATGCCGACGAGGTGCACCAGGCGGCCATCGAGCAGGCGCTGGTCGAGCAGCGCGATTCCAGGCTGTTCTACAACGCCGCTTCGGCCTGATTCCTTTGTATGTAGGAGCGAGCTCCGCTCGCGAATGACACCCTGTCCTGGCTTTTCGCTCCTACGGGGAACGTGCATGAGTTTCGATCTCGCTAGCCGCCTGGCCGAGCGCCAGGCCGCCGATCTGTTCCGCCAGCGCCCGCTGCTGCAGACCCCGCAGGGGCCGCAGGTGCGCGCCGACGATCAGGAGCTGCTGGCCTTCTGTTCCAACGACTACCTGGGCCTGGCCAATCACCCCGAGGTGATCCGTGCCCTGCAGCTGGGCGCGGAAAAATGGGGCGTCGGCGGCGGCGCCTCGCATCTGGTAATCGGCCACAGCACGCCGCACCACGAGCTGGAAGAGGCGCTGGCGGAATTCACCGGGCGCCCGCGGGCGCTGCTGTTCTCCACCGGCTACATGGCCAACCTGGCGGTCGTCACCGCGCTGCTGGGGCAGGGCGACAGCGTGCTGGAGGATCGCCTCAATCATGCCTCGCTGCTCGATGCCGGCCTGCTCTCGGGGGCGCGATTCTCGCGCTACCTGCACAACGATGCGGTGAGCCTGGCCAATCGCCTGCGCAAGGTCAGCGGCAACTGCCTGGTGGTCACCGATGGCGTGTTCAGCATGGACGGTGACCTCGCCAACCTTCCCGCACTGTGCGCCGAGGCGCGTGCCGCCCAGGCCTGGGTGATGGTCGACGACGCTCATGGCTTCGGCCCGCTGGGCGCCACCGGCGGCGGCATCGTCGAGCACTTCGGCCTGGGCCAGGATGATGTGCAGGTGCTGGTCGGCACCCTGGGCAAGGCCTTCGGTACCGCCGGTGCCTTCGTTGCCGGCAGCGAGGAGCTGATCGAGACCCTGATCCAGTTCGCCCGCCCTTACATCTACACCACCAGCCAGCCGCCGGCGGTGGCCTGCGCCACGCTGAAAAGCCTGGAGCTGCTGCGCAGCGAAAGCTGGCGCCGCGAGCACCTGCAGCGGCTGATCGCGCGCTTCCGCCAGGGTGCGGCCGAGATCGGCCTGATCCTGATGGACAGCCCGACGCCGATCCAGCCGATCCTGGTTGGCGACAGCGCCCGGGCGTTGAAACTCTCGGCCCTGCTCAAGGACCGCGGCCTGCTGGTCGGCGCCATCCGCCCGCCGACCGTACCGGCGGGCAGCGCGCGGCTGCGCGTGACCCTGTCCGCCGCGCACAGCGAGGCGCAGCTCGAGCTGCTGCTGGACGCCCTCGCCGACTGCTGGCCGCAGGTACAAAACAATGCGTGAAACGCTGATGCTGTTGCCGGGCTGGGGCCTGGAGGGAGCCGTGCTGCAGCCATTGGTCGATGCGCTGGGGGGCGAGGTGAACGTTCAGGTGCCGGCCCTGCCGCGGCTGACCGGTGCGGCGCCAGGCGACTGGCTCGACGAGCTGGACACACGCCTGCCGCATGACTGCTGGCTGGCCGGCTGGTCGCTTGGCGGCATGCTCGCCAGCGCCCTGGCTGCTCGCCGCGGCCATCGTTGTCGGGGCCTGATCACCCTGGCCAGCAACGCCTGTTTCGTGGCCAGCGACAACTGGCCACAAGCGATGCCGGCGGCCACCTACGCCGCCTTCTACCAGGGCTGCCAGGACAATGCAGGCGCTACCCTAAAGCGCTTCGCCATGCTCTGCGCACAGGGCGGTGTCGACGCTCGGGGCCTGTCGCGACAGCTGCACAGCCATCTGTCCCGCAGCGACGAACCCGCCCTGCTGGCCGGCTTGCGTCTGCTGGCGAGCCTGGACAATCGCGCGGCGCTGGCCGCGTTCACCGGGCCGCAACTGCACCTGCTGGCCGAGCAGGATGCCCTGGTACCGGCTGCCGTCAGCGATGACCTGCTGGGGCTTGTGCCGGCTGGCGAGGTGGACGTGCTGGAGGGGTGCGGTCATGCCTTCGTCCTGGAGCAGCCGCGCGTACTGGCGGCGCTGTTGCTCGACTTTATCCGTGAGGCCAACGATGGCGGCGTGTAGGGGGCTGGCTTGCTGCCGCGAGCTGCCGCAATCCCTTGGTGCGCACGGCGCACCCTACGTGCAGGCGTCGCACGCTCGCTTCCCCGGTATGCCGAGCACTCGTAGGGTGCGCCGCGCGCACCAGCTGTGCGTATCCCCCGGCGTACAGGCCACCGTCTGCGAGGGCCGCCCATGAGCGAGCAAGCCGAGTACGGCGGTCTGCCGGACAAGCGCCAGGTCGCCGCCTCCTTTTCCCGCGCTGCCGAAAGTTATGACGCCGTGGCCGAGTTGCAGCGCAGTGTCGGCGAGCAGCTGTTGGCGCGTCTGTCCGCGTCGCTGCAACCGCAGCGCTGGCTGGATCTGGGCTGCGGCACGGGATTTTTCACCCGCTCCCTGGCCGAGCGTTACCCCTCAGGCGAGGGCGTGGCGGTGGATATCGCCGAGGGCATGTTGCGCCATGCCAGGCCTCAGGGTGGCGCGCTGCACTTCATCGCCGGTGATGCCGAAGCCTTGCCACTGCAATGCGCCAGCGTCGATCTGCTGTTCTCCAGCCTGGCCCTGCAATGGTGCGGAGATTTCCCACGGGTGTTGAGCGAGGCCCGGCGCGTGCTGCGCCCCGGCGGCGTGATGGCCTTTTCCAGCCTGTGCGTCGGCACCCTGCAGGAGCTGCGCGACAGCTGGCAGGCGGTCGATGGCTTCGTCCACGTCAACCGCTTTCGCCGCTTCGAGGACTATCAGCAGCTCTGTGCAGGCAGCGAGATGCAGGTGCTGGCGCTGCAGCGCCGGGCCGAAACCCTGCATTTTGCCGATGTGCGTAGCCTGACCCGTTCGCTCAAGGACCTCGGCGCGCACAACCTCAACCCCGGCCGCCCGGGCGGGCTGACCGGTCCCGCGCGGATTCGCGCGCTGATCGAGGCCTATGAGACGTTCCGCCAGCCAGCCGGGCTGCCCGCCACTTACCAGGTGGTCTACGGCGTGCTGGGCAAACCCCGCTAGCGCGGTTTCGCGGCGCGGCAGAATGCATTCGGATGTCGCAGAGGAAAGCAACATGACTCACGGCTGCTTCGCGACCGGCACCGATACCCGGCTTGCCCCAAGGAGCCGGCAAGACCACCCCGGCATAGGATTCGACCGATGACTCACGCCTACTTCGTTACTGGTACCGATACTGAAATCGGCAAGACCACCATCGCTGCCGGACTGCTGCATGCCGCGCGTCTGCGCGGGCTGAGCACGGCGGCGGCCAAACCGGTGGCCTCCGGCTGCGTCGCCAGCACCGACGGCCTGCGTAATGACGATGCCCTCTCGCTGCTGGCGCAATGCTCGTTACCGCTGCGCTATGAGGAGGTCAACCCGCTGGCCTTCGAACCGGCCATCGCGCCGCACCTGGCGGCACGCGAGGCCGGGGTGCAGCTGGATGTCGCCAGTCTGCTCGGGCCGGTAAGGGAGATCCTGGCCAAGGGCGCGGATTTCGCTCTGGTGGAGGGTGCCGGTGGCTGGCGGGTGCCCCTGGCCGGCACCGAGAACCTTTCCGATTTCGCCGTGGCACTCGGGCTGCCGGTGATTCTGGTGGTTGGCGTGCGCCTTGGCTGCATCAACCACGCCGTGCTGAGTGCCGAAGCCATTGCCCGCGATGGTTTGCAGTTGGCGGGCTGGGTGGCCAACGTGGTCGACCCGCAGACTTCGCGCCTGGAGGAAAACCTGGCGACCCTCGCCGAGCGCTTGCCAGCACCCTGCCTGGGTCAGGTGCCACGGCTGGCGAGCGCACAGGCCGCCGCGGTGGCGGGGCATCTCAGCCTTGAGCGGCTGGCAGACTGGTAATAAACAGCAAACAGACGATAG
>VFQQ010002530.1_pt1 | contig 20208 bp, 32 predicted proteins | sample 3512341 | NCBI WGS metagenome assembly VFQQ01 (sample SAMN10412373, study PRJNA504923) | tailings metagenome | isolation source: Relicate 2 Philex TSF1 revegetated site | place: Philippines: Tuba, Benguet | collected 2017-08-29 | reverse complement strand
TTGCGGTCAGGCCACCAACAGGGCAGGCGGCCACCTGAGAGGGTGTGCACTGGACCTGTGGGCATGCGTCCCAATTGGGCACGCCGCTGCTGGGCTTGGGGCACACCGCCAGCACAAACTTGGCAAACGGGCCGCCCTCGCTGGGCGGGGTGATCTTGACGGTGGCGGAGCTCTGAGTGATGGAATCCTCGTTAACCGACACAGACCAGCTGCGGGCGGGGGAGAGCGTGGATTGGTGTGCGTAGCCGACATAATTGTGGCAGCTAGAGGAGCATGTACAGTCTTTGCAAGTTGCAAGCAGGAGCTGCGCAGGCCGCCGGCTGCCCTTGTCCTGGCCCACACAACATGATCCCACCCCCTTGCTGCTGCCTCGATGACTCACGGGATGGCGCCAGGGGTGGTGACCTGGCCGACCAGCGCCTGCTTGGACTGCTCGCCAAACTCGGAGACGGCGGTGGAGACAAAGTTGTAGCTGCAGCAGTTGGAATGGGCACACGGGGCCTGTTGCTTCAGACACTTGTGCTGCTGGGTGGGCAACTGCGATGTACAACTAGCCAGCGGCCGGCAGCCGCTGCAGCCGCCACCTCCCACTTACGTGGTGAAGGGGGTGCGGCCCTCAAAAATGGCAATGTCCGCAGGTGTGGCCAGCAGGCGGCGGCCGCTGCCGCCCATGCGCTGGTTGACGCAGGCTGTCTGGGGGCCGGCAATGGGGCACAGCATCACGTCGTACTTGACCCTGCGGGGAAGGCGGTTGATAGGTGAGTGGGGCACATGCCTTACGGGCTGCAGTATCACGTGCTCGGCAGAGCAGCAAGAGCCATCGCAAAGAGCTGAACACGTTCACAGTGCAGCACACACAGCAAGCCCAGGCTTACACTCACACCACTGCTGCCCATCCGCTCACCAGCTGCCTCCGTTGCGAGGCGGGAGCGTGGGGGGCACCAGCTTGATGACCACGATGAAAGGGCTCTTGGGGGTGCCGGTGTTCAGGGGCGCGTTGGCCGCCGGCGTCACAAACGACAGCGTGTTACTCTGTGCCGAGGGCGTGGCACCCCTGTAGCCCACCACAGTCACGTCGTACCTGCAGGAGGGGTGAACGTGTGCAGGGACAGTTTTGAGCGCTGGCTGGCCAGCTGGCGTGCACCAGAAAGGGTGCGTTCACGCAGCCCCCCTTGCTGCCAGCCCACTGCCCCACTTTTGAGCCAGGCTAGCTGCGCCCCCGGCCACTCACTGTGTGGCCGAGCGCAGGCCGGTGAAGCGGCCGCTGAGCGGGTTGGTGACGGTGGAGGTGACAGTGGGGGCGCCGCTGGGGGAGGTGGCAGTGAACACGTACTGCATGCAGAGGGCAAGCCAGGGAGAGTGAGGGGAAGAAGTGGACGGCTGGCCTGTGCGCAGCTATCTGTGCCCTCAACAGCTCTCAGCATAGAAGCTGTGTTGGGGAGCGCTTTATGCACCAGCCCCACGGCGGCAGGGCAAACTGCAAGCTCTGTCGACTCACCTTGCTGAAGGTGACGCCATTGGGGGCAGCCGCCGTGGCGGCGCCGGTCAGCGCTGTTGTGGCCACCGCCGTCAGTAGGATGGGTGCGCCACGCTGGGGCATGGCCAGCGGCAGGGTGTTGGAGGCGGGCACAACGGTGCTGCCAATCTTGGCGGTCGCGCTGGCGATGTAGTTGGCGCCGGCAGTCAGGCCCGTGAAGGACAGCTGGATGGAGGTGCTGTTCTGCTTCACGCAGTTGGTGGGCTGCGCCTTGAGGCACAGCGACACAAAGTAGAGGGACGGGACCTGGCCGTTGGTGGGCGGCGTCAGGCGCACAGTGGCCTGGGTGGCGCTGGTCGCGGTGGCGACAGCCACAGTGGGGGCACCCTCCTGCGGCGTGCGCATGGCCAGTTTGTTGGCGCCCGGCACACGCTGGCCAGAGGCAGTGATGCCCACCACACTGACCGTGTCTGCGCAAGGAGGGTGGTTGGGGCGGTACTGTGCAGGTGATGCCTTGATTGGTGCATGGCGGGTGAGCAGGGGGCCACCCATGGGCAACAGGCGCAACATGCATGCCTGAGTGCAGCGACAATGCAGCTCAATCACGCGCTGTACCATCCGCTCTAGCATCTCTCCAACATGTTGCCACCCGCTTTAGCATCGCCCCACAGCTGCACTCACAGGGCGTGTTGGCCTTCAGGTTGTACCACCACACAAGCGGGGTGTCCGCTGCCTGAGTGGAGGAGATGCCGCTGGCGGGGGTGGCCGTGAACTCCCAGCTGACCCAGCTGACGTTGGCGGCGCCGCTGGCGGTGGCAGAGGTGGGGCCGTACGGCTGGGCCAGCGTCACCGTGGGCGGCGGCGGAGCTGCACAAGTTGAGGCGAGGGCAGCCTTGCATCACGAACAAAGCAAGCAACCGAAGCCGGGCTGCACATCAAGCCTGCCAAGCCGGGCGCCCAGCCATAGTCAGCCAGCCTCCCTGCCTCACAGCAGCCACGCACCACCCACGGAATCCAAACGCACTCTCGCAAGTGCAGGGGTAGGCGGGGTCGTTGACCAGGCGCAGGCCGTAGCCGGGCTCAAGCCCCATGCGGCCAAAATTGCGGGGCGGGAACACGGCAGCCGTGTTGGAGCGCAGCAGCTGCATGAAGTTGGTCAGGATTGCCTTGCCGGCAGCGGTGTTGAACATGGTGCCCTGCACGTTGGTGTTGAACACCAGACGGCCGTGCTTGACGTCTGTGGGCTGGCCGGGGGGCCAGACCTCGCCGCCCTGAGACGTCTTGCCTGCGCTCTTGGCCACCGTGGCTGCGAGCAATCGGGCAGCACATGAGAATGGATGAGCGTGGTACAGCTGTAGCACTTCCTGCTGCTGAAAGCCTTTGCATCTGGCAAAGGACAGTTGCAAGCAACCACTGCGCTGTTCAGGGCAAGCGAGGCTGCCACCCTGCCCCGAATATCCACGCACGTGAGACGGGGGCGGCACAGGCGCGCCAGTGGTTGCCAAAGCGGTAGGACACGCCCTCAGTGATCATTGTGGTGAAGTACACCCCAGCACCTGCAAGGGGTGGAGCGGGAGGCAGGCAAGCTTCTCTGGTGGCCGCACGCAGCCCATGCCATGCCATTCTTGAGAGATCGGCCCCCTCCCCTCCCCTCCCGCCCCAGCCCACCTGCGGGCAGCTGCTTGAGGATGACGGCCTTGAAGGCAGCGGCCTGCAGCTCGCCGATCTTGGAGGGCGGGATGTCCTCCCAAGTGATGGAAAACTGGGCGGCTAGGTTGGTGCCGGCTGGGGCGGTGGGCGCGACCAGCTTGGCGCAGGTGCCATCGGCCTGGCGGGTGGGGTGGAAGACGAGCAATAATGATAGGCCGACAGGCTCGCCATGCAAACCCCAAAACGTGCTGGGTGGCAGCACTGCTAGCGTGCATGACGATCCCGATGTGCACTGCGGCGTGGCAGTTGGCGCTGGGCATCACCGGAGCGTGCACACGAATGCCGCCCATAGCCAGGCAGTTGCCGCCAATGTGCATGGCTGCTCTTCATCGCTCTCTGCATCATCACTTGGCTCACAAGGTAGGGGTGCGACACAGTGATCATGTATACGTCGCCAAACAGCGACTTGGCACGCGGCGCGGGCACGTAGAACAGCGGGCGCACATCGCCCAGCAGCTTGACGTGCAGGGTGCGCGCTGCCGCCTTGCCGGCCTCGCAGCTGCCGCTGAACAGGATGGTGGTGTGCACAGACACACCGCCCTTGACTGCGTTGCGCTCGACCAGGGTGGGGATGACATCCGAGATTGTGCCTGCACTTGGCAGGGAGAGGGGGAGGGGAGGCAGGGGCACAGCAGGCTGGTCAGCACTGAGCATGCTTGGCCCGTGCGACCGTGCACCGTGTTACTAACAACGTTGTTAGCATTCCTGATATTAGCGTCCATTCGCACTGCGCACGTGCGTAGCTGGCTCTTGCAGGTGTCTCCACAAGCAGGTTGCGGAGACAGGCACTGGAGGAACCAGCCTGGCACCCCCCTGCGCTGCCATGGCACCGGGTGGGACAACGGACAAACTCCCCCCAGGGCGCACGCAAGCGCACCGGCAGGGGCGAGGCGCTTCACGGTGTCAATGTAGGTAGCACGCACGAGCTTGAAAGTGGCGGCATCTCGAACGTTGGGCAGCGCTGGAACAATGTAGAGCGCGGCGCGCGGGCACTTGGTGGTGTCGCCAGCCGCGGCCAGCCTGCGGGGGGCAGCAGCCGGCGGCGGACAGGGCTCAGAATACGCCCGGCAGGCTAGCCAGGGCTGGCGCCCCATCGGACCCCGCTTGCCCTCCGGATCTCAGAAACCCGCGTGCAGCAGCGAGCGCTGCAGCTCGGCTTGAAGGCACCGCTCTTGAGAGCCAATTTGGGGGTCGAGAAACGCTTGTGTTCCAGGCTAAACATGTCAAACAGCGCTTGCTGCGGGATGGGCGTCCCACACAAAAGCAGCAGCGAACTGGTCCTTGGCCGAGAGCAGCGTGAACTCGCCTGCGGTGCGTTTCCGGAGACTGATCGGGCTCCGATGGGCGTGGGGTGGCTCCTGATGCGGCTAGGAAGGCCTGCAAGAGCCCACAAGGGAGCTGTCAGCTGTTTCGGGCGCGGCGCCTGCCGACGCTCGGCGGCGCGGTGGGCCCCCCTGCCCCGCATCGAGGGCCTCACCATAAGCACGATGAACGTGCAGGCGCCCCGGCGCCACATGCCAGCGTGCGCCCGGCCGGGGAACGCGAGCAGTCAGTGAACTGCAACACTGCTGGCAGCCGTGCCTGACTCGCAGAGGAGGGTGATGCTTACGGAGGAGAGGTGATAGCGCGCAGCGCGACCAGGCACACCAGGCACATGCGCATGCGGCGGCAGTGCAGGAAGTGCACACATGCGCAGAAATGACAGTTCCCACGTTTCTTGAGGTTGATTCGCTTACCAGTGGTGGGCAAGCGCATATGCTAGTCGGCCGGTCTGTTCCCATGTGCCCCAGTAAGCGCTGGCCGGCGGCAACGCACCGGCGGCAAGTCTTTGCGGACTTGGGGGGCGCCGGCGCCCTGGATGCCGCAGTGCGGCGTCCGCGGAATGCGCCAGCTTGCAAATCCCGAGGTGCACGGAGCTGCACGCCGTAGAATGCTTTCAGCATCCAGCCATCACTGTGCAAAACAAGCACCGCCAGGCATGCACACCTGGCCTGGCGCAGTGCGCATGCAACTATTGAGCTTTGCATTGCACCCAGAGGGGCCCGAGCTGTGGAATGAAATGGACAGTGTCAGCAGAGAGAAGGCATGCATGGGCATCTGTTTGTCGGATGATTCATCAATAACGGCTTGCAGGCCTCATTGTCACACACAGCGCACACGGGGCAGCTGCAGCTGTCGCCTTCCAATTGCAATCAGTTCTTCTCTGCCGCACGTGGGTGTGTGCGGCACCCAGTGCTCTGGGTGCACCAGGGCAGCAGGCGACGGCGGCGGCACCAAGCTTTGCTGACTGCTGCCACAGCGGCGCTGCGCCTCACGCCTTGGCCAGGAAAGCTTTGCCCTCCGGCGTATCCTCCAGAAAAGGATAGTCAATGTAGCCTGCAGACAAAAATGAACCAGGAAAGCAAGAAAGCAGGCTTTAAGGCAGGATCTGAGTGTGCACTGTGCGGTGTGCAGCACAGCATTGCACTGCAGGCTGCGCAGCGGCGATCACCTAGCTAACTGCCCAGCATGTTCATGCTGCGCTCACCCTCCGGCCCCTGTGCGTAGAACGTGTTGCGGTCGTATTGGTTGTATGGTGCGCCCAGCGCGACGCGGCGCACCAGGTCAGGCGTGGAAATGAAGTGGCGCCTGCAGGGCGGTTGGTATGGTCGGACAGGCAGCCCTCAGACGCTGGCATGTATGCCAGGTGCAACCGCGCCTATCCTCAGTAAAGGGCCTGCTGCGCAGCCTGGCACCGCCCAAGCAGCCGCTGTGCCTGAAAGCAAGCGCTCCCAAGTGCCCCCATGCCATGCTATGCATGCTATGCACCTCCCACACAGTCCACCCCCTCCGCACCCGAACGCCACCGCGTCTGCGGCGTCCGCCTGCACCGCCTGCGCCGCCGAAGCGCCGGTGTGCCCGCCGGCCACGATGAGAGGGCCGCCGAACACTTGGCGGAAAGGTGCCAGCGAGTCTGGGCGGGAGCCGCTGACATTGGAAAGCACTGAGAGCGGCATGTCATCGCTGCGAGGCTCCACCAGGTGCACGAACGACAGGCCAAACCTGTGCGGCAGATGGAAGGATGAGGGCGGGTCGTGGCAGATGGGAGAGTGTGGGAGGAACGCGGCAAAGGTAGGGCTGGTCTTACTGGGTCATGCGTCTGCCAACCAGCTTCAGCTAACAAGCAGGAGCCGCTGACAGCACGATGCATTGCAGCGCTGCGCTGAGCTTGGGACTGTGCATGGAGAGATGGCTCGTCTACCGCCAAGGCGTGCCCGCCGCACGTGCGTCTGCTGCAGTGCGACTCCCCCGGCTCACTTGTTCAGCTCGGAGAGGAGATAAGTGTACAGCGGGTAGGTCTGTGGGTCAGGGGTCATCAGGTAGTGCCCTGCAAAATTGGTGCAAGGTGGGTGGGGGTGGGAGCGTGGTGCTTGAGAGCGGAAATGCCGCTCCCAGCCTGTGGGCCATCGTGCACTGCACCACCGCCTGCTGCCTGTGGTGACGTGCAGCAGCGCTGAGCACTGCACTGAGCCTGCAGCCGCTGCTCCATCCTTGCGCCCTCTGCTGCCCTCTGCTGCCCCCTGCTGCCCCTCCCACACCCGCCCATGGGCCACTGCACAGCTCCTCTCAGCTGTCCCTGCCTCCCGCTCCCAATGCAACCCCTACCGCTCCTATGCGCACCAAATGGCGAGAAGCGGATGGCGACACGGCCCGCCGAGCCCGCGCCCTCACACACAGCCTCAATAATTTCAAGCGCGAGACGGGCTCGGTTCTCAATGCTGCCGCCGTACTCGTCGGCGCGCTGGTTGGACAGCTGGTTGAGGAACTGCAAGGGCGTGTTGGGGTGGCGGCAAGGACAGGCGGGGCATGATTGCATCCAGAGCGCTGCCCTGACCCTGCTGTGCACAGCAGTGCCGCTCAGCCCAAGCACGACCCCCAAGGCTGCGTCTGAGGAAGGCCAGCTAAGCCCAGCCAGGCGAAGCCAAACCAAGAGAGGCAAGGGAACGGCAATGGGATTGGCCTCACCTGGTTGATGACGTAGCCTGATGCTCCGTGAATCTCCACGCCATCAGCGCCGACCGACATTGCGTTGCGCGCCGCCTGCCTGCGGGTACACCGAACACAGGGCCGCAAAGTGGCGGACGAGGGCAAACAGGAGGCCGATGTGCAGAGACGCGGAGCGTGAGTCGGAAGAAAAGTTGAAGAACGGATCCCAAGGGCCGCCTTGCAGTACTGACCACAGTACCAGCTGCTGCTCACTTGAAGGACTGGACCAGCTCCTTGATTTCCTGCTTGTCCATGGCGCGTGGCACCGGATAGTCATACCTGCAAGTTTCAGAGGGTGGGGTGGGACGGCATTGCAGGTTGCATACGTGCACGAGGTGGCCGCAACGGTTGCGTCCAACCATTCACTCATCCCAATGCAAGGCCATTCCTGCCTTGGAGCTCATGCAGGCTGCCCCAACACCAGCGCTTCAAGCTGCTGGCCGCTCACTGTTGGAAGTCCTTCGGACTCACGACCTGCATTAAAAGGCAGGTTGCAATCGAGCAGGCAGTCAGAGCAGCAGCAGCGAGTTGTGATCAGCTTTCGCCACGACACTTGCAACAGCGGCAGCTTGCCCTGCGCCGCAGCCCTGCAAGGAACGACCACTGCAAAAGCTTCAAATTTGGCTGGCGGCCCAGCAGCAGCGCACCTTGTAGTCCCCCTCAATGCGCAGCGCAGAGGGGGCCATGGGCAGCTTGCCATCCGGCTGGTAGTCTGCATGGGAGGTTGACAGCATGACAACTGCTGGTAGTCACTGGCAGATCAGAGCAGGGCGGCCGCTGGTAGTCTGCACCGGCAGTTTGGAGCCGGGCGAGGCACAGTCTTTACAACCCACTGCACGGCACAGGAGCTCCAAAGCCCCTGCCCACAATGGAAAATCTGGCAATCAGCATGCTCCGCTGCGCTGCCATGCAGCCCTGCCCAACCTGGGTGCGAGGCGCGGCCGCAGTGCCAGAGCTGCATGAAGAGGCGGCCGCCCTTGTCGTGGATGCCCTGCCAGGAGGAAAGGTATTGTCCAGGGTTTGCATGTAACCCGCACGGATTAGAGGGAGCAGTTCCTGCAGCCACACATGCCTTGTGCCCTACAGGCTGTCGTGAGTTCATCATCCCTGCTGGCCTGCCAACCCGGCCGGCAGCTGGCGCAGCTGCAGCTGGCCGCACCTGCACCACGGGGCGCCAGGCCTCCAATGCCTCGGGCTGATACAGCGTGGGGGTGCAGGGATAACCGTGCGCAGTGGGAGAGATGCAAGTGGCCTCGCTGATAATAAGGCCTCCCTGTGTGGCACGCTGTGCATAGTAGTCCACAGTCATTGGGGGAGGCACGCCGCCAATGGCCCTGCAGCGGCAGTTGGTTTTGAAGCGTCAAAGCATCTGCAAGCCGCTCAAGATCAAACCAGGGCCAAGCAAGTGCAAGCGCCACCCAGGGCGGGAGCGGCGGTGCGGTGAGCGGCAAGCGCCCCTTGCTCCCATGCGCTACCTGCAGCGCGTCAGCGGCGCCATCACCACACGATGCTCCAGCGTTACGTCTCCCAGCTTGAGCGGCTGGAACAGAGCCTCGGTTCCAGCGGCAGCCGCAGCAGCCTGCAGGTTGCCTGCCGCCGCCGCCGCGGCACAGCGCACCGGCCGGCGGTGTGGCTGGGGGCGGGCCGCATGCGGCCGGCGCTGCGGTTGGACCGCGATCTGGGCCGCGCGCTGGGCGGCGATCATGACTGGTCTGGGTGCGGGGAGCGGAGGCTGCGCGAGCGGGGAGAAGCCCTTGCAAGCCGATCGGCGGCTCTCTCTGCTTCGAGGCTCTAAGATCAGGATTTGGAGCGAAATGAAGCGAGAAATCAACTCATGGACGCCTGCTTGTCGGGGCAGCGGGTTGACATCAGCCGCTCGTCGGCCGCTGTGCTGTGGTGCATCTTGCAGGGTCGTGCAGGCTGCAGGCTCAGAGATCAATGGCCTGCCAGCAGAGTGTGAGCCGGATGTCGTCAAGGTTATTGCAACTGTTCAAATCTCCTTCAAATATCAACTGCCGGCAGCTCCCACCGCTCCTGCTGCCCGCCAACCTCGCAGCCCTCTAGTGCAGCGATTACGACGCGGCAGCCGCCGCAACTTGTTAGGCTCACAATTTAGATGGCAACGATTTAGGAAACAGAACATATGCGTGGAACAGAAGGATAGGTACTGAAAACAGTCAAGTCAAGAGACAGCCAGTCAGCAACAGCAGCCACCACAATGTTAAGTCTACACGCTGTCACTGCTGCTGGGTAAGTGCTGCTGCGACCCCCAGCTCAGTCTGCCTCGCGGCGCATCACATCGACTGGAGGCATCGCAACATCATGTAGCTAGGTACACTCTCTGTGTTGTTGTTTGTGCCGCTTGCGTCTGTCCATGGGATCAGTGCAACTGGAGTTCGGTGGTCCACACAATGTCCACATCAACCTCCACCTGCGGCAGGTGCAGGTCGTCAACTGCATCAGCGCAGGTGCATGTGCTGGTTGCAGCTGCAGAGTTGCATGCGGCGCAGCGGTGCAACAAGGGGCCCTGCCGCATGACGGTGACAATACTGCACAGCCTCAAGAGGTTTATCAAGCGATACATGTTATCCAGAACAAGCAGACCTTCTGCCAAAAGTGTGCGCCAACCACCGGGTCGCACCTCTATTTCGTCCGCCTCAATCGCATTGCTGCTGCTGACCAGGCCGCCGAACCGCATCTCCATGCGATCCATGTCGTACCGCAGGCCCCTGCGCAGCAGGCACAGCAGCAGGCATGCATAAGAGGTGAAGGGAAGGCTGTGGTGCATGCATGTCGTACCGCAGGCCCCGGCACAGCAGCAGGCACAGCACGCACAACACGTGGCAAGGCATGTTGCGCAGCTGGTTGGATGGCTGTGGTGGCAGATGCATGGCTGCTGTGGGGCATCCTTGGGCAGCGCCGCACGCTACCGCATGCTCAGCACGCACCCAGCCCAGCCAGCCCAGCCGATGCTGTGAGCACACCAGCCAGCCCTGCATTTGCACCCACCGTGTGCTGGTAATGGCGCGCCCAGCGGTGGGCACCAGCCCACAGGTGGGCCCCTCCACGCTTCTCAGCGGCTGGATGAGCGAGCGACCCGCCGGTACCAGGCGGGCTAGGTTTCCCTCCCCCATGAGGATGAGGTTGAGGTCTCGATAAGAGTGCAGGGTGGACAGGCTCACAAGCGTGTGGTCCAGCCGCCCGCCCAGCGCGCCTGCCAGGAGGAAGGATGTGACAACTTGTATAGTGCTCAGCCAGGCTGCTAGCTGTTGGTGCACGCCCGCCGCTGAGCTGCTGAAGTGCAATGGCTTGCGGCGGCCTTGACTCATAGCAAGGCCAGGACATCACCTGCAACCCAGCAACTTGCAAAGCCTGCAACCCAGCAACTTGCAACATGTGCAACCCAACAGCGTGCCCCAGGCAGTCCACCCCAAGCTGCCTGCTCACCCAGAGCCACGACTGTGAGCCGCTCTACCGCCAGTTCATGCCGCGCCGCGTGCGCCACCACATAGGCAATCGCCTTCTGGAGGTCTGTGGTGTCTTGGTCGTCTGCACAACAGTACGGGACAGGAAACCCGACTTGCAACTCATGAACAGGCATATTGCACGGCAGGGCGTAAGCCCATGCTGCATCCCCACCGGCCCCTTGCTGCAAGCACTACAAGGTGTATCCTGCACTACAAGGTGTATTCTGCACCTGCCCTCCTAGCTGCCGCACCTGACAAGTCCTCCACAAGCACCCCCCGCTGCCGGTAGAAGTCTAGCACTTCGGGCCGGATGCTGTCCAGGTCTCCACGAATGGTGGTGGGCAGGAAGCGCTCCCGCACCTGCAGCCATATAATCAGCCAGTCAATGACACATTGCAAAGCAAAAGCAAGTGGCAGCTGGAAGAGGATAGGGGTGTAAAGGCTCAGCAGCAACCGCAGCGGCAGCAGCAGCCAAGGCGGCAGCAGCAGCCTAATCAAGCGGCAAGACGGACATTGTGCACGCACCGCATCTGGCGTCTCCCCGGGCAGCATGGCGGGCAGCTCATCATACAGCCGGTTGGCACCGCCGTCTGCGCAGACACGCACTACCGCTGCACCACACGACAGGGTGCAGGGGCACAGAAGTGAGTGTTTGTTGGGCGGGGGATCCAAGCTAGGGCACTGAGGCGGCGGCCACTTGCAGCACACTGATGTGTACAGCAGCTGAGCGTTGCATGATGGAGCATGGGCCTGAGCACTGGCGCGACACATAAGCATGGCCTGCACCCAGGAAACACAGCACTCCCACACTCCGCCCCACCCACCTCGGTGCCAGAGCTGCGGCGTGAGGCCCGGCAGCGTCCAGTTGAGCAGCACCACGGCCAGCTGGTCTCCAGGCGGCGAGTCGTGGCTCAGGAAGCGGCTGCACAGTATTCGGGGCTCCATGCTGGCTGCTGCCGCGGGCGCCTGGGCTGAAGTCCCTGGCGCCACGCCAAAACTGCCGCCAGCAGCCGCCGCTGGCGCCGCGGGCTGTGCAGCCGCCTGCAGGCTGTCGGCGGGCCTGGCGCGTAAACTGTATGCTAGAGGGCCTTCCCCGGTCGCAATACAGCGGCCTGGCGGGCTTGGGAGAAGCCTGGAGTGCGGCGGCGCCCCGACCCGACAGGAGCGGTGTTGCATGCAACGATGGGACGGCTTGATGAAATTTCGGTGTAATGCGTAACTAGAAACAATTCGCAGACCCTGCGTTGCCGCTCCTGGGTGCCGCCGCCGCCAATGGCGCCGGCTGCATGGGCTCGACTGGGCTCCCCAGCGGCTTGTGGTGCGCCGTCTGCAGTCCGCAGGTACTGCAATACGCGTCATGACCCTCGGGGGCCAGCTTGGCGCTGCAGTCGCAGCAGCCGCACTGCTTGCGGTCTGGCTCGTGCCCTTCAGCGGCAGCAGCGCGGCGGCAGAGATGCCGCGGGCGGAGGTGAGTCGGTTGCTGCATGCGCTGCCTACCAGGGTGCTGCAGCTGCCTGCCGCCGCCTCGTTTGACCGCTGTTGCCTGCCTCCCGCCGCAGGCTGTGCTGGCATACCGCCCTGGTGTGCTGATCAGGTGAGCAAGATGCAGCTTGGAAGGGAGCATCCTGTGAAGGAATTTCAACCCCAGCGCTAATGCCGCTGGCCGTGGCTGCCCACCTGCATGCTGCCGCTCGTGCGCTCCTTGCCGACCACCGCTGCCCTCGCTCACCCTGCCCTGGCCCCCCTTGCCCTCCCTGCAGCTACTGCACCTCGTGATCCTACAAGGGTGCTGCCATGCAAGTGGCTCAGGCCCTGCGTCAGCACTTTGGACCCGAACTACCGGTGGAGCTGGCAAACCACCCGGCGCCGCCGCTGCAGGCGGCACTCGCGCAGGCGCTGTTTGTCGTGCAGCTGGCGGCGATGGCGGTGGTGGGTGCTGGCCAGCAGGCGGCGCCCTACCTCCAGCGCCTGGGCATCGTCCTGCCGGCAGGTGCGGCTCGGGCTTTCTTGATGGATGGGGAGCCTTTGCATAGGAAGTGGGCTAAGCTGAACTGGCATCAGTGGCTGTTGTCCAAAAGCGAACGAGGCGTGCCCTTTTGCACCGACACATCAAGCTCACCTGCGGCCTTGCACCGCAGAGTACTGGCGGACGATGCAGGAGAAAAAGATTGGAATCCTGATGGGGCTCTGGTTTCTTGGTGCGCTCTCATTCAGTGTCACGCCATCCTGCTGCAGCCGCTCTGCCCTTGAGCTGTCGGTGTTGCTGCTGGCTTCAGTATGTGCTCCTCAGCACGCCACATGCTGTGTTGTCTGCCTCTGGCCCCCATCTTCCTAGTGCGTCCTCTCCTTACCCTGCCTGCCCCCCCGGCCGCATGTGTTGCAGGCAACACGATTCGCACGAACCTCGTGTCCACCGGCGCGTTTGAGATCAGCTACGAAGGGGTGCCCATCTGGTCAAAGGTGCGGCGAGCCATGAGGGGCTGCCCGTCAGTTGCGAGTGCAGCTGCGCTTGCTGTTTGCTTGTGGGGCTGCAGCTGTGGGCATGGCATGCTTATGCGGCTGGCCGCACAGCAAAGCTTGCAGGCGTGCCTTTGCAAGCAAAGCAGGCTGCCTGAGATGCTTCACGAGCGCCAGTGAGCCACTGATTACCCCCCTGCCTGTTTCTGCAGCTGGAGACGCACAGCATGCCCACGCTGCAGCACATCGTGAACGGCATTTCGCAGGTAGAGCGAGCAGCTGGTCACGCTGTTTGTCTGTTTGTTAGGAAACTGCATCGGCTGTGTGGTGGGAAGGCATGCCTGCTACAACGGTCGCAGCAGGACCACCAGGACCACCAGCCTGCCGGTATTAGGTATCACTCGCTGGCCGCTTTAAAGTGCACCAACATTGCAAGCCATCATTTCCCCTCCTACCTGTTTGCAGGTCATCCAGGCCGCTCGTGGCACTGGCGCCATGCCAGGCGATGCACAGTAAAGGCGCTGCCCGCATGCAGGCGAGCGGCGCCCCTGTTGGGCGGCCTTCTCTACACAATGCCTGCACCACACATGTACACCGTGAATGTGTTAGCATTCAAGCAAAAGCGAGCGCTCCCCGGAGCTGCAGGCCGGCTGCCATGACGGCAGGCCAGTAAGCGCCCAAGTGGCGTGTGCCCCGCCCGACCCCCCAGCCGCCTGCCGCTCCCGGCAGCGCTCGCCTCCCTGTTCCCTACCTTTTTCCAAATTCTTTCTAAGCTTATGAGCTCCAGTCCTCTGCTGCTTTTTGACATAAACTGGCATGAATCACACATGTAAAACGCAGCTTGTGCAGCAACGGGCAGCGCTTGGGCTTCACGGCTGCATGGGGAGTGCTAGGCGTTTGAATGCCAGGGCGGCGGCGGCGCGGCAACTCACAAAAGGCTAGGCTGCAGGCGTCCCCGCCTCGCATTCTGACTCGATCTGCCACGCTCTGATCGCCAGCAGCCGAGGCACCAGCGGCCAAAGCGCCGCCCAACGCCTCCGGCCCTCCAGGCGTGCCCTCAGGCCTGCCCCTGCCCCTTGGGCTTCATGGTGGAGCCTGGGAGGATCAGCGTTGCACCCTGTGTTCCCCTGCGTTCAAACTGTCAAACCGCTCCCCTGCTGCAGGCGTTTCCCCACGCACTGAGCAGCAGCAGCAACAGCAGCCTTCCAGCACGATGGCAGAGCCCGCAGCTGGCTCTGAGTTTTTCGAAGCGCGGCTGCGGCGCGCCGCCGCCTTGCCGCCGGCGGAGCAGAGCCCCGAGGTGGCCGCATTTGTTGAGTCTGCCGCACTGCTTCGGGTGGCTGTGGGCCTGCTGCCGCTGGCGGCTGATGGGCGCTCGCCCGCGCTGCCCGTGCGCACGTCGGCGGCGGCGCGGCGGTAGGTGCTGCGCGCCTTTCTCAAGGTGGGCGCTGCGTGGGTTGGCATGATTGCACAGGCATGCTCCATGCGTGCCATGGGAGGTCATGGGCTGACTTGGCGCTGCATGCACGGCATTGCATGGCACTTCATGCTTTCTTCAGTGCACAGCAGGGCATTGCATTGCATGGCGCTGTGATTGACCGGCCTGGCATCGCGAGAAATGCAACCGCCGGCGCAGGCTAGGAGAAACGTGGGCACGAATCCCCGCCTGCCTGCTGCCCATCCCTCCTTTGAAGGTGGTGCATGCCAGCTACCTGGCACCTGATGCACCGCTGGGTGCGTGCAACGAGGCCGCCCACATCGCCGCGTACGTGCGGCCGCACGAGGGCATCGAGTGTGAGCTTGCAGAGGTGCTGCACGCCTACATGGCGTCGCAGCAGCTGCGCCTTAGTCGATCCACCGCACAACAGGAAACTGCGACCGTGATCAAGGCGGCCACGGCGGCCACCATGGCAAACGATGTCAGCATGCAGCCGGTCCTGGCAGCTCAGCTGGCACTGCTGGCTGCGGCAGCTCCCCACGAGCGCCGCCCGCAGCTGACCCTTCCGCAGCTGCGCTTTGAGGCCAGCGCAGCCCTGGTGCGGCTGTGTGTATTAAGCTCCCAGTACTTCATCATGGGTGAGATGCTGCAGCTTGAGGCCGGCCGGCAGCCAGAAAGCCGCCTGGGCCCCACGCTCAGCGGACTCAGCGGCGAGGCATGCAAGCTTGCCAACACGATGCAACGCCTGGAACCCAGCAACCCCAGGACCCTGCTGGCGCTGGCCCAGGCAGCTGAGCTGGCGCCGGGTGGCAGGCTGCGCGCCCTGCGCCTGTACCTGCTCATGCACTCCCTTGCGGAGCAGCGCTGGGGCAGCCCGTACTGGGCGGCGCAGGGCGCACAGCGTGCTCAGCAGCAGTTGGCAGCCTGCGGCGATAAGGAGCGTCGCCACCCCGAATTTCAGCGCATGGCTGCTGCCACGGCTGAAGCCGCGCAGCGGGGCACCCGTGCGCTGCGCCGATGCCGCCGAGTGCTGCCTGCTCTATGGCTGTTGCACCTGGAGGCGGCGGGAGTGCAAGAGAGCGAAGCGCAGCCTCCAACTGCATCCTCTGGCAGCAGGGGCGCTGCAAACGGGCGCGGGGCGGGCTCGCTGCAGCGGTGGATTGAAGAGTGCCCACTGGTGGACAGCACCGTGTGCAGCGGCTGCGGCAACGCAGCTCTGGGCCTCCAACTGCAAGCAGGCACGCTACTGCAGGTGAGCGGTGGATGGGCGGGGGCCAGAGGCGGCAGGCCAGATGACCGGGGTGGCAGTAGGCTGGCATCGGCAGCAGGCAGGCCCTGAGCTTTCTTCTTCCTCCGTTTGCCGCAGTGTCGAATGCCAGAAGGCAAGTTAACAGGGAGGATGGGCAGGGGCGGTTGGGGAGGGAATGGTTGTAGCATGCCATGCCTGCCGCCAGGTCTAACTCAACCTCCACCTATTCCTTGTTGCCACTGCTCGAACGACAGGCACACTGGCGCACCCACAAGCAGTCGTGCAAGCCGGCAGGCAGCTGAGCAGGTTAGAGCAGTCTAGCCGGCGGGCAGCTGAGCGGCTCTGGGCAGTTCTCACTTGCCCAAGTCCCCCTGTGCCCAGCATCTGTCGCCATGCACGATGCCATGGCAGTGCTGCGGCGCCGGAAGCACTTCACTGTCCAACCGCAGCTGATCCCTGCGTTCCGGCCATCAGCCAACAACTGCTTTGATGAATGTTATCACGTCAAAATATGCATTAAGCAACTGCTCTGGACTACTTAGGCTTGTGGGTAAGGGCAGGGCTCCACAGACTAGTGTGGTTGGCAGAGGAAAGGCACACAGCGCTGCAGGGCCAGCGGCGGCGGCGCCAGATGGGATGGCAAGCCGCAACAGTCTGAGACCTGCAAGGCCCCCAAGTCTACATTCGTCATCAGATCCGACGATCTGAATCGACGCTGGCTTCTAAAACACTGCTCTTCGTCCGACTTGAGCTCGCTGGTGCCATCAGGCATCCACCGGCACGATCGCGCTCCCACCAGCCTGAGGCTGGTGTCAGGGAGGGCAGGGAGTGTCCGGCGGCACGCTTCAACTGCGTGCTGCCGCCGCCGCCGCCGCCGCCGACGACGACGACCACCGCCAACACAGTCAACACAGGGGCGATGCCATGGCAGCCGGCGCCGCAGCGGCGCATCTTGTTAGAGGCAGCCTCGTTCGTGTATGCCTTTGGCAACACACGGCACCGCAGCCTGCTGCGAGCGGCTGGGCAGGAGGAGCACAGGGTGCGAGCTGCAGGGATAATGAGTGAGGGCTGCCTGCCTGCATAGCAACAGAGCTGGTATGGGATCTGTGCTGGTCACTGAGCATCAGCCGATGCTCACCAAGTTGCATTACTCGTTGCCTTGTAACCTTGCTACCGTATGCCCTGCGCGCAGGCGCTGCTGCTGGGGTTTGGAGATGTGTGCCATGTGCTGGCCACGGCGGCGGCGTGCATGGCGGCAGACCCTGCTGCTGCACCCAAAATCCTCACATTCCATCTCAATGACATTTCGCTGCTGAACGTGGCCCGGGGGGTGCTGCTGCTGCACCTGGTGAGCGCAGGACTGGGCATGCCTGGCTCAGCGAGGCTCATCCCTGGGATACGCATGATTGTCGCATCCTCACCTCGGTCTGCGGCTGCAGGACTGGCCGACCCTGTTCCATCCCGGCCGCGCGACCTACACCCACAACCAGCGCTTGGCCTGCCCTCAGCTCCCCTCTTCTCTGCCCTGCCTCCACCTTCGCCAGGCTTCCACCCTGGACCCCTCCCGGCCAGACGACTTGGAGCTCTTTTGGGGAGCCTCCTACTGCCTGCGCCTGCCCGCCGCCCAGGGCGAGCGCTTGGCGGAGGCAATTTGCACCCTGCTGTCCCGGCCTGACGTGCTGCGTGAGCAGGCGGGGGATGCGGCCACAGCAGAAGTGCTGGAGAGCGTGCTGAGGGGCTGGGTGGAGCCGGGCGCAGCGCGCAGCGTGGCGGAGGTTGAGGCAGAGCGCCGCCGCCTGGTGCTGGCCCGCCTGTCTGTCAAGGTTGGGCACACAGTGAGCACAGATGCAGAGCTGCGCAGCTTGCAAAAGGGCCTGGCTGATGCGGTGCTACACAACCTGCTGCCCTGGCCGCGGCGGGACGGGCGGCAGGGTGGCGACGACAGGCCCAACCAGGCGAGTGGATGGGGGAGCGAGGGAGCTGGGGTGGTGTGTGGGCAGACGAATGCTTGTGGCAGGTGCTGCCTCTAAAACCCCCTGCTGCAGCACATGTTGGGTAGCTGCCTCCGCCTGGCTCCTCGTTGCGGCATGCGTACAGGTGTGGGCCTCAATCTGAAAATCGTTCTCCTTCGTCTGTCTGCTTTGCAGGCTCTGGTGGACGAGTGCCTCGACTATTTCACAACTGGCTCCATCTACTGCAATGCCGGCAGCAGCAGCAGCAGCAGCAGCGGCAGCACCGATGGCTGGGTGGTGAACCCCACGCTCCTCACCCCAGGCTCCCGCGCCTGGCAGCTGCACTACGGCGCACTGCCCTTCCAGAGCTTCCTCCCTTTGGACCCAGAGCGCCACGCAGGCATTGCCGCCGCCCCTGGCCCTCGGGCACTCACCCAAGCCTGCCTTGCTGACATGGCGGCGCTGCTGCGGGGCTGGCAGGCCTGCCGCGCTGCGCGTGCTGTGAGCGTGCGGCTGTGGTGCGCGATGCACTGGCGCTGTGCGCCCGGCTGGCTGGAGAGGGAGCTGCCCAGTACGATTCAATCGATACCTCCAATCTGGCGGATCATGTGGGCACCCTGAATGTGCTGGCGCTCGCTGCGCCGCTGCTGCGCCGTGGTCCGCATGCCAGGTGGGCTGCTGGGCGTGCAATTGGCGGAGAGTGAGCCGCTTGCTGGCAGTTAGCTGGCGGTCTGCTGGACCTGAGCAAGTCTGCAGTGTGCACTCCCGCCGCTCCCGGACATGGCAGCGCAACACCAATGCTGCGTGCTGCTCCCCCCTCCGCAGGCTGTGGACGCAGCACATGATTTGGTCGGCATCGGGGCTGGGCGCGCTGCACGGCTACCTGCGTGTGGCGGCGGGCGCAGCTGACTTCCGCCTGCTGCCCACGCTGCTGGGGCTGCGCGCTGTGGGAGACCCAGAAGTGAGGCAACTCGGGGTAGATATATGATTTGGGGAGGGCAAGGGAAAGGGCTGGACTGGGTGGGCGGCAAAGCAATGGGGAGGCTCCATGGTGCGGTGGCAAGCGAGGTTGGGGCCTTGTGGTGGGGTGTCAGCAAGGCAGCAGGACAGGAATGGGTGTTATGAACGGCTGTGGATGGATGCTTGAAGATGGAAGTGGCGAAGAAATGGAGCCTCCCTCCCCCATTCCTCACCTCCCAGCAGTACGGCCGGGAGCTGCCTGTGGGCATTGCTGTACGCTACGGCCAAACCGACCTGCAAGATGTTGTGGAGTGGGCGCCTGCACCGCTGGCGCCTGCTGCGCTGCCCATGCTATGCGGTGAGCGCAGCAGGCTGGCTGAGTATGGCGTGCAGCACACGGGCATGCTGCAAATGCCACTTCACTGCTTGCTGGGCGGCCCTCTGCCCTGCAAACCGGCCGACCAACCTAGCTCTCCTAACCCGGGACGCTGCTCCGTCCATCTTGACGCCCTGCACCCCTGCTCACACCCCCTTGCTGCCCCTAACAGACGGAGACGGCATTGCTGCCGCCCTGCGCGCCTGGGGTGACCTGGCCAGCACCTGCCGCGCTGTGCCCGCTGCCGACCGCTCCGGCCTGCGCTTCGCCACGCCCCTCACCCTGCTGCACCTGATCGCTGGGCTGGGCAGCCGGGTGCAGCGCCTGCTGCCGCCTGGCACAGCCAGCTGGCGCCAACTGGCCGAATCTCTAGCAGCTGCCTGCGCCATTTCTGACAGCCACCGCCTGCAGCTTCGTGCGCTGTGCTGCTGGGCGCTGCAGCCAGCAGGCAAGCCAGCCGGTGCCACCCAAGCAGAGCAAGCAGATCGGCCTGTGCTAGTGTGCGGCCGGCCGCCGCTGTCGGCGGCCTTCCGCGACCTGGCGCAAAAGGGCCACACGCCCCTGCTTTCAGTGCACCTGGTCTGCATCCCTCGCGGCACCTCTTTGCCTTCAATGCTGGCTGAGCTGCTGCACCTGCACGAGCGGGCCAGCGGTGTGCCCGCCAGCGGCCTGCTGCGACACATGCACGTGCTTGATGCACTGGGCTTTGATCCGGAGAGCGAGGAGGTGAGCGGGATGAGTTGAGTTTGTGGACGGATGGTTGTTTGGGCTGTTTGCGGCGGTAAGTTTTCCCTGCACGTGTTGCCAGCTGCAATGGTGCAGCCTGCTGCCTTAGTGCCGCCGCTGCCCACCCTTGAAAACGGCCTGCCCTGAACCAACCCTGGATCTGCCCCCCCACGTCCCTGCAGCTGTCCTTCCTGCTGCCGCCCGATCACGGCCTCGACTTGGCCAATTCAGCGATCAACCTGGTGGATGGAGCAGCAGGGGTGCCGCTGACCCAGGTGCCTGTGCCGCTGGCCAGCCTGCAGCTGCAGCCCTTTGATGTGCCTCCACCGGCGGCCCTAGCGGCAGGCCTGCGCCGCTTGCTGGAGCAGTC
>VFQQ010002529.1_pt1 | contig 20211 bp, 41 predicted proteins | sample 3512341 | NCBI WGS metagenome assembly VFQQ01 (sample SAMN10412373, study PRJNA504923) | tailings metagenome | isolation source: Relicate 2 Philex TSF1 revegetated site | place: Philippines: Tuba, Benguet | collected 2017-08-29 | reverse complement strand
CACCGCCGCATGGCACACACACCATCCGCGATGGGTTTCTTCCCCTGCAGCGTCATGCTGTGGCGCCGCTCCGACAATGTCGTGTTTGCGCTGCTGCTGGGCGGCGCCGGGCTGGTGGCGGTGGGCGATGGAGTGGAGTGCCGTGTGAAGGGCATTCTGCAGGTGGGCTGCCGGGGTGGGATGCTGTGGATTCAATGGAGCGGCAGGCAATGCAGCTGGAACATGCCTGCGCTGGTGGCGGCCGTCTGTTTTGGCTCTCCCCTTCCTGCTGTCCTGACATGCCTGCATGCAACTACCAAATGGCCAACGCCTGCTGCACAGGTGGTGGACGCAGCGGAGGGACCCTCCACCAAGCGCGAATACGAGCAGATGCTGGTGCCTGGTGAGCGCAGCGCAGCACAGCACAGCGCAGCGCAGCACGGCGTGGTGCAAGGTCCAGCGCAGGGCATTCCTGGGTGGCGCGCCGCTTGGGGGGGGGGGGGGGCCTTGCAGGTTGAGACGATTCTGGCCCACCAGCGTGCATCTGTTCTGTCGTGATCTGGCCATGGGTATGCTGCTGCAGCGAGCCTTACTTTTTCACACCCTCCCCCCGGCGCTGCTGTTGCAGTCGGCGATGCGCTGGTGGGCCAGGTCGTGGACTTCCTGGGCCGCCCTTACCCCATGCAGCAGCAGGCAGCCAGCAGCAGCAGCAGCAGTGTGCAGCCGCACCCCGAGGCAGAGGGGGCGGACGCCGCGGCTGTGGCGCCCATTGGGACGGACGCCCGGCTGCCGCTGCTCAACGGCCAGCCAGACATGGACAGCCGGGAGCAGATCAATGAGGCTCTGATGACTGGAGTGCGGGTGAGGCATGGAGCGGGGGTATGGTGTACTGGCGACCTCAAAGAGGCCTCGACACACACTGCCTGCCTGGGAGAAGCGGCCGCGGACCGCGCATGTGCAGCACTCAGCACAAACAGGCTGCCACATGCCGGGAGCGATCAGATTCTATATATCCTGAGCCCTGATTGCCGCCTGCGGAGCCCCGGTTGTCTCCCGCTGCCGCGCAGGCGCTGGACATCCTGACGCCTTTGGGCCGCGGCCAGGCGCTGCAGGTGGTGGGGCCGCAGGGCAGCGGCAAGACGCAGGTGGGTGTGTGTGCGATGCTGTTGCCAATCTGTGCACGCTGTGGTGTGCTTCTCTCCGCATTTGTTCGCAATGGTGTCAGCCAGGCGGTCTGGCTAACAGTGCACTGCACTGGGCTGGGCTGCCCGCCCCGGTCACAGCTGCGCTCAAGGTGGTGTACATGTGAACGCACCCCCAGCAATGCTGCCTCATGACACCCCTCCTAATTGCAGCTCTGCATCGATGCCGTGATTGGGCAGCGCGGCTCGGGCGTGCGCTGTGTGTATGCAGCGGTGGGCAGCAGCCAGGTGAGGCCTCAGGCTCTTCAAATTGCTAGCCAGGGGCACCAGCACACATGCATGCGCCGAGAGCCTGCTTTTCTCACACCTTCTGATGGGGTGGTGGATCGGCAGCAGCTGCTTGCTGTACCCTTGCTCGCTTTCCCACCAGCCTGATGTTGGGGTTGATGTGCGCATCGTCCTGCCCGTGTCCACATTGTGTTCAGGACCAGCTGGAGCGAACGGTGGAGCAGCTGCGGCAGCACGGCTGCATGGACTACACCACCGTGGTGGCCGCCACAGGCGACAGGTGTGCGGCCTGGCTTCGGTTTATAATCCCGAAGCCCAGCACCGCCCGGCCAGCTGTGCTGCTGCCCTGGCTTGCTGATGTGCGCTTCCCGATTAAGCCGTGGGGTGCAGCTGCCGGCCCTGCTTCAGCCGTGCAGTGACTCGGCCCTTGCAACCCTACTCCTGCCCCATCCCCATCACTGTACCCTTTGCCGTCCCCCCTCCCACCCCTTTTCCGCCCTTTTCCTCTGCTGCGCCTGTACTGAAATCTCTTCTTCTGTTTTTCCTTCTTCTCTTCACCTTGTTCTCCCCCTCCCCTCCACTCAGGCCACTCGGGGAGCAGTACGCCGCCATGCTGACCGCCTGCTCTGTTGCGGAGCGGGTGCGGGATGAGGGCGGCCACTCGCTGGTGGTGCTCAACGATGCCTCGGTCATGGTGAGCCTTGGTGCTTGTTGTGCAGAGCTCGCTGGCTGGTCGCGCGGCGCAGCCGGGGCGGTTGTGTGTTGCTGTTTTGTGTGCATGGTGCAGGTGCTTTGGGCCTGCAGCTCAGTTGCCCTGCTCTGCCACAGGGCTGTGTGGCAACCAGACAAGCAAATTGCTCGCCTGTTCTTGCAGGTGCGCATGTGGGAGACGAACACCTGAGCCACCTGGCCTGCCTTTGCACTTTTTTGGCATGCATGCCGGTTTGTTGCCCTTCATTTGCTCTGTCCGCAGGTGCGCATGTGGGAGATGATCACTTGGGCCCCATGGCTGGCTTGGCCCCTCTTTGGCAGCTCCAGGATTTGGCTAATATGTATCGAATTTTCCCCTTCCCTTGCCAGGTGCGCATGTGGGAGATGATCACTTGGGCCATGGCCGGCCTGGGCTCCGCTGCAGCAGCCGCCACTGAGGAGGACCTGCAAGAGCTGCAGTCTGCCGGCAGCAGCAGCAGCGGCAGTACCAGCCCCTCGGCAGCGGCGCCAGGGGAGGCCGGCAGCGGCGCGGCGGCGGCGGCGGCGGGAGCGGCAGCAGAGGGCAGCGGCGCGGCGACGGACGGAGCGTCTTCTGGGGACTCTGAGGAAGAGGCTGAGGAGCTTGTTGAGTATGAGGGCATGCTGGTGTCGGCGGCGGCGGCCCAGCGGCGCAGGTGCGCGGGACTGCTGTGCAGCCGTGGCTGCTCTGGCTGCCGCGGCCTGGCTGTGCTGCAGCTTGCCACACTCGCCACGTCATGCGGAGTGTTGTGCTGCTGCCCGCAGCACGCGTGCCTCTGCAATGTGCACGCACCGCCTGCTGGACGCACCGCCTGCTACAACACATTTCAATGAGACACAGCTGCCTCCTCCTCTGCCCGCAGCTTCTAAGCCTCCGCTTTCCATGCGGTCACCCTTTCAGTAACATGCAACCACCACTTTATTGCCTTGCAGGTTCTTCTCCAGCCTCATCCAGCGCGCAGCCAAGATGCACCGCCGGCTGCGGGGCGGCAGCATGTCCATGCTGCTGGTCACGCCGGGCGTCCCCGCCAGCGGTGAGGCTGTTGCTGCAAGGGACTGCTGTAGCGTGTACACATGCATGGGAGGGTCAGAAGCATGTCCATTTTGCTGGTCACCCCAGGCGTCCCCGCCAGCGGTGAGGCTGTTGCTGCGATGGATTGCTTTTGCAGTCGTTGAATGCTGCTGGTCACCTTCGGCGTGACCGCCAGCGGTGGGTATTTCTGTGTGTCCATGTGTCTCAGGGGGATCATGAGCGAGATGTGGGAAGCAGTGCACAGCTCCAAGCAACCATCCCGCCCTCGCAACAGCCACCACACCGCCTGGACTCCTCCACTCTGCCCCCACCCACCGCCCCTGTCTCTGCCGGCCCTGCCCTTGCAACTTCATAAACAGGCGAGGCTCGGCGCGCCCGTGAGAAGATTGCAGCCTACAAGCACCTGAGTGAGGCCCAGAAGGCCAAGCTGCTGGCGGCGCTCGAGGCAAAGGAGCGGGCGGGCGGGGCGGGGCGGCAGCCGGGCCCGCAGGAGCTGCGCACCGAGGTGGGTGGGTGGATGTGCATCAGAGGGAGCTAGGTGTGGGGCTTCTGGGGCGCTGGTTCACTCAAAAGTTGCTTGCATGGGCTGCCCGCCGGCGGTGCATCGATGGGTGCCATCATTCGTTCTGGGTGCATACACATTGTCATTGCTGCTGCACTTCATGCTGTTCACCGCTCAACTGCTGATTGTTGCTGATGTTCTTGTCATTTCTCTGCAGGTTGTTGAGGAGCTGATGTCTATCACTGACGGCCAGGTGGTGCTGCGCCCGCAGCGCGATGCAGGCAAGCCGGCAGGGACCTGCCTTGGCCCTGCTGGGCTGGTTGGCGGTCGTTTGGGTGTGCACTTGCATTCACAGCCAGGGCGGCATGGCGGTTGAACCACAGCAGCAATTGCCAATGGAATTTGCACCACCACTCACTAACACACCTCCCGCAACGTGCCCGTCCTTGCCCGCTCATTTGCAGCCACAGGCGGCGTGGCGGTGGACCCGCAGCTCTCGGTGTCGCGCATCGGCTCGCGCGCCTACCACCCCGCCATGGAAGTGCTGGCGCCCCAGGTGACTGGCAAGCATGTGCTGGGTGTTGTTGGCACACTGGTGGGTGTTGTTGGCACACGTGCGCTGGGTGGACTGCTCAGTATGGCTCGCCATATAGTAGCCACCGCCCTGCCTCCCCCGTGTCAAACAACTTGCCGATTCCATGCATTCATTACCAAGCATGGCCCTGGCGACATCCCCGCAACCCCCACCCCCACTGCTCATGCTTCATATTAGTGGTTGGCGAGCCCGCCGCCTTGGCACGCTTTGCCGACTCAGCTGCTCTCATTGCCTTTTCGAGCACGGCATCAGCGTTGTCACTGCCCCGCAACCCCCACCCCCACAGGTGCGGCTGGACCTGGCACAAGCCGTGGATGCCGCTCGCTACTCCACTTCTATGGACGACCCGGCGGTCGAAAAGGCGATGTTGCGAGCGGCGGTCGTGGCGGCGGCCCTGCCGCAGCCGCCGCACACCGCCGTGCCTCTGGAGCTGCAGGTGGTGCAGCTGCTGGCACTGCAGCGCGGATTCCTGGATGGCGTGCCGGCGGAGCAGGCAGCAACTGAGCTAGAGCGGCTGAGCGCAGCAGCGGCGGCGGCGGCGCCAGCGGCGCTGGCAGAAGTGGCAGAGACGCGGCGCCTGCCTGCCGCGGCCGAGGCGGCGCTGCTGGAGGCGCTGCAAGCGGCGGGCCAGCGGGCGGGCAGCAGTATGGAGAGCCGGGCAGCGGCCTAAACAGCAGGCTGTGCGCTGTACAGCAGTGGCACGGCCCTGAATGGCACAGGCCTGCTGCTTCAGTGAATGGCTCCCCCTGCTCCTTGCTTGCCGGCTCATTCAATTTAGAGCTGTGCCCCCATTTCGTTCCTGCCTCCCCGTGCACATTGCTTCAGAGAGCAGATCAGCACACCCATTTGATTGCAAAGCCTTAAAGCTCACCGCCATTGGCAGCCGTGTGCGGGGCGGCCGAGCAGGCCGGCAGGCGGCTGCATCACGGTGGCAGCATGGTTTTGTCTGTTACAGTCAAACGGCCAAGGGTAGTATATATGTGCCGTCTGAGGAGCAAGGGTAAAATCTTGGTGCAAACGCCTGCGCTCGTAGTGCAATGGGGTGCAGGCGGTTGGCGGCTGGAGGCGGGCAACAAGCGGAGTGGAGGGAGACTCTCAAGGATGAAATGCAAGCAAGCATGCAGTCATGTGTTGACAAAAGCCGAGAACGGATTATTGTAGGCGAGTGCCCTGCAGGGCCAGGAGGCTCGTTATGATGAAAAAGGCACAAACACAACTGCAGCGACAAATGCAGCTAGTACATATTCTCACAAAGCAAGTCAAGGTGCAAGGCAGAGCAAACAAGCACAGTAGTATCAAGCCGGCGTCAGCGTTCACTCGTCCTCGCCGCTGCCCAAGGCCCGCCCAGCCGTGTCCTCCGGCGCCTGCTGCACCTGCTGTGCCTGCTGCGCCTGCTGTGACCAGGCCTCCTTCACCCGCCGAATGGCCACATCCAGCTTGTTGTGCGGCACCTTCTCGCCGATGCAGCGCAGGTAGCAGCAGAGGACGGCGGGGCGGAAGACAGCCAGGCACTCGGGATCCTCTTTGCACGCCTCCACCACTGCGGCAGGGGGCGGTTGGGACACGGTCTGGTTGATGGGAGCTGGGGCAGCTGGGAGCAGCAGAGAAGTGCCGCACAGGTGCACAGCGAGCTGACTTGCACAAATCGAGGATGTGTACGATAAGCCGCCTGGAACTAACAGAGCATCATACAGCAAGCACAGTGCAACCAACAGCATGCACAGTTCCGCCAGCTCCCGTTATCAAGTCTCGTCTAACAGGTTAGCGCCAGACCCTGAGGGACCAACTCCAGCTCAGCCCAGCCCCTGCCCACCTGCTTTCAGGCCCTCTGGCGACACATTCTTGGCCCAGTCCATGCCCAACTCATGCGGCTGTGTAAAGGGCGGCAGCCAGGGCTGCATGCGCGCTGCCACACCGTCGCTAAGCGCCGGACGGCTCGACGGCGCCGCTTGTGTGGGCCAGGCGGGCGGCACCTGCTGGGATGCTGGCTGCTTCACAGGCAGCGGTAGCAGCGGCGGCTCTGGCTGCGACGAAGGGAGCACTGGCTGGGAGGAGGAGCGAGGGACAGGCTGCAGAGCAACCGGCTGCAACCCCGGCACCGGCTGCGACTGCGGCCGCTGCGGCGGCTGCAACGCGGGTGGCTGCGCAAGTGGCTCCGCTTGCTGCTGGCTGGCCTGCTGCGGCTGCTGCGGTTGCTGCTGCTGTCGCGTGTGCTGCACGTGCTGCGGCTGCTGCTGCATGTGTGCCGGCAGCAGTTGCACCTGCGGCTGCGGCTGCTGCAGGCCATGCAGCGGCAGCGGCAGCGGCTCTGCTAGTGCTGGCGCACGCTGCGGTTGTGGCTGCAGCACATCTGCCTGCTGCTGCCCGGCCGGCGCCTGCTGCTCCGCCGCCAACTGTTGGAGCGTCGCCTGCAGCACCGCCTGCGGTTTTGCATCCGCCTGCTGCCCGCCCTTGTCGGCCGCAGCCTGCGCTTCTTCTTGTACCAGCGCCTGCGCTGCCAGCCCCACAGCCGCCATGATCACTGCTCGCTCGCTCTCCATCTGCTGCAGCTGCTGCCGCAGTTCGGCTGCCTCGCGGTCTGCCTTCTCCCGCACTTGCACGGCCTCCTCATGCCCCAAAACTGCAATATCAGCTGCCTGCTTGGCCGCCGTCAGTGCCGCATCTCTCGCTGCCTCTGCCGCCGCCAGCTCCTGGCACTTGGAAGCCATGGCCTCGGCCCAGCCCTGGCAACTGGTGCACTGTTCCGGCTGCCGCGCCTGAAGCTGCGCCGCCTGCAGCTCCGCCGCCTGCTGTTTCAGCTGCTGCCGCGCCTGTGACAGCTGCTGAGACAGCGTAACCTGCTGGTCAGCCGCCACCGCTAATCGCTGCTCGAGGGACGTACGTGCTGCCAGGGCGCTGCTGAGCTGTCTGGCCAGCTTTGATTGGTCCGCCTCAACCTCAGGCGCCTCAACCTGCTGGTATTTCAGCTCGACCGCCGCTGCTGCCGCCGCCATCTCCTCTGCGCTGTCCCGCAGCTGCTGCACCTCCGCCTGCAGCTGCTGCACCTGCTGCGCCAGCCGCTGCTGCGCCTGCTGGTGCAGCTGCTCGCGGTCGGCCACCCAGGAAAGCCGCTCGCCGCTCAGCCGAGCTGCAAAGCTCTCTGCCAGCTCAGCACGCACCGTCATCGCCGCCAGCGCTGCCTCAGCTGCCTCAGCCCGTGCAGCTGCCCCAGCCAGCCGCTCGTCAGCTGTCGGCACAGCGTCGCCGCCACCGCTGCGCTGCCGCTTGACGCCTGGCTTCTCCGCCTCCGCTTCTGCCTCCTCCTGCTGCTGCTGCGCCGCCGCCGCCGCCGCCTGCCGCTCCTGGCTTGGCTGCCGCTCCCGCTTGGCGCTGGATAGCGGGGAGCCTTCGCTGGAGGCTGCCGTGAGGGTGGTGGTGGGACGGGGAGGGTCCAGAGCACTGTCGCCAGGGCTGCCCGGCGCCGGCAGCGGCAGGCAGTCCTCGTGTGCACGGCCCTGCGGCTGGGGCGCCGTCCCCTGGCTGCCTGCTGCCTCGCAGCCTGGTTCCATGGCGCACCCACGCTCAGAGGCAGCCTCTGCGTGGACCAGGGAGAAACAAGGGCACCATTGCATGACTCCAGTTGGTGGCGAGCTCACGCCAGCGGCGGCACCGGCGGCGGCGGAGGAACCACGTGACAAGCCAACCCTCGCATTCACCGACAACACCTTCAGGTGCATGCTACGTGGTGATAGACAGCCCGCGCAGTGGACGGGGCAGCACGTCAGGCCTCCTGCAACGGGCCACCGCGGGGTGGTGGCAGCCGCGGGGCGCACCTGCTGCGCCCGTTAGGGCGACCTCCTGGACCATTACAAGCTGCCTGGAAGCCCTGGTTGCCAGCGGGTCGGGTGAGGCTCGCGGGCTGCCTCACGCGAGCCACAGCCGCGGCTGCACGGTTGGGGGCCTCCCTCGCTTGCCGGGCGATTGGTCAAGTTGCCAGCACTGCGGCTGAAGCAATGCATGAGTAGCCTCCACCCCATCTGCGCCATCGCCAGCGTGGATGGAACAAATTCCTGTACAACCCTGTTGTGGATGAGACTAGATGAAATGGCCAGCCGGCTGCATACAACATCCTGGTTTGACTGTCTTCCGTAGAACACCGCTGCGGCTGCTCAGCCGTGGAACCATGCCGGCGCGTGCCCAGGCCGCCACTGCAGTCCACACGAGGGGCACAGGGATCAAGGGAGACGATGGTCGGGCGGCGGGCGGGCAGGGGAAGGGCACACATCCTGCTTGGCTTGCTGAGAGCAGGGCGCAGTTGAGCGTGCCCTGAGCAGGCATAGCACCAAATCCACCCTTTAATACTGCCTGCCAGGGTGCAGGAGTTGCCTACCACCCCAGCTGCCACGCCCGAAGGGCAGTCCCAGCCACTTTCAACAGAACTCCCTGCATGGCAGCCATGCCGCTGCACTCTGCATATCCCGAGCCACCCACCTTGATGTTGCAGCCGATGCTGTTCTTCACGCGCCGCTCAAGAGGCTTGCCGGCAAGCGCGCAGTCCAGCGCATGACGCAGGTCCTCCCCTGCATTCAACGGGGCAGCGGTAGCTGGGCGCACAGGGGTGCACAGCTGTCGCTGCACACTGCAACAACTAGCACACTGGCTACCGCTCGTGCAGATGTCAAATGCAGCCTGCTTGCAGTTGCTCCCCAGGGCAGGCAGGAAAGCTATCGCACCGGTCACGGGCGTGTCGCCGCCGTACTTGGAAGGCCGCGAGTCGTCGAACTGTCCGTGGTCTGCAGTGGTTTACAAAAACAGCTGGATGGCTATGCTCAGTGCTGAAATGGGATGCATCAGATGACACAGCAGGAGCAGCGGCGGCGGCGGCGGCGGCAGCAGCAGCAGCAGCACGGCGAGTCGTCCACACCAGAACCCATGCACAGCAGCAGCACTGCGTCACGGTGTCAGCAGTCAGGGACAAGCAGCGAGTGCAGACAAGCAGAGTGCTCACAGGTCAGCTTCAGGTCGCTGTCAAACACGTAGAACTCAGGGGTGCACGCCGCCTGGTACGCTTTCGCCACGTCCTGCTCAGGCCCAGGTGAGCTGGGCAGAAGAGCTTCTAGTGAGCCAGCAGGTCAGCAGATTGAGGGCCGGGTGGTGCAGCGGCATTGGCAGGCACTGATGGGCGACAGCGACGAGCCATGCCATGGCGCCGCGCTAAGCAGCTGAACACGCTGCACAGTGGTGGCATGCCATGCCACGCCGCCGCGCCAAGCAGCAGGGCGGGGTTATGCAAGCGCCCTCTAAGCACCACCACCTGGTTTCGTCAAACCTCCCAGCAGCACTCCAAAGCACTCAAACTGCTCAGCAGCACCTGGGTCTCATCGAACAGGTAGGGGAAGGGGTAGCCCTGCGCCTTTGCATCCTCAGCCATCTTGTCGGGCCCATCCTACAGGTGGCAACTTGAATTGATTGACAAATTGGCCCCAGGGGAGTGTCGGCAGAGCGAGGCGCTTCGGCAGTGACACGCATCGGCCGGCGGGCAGGCAGCCGGACGGGCATGGCCACCCATCATGGTGGTGCACCGCCCCGGCTGTTGACAGCAACCAATTCGAGCAGGGCCACTACCCTCGCCCTGTCAGCTGCAAATGAGTCTTTGCCCTCCCACCTGGCAGCCCACCACTGCCTCGGCTTGACAGCAATCAGTGCAAGCAGCATTGCAAGCAGCGCCAGACAACCCTCCCACCTGCGGGTGCGTCTCCACCGAGTTGCTGGAAATGGCCACAACCAGTTCATGCAGGACCATTAAACAGGACTACTTCAAGCACCTGCGGGTGCGTCTCCACCGAGTTGCTGGAGATGGCCACCACCTTGACGCCCTTGCCCTGGTACTCCTTTGCCAGCTCAACAAGGGCGGGCTTCAGGTGCACCACAAAGGGGCAGTGGTTGCTGCGTGGGCAGGGGGCCGGAAAGGAGAGGCAAACGGCACTGTGCCGTGGCCTGCGTGCTGTGTTGCAGCTGCCCAAACAGGCCATCGGGTCGGTTGCCTCTTAGACACACCAATTTGCTCCATCCTCGGGAACACTGCCACACAGCACCCCAGTCTCTGCTATCCTATCCTGCACGCTGCGCTCACCAAATGAACATGACAAGGGTGGCCGGTGCCCCAGCCGCATAGCTGGACAGCTTGACCGTGTTGCCCGTCAGCGGCTCCAGCAGCTGCAGCAGGCAGATTGGGATGGATACTGTGTAAATGAGCTGCAGCTGCAGCCAATGGCAACACCTGAAGGCAACAGCAGGATGCACTCATGCACTCCCATCCGCGGCAGAACGGGCACAGAGACACGGCGGCAGCACACGCTGCTTGTGCCCTCCAGGAGGTTGTGCTGCACACCTCAAAGTCAGGCGCCTTGGTGCCAAGCTCCACCTCCTCATTCTCCACCCTCACGGCAACGATGTGCAGCGAGCGGCGGCCGCCCTGCCGCCGCGCCGGCGCCGCTGCCCGCCAGGCCCGCCTGCTGCTGCTGGAGATCGGCTGTGCGGTGAAGGGCGCGGTGCGCTGGGTCGGTGCCAGGCGCGCAGCTGCCACCGGCCGAGCAGAAGCGCAGCTCACGCACGCCATGGCTGAGTGCAGCAGCGAGCGGCGGGAGTTGATAGAGCACTCACAATGCACGTACTGCACGCGCATTCGACCGAGATGATGGGCTGCTGCCGGCCGGCATAGCGGCGGCAGCGGCGTGCCAGCCGGGCGGACGGGCCGCTCCACACCACACGTTCACGTGCTCACTCTTACCAGTCTGGACAGTTGTAGGTGTTACACCTGCTTGATGGTGCAAAATGTTTCAAGAGAAGGCTAGTCTCACTCCTCGGCAACGAGTGCGCCGTGCACCGCCGCCGCTCCGCCGCCCAGGCCTGTGCCGCCGCCGCCGCTGCTGTGCAAAGCTGCCCTGGCTCGGCTGCGCTCCCGCGCCTGGGCCACCCACTTTTCAATGTAGCGCTCTTCCAGTGCACGTGCCTCCCGCACAGAGGGCGGATCCAGCGGGTTGCTGAACATGAGATCCAAATGGTGTGCACCTGCAAACGGCAAGCCGGGCCGCACCCTCCGGAATGATGACGGCCACCATCACTAGCTACAAATGATGCAGCAGGCCGCAACCGGCTGAACAGTCAATGGCGCACCCTCCGGAATGATGACAGCCACCACGTCGTTCGCTTCAGAGATGTTGTGCAGCACACCACCACCGCTCCAGGGGTCCAGCAGCCCGTTGCTGCGGCGGTGTGAGGAGCAGCAGCAGGAGTGTAGCGGGTCATCTGGTGCGTGTCCTTGCTGCATGCTCCACAGGCTTTGTGTACTGTGGCAAAGGCAATGCCTGACTGTTTCCACGTGGACAGAGGCGGAACTGCACACAAATCAAGCAGGCAGGCCAGCGGCAGTTCTGACAAACCAAAAGCTTGCCTGAACACAATGTTGGAGGCGGCCTCCAGGCGCCTGCCGCCCCACTGCAGGAGTGACAGGCAGGTGGGAGGCGGTGGGGTGCATGAAAGGGCAGCAGGCAACGAATCTTTGAGCCTGCCATGTGAGGCCAGCCCAGGCGCATGTCAATCAGCGGCGCAGCATATGTCGACAAGTGCGACGGCAACACCACATGGTCCATGCAACGGCTGGTCGAACAAACACAATTGGTCAAGCAAGCGTTCACCCAATTTGCTCACCTCCACACTGGCCCAGAGCGTGCGAGGCTCCACGCCCCACTGCTCCCTGCACCCCGCCTCCGTCTGCTTGGTGCTGAACGGCTCCTTCCAAAACCTGCGGTCCATATGAAGCAGCAGCAGGGGGCCAGCCGTGGTGCAGATCCAGGGTGCCGACAGTCGCTGGCCGCAGGTGGCAAGCAGACATGCAAGCCTAATCCACAACAGATGCAACTGCAGCAGCCCTACATGTCGTGCACGCCGTCCTTTGCAAAGGGCATGAACTGCTCGGTGCAGTACTGCAGACACACACGGGGGAGGAATCCAGCTGAACGGCAAGAAAACTGAGACATTGTCCTAGGGAGGCTGCTGCGGCAGGCAGGACACCATGCATGCTTACTGCAGCGGCCCGTTGCAGGTAGCGACAGGTTGTGGGATTGCTGCCTTAGTTGCCAAAACACCATGCTACCCCCTATCGGCCTGCCTGATAGCCCCAGAAGTTGGAATCCTCGTCTGCAGAAGGCAAACGCAAAAGGAAGCAAACGCAGGCTGTAAAGGTAACGGAGTCGCTCGGTGCAGACAAGCCAGATCCTGGTCATTGCTTCACCGGATACTGGACTGCCCAATCACCCCTCCACAACCGGCCACCCACCGGTCTCAGGGTTGGGCCCCTGCTTGAAAGAGAAGCAGGCCAGGTCGCCGGTGTGGTTGTAAAACACGCCCACAGCGGCGCGCAGCGCGCGCAGCAGGCGCAGCGCATCGCCCGCCAGCTCAGCGTCGCCCAGGTGCTCGCACGCCACACGGACCGGGAAGGCGGGCAGGGGCGGCTGCGCGCCGTTCACAATGTCTGCGGATTTGTGGCGGTGGCACCTTTGGTGAGCGTTGGGTGAGCCTACGGAGGACTGAATGCCTTCGCTTTGTGGTGCAGCCACATGTGGTGGTTGCACGCTGATGCTCACTGCTCAACCCAGCCACAGCAGCAACAAAGTGAGGCGGGGCAATCCCTGCCACTGCTGCGGTCGCAGCAATCAGCGCACTGCAGGATTCCTCAAGACCAGGAACAAAAGAGAGCAACTCACAGCTGGAGGGGTAGGGGTAGTTGCCCATCGCCTGCATGTGAGCCGCACGAGCGGGAGCACCTCATGTCAGCTTCAGCAACACCCCTCACCCGGCAAGGTCAAGCGCAGCATGGCGGACCAGCACTCGCCCCTGCCAGCAGGCACCTGCCAAACCACCCCTCAAAATTGCCCTGCTTATCAGCGCACCAAATAGTCCTATCAACTTGATTCAAATTGCCCTGCTAATCAGCGTACCAGGTAGTCCCATGCGGAGGCCGCCCAGTCACGCAGCGCTGTCACATCGTCTTCATTTTCCAGCACAGAGTCCTCGCACAGCTGCATGGCCTCGCTGGCCGCCTGCCGGCCCTCCTCTGCAGAGCCAGACATGGCAGGAGTGCAGGTCACACGACAGGGGGGGGGGCGGGCTTGCTAGCGACCCAAGATGACCGCCTGCCGGCCCTCTTCTGCAGACCAATGCATGGCAGGCATGCAGGCTAGGCGAGGGGCAGTAGGGACGCATTAACTGCAAGCCTGGTGTCGCTCTGCGAATGCTCCATGTGAACCAGATGGCAGGGCTGGCTGCCGCCCCCCTTCAGCACGCTGCTGCCCCAAACATGCACCTGTTCCGCCCAGCTCCCGCAGTGCCCGCCACGCCTGCCGCATGTTTGGCGCGCACGCCTCGGCGCTGCCCCCTTCAGGTGATGCATCCTGCAGCGGCACAGGGGGATGATGTTGGCAGATCTTGGGGGGAAAGGCAACTGCCACAGCCAAGTATGCTTCTCCACACTCTGGCTGCCACTGTAGCGGCATATAGGGCCCCGCTGCACATTAGGCGTACACCTGTGTCACGATGCGGGCAAATGCGCCAGGGTCCACAGGCGGGTCTTCTCCCTTATAAGTCCATATCGGTGCTGCATGCATGGTGCAGGCAACACAGGAAGATAGCCAGCAGGTCCGCTTGCAGCCCAACCGTCCAACTGCCCGCTGCAGGTTTGCATGCACGAATGCCACCGGTGCACCACCAGCGCACCTGAGGCGGCAATGGCGCCATCCATCTGATGCGATGTGCAGCATTCGCATCATGCCCCCTCCCGCCCGACTGCCTGCTAGGAAACCAGCCATGCCCAGCAACTTTATGGCAACCCACCTGAGGCGGCAATGGCTCCATCCATCAAGTGCGGGTACTTCAAGCGGAACCAGCTGGCCAGCATGCCGCCGTAGCTCCTGCAAATGAGTGAGAAGAAAACTGGTTTACTGCACTCTGCAAATCCCTCTTGCTGATTCAACCAGCTGGCCCAGCATGCCACCGTAGCTCCTGCGGTTTTGTGGGAAAGAAATGGCGACCAGAAGTAGAATGGCAAAGGATGTCAGGATTGCGGTGGATGGACCAGCTGGACAGCTGCCGCTGCGGCTCCTGCACTCAATTACCATGAGCAAGTGCGTGGAATAAACGTAAACGAAAGCGATGATGCAACTGGCTGGGGCTTGTGACGTCAAACACGGCAGAACAAACAAACACGCCAGGCGCGCGCACCCGCCGAAGCCGATCACGGGTGCATCGGGGTCTTTCAGCTCCTCCCGAAGCTCCCAAATCAGGGTGGCGTAGTCAGCCATTGCCTGTTGGGATGAGAGAGAAAGCAGGCCCACAGCAGCAATGGTTGAGAGCATGGACTGCAGGGTGGCGTAATCAGCCATTGCCTGAGGAGCGGGCGGGTTTGCAGCAGCAGCAGCAGGTGCAACAGTTGAAAGCATGAAATGCAATCTCCAACTCCCAGCCTACAGGCTCTCCGCATGCTGCCCAAGCTGCCACCAGGCTGCCACCTCAGCACACCGAGGGCGCATGCACATGCAGCCAGCCGGCCAACAGGCACAGCCCAACCTGCTCGGTTGTAAGGTAGCCCATGTGCTTCTTCTTGCGCAGCTTGCTGGGCTTGAACGGCTTGGACTGGCCTGCGGGGAGTGCCCACAAGCACGATGCACGGCGGCCGGGCACGGCTGACTTGCATTGTAGTCCCGCTCAACCCTCTCTGGCCACTGTGCACAACCTCGCATAGCCGTGCATGTAGTTAGTCAGAATGCCCAGCTACCGGCCTCACCATAAAAGCGGTGCTCTGCGAACACCAGCAGTGCGTGGTGGCGCGGCGCCAGCTCCCACATCAGGCCTTCAGCAGGGCATGGATGCAACACAATCGCATGTAGCACATCAAACCAGTAGCATGCTGCCACGCAGCGGTCGCAAACGAGGGCGCAACATATCCCTTTGCATGCACATGGTTGAGCTAGCGGCAGTGGTGCTGCAGCTGCAAACTTGCATGCAGCAGCAGCAACACCGCCTCAGCACCATGCCCCCCACAGTCAAGCCGACCTGTGTTATTGAGGTACAGCGTCACATCGGCTTCGTTGCCCAGGTAGAAAAAGATGGGGCCGCCGGGCTGGTAGAACTCATCGCATGTGAAGTAGCGCTGCTCCCAGTAGCGCGGCTTGTGCCACCTGCAGGCGTGCAGGCATGCCCAGCAGCTGTGGGCAGGGTGCAAGTGCCACGGCAGCAGGCACGGTGCGAGCAGCAGGCAGCAGCACGAGCATTGCACAGTGTGAGCAGGACATTAGAACACCGCTGTCATGCCGCGGTGCCAACCCCTGCTCACGTGAAATGGTCCAAGCGAGTCTCTCGCCACCTATCAAGACAGCATGGAAAGCACGAGACAATGAGCGCCGGCCCGGTCAGGCCGCAGTTGCCCAAGCGACAGGAGGGGCGGCGGCGGCAGGTCGGCGGCGACTGCAGTTGACAGCGATCGGTCGTGCATACGACCACGGTCATCTCGAGCATTCGCAGTCCAACCCACCTCTCCTGGCAGCGCTCCACGAGCGGTTTCTCGCCGCCCAGCAAACCCTGGGGCTGCTGCCGCACTCCACGGCTGCCCTTCCAGGGCCCGATGGGCGGCCCTGTCAGTGTCGAGCTCGCTGGTGCAGCGCAGGCGCACAGGCAGGCCAGCAGGGCCAGAGCCCCAGCCGCCGAGCGCCCCAGCAGGCCCCCTGGACGCATGCGGCTTACAGCAGTGTGATCACATGCGCAGTCAACGATGATCAAAGCGATCGCTGCACTCAGTAGCTGCCGCTGCCCTTACGCTGCGGCCCGCTGGCCGCATGTTGCCGCGCCTGCTTGCAGGCAACGCTCGCCTTTAGCCAGGGCAGCCGTGCAACATGCAAGCCCTGCCCAATCTGCAGGCCCGTTCCAGGAGTTCCAGCCCCGTTCATCTCCGCTTCTTCTCCTCGCGCCGTGCACCGCCCTTCTTCTTGGCACTGCCGCCGCTGCCGCTGCCGCCGCCGCCCGCCAGCGTCTGCGCTGCGGCGCGCTGCTTCTGCTGCTCCGCATTGACGGCTCCCACAAGTTCATTAGTCATCTGGACCGCGTTTTGCATCCACTGCAGTGGGGTGGGAGGGTAGGGGATGGAGAGTTGGAGGGTAGGCTGGGCGGCGGGTGAACGCAGGAAGGCAACAGACAGCTGGAGCAAGGCTAAGCGGTGCAGAGGCGCACCAACACCCACACAGCCCCGAGCAACACAACCACCCTTGTGTCCCACCTTGAAGTGCACGAGTGCCAGGACGACGGAGCCTGACAGCATGATGAGGCCGTACACGCTGTTGAAGGTGGAGGCGCCCTCAGGCAAGTCCAGCTTCCACAGGCTGCAACGGGAGCAATCGAGGGCAGGGAGAGGATATGTGAAATGGTGACGGGCAGGCTCAGGTCTTTTGAAAGGTCCGCCTTGCACAGGATGCACATGGGGCAAGCGAGGAGGCGGGACGGCTTGACACACTCTCTAGAAAGACCAGCTGCGCACACTGGGAGGAACACGGCGCAACCATATGCATGCAAGAACCCTTGGGCCTGTTCGACGAATAAAACCATCCAATAGCCTCACTTGTTGGACCGGATCCACCAGTAGACAAAGCCCGCGATGCCGGCGCTGCCCACAAACTTCAGGAAGTAGGCCGCCATGAAGCCAAGCTGCGGGCATGTGGGTGAGTTGGAGTTGAGATTTGAGTGCTGAGATTCACGTTGGCGTGGCAGAAAAGTGCAGGGCTGAAAACTCCTTGCTGCTGGAGTGGCATCCGTGAAGCAGGCGCTGCCCACAACAGCTGCCTCACCCGTCACAGGAGCCCCAGCAAAACGCAGCCAACTTGGCTGAGCCAACTTGGCTGAATGATTGAACCACGCACCTGAAGCTTGAAACGGATGTGCCAGGGGGCGCCATACACGGAGCACAGGCGGCGTGCGCAGTCCACCAGAGTGGCCGCCTCCAGCACCTGCTGCGCCGGCAGCACGATGACCGACAGGCGGCAGGGGTAGACCTGCAGGTAAGAGGGGTAGGTGGGTGAGGGGGTGAGTTTACAGGCTGTCACAGCTGGCTGGCTGGCAGCTGGCTGCCCTCTTTCTGCCTCCGGCACAGCACACGCCTCCTGCCCAGTCCGCAATCCAGCTGCCAGGCACAACAGGCCCTACCTCAGCAGCGCAGGTGCACGACTCGCTGCAAGGCAGCCAACCGCCCCCAAACAGCTCACCAGCGCCGCAGCGGCCATCAGCAGGCTGACCAAGTTGCCCAGGAATACCATTTCGTTCCAGGGCACCGCCACCGCCGCGGAGCGCTGCCAGAACATGACCTCGAACAGTGCGTAGCCGGCGTGCACCTGCAGCAGCATGCAGTGGTTACGGAAGAAATGCAGTGAAATAAGCCGTGGAGGATGACCCCGAACAGCGCGTTGCCTGCATGCACCTGTGGAGGGTTGGTGCTGCTACAGGCGTTACCAAGCTGCACGTGCAGTGCACTGCTCACTGGCCATGCCGTGCAGTGCAGATTGGCAGCGGATGCCCGGCCAGCAACCAACCACAAGTGCGAAAGCCAGAGCATGACAAGTTATCCAAAGGCAGCATGGCACGGCCCAAAGGCAGCTTCCGCACGCACCGTGAGCATGCGCGCCGTCATATCGTCGAAGCAAAACGCGCGGCCCTCGCAGGCAGAAAGATCGCGGTGCAGCAGCGCATATGCGGACACAGCCAGGCTCAGGATGGCGTGGGTGGCGGCACACACGCTGCGGGGCGGATGGGCAGGCGAGGGATGCGGCACATCGGTGTCACAAAGGAGCATCCTACACTTAAACTTTCGGCTGCCAATGCATCGGCTCGAGGCCATCCTGCCCTCATCTCACGCTGCTTTGATGTAAGCGTGGTTCTTGGGATGCTTGATGGTGCGCCGGCGGTTTATGATGCGCAGCGCCACCCAGGCCAGGCTGTTGAAGGCCATGAATGCGCCGAACCAGAGCATGGGCACCTGGAGGAGGGGAGGATAGCAGACCGCGACTAGAGCAGTGGCGGCGGCAGTGAGCAGGCGGCGGCGGCTTGTAAGGCAGCGCCGCGGGCTAGCGGCCGCTCCAACTCTTCCAGAGATTGCACTGCTGTCTGAATCGATGCGCGATCGCCGCGATGGAGCCCCTACCTGCCGCTTGAAGGCCAGCCACTCCGCCTGCTGCTCCGCCGAGAGCCAGAGCGCCTCATCCTTGTGCGCCACCATAATGCCTGATTGATGCCCGCACTGGACAGGGGGAACCTTCAGCCGGACGCGAGTGTGGAGAGAGGCCGCAAACCCTGCTTTGCGCGTGTTATAGAGCGGCAGTAACAGCCGCAACACAACCCAGCGAGACGTCAATGCACGCCGTTGATGCCCTGAAGCTATCCGCCAATGACGATGCCGCCGCTGCCACGCCGCACAGCGCTCCCAGCCGCCCCCTGGGAGTGGGCAGAAAGCGGGTCAATGGGGGCAGCAGCAAACGACATCTCTGGGGACCTGTTTTACATATACATAAAAATAAAATGGACCAGGGAATAGCTGCATGCATGTGCGCGGCCGACAGGTGGGCGTGGAGAGGCAAGGGACAACATGAAACCTGAAAACACTGCGTTGAAACCTGCGTTGAAATGTCCTGGGGTGGCGCAACAGGCTCCCATCAGCTCGGCCCAGCTGGGGCGGATGGCAAGGCATGGTTTTGGTGCTGGCAAAATTAGGGGGTGGGCTGAGGACTCTCACTCTCAACGGAAACGCAAGAACATTCTCGAAAGAACGATAAATTGATACTGTTCAAAGCGAGCACGTCAGCACATAATCACACTGGCGGAGTCTGGTGGTGGACACAAGTCAGGAAACACACCTGTCGAGTTGGATATCCGCAAGCTCCACAACTTGTTATAACGCCAACCTCGTGAGCATTTGCGTGTTCACTGGCTGGTTGCAAAGGGGCTGGCCGGCGGCACCGATGCAGCAGCTGCCGGCTGGCCTGCTGGCGCTGCCGGCTGGCCTTTCGGTTCCGACTCTGCAGCAGCAGCCACAGCTGCCACGCTGCCAAATGGTGACGGAGCAGCCGAGGTGGGCGGCGAGGCAAACGGCGAAGCGGGCGCAAAGGGCGAGGCTGCACCCATGCTTCGCGCTGCAGATGCTCCCGCCCGCCTGCTGCTGCTGTCTGCCGAGCTGTGGCTGTTGATGGGGGTCACTCCTGCACTCCCTGCCGCGCTGGTGGGCGCCAGAGCTGGCGTGCTGCTCTGCAAGCCGCTGCTCAGCTCGGACAGCGCTTGCAAAATTTCATTGAAGCTGGGCCGAGCGGAGGGGTTAAGGGAGATGCAGCGGCGCATGATGTCTGCCAGCGGGGGCGGCGCATCGCTGGGCACGTCAAACGGCAGCTCGCCTGCGGGAAGCAGCGGTTGCAAATGGGGCGGCGTTGGTGGAGGTTGGCAATCAAAGACACACGGGGCTCTGTGTGCTCTTGCCGTGCGCAGCAAAGCAGCAAACCGGCCAGTGGGCAGCTCTTCTGGCAATGCCATTGGTTGCGAGATCAAAGTCATTCGAAGGCCATATCCTCCTGCAGGCCTCACCTGTGGACACCTGGCGCATGACGCTGATGGGCTGCACGCCCAGCCAGGCGCGCTTGCCGTGCCACATCTCCAGGAGCAGCACGCCTGCAGCGATTGCAGCAGCAGCATGGGCGGTGTCAGAAGGAATCGATTGCTAGGGCAGACAGAAGACTAGGAGGCAGTGAGCTTGCCGTGCCACATGACCAGCAGAAGCACGCCTGCACGCAGTTTGATGGCGTGGATAAGGAGAGCATTGACTGGGGAGGCAAGAGGAACGAGAGGCCGCAAGAGCACCATTCGGCCCGTGCGTGATCATGTGCCG
>VFQQ010002528.1_pt1 | contig 20211 bp, 34 predicted proteins | sample 3512341 | NCBI WGS metagenome assembly VFQQ01 (sample SAMN10412373, study PRJNA504923) | tailings metagenome | isolation source: Relicate 2 Philex TSF1 revegetated site | place: Philippines: Tuba, Benguet | collected 2017-08-29 | reverse complement strand
CCCGCCTCAGTCAGCATCTGCCCCGCCATCTGCAGTAGTGAGAATGACATCACGGTCATGGGGGAGTGAGTGAGCATGGCATGAACATCAGGCCTGGGACAGCAGCACGGTTGTTGCCACTTCAATGTACTGCCCTTCCCAGCAAGCCATCTACCAGCCCATCCCAAACCTACCTGATCCATGTACAGCGCGATGCCTGCGGAGTAAAAGTAGGGCTGCACGAACTCCACCCGGTCCGTCCACTCTGGATCCAACGACAGCGTGGCGCCGCACACATCTGTCTCGCCCTGCATCAGGAGGAGCAGGCAGTGGGACATTGCAGCACGTGCACATCGACCTCCTCATGTAACTGCCAAGCGCAGCTGCATGCCCCAACAGGTGAATCTTGCCGCTGTGCCACACGGCAGGCAGCGGGCAGCCGGCAGGCAGGCAGGCCGCTCATCGCTTCCCAGCCGCCCGCCTCGGTCAGCATCTGCCTCGCCATCTGCACTAGGAAAATGATCAGATAATGTGGGAGTGAGTGAGTTTAAGCATGAAACATTAGCCCACGACAGCGGCATGTTGGCTGCCACTTTCACGTACTGCACTTCCCAGCAGGCTGTGTACCGGCCCAACCCCAGCCCACCTGTGCAACCTGCACCGCATCCCGGTCCAACAGAGCTGACAATGTGCGGTGATTGTAACCAACGGTAGCATGGTCGCAGCACGACCTGCTCCTTGGAACCTTCTTCAGCCAGATAGCGGCACAGAGGCCAGCGCTTCTACCCGCCCATCTTCTTTCGCCGCATGCCATCACCTGGCTGAGCGGCATGGGACGCAATCGCCTCATCTGCTACCACCGCTGGGCGAGTGGGCGGGCGGGTGGGGCGGCTACGAGCGCTCTAGCAGGCAGCTCACCGGTATGATCGCGGTCTGCTCCCTGGCCATTGCCTGCGCCGTTGCCCAGCCCATACCCATGCATGCTTGCTCATATGCCCCATCCTGCAGGTCGGCCATCTTCCCGTTGCACGCCATGCGAGCGGCTGGGCGCGGCGCCACAAATGCGGTCGAGCCGTATGGCGAGCAGGGTGCACTGCTGGCGCAGGGATGCACCTTGGTAGGCCAGAGTGTTGTAGCGGGTGCTGCGTGTTGCAGCCGGGGCATGAACGGTTGGATGGCGAGCAACAAGCGCAAGGCAGTGCAGCTGGCCTCGCATGCCCTTCTTGGAACCATTGTCATGTGCCGCTGCTGACAACCGCCCCTTCAGGCGGGCAACGCCATCTGCCTTCCTGGCGAGGGCATCGAACTTGAAGTGCAACATGGGTGGCCTGACATGGCAGCCTGCTTGAGGGCAGCCGCGGCGGTGGCAGGAGCGGCTGGCGGGCATGTTAACGTTTGCTGGAGGACCGCGCCCAATGATGCGGGCGGTGCACCTGGCAGTGGCTGAGCTGAACCAACGGCAAGGGAGGCAGCTTCGAGCTGCATAACGAGGCAGTGGAGTTGTGAAAGTGTTGCGCCTTGCGCTAGCTCATTTTGAAGTCCTCGAGGGATGCAAGTGTGCATTACGATTCTTGCACTGCTGACTGTTCTTCTGCCTTCCTGTAAACCCCACGATGCCTCCTCAGCTGCAGGTGTGTGCCACTCGTGTGGGCCACCTGGGACCCGTAGCCGCCATGTACGACAGACAACCTATTACACCTGTGTAATAGCCAGCCTGAACCAGCTAGCGCACTGTTGCTTGAGTCGGAAAGGAGGAGGAAAAGCATGAAAAGGCATCTTGTATAAAAACGGGACACTGAGGAGCTCGAGCAAATGGTGGTCCGAAATGTTCTCGGGTGGCTGCTCGAGCAGGGCGAGCAGGTATGCAGAGCAGGGCGGATGATATTGCAAGGTGCTGTGCGCTGGTTTCGGCTTCAAACAGTTGGGTGGGCCACGGCTCGGAGGGCAAAAGGGCATGCGCTTACCAGCAGCAGTGAAATCAGCCAGCTAAGCTGACGTGTCTGTGCTGCCCGTCAGGAACAGCGCACAACGCTCGCAACGCGGGCGCATGCCTCACACCGGCGGCGTCACTAGGCGCGGCGAGCTCCACGCCAGCGCCGCACCAGTCTTCCACATGACCTGGATCTGCAGGGTGGAGCGGAATGTAGAGCAGATGTGAACGCCACCTGAGGACCTGTGGTCGATTTGTACGACAGACAGGTGTAACAGCCAGCCCACCAGCCAACCAGCGCTGGCCTACTTGCCCAGGCCGCGGCTGACATGACGCTAGGCTACGACCTGGCTGGCTAGCTGTGCAACCAGAAAATGAACCTTCTTCTAAAAACAAACTGACCTTGGCGGTGCCCGACTCCTGCATCCACTCCACAACGATAGGGTGCAAGCCCGCAGCCAGGGTCACGCTGAGCGTCTGGCTCTGACTGGTTGGTGCGCCTGTGGGTAGGGCGGGCAGCGGAGGAAGGTGCTGCGGCTAGGCGACGTCTGTCGCCCAGCGAGCGGCATGCATGAGCATCTGTGCTGCAGCTGCTGCTTTCCTGCTGCACAGACCACGGCAGGGTATTTGCCTGGAAAGACATGTGCCTGTGCTTTCACACAGGGTTGTACAGGCACTGCGCGGCACCTGTTATGGTCACGGTTTTGCCCGCAAGTGTGATGCGCGCCCAGCCCGTGGCCTTGAGCAGCAGTTGCACGCTGCGCTTGGCGTCCGTCGGCAGTACTTGCAGGTTGCCAGTCGCCCGGACCGCAAACTTAGTCTTGTACTGCAAGGGAGGGAAGGTATGTGGGTGGCGGCACTGCTAGTGGTGGATATCTGAGCGCACCCTCTTGTTGTGGGGTGTGGCCAGGAAGCCCTATGCTTGGCGCTTGCCCAACTGCTGCAACATGTTTGACTGCTGGGCAGAGCGAAGGCACTGCCACACCTCTGCTGCCCAGTTGCAGGGCCTGCTAGCACACAAGCGCTTGGATCGACCCACCTTGGTGCTCAGGCAGGCCTGAGCGGCAGTGGACGGCAACAGTGGGTCACAACTGTAGCCGCTGCCCAGCCGGGCCAGGGTGCCTCGCTCCACCACTTTGCTGGCCTGGTGAGTGGGGTAGGTGCCGCCAAAGCTGCCACGCAGCACGGTGTAGGACAGGCCAAGCGGGGTCTGAGGTGGCGGAGGCGGTGCCTTTGTTGGGGGTGGTGGTGACTTGCTGGGTGGCGGCGCCGGGAATGGGCTGGGTGGCTGGGGCAAAGGGCTGGGCGGTGTTGGGCTGGGCGGCTGGGGTGAGGGCGGCTTGGGGCTGGGTGGTTGGGGCGAGGGCGACGTGGGGCTGGGGGGTGGAGAGGGGCTGGGTGGCTGGGGCGAGGGCGGCGTGGGGTTGGAGTCCGCAGGCGCCGGCGGAGGGCTGCGAGGAATGAACATAGACAACGCCACTTGGCACCACTTGCAGCCCATGTTGCTGCCAGCTGGGGCATCATCCCAGGTTGCAGCAATGTTCAGTCTTCACAAATACACGCCGGCTGCTGCGGCGACAGAATGGGCTGCAGGTGCTGACTGGGCACAGCCCACTGACCTGTCCAACAGAGGCGGGGGCGGGGAGGGGTCGACCTCAAGCCCAGCAGCGGGCGGCGAGGGGGGCGACGGGGGCGGAGGAGGGGAGAAGGGCGGCGGGGGCGGGCTCTGGGGTGGCGCTGGCGGGCCCGAGACTGCGCAGGGGAGGCGTAGACCTGGATGTTAGATGGCGCGCATCTGCCTCTTGTGCCTTCGCATTCCAACGCGCATATGGGGAGTTGGAAGGGGTGTGCGATGCCTGGGATGCCACAGTTACTGCGTCGCGGCACCTGGGTAGACGGTCAGAGACTCGAAAGGGTCGTAGCCATTCGTTTGGGTGTACTGCTCGCAAATTTCGGTGAGCAGGTGCCGGGCATCGGTGAGCGTGGCAGTGGTGTTTGCGAGACCATAGTATCCAGACCGTGCACAGTCAAGGTCGCTGCTGCTCGCACAAGACGTGAGGCACTGAGGGTCGCTACCTGCAGGCCGGCGGAAGGGGGACTCTCCCGGTTAAAGCTTTGGCTGCCTTGGCGGCAGACATGTGCAAGCTGAAAGGCTCTTAACTGCGCAGCTGAGCGCGGCATGCCGAAAGGCACCACACGTACGGCCCACTGCGGCACAGCTCAGGCCAGCTGTGCACGCATGGCGCGCTTCCCAACCAAGCCAGGCCCACCGTCGTAAGCTGGGAACCCAGGCACCAGCACGTAGCGCGCCGCATTCTTTGGATCCACCCTGCAGCAAAGCATGCTCAGGGGCAGCGTGTTGCAGGGCGCCCCTCGTGGCAACTTGCCACACTCCAGCCACGAGCGCGCGGCGGCCGCCCTGAAGGAGGCACACTTGTAAGCATCAAGTAAGCACACTGTACGTGCCTGAACTGCCACATCTGGGGGTTGGTCTGCGGGTCCCAGGCGGCCCGGTTGTTGCAGCGCGTCACCAGCACGCGGTAGGACGGGACTGCACAGGGGTTGTGGGAAGGCGGCACTCGCTCCACAGCAGGCGTGGGCCAGGCAGCAGGCAGAGGCAAACCGCTGCTTATGTGCTCTCGTCAGACTAGTCTGCAGCTGTGCAGCAGCAACGCCTGCCACTACGGCGGTGCCGTCCGCCCAGTGTTGCTCACAGCCGTAGTTACTATAAGGCCTCGCAACATTGATTGTGAGGCAGCCGCCAGAAGCCATGCTGACAATGTGGTACCTGTGGCAAAGAGGAATAAGCACGAGGGGGTCAACACCCGGTCAGCGCCATGGGAACTCCCTGCATGCGCCCGCAAAAGTGTGCGACAGTAGCTGGCAGCGCGCAATACGCACCAGGTGCCGTTGCCATCAAAGGCACGCGGCGCGGCCTGCCACATGGCCAAAACGGACGGGCTGGCCTTGTTGCCTGCGGCAGAGCAGGGTGCCAGGGTACAGTAGCAAGTTGGGCATCTGAGGCCCCCAAGCACTCCCGCAAGGGGCATGGCAGCCACAGCGGTAAGTGCAGAACATGCAAGTGCCCTGCCAGGCTGCTCACGCCAGCCACCATGCACGGCGTGCCACCCCTGGCACAGCTCAACACAGCGCCAAGGCTTTGTCAACTCACACTTGGAGTAGGCAAACGCGGCACGCGCGTCGGGCATCCCCAAGTTTTCAGCCGAGCAGGTGCTGTTGTTGTCACAAGCGTAGGCGCACCAAGTGGAGCCCTTGTCTGCGGCACCACGACGAGGCGGTACAAGTGAGCGACTACAGCGTACAGGGTGTGGAGCGACAGCAGCGTGCAGGGCGCGCTGGTTGGGGCCGGGCCGGCCGGGCATCTACTGAGAGGGCTGGCCATGCATCTCAACTTCCCATGGATAAACTCCACAAAAAGAGCACGGAGGAAGTTTGAGCAAGGAGCTCACTCGGCATCAGCAGCATGAAGGTGCCAAACTCGTGGAGCGGGCTGCAGGGGCAGAAGCAGGGGTTGGGGTTCCTGGCAATAGCTACATACAACATGCGAGCTGGCGGCGGTTGTTTGCAGGCCTGCTGCGCTGTGCGCGTCGGCAGTGCATGTGGCTTTGATGTATTCACAGAACGCACGGTGGAGGGGGCGGCGGTGGGGGGCGAGGCGGCGGCGAGGGCGGTGGCATGGCAGGCGGTGGTGAGGGCGGTGCTGGCGGGGGCGAAAGTGGCAGCTGGCTCACTGCAGGCAGGGGCGGAAGGCAACACCCTTTGCAACAGCTGGCACCTGAGCTCTGAGCTGCACTGGTTGTTGGGGGCCGGCTTCTGGAGCAGTCACCGCCAGTCTGTCGTCCGGCAGCTGTGGCTCGCACGCCCGCCCTTTCAACAGCACCAACCGAACACATACTCGGAGAGCGCACCTGGGAACAGCGTGAGCGTTTCGTAGGGGTCGTACCCTTGCGGAATGGCCGGGAAGTAGTCGTCGCAGATCTCAGCAAACATGAGGCGGGAAGCGTCGGTTTTGCCTTTGGCCGGCGGGAAGTAGCCCGTGATGGCGCAGACGGGGTCGGCGGGGTCCCAGCAGGACGAGGCGCACTGCGGCTCGTTGCCTGCGCAGTTGAGGCACAGCGGTGGGGGATCAGATCCTAGGCTAGGGAGGGAGTTGCGCTGGCCCAGCGCCCTGGGTGTGGTGCAGGTGTTGCATGCGCAGCATGGCAGCACCACAACACCGTTGCGTCTGGGCCCTGATCGCATGTGCCTGTGTGGCACAGAACGCTCGCCCTCCCTGCCCACCGTACCGTAGGGATCGGCGCCAGATGTCACCAACACAACGCGACCCCCGGTCCTGGGAGGCACCCTGTCACGACAGTGAGAGTTGGACACGTTTGGTGTTCCATGCAACCAGTGCGTTTCATTGCAGCGGGGGCGCAAGTGAGCGCAATCACTGCCTGTGCCCTTGCATGTGAGGGTGCTGGCATTGGCGGGTACCGCTGCGCCCCTGGCAAGCAAGGATGAGAAACGGCAAACCAGCGGCGCCCTCCGCAGCGCCCCCAGGTCGCACGCGCCTGAACTGCCACAGCTGGTTGTTGGTTGCAGGGTCCCAGATCTGTGGGTTGTTGCACTCTGTGACCAGCATGCGGTAGGTCTTGTCTGCATGGATGGGGCCAGGGCAGGTGGGGTCGGTAGCTGCCCCATGTGACACACTGTGGCCTTCCTGCCCCACTGTTGCTGCAGTGGCGTGTTGCACCGCGCCGGCCGGCAGCCTAGGAGCGCTGCAAACCTGCAACTTTGCAAGCTGCCGTCCAATTGAGTTTGGCATGAAAGCCGCCGGTGGGCGCTGCCCCGCCGCACCCCCACTCACAGTTGGCTTGCACGTAGAGGCTGTCCTTGATGGCGGCCAGGCAGCCGCCGGAGGCCAGGCTGGTGATTTGGTACCAGGTGCCGTTGCCGTCGCTGGTGCGCGTGGTTGCCTGCCACAGGCTGCGTATGGAAGGGTCCGTCTTGCTGCAGTACATGAACGCGTAGACGCTGCGCACGTCGTCTGTGAGGAACTGCTCGCTGGAGCACAGGCTGGCGTCCTCGCATGCGTTGATGCACCACGTGCGGGTTACGTCCGTCGGGTTCTTGTCTGCGGCGGCAGCGGCGGGGCGGGTGCACAGCAGAGCGGGCTCAGCGGCCGGCGGGCATGTCGGTGCGCACCGAGTTGCTACTATGGTGATCCTTGAGTGGCCTGAGTGATACGGTTAGCACTGCAGCAGTGCTGTAAGAGGAAACGCCCCAACTGGACCCTGTAGTTGGCCCTTTTGCAGCCCAAAAGCTCACCAGGCATGAGCATCATGAAGTATCCCAGGTTGTCCACCGCTCTACAGGGCAGGGACGGGTAGGTGGGTACAGCGTGAGCACAAACGGAGGGCGCAAGCGCTCGGGCGGCTCCGGGAGTTGCAGGTGCACGCAAGGGATCAGCTCTGGCAGGAAAGGCAGGATACCCGCCAGCTGCGCTCAAGGTGCTCGGCTGGCTGCTGCCCAACAAGGCTGCTGCAGCAAGGCTGCTGCCCAGCGGTGCCAAGCCGAGTGGAGTGGTCAGCTGCCCATGGCGGGCGCTCGTGCATGCGGCATGTGGCAACTTACTCGGCTGGCAGCGGGGGCACAGGCGGAGACGGGGGCGGGCCTGCAGTGCAGCAAGCATGCTTCGGGCCACATGGGTCAGGCTAGGAAGCGGGATGGAGTGGGCGCAGTGCATGCACCTGGTGCCGCGGTTGGGCTGGCAGTGGCAATGCCATGCGCAGCACACCCGCGCTGCAATGACGTTGGTCGCCCAGCTTACGTGGCGGGCGAGGGGGCGGGCGAGGCGAGGGTGGGAGCGGTGGCGGGGAAGGCGGCGGCGGAGAGCTGGAGGAGGACAGGGCAGGAGGCAGGTTAAGCGTTGAGCTGCAGCTCCAGCATACCTCTCTGCAGAGAGGGTGCATCAGCAGCCAGGAGGTGGCGCCCCGCCACCCGGCTTGCGCGGCAGTGATGGCAGAGAGCAGCATATACAGTGCACAGCTGCCCCGTTTACAGGGTGATGCAGCTGCCCAGCGTGCCGAGCAGCCCAGCATGCTGCCTGGCTCACTAGGTGGTCAGCTGGCCCATGACCTTGAGGCTGAAGGGAGCGTCTGGCATGGTGTTGTCGTACGTGCCAACCTGTGCGCATTGCAGGGACGGCCAGGGGCATGTAAGGCGTTGCCCTGCCGCTTGCGGGGCCAGCAGCTGCCTGCGGGCTGCCTGCAAGCCTGGAGCAGTCCTCAAAGGAAAGCGGCAAGGGCGGCAGCTGCCGGCCGGCATTCTCAGTGACTGGCTTGTGAGTTTTGTCGGCACAAAAGCTGGTACATCCAACCAGCAAAACCCAGGAGCAGCTGCGGACTGCGGAGCCTCACCAGGAAGAAGTAGGTCACTCCCTGCTTGATGCCGGACACGCTTCCCTCGGTGGGCCCGGGGACGTCGCACCCCTCGTCCTTGCCCGCCACGTGCTTGGCGGTGGAGGAGCGCAGCGTGCCGTCGGTCGAGCTGTACACCTCCCACACCGTGTTTTGGGTGGTGTAGCCGCACGTGGACAGAGCGACGCTGCCCGCGCCGGGGGACTTGAACTTGAACACCGCTGCTCTCCAGCTGGTGTTCATGTACGCGCCCTGCGCAGCACAGGGGTGGGAGACAAATCTTCGTGGGACACAGATCGGACACAGATTCAAGCGGATATACGCACAGGTGCAGACCGAGATGGGCTGTGGTACGGTTCCGAATGGCTCAACGGGCGGCCAGCATGCCGGCAGCTGCCGAGGGGCAGGCAAGCGGGATGGCCAGCCGGGCAGGATGGGCAGGCCGGGCATACTCAAAGCAACTGACAAGAAAAGGACATGACTAACGCAAAGCAAACCCATCGCAGCTCACAGCTTTGGGCACGACGAGGGGCCAGAGATCGGTGGCAAAGTTCATAGGGCGGCTCCGGAAGGGCAAGCTGTCCACGATGATCGGGTTGGCCAAACTGCCTGGGTTGAGCGGCGGGGATGGTGGCGGCGCTGCGGTGCAGGGGGAGGGCGGGGCGGCAGGAGGGCTGGATGCAGGCGGTGGAGACATTTGCGGTGCCTTGGGATGACAAACCAGCGGCGGCTGGTTCTTTAGGTTCACGGCAAGGGCTGCCGCGGGGAAAGCCTGCCGCTCCAAGCCTTACCAGGCGGGGAAGGCGGGAATGGGGGTGAGGGCGGCGGTGAAGGCGGCGAGGGCGGCGGCGGGTTTGGCGGCGAGGGCGGCGGGGGCATGGTGCCGCAGGAGTAGACGATGGCCAGCGTCTTTTCGTCTCCTGGGCACGAGTCGCCCTGCTGGTCCCAGGCCACATAGTAGCCACAGGAGGACCGTCCCACGCAGCTGTTGCGCACATCACTGCAGCGGTTGAGGGAGCATGCGGCAACAAGCAGGACGTGGAGAAGGGTACGGAGCTGCAGGGAGTGTGGATTTCAACTGGGTGTGCAACCCAGGCTTCCAATGGCATGCACAGCTCGCAGGGCGCGTGGCAGACTGCAGCTGCGCACCTGGAAAGGTCGATTGGGCAACAGCCGCCGTTGCAGTCACACGCCCGGTTGTCAGCACAGGCCCTGCACGATGGGCAGGCCGGCTCAGCGGGCAGGCAAGTAGGCATGCGCGCTTCAAAGGAAGCCTGGCTGGCTGTGGCTACCTCACGTGCTACCTACTCGTAGCTGTGCAGCCCTCCCACCCACCCATCCATCCATCGCCGACCCACCCGACCACCCACCAGATGGCAGAATGGACCGCGGTGACGAACTGCCCGGGGCAGCTGAGCTGGCAAGTCTCCAAGTCGTGGCAGGTGGCCTCAAACGCAGCACCGGGTGGGAAGGGCCTGCAGGGGCGCGGGTGGGCGGTCATATTCTGCGGTCAAGTGTGGTGGTCACCAAGCAGGGCCCACAGAAGTACCCCACCCCAGCATCTTGTATATACACCCCGCCCCCTGTATGCCCCCAGTCCTTACGGTGGTGGTGGATTTGGCGGCGGGGATGGCGGGGACGGCGGAGGTGCTGCAGTGCAGCAGTTGGGCACGGCAGGGCCGGCAAGAGAGCTGGCGGAGGCAGTGCACGCATTCGCTGTGCTTCCATTGACATGGCAGCTTTGGCCGCCACTTTATCACCACTGCTTTATCACAGCTACTGCAACCGACAGCTTGGCCCAGCCAAGGCTCACCAGGAGGGGGCGGAGTGCACGTGAAGGTTGCAAGGAATGTCTTGTATGCGCCCGGGCACGGGTCCCCAAGCTTGGTGTAGGAGGGGGTGTAGGTGCACGTCAGCTTGCCGATGCACGCCGACAGCTCGGAGATCCTGCAGGATATGGAAAGTGGAGGAGGCACATGCAGTTCAAACGTGAAGCAGGGCAGTGTGAGGGCAGGGGCATGTGGTCAGGCACCATGCACTCAGCCGGGCTGGGAGCAGCTGCCTATCAGCTGAGACTGCTGGGCTGCTCAAAGATGACATCTTACGAGGCGGGGTTCAGAACAGTGGTGTTGGAGGGGCAGCCCTGCACAGATGGGTGAAGCATTGTATTTGTTGGGGGTGAGGTGGCGCCGCCACGCGTGCACACACCAAGCGGCAGCAGCGCCAGCTAAGGCTTGATGGCAGCAGAGGGGCGAGTGGAGGCTGGCATGCAAAAGCAAGATCTCAGATGCATTGACACATCAGATTAGAGTAGCATAGAGATCGCAGAGTGTGCACCCATCCACCAGCAAAGCATGCAGCAGGCTCACCCAGGTGGCATGAGGTATCGCAGTGATGGCCCTGCCATTCCCGCACGCCAGCGTCGCAACCTGGTTATCGCCCACGGTAACTGAGAAGGCCACGCCAGGCGGATACGGCTGCGCGGAGCAGGGATGGAGGCGATGCGACAGGACACGTGAAGGGGCAGCCGGAATTGCTTGGCGAGTAGCGCATGCAGCCAATGGGGCAGCATGCCAGGCGGCCAGGGCCTGTGATGCTGGCTCGTCACCGCCGGGAGAGCTGGTCCCCTCACAGGCGGCGGAGGGCTTGGCGGCGGGGCCGGCGGCGGGGCCGGCGGCGAGGGCGGCATAGGCGGCGAGGGCGGCAGCTTGATCACGCCCGTCGGGCTGCAGTGCAGGATGCAGCGGTGGCAGCCCCGTGTTAGCAGTCCTGTTTTAGCGGCATAAGCATGCACGGCGCCTCTGCAGGGTGCAGCAGGGTGCAGCCGCCTACTGCACCCAATAACCAGCAGGCACCGTAGCCCCCACCCACTTCTTGTAGAACACTGCCAAGCGGAAGGAGGAGGCTTCGTAGCCGTTGTTGCCCCAGGCGTCAGGGCGGGGCACAGCCACGGTGATGAAGTCTGGAGGGGAGGGATGGGCAAAGACCTCCAGCCAGCTCAGGGCAGGCGATAGCATTATGAGCTGCCGCTGGCGGCTGGCAGGGCAGCGGTTGTGTGGCACGGCCAGGTCCACAGCGTGCTGCAGTGCACTGGGCGCTGCACTGGGCGGTGCAACTCACTCACTGCGCTTTTCCTTCCCAAAGATTCACACCCCACGAAGACTCACAGGTCTTGTTAGCCTCCGCGGCAAAGTCGATCTTGGTTGGGTTTGGAGCGTATGGGCACGACCCGCAGTACCCATTGTCGCTGCAGCAATGAACATGAGTGTATTGCGGGGTACGATGCAGTGGTTCTAGCACCTGCCATATTTGAACATGCAGGCGGTCCCAGCAATGCCAGGAGTAAGCCATCTAGCCGCCGCCGCTGCGCGTGCCCGGCCCAGCAGCCCACCTGCCCACGCCCATGCACGCGGCGCTGTTGTTCAGTACTGGCACATCGCCGTCGGCGCGATAGACAACGATGGAGGTGTCGGCGGAGGTGTACTCGCAAGTTGACAGGGTCACAATTCCGGGCATGTCGCAGTACCTGCAACAGAGTGGCAGTTGGCGTTGTCGAGCAGTGCTGCACTGCTGAACAGAAATGCATGGTCTGCTGCAGGCACGTGCAACACATTGGCGAGGAGCAGACGGGCCGGGGATGCCTGCTGCGTGCATGCAGCGCAGGGCCTGCTGCATGTGTGCATCACAGCCACATGCATCACAGCCGCATCGCAGCTCACCACTTGAAAATATAACCCTTGTAGTATTTGTTGAGGCCGTCACACTGCGGGCAGAGGGCCAGAATGCGATGGGTTGCGCGATCTGATGCCTTTGGTGAGAGCGGCTGTGCCGGGCTGAGAGAGCGTGCCTCAGCCAGCTGAAGCACCCAAGCACCGACCGGGGAGGCCTTGCCCCCACCCGAGCCCCCTGTTGACATCAGCGGCAGCTGCCGCCGCTGCGGCCTCACCAGGGTCACGCCCGTCGGCAGGTGGTCGTAGGTTCCATTCCCAAAGATGTACGAGTCGGAGAGCCACGGAATCTCTGTGGGAACGATGAATGGGGCGGTCTTACGCCCTGTGGGGATGACGGCAGGGCCAGATGGCGGTGGGCGAGGAGCTCTTGGGGACGGTGGCTGCGGTGTGAAGGGCGGGCGTGAGGGCGTGGCAGCTGTGTGTGATTATAAGCCGGGGGGCTGACGTGCGCAGCACAGCGCAGCACCCGGCACAGCACAGCACAGCACAGCACCGTGCCTGCCAGCCCCGCAAGCCTTGCACGGCGGCTCGCCGTGCGGTGGCAATCTGCATTCCTGCGCAGCAGCAGCAACGCGCCTCACCGGCGGCGGCGGGCGCAGCACCGGCGGCGCCAGGCCTTTGAGGCAGATCTTCTGACCCTTGTAGCTCTCAGCCCGAGTCATGATGTTCTTGCGGATCAGCTCCGGCATACGCTCCGGCTTGTTGCCACCTGCGCACAAAGACAGAAGGAAGAGGAAAGTACTTGCTTGGGCAGGATAAACGTGATCTGCAGGTCCTTGGCCGAGGCCGGCCTGCAGGCCCCCCGCACACACAGCTGGTGCCGCAGCTGGCACAGCAACTGATTCACACGTGTTGCTGCTGCCTGCCCCTGGAGTACAGAGCTGGCAAACAGTGGCTGGTGGTGTGGCGAGGCTTCTGCGCCTGCTCGCAGCCAATGCTGCTCAGCTTGCATGCAGGGCGGATGTCAGGACCGCTTTAGCTGCAAGGTGGCCAGACCAGTCCCACGGGAAGCGCAATCGTTGTCATTCAGTGCCCCCTGGATCCGTTGCGTCACTCACACGTGTGCGGCCTGTTGTTGGGGAGCTGGGCGGTGGGCTGCCCGCCTCCGAGGGTCCAGGCTCTGAGGGGCGGCAGCAGGGCAGGAGAGCGCCTTGCGCCGCAGCAGAGCCGCTGTCCACAGGCCGGCCCAAGCACGGCAGGCTCAACACATCAAGCCTGCCCACGGACATGCCACTTACGTGTTGCCGAATGAGAAGCCGTTCGGGCCGGGGACGTTGTGGCACTGCCAATTGGGAAGATGGGAGGACACAACAACGACGTAGGTCAGGGGGAGGCAGGCACCTGTGGCGGGCAGCGCAGCCCAGCTGCGTGTGCAACCAGGTGGCCACATGCCCATGGGCGGTAGCAGGGAATTCCTTAAGGCTGCGCTGCGGCACAAGTTGCATGCAGATGTGCGGGTGCAGGGACAGACCCCACACTCTGCACATGTCCCCTTGGCCTCACGTAGCTCATGATGGTTCTGCTTGGTCGAAGGGAGGTGGTTGTGAGTTGTGTGGCAGGGAGGAGGCAGGCAGTGCAGGTGAGAGAGGCTGGTGCCCAGGCCCACCCAGGCGCCGCACCGCCACACATGCTTGCCAGCTGCAATCCTCTTGCTGGCTCGGCTCAAACGCATGAATCGCCCCATGTGGCGCATGCCCTAGCGCAGCGTGCTTTGCGCCCATCTCGAGATCAGTTATGCACTGCAGGCAGCCAGCTGGGCTTCCCCACTGGGGCCAACATGTGCCACTCACCCCGCACCAACACCCGAGCCGCGGAAGAAGGGAGATGGAGAGGTGCAGGTGGGCAGCTGCCCATAGTTAGTCTCGGGGCACCCATTGTCGCTGTGTTCGCCTGTCAGTCAGCAGGTTCCGGACATGGGGCTGCTTCGGAGGCCGGCAGCCAAAGCAGGCTGCACAGTGCGGCATGTCCGCACCGCGCGAACATGGCAGCAAGCGCAGTGCATGCACGTGCTCCTGTCGGCCGCGCAACGCCGGCACGTGCACCCACAGTTGTCAATGTTGTTCTTGTCTCCTCCTGCAGCCAATCAAGAAGAGCGGCAGAGGTCAGGAAAAGTCCTCCGCTGGTTGCCGGCCCTGATGGTGTCCGAGAGCAGCCCTGGAAGCGCAAGCTGCCATGCACGCTGCAACCTGTGCACAGCAGGTGCACCCCAAGCCGGTGCCTCCACGCTCACCAATGTTGCACATGCCGTGGGTGTGGGGGGCTCCGAAGTTGTGGCCGATTTCTGTGCCATTCAACAGGCATGGGAGGGGGTAGGCAGGGGCGGGGAGGGAGGTGAGCTGGCAGTTGCGGGTTTGAGCTGCGGCGCCGTCAGGTGCAAGCGCAGTCCACACCGAGCGCTGAGCGGCAAATTTTAGCGTTTTCAGCAAGCCTCTGTCAGGCTCGGCCCCAGCCCACACACCGTGAGCAAAGCACAGCGAGTCCCAGTAGATGTCAGCAGGGTTGTTTGTCTGGTTGCCATCCCAGGAAATCTTGGACCAGCCGTCGGTGCCGCCAAATCCGGCGCACATTGCTGCAATGGCGCGGGAAGCGGAGCTCGCGGTGCGGGTCAGGCCACTGGTCAACTGGCTGCAATCCTTGCACATGACAGGCCGGCGTACGGGTGCAAGGGCCGGCATCACAGGCACAAGCGAGTTGCCCCACCGTAACCGAGGTTGACGGAGGGGTTGTCAGCCCAGCTGCACGGCACCCCCAGCCATGCCAGCCCGCCAATCATCAGGCTGGCGCCGCTGGCCAGAAAGGTGAGGGTGCGAGGGATGTCCTGCATGTGGTGGGGCAGGGCAGGGTGAGGCTGACCAGGGCGGGTGAGCCTCGAGGCCGCTGCATGGAGTGCTTGCATGCGTCCAGGCGCGTTAAGAGGCGGTGGGCTTGCGATGCAGGGAACTTGGTCCGTTAGTATTGCTTAGGCGGCAGGCAAGTCCTGTAGCCAGCTGCCACGGAAGGAGCTGTGTTGCCAGGGCTGGATGCATCCGGCTGGATCTCGGCACAAGCTTTGGCGCAACCTAAGCCAGCGGTCTGCAAACCGTACGGTGGGCGGGCAGTGGCCTACCCACCCACCTGCATGTTTGCATTCCACTCGTCCCCCACGGCCTTGAGGAGCTTCGCGGAGTCGGACTGCTGCGCATTATAGGGGTCCTTGCCCGTCCTGCGGGCAGCAACGGGGGCTCAGCAGGTGGCGGCAGTCAGTGAGGAACAGGGGGCCGGCCCAGTGTGCAAGCAGTGCTGATGGCATGTTGCCCTGTCTTGTCTACCCATCCGCGGCGTGAGTGGTCAAACCCAAGAGGAGCGCTCACCAGATGCGGACGAAACCTGCGGAAGGAGCAGGCAGGCAGATGACACGGGCTGAGCAAATGTGCAACAACAGCAAGTCAAGTGGGGAGCCAGGGTGCCCGGGCAGGGCAGCGAGCGCGTCTACTGCCAAGCAAGCCGAGCAGCTGTAGCGGCTGACGGTGCGCTGCAGGTCAACTGGCATGCCCTTCTTAGGACTGATTCTACAGTTGCTACTGCAACAAGCCAGCACGGGCAGGCACAGCCGGGCGCTGCTCACCCATCACAATGTCCAGCCCGACCTCCCGCGAGTACACAACGTCTGCCAGCCCCACAATCATGGCCAGGTAGCTGCAGGTAGGTATGTGGCAAGGGCAGCACACACGTGTGTTCAGAAGAGCGCATGACGTGGGCTGCATCACCAGGCCAGGGCGCCGCCTGATGCATTTGGCCAACATGCAAAAGCACGCAGCCGCACGTGGGTACCAGCCTCATTCTCTGGGCCCAGGCAGTGAGCACAGTGCGCAAGCCATGTGGGCGGGCAAGCTGCCAGTGGGCACAGTCGCTAGCAGCTGGCAGCAGGCGGCTGCCGGCGCGCCTGACTGCCTCATCCACGCTGGAAAATCGGGAGTAGAACAGCACGTCGCCATCAAAGGCAATCGTCGCCTGCGGAATGCGGGGTGCACAGGAGCCGGCGCAGTGGTGGCGTTGCTTGTGTGTGGGCTGTTGTGAAATCATGGGCTTTTGAACAGCCAGAATGCATCCGCAGCCTGTGCTGCCTGCTGCCTCCTTGGGGGCCACCTTGCCTGGTAGGGCTGGTCGATGACGGTCGGTGAGGTGGCCTGCAGCAGCTTGCGAGCCTGGGTCTGAGGATCGAACGGGTTGAAGTTGTCGTCCACTCCCTCCACCTCGATTCGCGTGCGCAGCGGATTGCCGTCCCTGGCTAAGAACTCCTGCAGCGCAGGGCCGGGGGCGGTAGCAGAGCAGGGCGGCCGGTGGGTCGAGGGCGCTTGGACGGCAAGACAGGCAGGCAGCAGGCGAAGGAGCAGTGGTGAATTAGCAGCAGCGGGCTGTGGCCGCAAGCGGCTCTGGCTGCCAGGAATAAGACCAGCAGTGCAGACACGGTGCACCGCACTGCTGTGGCTGAGCGGTTGGTAGGCATGCCCTGCTGCGGCTAATGCATGCACAGCCCCCGCACTACAGCACTTCCCAGTCATGCAAACATCATGTCGGATGACAGACAGCAGCTGGATGCGAATGGAAGGCGACACAGCATACAGCAATCGCAGGGCACCGGTGCGCCCCGACCTACCCCATACTCTGCCATCAGCGTTTTGTTGCTGGCCAGCTCCGAGTTTGGATCGATGACTGGGTAGGGCTTGGGGGTGCATGACCCATCGTACCCACACTTGAAGGTCCGCACAGTCGGGGCAGCGGTGATGGGGGTGGCAGCCAGCAGCGCATCCGCCGTGGTGTTGCTTGTCGCATTGCTGGCCGGTGCCGCTGCATCAGTGGCCTTCAGCTCGCGCCTGCCGCTGGGGGCAGCGGTGGTGTTGCCTGCCCCTGGCCTGCCCTTGTGCAGCCGCCACCGCTGCTTGCCGCTGCGCACCTCGCCGCTCATGCCGCCGCTGGCGTCGACCACCAGCATGACTGTAGACTCTGGGCTGCCACTGACGCTGCCTCGAAAGTATGTGTTGTTGGGGGGCGCGCGCACCAGCGGCGGGGAGTTGGGGTCCGCCTGGCAGGGCGGGGCGGGGCGGGGCGGGGGCAGCCGGGTGGTGTGGGGCTGGCGGCAGCTGGGAGCAGATGATCGAGGGTCATGCTTGGAATGGCTGCTGGGGGCAGATGCTGGCCTTGGATGGTTAGCTGGGCAGCCCAGTACTGCCAGGCTGTGCTGGGCAGCGCCGGGCAGGCTGCAGTGGGCGGGCTTCGCAGTGCTGCCTGGCACACACCAAATGTAAGGGCTGCAGCAGCGCGGCGGCACAGCGCGCTTTCCTTCTGCCGGCTGCCATGGCAGGTTGAATAAAAAAAGCTTCAAACCCCTGCCACACTCCGGACGCACCTTGACCACGACTTTGGCCCCCGGCGCAAACGGCTCAAACCGCTCCAGGTCCAGGGAGGATGCGCTGGAGGGCAGGCCCTTGACGCCATGGATGCGCAGCTTGCCCCCCTTGCGCACGCGGCGCGCGCGCGCGTGCAGGTCGGTGGCATTGGCAGGCGCCGCCTGAGCAGCGGCGGCAGGCGGCGGGGGCTGCCCGGCGGCAGGCGCAGCCGCCGCCAACAGCACCGCCAGCACCGCCAGCGCCGCAGCGGCCCTTGTGCCGCCTCGCATGTGGGTACGTAGTCTGGACCCAATCTACTGGCAAATGGGTGGCCAGAAGACAAACACGCAGTGTAACAGTGTAATGTATATGTGAATATGCGCAGAAGACAAAAACTCACACACGATATAACGGCGGCAAGTTTGGTACGCGCAACGGCGGCGGCGGCAAGTTTGGTACGCGCAACGGCTGCGGCCGCGAGCGGCGCCATGCGCGCCTCTCTGACCCGTTCCCCGCCTCTGCTCACTTGATGCGCGCACCTGGGAGCAGATGGCTGACCCGTGGGCTTCAGCGTGTGCCGGCTGCCCGCGACCGACCGGAGGCCTCGGGCGCCGCCTGCACACAATTGCAGCACAACCGCTTGCGGTTTGGGAGTTTGGGATACACCCGAGTGCAATCGGGCCCTCGCTTAAGGCTCCTGACAATCACCTGCTGGGACGCTGTGTGCCACGTGCCCCGGCGCCACCGGCCCAGATTTCAGCAGAGCCACAGCCGGCCATGCACGAGCAGCAATTCGAATTGGGTCGTGATACAGACTGTTGAAATAACAAGCAGTAGCCCATCCTGTCAGTTGGGGTGACTCGTGGCGCAGGAGCGGCACGCCGGCGGGCCCGCGGCGCCGCTTGGATCTCCCTCTACAACGGGTGCCCATTGGTTTTCGCTGCAAAATCCGATTGCAGCCCATATGCCCCCTCCAAACACCCAAACCAAATGGGCACCCGTTGTGGGGGGCCGGCCGCCGGTCCTTCCCGCGCCGCCCGTCAGGGAGCGCTGAGCGTCGCGGCGCTCGGTCCGAACGCTTCTGAAGGTCCATATGAGGTCATAGCAGGGCGCCGCCGCGCCGCCGACGAGGTTGGAGGGCCGTCGCCCCGCCACCGCCCTGCTGCCGCCACAAACCGCCGAGGCTGCCTGTTGGTCCGCAGCTTCCTTTCAGCACCTAAAAACTGCCAGAGACCGCCATTAGCATGTTGTACTAGATTGTAACATTGCTGATATGCACAGAGGCATCGACTGTCGACCAGGCCAGGTGCGCTGATCAGCTCATGAGCGGCAGCTAGCGAGTGGCAGTCGAGCGCTCAGCTCAGGGCCGCATGCTTGTGCACGGTGCGCACCACCAGACTGGAGCAGCTGTTGGTACCGCTGCTGCTGCTCCTGAGGGCTGAGCTTGCTGAACGCACATTTGAGCTGGGGTCTGTGCGCGGCACTGAAGCCCGCGGCGGCAGCGGCGGCAGGCCCAGCGGCCCAGCTAGCTGCTGCTACTGCCAGAGGCACAGATGTGTGGCTGGCGCGCACTGATGCGGGTGCTCCCTCTGCACCGTTGAAGCCTGCCGCAGACCACCACCAACTTTTCGATACGGAGCAGCAAGATGCGGTGCGGGCATGCTGCCGCCACCGGCGCCGCTGAGGGATCCCGCCTCACTGCCCGAAAATCTGCCATTTTGCCGTCGCTCCTTCCCTTACGGACACGTTACACAACAAGCCTATCCACGAAGCCGAGTTCCCGCCATGAGCAAGCGCGAGCCGCCCAAGTCCTGGAGCACCGGCCTCTTTGTGAGCCAAACCCGGGCGCTTCTGGGGCCAATCAAGCAGTACGTGTGCTTACAGCCACAGCGTGAGCTCCGCGCCCGCCGCCGTCGCGGCCCAGGCTGCCTCGCCGCCCGCCGCACTGCGGTCGTTGCAATTGGCGGCAGCGACTCGGCGCTCCACACCGGCACAGCCACCAGCCTGTCCCGGCGCCCTCATGCACCGTCAACCAGGAGGCACATGCTCTGTGATCGCAAGCATTGCTGTGGCACCTCCTTGCTAGCGTGTGTCAGTGCCACAGGTGTCGCTGCCGTGCCACCCACCCAACCGCCCGCCCGCCGCAGGGGTGCTTCAGCGACATGGGCATCTGCCTGCAGGGCACGCTGACGCCCTGCTGCCTGCATGAGGACAACAGCACGGCGCTGGGACTGGGGAGTGAAGGCTGCGACGCCGCCTACTGCTGCCTGCTGTGCTGCAACCTGGGGCTGCCGCTGCCCAACATTGCGGCGGCCGCCTTCTCCGGCATGAGCAACGAGACGCGCAGGACCCTGCGAGCCAACCACAACCTGAAGGAGGCGCCCTGCGGCGACCAGTGCGTCACGTGCCTGTGAGTGTGGCAAGCACAAGAGGGGGCGGGGCGCTTGAGTTGCGCTGCCGCAGGCCGCGCAACGATCCCCCAGATATGCACAGCAGTTGCGGACAGCTTGGGACAGCAATACCCGGCAAGCAGCTTGCCACGGCCATGCAACAGTCACAGCTCAGCAATCTACTCACCCACACCCCTCCCGCAGGTTCCCGCTGTGCGCCACCTGCCAGGAGGCACGTGTCATCCAGGCGAGGCTTACGAGTGCACATGCTATCATGCTATGGCTGGATGCATGCACCTTGTAGCACGCTGGCCGGTCTCTGATAGTCAAGTTGGGGATGTCTGTTTACACTGGCACAGTTGTGCAAGTGATCAGGTAAGTCGGGAACTGGTT
>VFQQ010002526.1_pt1 | contig 20219 bp, 24 predicted proteins | sample 3512341 | NCBI WGS metagenome assembly VFQQ01 (sample SAMN10412373, study PRJNA504923) | tailings metagenome | isolation source: Relicate 2 Philex TSF1 revegetated site | place: Philippines: Tuba, Benguet | collected 2017-08-29 | reverse complement strand
GGAGTCCGGAGTTCTCGGCATCACCACGACTGCCTTGGATGACTGGACGGGCAAGAAGGTGTTCGACGAGACCAGCCTGGTAACGGTGAACATCGGCCCGGGCACGCTGTCGAGCGCGACCCGCGACGAGATCCTGGCCAGCCGCACGTTGAACGCCGCCCTGATCGGGGATGAGGTCGTGCAGTTTCGCAGCGCGTCCATGCTGGGTGCAGGGCTCTACCTGCTATCGGGCTTCCTGCGCGGCCTTCGAGGAACAGATCGCGTGATGACCAGCCACCAGGTGCAGGAGCGTTTCGTCCTGTTGGAGCCAGTCGGCATGCGTCGCATCAGCCAGGGCGTCGCTGACCTGAACGCGCTGCGCTACTTCCGCGCGGTGTCGATCGGCCGCTCGCTTTCCACCGCGGCGACTCGGGAAGCGAGAAACACCGGGGTCAGCCAGCGTCCATACAGGCCGGTGGACGCGCGTGCGAATCGCGCCACTGCCGACACCGTGATCACCTGGCGGCGCCGCACGCGCCGGGAGACGCGCTTTCTCGGGCCCGATGGATCCAGTGTGCCGCTCGGTGAGGCCTTCGAGGCGTACCAGGTCGAGATCTACAGCGACAGCAGCTTCACCACGGTGGTGCGCACCCTGAACACCCTCACGTCGAGCGCGACCTACACCAGCGCTGATCAGGTGACCGACTTCGGAACGAACCAGACCGTGCTCTACGTGCGCGTCTACCAGATGAGCGAGACGGTGGGCCGTGGCTTCCCGCTCCAGGCGACTATCTAAGGGCAGAAGATGCAGAACATCGATTCCGCTGAGGCAAACGCCGACGTGCCGATCAACGAGAACTTCGAGAGCGTCGGGCCAGCCAGTCTCTACGGCCGGCGCGCCCCAGCCACCACAGGGCTGACATGGGCCTACTGGGGCGGCCAGTTCAACGGCAACACGATCGCGAACGGCACCGTCGCCCTGACCGCCAGCAACACAAACTACGTCGTCGCCGCGCGCTCGGATGGCGCCGTGACCGCGTCGACCAGCAACACGAACTGGAACGACGCCACCAACTACGTGCGCCTGCAATCGATCGTGGCGGGTGCGTCAACGATCACCAGCTACATCGATTTCCGGCAGCCGTACGGCTTCTCCCCGCCCGGTGCCGGGGATGGCGACGTGGTCGGACCCGCCAGCTCTGTGGACAACACCTTGCCTCGGTTCAATGGCACCGGTGGAAAGACCATCCAGGCCAGCGGCGTCGTCATCAGCGATGCCGACGAGGTCAGCGGCTACAAGGGCAACATCAACACCCAGACCGGCACCAGCTACACGCTCTTGGCGAGCGACAGCGGAAAGCTCATCGAGCTCGGGAATGCCGGCGACATCACGCTGACGCTTCCGAACAGCCTTGCCAAGGGTTTCTGCTGCACGGTCGTGCAGACCGGGGCTGGCCAAGTGTCCTTCTCGCCGGCCAGCGGCGCCACACTGCGCAACCGTCAGTCCCACACCAAGACCTTCGGCCAGTGGGCGGAGACGATGCTCTACGTCCGGGCGAACACCGGAACCGATGCCGAATACGTCCTGGGTGGAGACACCGCACCATGATGTGCTTGCCGGCGGCGGTCGGAGGTTTTGCCGTGCGGGGCGGCGCGCCGAGCCCATTCGAGAACCTGACCACCTTCACCGAGGTTGACAGCAGCTCCCGCCTGACTTTGACCACGGAGCGAGTGACCGCGGCCAACCTGCAACGCAACGTCACCGCGTACCTCTACAAGGACTTCGGTGTCGATCACTTCGCCGGGGATTTCAGCATCGATCTCGACATCCGACTGACCGCCAGTGAGAACGGCGGCTTGATCGAGTTCTTGGCACTGTGCAACGACATCGGCGACTTCGGGTTCCGCTCCACGGCCATCTCGGTTGCCGTATACCGGGATGCATCGAACAACATCCTTCAGCTGATCGAAGGGGATGGCGGTCCATCGTATTCCGATGCCGCAAACATCTCGCTCAACACCACGTACTACTGCCGCTTCGAGCGCGACGAGAGCGTGGGCACCTACGGCACTGCCTACCTGCACATTGCCAGCAGCGACGCCGATCGCACCAGCGAGACCTGGATCGACACGCTGGAAATGGCACTTCACACCAGCCTCAAAAACTACCGCTACCTCTACGCGATGGCGGGCCTGAACTCCGCGCTCACGCCTTCCATCAGCGGCTGGTCGGAGAAGTTCCTCATCAACACCCCCTGAACGACCATCCCATGCCATTCACGTTTGTCAAAGACGCCATCGAGGCTGTCGCAATCTACCTGAGCAACAAGCTCACCTTTCTCGGGGGTGGCGTGGGTGCGCTCTTCGGCTTCCTGCATCAGAACCTGGTCGCAATCTGCGGCATCGCGCTGGGGTTGGTGGGCTACTTCACCAACCTCTACTTCCAGAAGCGCAAGGACGCGCGCGAGGAGCGCCTCGCACAGCGACAGCTCGAAAAGTGGCGCACCGCGCCTGCCCCCCTTGAAGGAGATCAACCATGAAGAAACTGCCTCGATACCGCGTGCGCCGCAACCCAAAGGGCAGGGCGGCACTGAAGGACAGCAGCAGTGTGGTGCTCAGCTTCGCCGCCACCATGCTGTTGGCCTGGTCTGCGCTCCCCGAGGTCGTGCAGAAGGAGATCCTGCTGAGCTTGGGCGTGAGCCCACTGCGCTTGGCGGTCACCTCGTTCGCTATTACTGTGGCTGCGACCTTCCTGGCGAAACACACGCGCGTCGAGCGCGTCGATCGACCGCAGCCACCACCGCAGGAAGAGGGCGACGGCCCAGCCTGAGCCTGCATGTTCCAGCCGATCCCCTGCCTGAAGCCTGAGATCAGGCGCCCGGAACCGGGGGACCAGCTGGACGCCGACCTCACCGCTGTCCAGCACGAATGCCGCACGGGATGGTCCGAGGACCGGATCATCGAGATGGTTGGGGCCATCCGGGACATCCATCGCACCGACAAGCGCGCCCTGCACGAGGCGATCGCGGCTCGTGAGAGCGCTGCGGCGCAGCTCGCTGAGGCCAACACACGACTGAAGTGCAACGCGGTCGATCTCAAGGCCGCCGGCGCAACGATAGACGCTCTCCACCAGGAGGCCACAGCGCTGCGCGAGGCGAACGCTGCGCTGACCAGCCAGCTTGCCATCAAGACCCAACTGCTCGAAGCCTTCACGGCGGCCCAGAAGCGCCTGGCGGCCGAGATACCCGAACCCGTCCATATCGACGAAACCACCCGCTGGGGATGACCATGAAACGATTCTTTCTCGCCCTCCTGCTCCTGATCTGCACCACCGCGCATGCGCAGGTGGAGCGGCCGCCGTGCTACCCGCTGGTCAACGGTGTGCACACCTCCGCACCGCGCCACTTCATCGGCGAGCAGGGTCAGCATGTCTTCTGGTTCTGCTCGGCGCGCGGTGGGACGTCGCTCGCCTACGGCTTCTCCTGCCTCCATGGCCAGTGCTCCATGGCGGCGCTGCATGCGGCGCACACAACCATCCTGGCCGCGACCGCGAAGGTGACGGCTGCAAACAGCCAGTGGGATGCCCACATGCAGTTCCACTGCCCCGCGGTGCTGGCCGAGCAGACGGACCGAGGAAGGCTCTGCAGGGAGCGAGAGGGGTTCCTGAAGGTGCTGGGGGCAGGGCGGTGATTCCGCTTTCGGCCGAGCAGGTGGCCAAGGTCACAGGCTCGACGCTGGCAAATGCGAAGCTGTACCTGCCATTCATCCAGGGCACCTGCAAGGCCTATGACATCACCAGCCAGCGCCGCATCGTCGGCTTCCTCTCGCAGATCGGCGTGGAGTCGGGCGGGCTGTCCACAGTGGTGGAGAGTCTGAATTACTCGACCGAGGCGTTGCTGGTGAAACCGTGGACGCACCGCATCAGCGCCGAGAACGCCCAGAAGTACGGGCGCCGCATGGGCCAGAAGGCCAACCAGGAAATGCTGGCGAACATCCTCTACGGCGGTGCGTTCGGCCTGAAGCATCTTGGCAACACCCAGCCCGGGGACGGCTGGCGATTCCGGGGTCGTGGCCTGAAGCAGCTCACCGGCAGAGCGAACTACGCCGCTTGCTCTCGCGCGCTCGGCGAGGACTTCGTGTCCCAGCCTGACCGGCTTTTGATGCCCGTGAACGCCGCGCTTTCCGCCGGCTGGTTCTGGCACACCAAGGGCTTGAACGCCATCGCTGATCGTGGCGACGTGGATCTGATGACAAAGACCGTGAACGGCGGATACACCGCGCTGGAGAAGCGCACGGCGCTGTGGGACGCAGGTCTGGGGGTGTTCGCGTGATCTCCAAAGCCATCGCCTACGGCCTGGGCATCGCACTGGTGGGCGCCCTTGCTGGCCTGGGCATTCAGTCCTACCGCCTGATGGCCGAGCAGCGGAACCACGCGACCAGCCGCTCCGATTTCGACCGCGAGCGAGCCATCGCTGCACAGACCGCGCGCGACAAAGACCTGGAATACCGCAACCGAGAAAAGGAACTTGCCGATGCCCAACAAAAAGCTGATGCCGTGGCCGCTGACCTTCGTGACCAACTGGACCTTGCCCTTGCCGCTGGTGGCGTTTCTGCTGGCGGGCTGCGCAAAGCAGTTGCAGCCGCTACCACCGCCACCCTCGCAGGGTGTACGGCTCACGCCTCTGCCGAGCTCCGCCAGGCAGCCGACACCGCCGCCCGAGTGCTTGCCGACGTGCACGGCCGGCTTGACACGCGAGCGGGACTCCTCGCGCGAGTTGCTGACGAACGCTACATCGCCGGCCGCACCTGTGAGCGGATCTCCGATGAAGCCGTGACGACCACGAACAACTGATCGTCAACTGGCAGTTGCCACTTCCGGTTGTCTCCTGGGCCTACCCTGGCCCTTTGCCCCCTGGCCCTCACGGGCTGGGGGGCCTTTTCGCTTTACAGTGCCTCTTTCCCCTACGCGAGGCACCCATGGCGGATCAAAACTACGTTACCTTCGAAGAATTTGAGCACCACTTCAACCTGCTGAAGGATGCCAACATCATGGCGATGAAGTTCCTTGTGACGGCGCTGGCCCACCAGGTGGACGCGACCAGGCTGCGGACGACCCTGCTTGGCTACATCGAGAATCTGAAGACTCCATCTCACCCGCAGTTGATCGACCTGATCAAGATCATTGTGGAAGAGCTCGCCGAGGGCGCTGGGCACGCTGAGGCAATGAAGTTGAGAATCGCAAAGGGCAGCGACGCCCGAAACTGAAGTTCATGCCGCAAGGCGGTGCTCGTAGTAGTCCTGCGCGGGGTCGTCCAGGATGGCCAGCAGCTCGGCCTCGCTGCAGGTGTCGGGGTTAAGCCACCGCTCCACGTTCTCCGGCTTGATGTACACGATGCAGCGGTCGTGCCCGGCTGCCGCGACCTCTGACGGTGGCTCGCTGGTGATGGCGGCAAAGGACAGCAGGTCCGGCGCTCCACTGCCGGTCCACCGCGACCACAAGCAGGCGATCAGCATGGGGTCGCCGGAGCGCGGGCGGAACTCGAGCACGACATTGCCCTCAGGCGTGCTCACGTTCTCGTAGAACACGTCCACCACCATGAGGCCGTGCGACACCCCGAACTGGCCCTTCCAGAACCCGGTCAGGTTGTCCCGCCGCGCGTTGTAGGTGCCCGGATACTTCGTGTCGTAGAACGCCGGTTTGCCGGCGGGCCGGCACTGGTAGCGCATCGGCTTGACCACCCGCTGGCCGTTCTCCACAACCATCACCGGGGCGTAGTGGCCAGGGAAGATGCGGGAGTCGCGCGGCTTCAACTCGGTGCGCCGCATATCCTCCAGCTTGGCCAGGCCCCGGCCGACCTTGTCGGTGGCGATGCGCACGTCCTCGGTCGCCTTCTTGGTGGTCTTCGTCTCCAGCGACCGCTCCGCGTCCGCCAGGCGCTTGCGCTGCTTGAACAGGTCCTGCTCGATCGCGCTGCCCTGCTGGGTGCGGTAACGGTCGATCGCTTCCTTGATGCGCCGCTCGGGCTCCGAGGTGGGGTGCTCGAACGCTGCTTCAACACCCTTGGGGATCGGAATTCGAGGGTTGTCCAGGCGCGACCAGAACAGTTCAACGAAGGTCTCGATGTCGATCTTCGAGTTGTAGGCGCGGACGTAGCGGCGGTAGTCCGCCCAGATCTGGGCCGAGTAGCACATGAGCTGGTCTCCGTTGAAAGGGCCGGTACGATGCATCAGCATACCCCGATGGGTACAGCTCAGCCGCCCCTGTCGTGTCGACGGCCTGGCTTGATCCATCCGGTGCCCACGGAGGGCTGGGGCACGTCCCCCGATGAACGCCGATACTCCATCCAGCGTTTCACGTCGAACGGCGGTAGGGGGTGAGCGTCCTTCTTCGTGGGGCGAACCAGCCAAGCCTGCTCCATCTCGATGACACCCTGTTCCGAGTTTTGTAGCTGAGTGCCTTCCCAGACCTCTCCATCAAGCGGCACGTATGCAAGCCTCGGCTCGATCAGGATCATCGCGGTTCGCTGCATAGACCAGGCGTTCGTGTACAAGGTGGCCACGCGCGCCGTGCGCAGCAGGGCGTTGCGGCCCGGGCGCCAGGTCGACATTGAAATGCGGCCGAACTCGGGTGCTGGCCATTCCTCGAAACGGAGGCGCTCGCCACTTCGGCGCAGTTGGATCACTTCGTAAAACACTGTGCCAATATACAGTGCTATGATCAGTCCCGAATTCGCACTGAAATCGCACCGACCGGCGGCAACCCGCAGCCGGCCTAGATTGCTCGCGGGTTCAAATCCCCCCAGCTCCACCATTCATCCTTCCACCGCCTCACATCGTGAGCGGTGTCATTTCCTGTCGCACGATCATGCTGCAGTTGCAGGACATTCTTTTTTCGCAGGGTTTCGGCACCCGCCGGATTTGCAGCGGGCTGATCCAGCAGGGGCTGGTGGTCGTGGGCGTCGACGACCTGCCTTGTACCGATCCGACGGCTGTCTTTGAAGAAGAGGGCCTTGAATTCCGCGTGCAGGGCGAGGCTTGGCAGTACCACGCGGTGGCGTACCTGATGCTGCACAAACCCGCTGGTTTTGAGTGCTCTCAAAAACCTAGCACGTATCCTAGCATCTATACCTTGTTGCCAGCGCCCTTGCGCGCTCGCGGCGGCGGCGCGGCGGCGGGTGTGCAGGCCGTGGGGCGCCTGGATCAGGACACCACCGGGTTGCTCCTGCTGTCGGACGATGGCAAGTTCATCCATCGCATGACGTCACCGCGCCACCACGTGCCCAAGGTCTACGAAGCGCAGGTGAAGCACCCACTGGATGACCGTCAATTGAGTCGCTTGCTGGATGGGGTGGTGCTGGATGACGATCCCAAGCCGGTGCGGGCGCAGGCGTGTTCAGCGGTGAGCGAGCGCCACCTGCGCATGACCCTCACCGAAGGCAAGTACCACCAGGTCAAACGCATGGTGGCGGCGGTCGGCAATCGGGTGGAATCGCTTCACCGCTCCGAGATGGGCAACCTCGTGCTGACGCCGGCGTTGCCCGAGGGGCGGTGGCGTTGGCTGACCCGCGACGAAGTGACCGCGCTCACCGAGAAGGTGGCGAGGCCTTAGAGCAGATCGCCCTTGCGGCTGTCCAGCGGCATGAGGAAGGAGTTTTCCTGCCACTGCGAGTTGAAGTCGCTGCGCGGAAAATCGCTGCGCGGATCGCCGGTGGTGCTGTTGGGCCAGTTCGACAGGGGACCGAAATCGCTGTTGCGGCTGCTGCGCTGGCGGGTGAGTGCAGTACGCAGGTTGGCTTGTGCCGCACTGATGGCGCGCTCTTCCATCTCGCGCTCGCGCATGGTCTGGCTCAGGGTCGACTCGCCCAGGAACTCGGCGCGAATCTCGGCCACCGTGGGCAGGCTGTTGGACCGCACGACCCAGTAGGGCAGGCCGCATTGGGTGAGCAGCGAGTGTTTGAGGGTGCGCGTGCTGCGCGGCAGGCCAGCGCTGCCTGGCACATCCAGGCAACCCAGCACGCGGCCGTCCGAGCGGCACACCGTGAAGGTGCAGTACACGCCGCCCAGCAACTTGTACCACTCCATGCTCTGCTCCTTGTCGCGCGGCAGCGTAAAGCGAGTGACCGGCAGCTTGATCATCACGTGGTGGTCGTAGAAGGCGCGAGCGAGCCAGTGCCACACGCGCGCTTCTTCGCTGTTGGCCAGGGCACGGGTGCTCAGGGGCCAGTGTTTGGGAATGCGCCTGCGCTCACGCGCCTGACGGTCCATCCACCAGCGATGCACCAGCGCACCCAGGGCCAGCAGAGCGGGCGCGAGCACGGCGAGCAGCCATGGATTGGTCCAGTTGTTCATGTTGGTGAGGTGGGTCGATCAATTTGTATCAAAGTGTAGGGGGTGAACGACGAATCGGGGCGTCCTGTCGCTTGCCCGGACGAGATTGGCGTGAATTCCTTGGTGTTTGATCGTCCTTTTGCGTTCGCCTCAGGGTGTAACTTCGAGAAACGAGAGCGCGGCGGCCAGGGCGGCGTCGGGCTGATCCCGGTGCGGGCTGTGACCGCAGGCGTCGATCTCGACGCTGCGGGCTTGCGGCACGGCCGCTTCGATGGCCCGGAGCTGCGCCAGCGTGCCGTATTCGTCGCCGATGCCCTGGATCAACAGGAGGGGTGCCTGAATCTGTTGGCATTCCGGGCGGATGTCGAAATCGGCGAAGGCGGGACTGAGCCAGACGTCGTTCCACTGCCAGAAGGCGTTGTCCACGTCGGCGTGGTGGCGCGCCAGGCGTTGGCGCAGCCCGCTTTCGCCCAGGGGGTCGGCCTCGTACAGACGCCTGGCTTCTGCAATCGCGCGCAGGGCGATGGGTTCCACGAACACATGTGGGGCCATGGCCACGCAGGCCGCCACCGGGTGCCGGCTGGCGTGCAGCAGGGCAATGGTGGCGCCGTCGGAATGGCCGATCAGCACCGGCGGCTGCGACACACCGAGGGACTTCAGGACGGCTGGCAGGACGCGCCAGGCCTCACGGTGCATGTAGTCGGGCCCGTGCCGTCCCCGGGTCCAGAAACCGTCCTGGCCTGGCTCGCCGCGCACGTCGGGAATGGGGTCCGATTGCCCGTATCCGCGGCGGGAATAGATCCAGCCGGCGCGCCCGCTGGCCGCGCAAAGCTCCGCAGGCCAGTCGCGGCCGCGTTGCCGCCACAGGGACACGCTGCCCAGGCCCTCGTGCAGGAAAACCAGGGGAGACCGGTTGACCGGTCCGGGGATGTGCATCAGCTCCAGGCCGACACCTTCAATCTCGATGCGATTCATGCGCAGATCGTACCGATCCATGCAACCGGCGTGACGTGGGAATGGATGTATTCTTGCCGCCATGTCCCAGCTTCTCAACTCCTTCTGGCGCGCCGTGATGTATTGCTTTCACCCTCGGGTGATCGCGCTGTCGTTTCTTCCGCTCATCCTCATGGTGGCGCTGTCGTTCGGCCTGGGTTACTTTTTCTGGGAAGGCGCCGTGGCTTCGGTGGCCGCATGGCTCGAAGCCTTCGGCATGGTGCAGACCTTCCTCTCCTGGCTCGATCAGGTGGGTGCGGGCTCCCTGCGCATGGTGTTCGCGCCGTTGCTGGTGCTGGTGCTGGCCACGCCGCTGATCGTCCTGCTGTGCCTGCTGCTGGTGGCGATGTTCATGACGCCGGCCATGGTCGACCTGGTGGGGCAGCGCCGCTTTGCCGGGTTGGAGCGCAAGCACGGTGGCTCGCTGGTGGTCAGTGTGCTCTGGTCGCTGGGCTCCACGCTGCTGGCGGTGGTGGTGCTGGTGCTCTCCATGCCCCTGTGGCTGGTGCCGCCCCTGGTGCTGATCCTGCCGCCCCTCATTTGGGGGTGGCTCACCTACCGCGTGTTTGCCTTTGATGCGCTGGCCACACACGCCAGCACTGAAGAAAGAAAACTCATCATGCGCGAGAACCGGGGCACCTTGTTGCTCATGGGCGTGCTGAGCGGCTACCTGGGTGCGGCGCCCAGCCTGTTGTGGGCCTCGGGCGCCATGTTCATTGCGATGGCGCCCGTGCTGGTGCCCGTGGCGATCTGGATCTACACGCTGGTGTTTGCCTTTGCCTCGCTGTGGTTCGCGCATTTCTCCCTTGCGGCACTGCAGCGCCTGCGTGCCAAAGCGCCTCCGGAGGCACCCGTCGCCGAGCGGGCCGATCCCGCCTTCCTGCCGGCCCCTGTCCAGGCGCCCCTGACGCCGCCCACCCAGTTCCCCACACAGCCATGACGACCGCATTCGGCCTGATCATCGTCGGCGACGAAATTCTTTCCGGCAAACGCAGCGACAAGCACCTGCCCAAGGTGATCGAGCTGCTCTCTCAGCGGGGCCTTTCGTTGAGCTGGGTGCGGCTGGTGGGCGACGAACGCGCTCGCATCACCGACACGCTGCGGGATGCTTTTGCCGGCCCCGACATGGTGTTCTGCTGCGGCGGCATCGGTGCCACGCCCGACGATCACACGCGGCAGTGTGCGGCGGCCGCGCTGGGCGTGGAGCTCGCCCTGCATCCGCAGGCACGGGACCTGATCGAATCGCGCATGCGCGACATGGCGGCGGAGCGGGGCGAGGCCTTCGATCCCACGCGCGCCGACAACGTCCACCGCTACAACATGGGCGTGTTTCCGGTGGGCTCGCGCATCATCCAGAACCCGTACAACAAGATCCCTGGGTTCAGTTGCGATGGCGCCGGCGGCGGCACCGTGCATTTCCTGCCCGGGTTTCCCGTCATGGCCTGGCCCATGATCGAATGGGTGCTGGACCACCAGTATCTGCATCTCCAGCGGCAGGGGAACTGGCTGGAGCAGTCGGTGATCGTTTTCGGCGCCATGGAGGCGGCCCTCACGCCCCTTATGGAACAGATCGAAGGCGCCCACCCGGTGAAGGTGTTCAGCCTGCCCAGCGTCGACCATCCCGAGTTCGGCCGGCACATCGAACTCGGCGTCAAGGGGACGGCGGCGGACGTCGCCGTGGCTTACCAGGAACTGCTCACCGGCCTCAAAGCGCATGGCGCCAGCCTTGGCCCCGAAATGGTGCGTCGATGAGCCGCACCATTCTGGATGGCGTTCGCAAAAATGCACCATAAGTGGGCGTATGACCCGCAGGCGATTGAGCTTGGTGCAAATGGGTCCTTGAATCACCCGTTCCGTGCCTGCGTGATGACCCTTTGTGGCGCATGGCCTGCGCCATAATCCGGAGCGCCAGGCAAGCCAGCCTTTCCGATGCCCATTGGTGGCACAAATACTGCTTGAATGCAGCGTCGTTTTCCAATTCCCAACTCACCCAGCTACAGGAGTATTTGATGGCCAAGACCGTCGCAGACGTGATGCAGATCGTGAAGGACAACGAAGTCAAGTTTGTCGACTTCCGTTTCACCGACACTCGGGGCAAAGAGCAGCACGTGACCGTGCCCGTGTCCCACTTCGACGAAGACAAATTCGTTTCGGGCCACGCGTTCGACGGCTCCTCGGTGGCTGGCTGGAAGGGTATTGAAGCTTCGGACATGCAACTCATGCCCGACCCCAACACCGCCAACATCGACCCCTTCTTCGAAGAAACCACGCTGTTCCTGCAGTGCGACGTGATCGAGCCGGGTGACGGCAAGGCCTACGACCGTGACCCCCGTTCCATCGCCAAGCGCGCCGAGGCTTACCTCAAGGCCTCCGGCCTGGGCGACACCGCCTACTTCGGACCGGAACCCGAGTTCTTCATCTTTGACGGCGTGCGCTGGAGCAACGAACCAGGCCGCGTTTTCAGTGAGATCGAAGAGTACGAAGCCCCCTGGAACAGCGGTGCCAAGCTCGAAGGCGGCAACCGTGGTCACCGTCCCACCGTCAAGGGCGGCTACTTCCCTGTGCCCCCGGTTGATAGCACGCAGGACATGCGCGCCGAAATGTCGCTGATCCTCGAATCGCTGGGCATTCCGGTTGAAGTGTTCCACCACGAAGTGGCGGGCGCCGGCCAGAACGAGATCGGCACCAAGTTCAGCACGCTCGTCGAGCGCGCCGACTGGACCCAGGTGCTCAAGTACGTGGTGTGGAACGTGGCCAATGCCTACGGCAAGACCGCGACCTTCATGCCCAAGCCCTACGCCGGCGACAACGGCTCCGGCATGCACGTGCACCAGTCCATCTGGAAAGACGGCAAGAACCTGTTCGCTGGCGACGGCTACGCCGGTCTGAGCGATTTCGCCCTGTACTACATCGGCGGCATCATCAAGCACGCCCGTGCACTGAACGCCATCACCAACCCTGGCACCAACTCGTACAAGCGCCTGGTGCCCGGCTTCGAAGCCCCCGTGAAGCTGGCTTACTCGGCCCGCAACCGCTCCGCTTCGATCCGCATCCCGTATGTGGCCAACCCCAAGGGCCGCCGCATCGAAGCGCGTTTCCCGGATCCTTCGGCCAACCCTTATCTGGCCTTCTCGGCCCTGATGATGGCTGGTCTGGACGGCGTCGAAAACAAGATCCACCCGGGCGAAGCCGCCACCAAGGATCTGTACCATCTGCCGCCCGAAGAGGACAAGCTGGTGCCGACCGTGTGCCACAGCCTCGACCAGGCGCTGGAGTACCTCGACAAGGACCGCAGCTTCCTGACCAAGGGTGGTGTGTTCACCGACTCGATGCTCGACGCCTACATCGAGCTCAAGATGGGCGAAGTCACGCGTTTCCGCATGGCGCCGCACCCGGTCGAGTTCGACATGTACTACAGCCTCTGATGGGCCTCAGCCCGGCTTCGCCGGGCGACACCGCCAAACTCTGCAAAGGGACCGCACTTGCGGTCCCTTTTTCGTTGTCCTGGCGGCCCTGAGGCACCGTTCAGGCCGGGGGGCACTTTTTCAGGGCTTTTTCGGTCATACTGATTTGGGCATGTTGGTCGTGCCTGTCAGCCCTTACCGTCCCGCTGGAGTTGCCGTGTTCCTGAAGCTTTCGCCCTTTCACACCGTTCGCTTCCTGACCTTCGCCGCCTTGGCGTCGGGCGCTGCCCTGGCGCAGGCCCAGGGCAGCATCTACCGCTGCGGCAACGAGTACACCAACGACGCCCAGGTCGCCAAGACCAAGGGATGCACCCTGATGCAGGGCGGCAACATCACCATTGTCGAAGGCACCAAGGTGGCGCCGCCTGCCGCGCGTGCAACACCTGCCGTGGCCAGCCGCAGCGGTGGCGAGCGGGTGGACACATCGGCCCAACGGGCCCGCGACAGCGATGCCCGGGTCATCCTGGAGGCCGAACTGCGCAAGGCCGAGGAGCGGCTGGCCCTGGCGCGCAAGGAGTACGCCAACGGTGAGCCTGAGAAGCAGGGCATCGAGTCGCGCAATTACCAGCGCTACCTGGATCGCGTGGCCGAGCTCAAGGCGGCGGTGGGGCGCGCCGAGAGCGACGTCGCCAGCATCCAGCGCGAGCTCGGCCGTGTCGGTGTTTCCCCCAACAGCTCGGGTTCTGCCTCAAAATAGGTGGCTTGAAAAAGTCCACGCCACCCCCCCGTCTCTCCGCGGATTCGCACCGCCCCAGCACCAGTCCAGTCAGCCCGCGCAAGCCGGCGACGGCCCCTTCCCGGTTCCAGTCGCTCGACCTGCTCGCCACCCTGGTGGCGGTGGTCGATTCGCAGGGCGCGGTGCAGTTTGCCAACGCCGCACTGGAAGACGCACTGGGCATGTCGCGTCGCAGCATTGCCGGCACGCGGCTGCAGGAGTGCTTCACCGAACCCGCCTTGCTGGAGAACGCGCTGCACGGCGCCAGCGGCAACCATTTCGCGGCCTTGCGTTACGACGCGTGGCTCAAGCGGCTGAACCACGATGCCCTGCCGGTGCACGTGGTGGTGGCGCAGACCGACAGCCCGGGCGAGGTGGTGGTCGAATTGCTGCCGCTGGAACAGCAGGCTCGGCAGGAGCGTGAAGAGCGCCTGATCGACCAGGCCCAGGCGAACAAGGAACTGATCCGCAACCTGGCGCACGAGATCAAGAACCCGCTCGGTGGCATCCGGGGTGCGGCCCAGTTGCTGCAGATGGAGCTGGAGTCGCGCGAGCTCATCGAGTACACGCAGGTCATCATCCACGAGGCCGACCGGCTCCAGTCGCTCGTGGACCGCCTGCTGGCGCCTCATCGGCGTCCGCACGTGGTCGGCGACGTCAACATCCACGAGGTGTGCGAACGCGTGCGCTCGCTCATCCTGGCCGAGTTTCCCAAGGGTCTGCGTGTGGTGCGCGACTACGACACCTCGATTCCCGAGTTCCGGGGCGACCGCGAGCAACTGATCCAGGCGGTGCTCAACATCGCCCACAACGCGGCCCAGGCGCTGGGAGAGCGCGTGGCGGCGGGGGATGCGCGCATCGTGTTCCGCACGCGCGTGGGCCGACAAGTGACATTTGGCAAGCAGCGCTATCGGCTGGCACTGGAATTGCATGTGATCGACAACGGGCCTGGCGTTCCAGACTCGATCAAGGATCGCATCTTCTACCCGCTGGTGTCGGGGCGCGATGGCGGTTCCGGCCTGGGGCTCACGCTGGCACAGACTTTCGTCCAGCAGCACCATGGCCTGATCGAGTGCGAGAGCGTGCCAGGGGCAACGGACTTCAAACTCCTGATCCCTTTGCCCTAGACGGATCATTGACACACGACAGCCGAGCGCCGCGCCACAAGAAAGGGAAGACATCTACATGAAGCCGATCTGGATAGTGGACGACGATCAATCGATCCGCTTCGTGCTCGAGAAGGCGCTGCTGCGCGAGAACCTGCCCACCCGCAGCTTCACCAACCCGCAGGACGTGCTCAAGGCCCTGACCGACACGCCCGAGAGCGAAGGCCCGCAAATCCTGGTGAGCGACATCCGCATGCCCGGCGGCTCGGGACTTGAACTGCTGGAGCGCGTGAAGGAGAAGCTGCCCGGCCTGCCCGTGATCATCATGACCGCGTTCTCCGATCTGGACAGCGCGGTGTCCGCGTTCCAGGGTGGGGCCTTCGAGTACCTGCCCAAGCCTTTCGACCTGCCCAAGGCCGTGGAGCTGATCCACCGCGCCGTGGAGGAAAGCCAGCGCGAGGAAGTGGCCGAGGAGCGCATGACTGCCGCACCCGAGATGCTGGGCCAGGCGCCGGCCATGCAGGACGTGTTTCGTGCCATTGGCCGTCTGAGTCAGAGCCAGGTCACGGTGCTCATCACCGGCGAGTCGGGTTCCGGCAAGGAGCTGGTGGCGCGCGCGCTGCACAAGCATTCACCGCGTTCGGGCGGGCCCTTCGTGGCCATCAACACGGCGGCCATCCCCAAGGATCTGCTGGAGTCCGAGCTTTTCGGCCACGAGCGCGGTGCCTTCACCGGTGCGCAGACCATGCGGCGCGGCCGCTTCGAGCAGGCCGATGGCGGCACGCTGTTCCTCGACGAGATCGGCGACATGCCGTTCGACCTGCAGACGCGGCTGCTGCGTGTGCTGTCCGATGGCCATTTCTACCGGGTGGGTGGACACAGCGCCGTGCGCGCCAACGTGCGCGTGATCGCCGCGACCCACCAGAACCTGGAGCAACGCGTCAAGGAAGGCGTGTTCCGGGAGGATCTGTTCCACCGGCTCAACGTGATCCGCCTGCGCCTGCCGGCGCTGCGCGAGCGGCGTGAAGACGTGCCCATGCTCACGCGATTCTTCCTGCAGCAGAGTGCGCGCCAACTGGGCGTGGAGCCCAAGCGCATTTCGGAGGCCGCGCTCAAGCTGCTGGGGACCTTCGATTTCCCGGGGAACGTGCGCCAACTGGAGAACGTGTGCCATTGGCTGACCGTGATGGCGCCGGCGCAGATGATCGAGCTCAAGGACCTGCCGCCCGAGGTGTTGAGCATGGCGAGCGCCGGTGCGGTGGCCGCGAGTGCACCCGCAACCGCGCCAGCGCCGGTTCTGCAGGCCGCCGTGCCGCTGCCGGAATCCGAAGGTGTTGTCGAAGCGGTCGCCGCGTCTTCATCGGCGGAGGCTTCTGCCGCGCTCGTGGCCGCGCCGTCCGCTGCCACGGTCCTGGCCTGGGAGAGCGGCCTTCAGGCCGAGGCGTTGTCGCTGCTGGAAGAGGGGCGCACCGATGTGTGGGACGTGCTCACGCGGCGCTTCGAGACGCGGTTGATCCAGACCGCGCTGGCCAACACGCGCGGGCGCCGCATCGAGGCGGCGCACAAGCTGGGCATTGGCCGCAACACCATCACCCGCAAGATCCAGGAACTCAACCTAGAGTGACCACCACCGGCGCGTGATCGCTGGGCTGGGGATTCTTGCGCGGTGCGCGATCGATGGTGCAGGCGCTCACGCGGGCCCGCAGCGCATCGCTCACGAGGATGTGGTCGATGCGCAGCCCGCGGTTCTTCTGGAAGCCGAGCATGCGGTAGTCCCACCACGAGTAGCTTTTCTCGGGCTGCTCGAACAGGCGGTAGGCATCCGTGAGCCCCAGCTTCAGCAGGTCCTGGAAATGCTGGCGCTCTTCCACCGTGTGGTGGATCGTGTCCTTCAGGCCCACGGGGTCGAAGGAGTCGCGGTCTTCCGGCGCCACGTTGAAGTCACCCAGCAGCACCAGGCGCGGATGGGTTTTCATCTCTTCGCCCAGCCAGCGGTGCAGCGCCTCCAGCCAGAGCATCTTGTAGGCGAATTTCTCGGTGCCCGGTGCCTGCCCGTTGACGAAGTAGCAGTTCACCAGCCGCAGCGGACCTTCGGGCGTGTCCAGCGTGGCGGCGATCACCCGCGACTGCGGATCTTCGTGGCTCGGAATGTTGCGCACCACGTCGCTCGGCGGCGTGCGGCTCAGGATCGCCACGCCGTTGTACGTCTTCTGGCCAAACACGGCGGCGTGGTAGCCGGCTTCCTTGAGCGCGTCGTACGGAAACTTCTCGTCCACCAGCTTGAGCTCTTGCAGCCCCAAGACGTCCACCGGGTTGGCCGCCAGCCAGTCCAGCACCTGGGGCAGGCGGATGGTGAGTGAATTGATGTTCCAGGTGGCCAGTTGCATGGTTCAGCGCTCACGGGTGTAGGTGACGAAGGCGAACGGCAGGCCGTTGGCCGAGGTGTGGTGCTCGCGCGCGGTTTCGCGCCATTCGGGGCCAAAGCTGGGTGCATAGGCGTCGCCTTCAAACGCCTGCGCGATCTCGGTGATCACCGCGCTCTGCGCCAGCGGCAGTGCGGCGGCGTAGATCTGCGCGCCACCGATCACCCAGGCGTCGGGGGTCGATGCCGGGCACAACGCCAGCGCCTCCTGCAGCGAGCCCGCGCGCGCGGCGCCCTCGGCACGCCAGGCGGGATCGCGCGTGATGACGATGTTGATCCGGCCGGGCAAGGGGCGGAAACGCTCGGGCAGCGAGTCCCAAGTCTTGCGGCCCATGATGACCGGGCAACCGAGCGTGGTCCGCTTGAAATGCGCCAGGTCTTCGGGCAGATGCCAGGGCAGGCGGTTGTCGCGACCGATCACGCCGTTCGAAGCACGGGCGAGGATGAGGTGCAGTCGGGGAAATGTCACACGGCCACCGGCGCCTTGATGGCAGGGTGATGCTGGTAGTCCAGGATCTCGAAGTCGTCGAGCTCGTAGTCGAAGATCGACGCGGGCTTGCGCTTGATGCGCAGGGTGGGATACGGGTGCGGCGCGCGCGAGAGCTGCAGCGCCACCTGTTCCTGGTGGTTGCTGTAGATGTGGCAGTCGCCACCGGTCCAGATGAATTCGCCCACCTCCAGATCGCACTGCTGCGCCAGCATGTGCGTGAGCAGTGCGTAGCTGGCGATGTTGAACGGCACGCCGAGGAAGATGTCGGCGCTGCGCTGGTAGAGCTGGCAACTCAGCTTGCCGTCGGCCACGTAGAACTGGAAGAACGCGTGGCAGGGCATCAGCGCCATCTTGCCCAGGTCGGCCACGTTCCACGCGCTCACGATGATGCGGCGCGAATCCGGGTTGGTCTTGAGCTGCTTCACCACCTCGGCGATCTGGTCGATGTGGCCGCCGTCGGGCGTGGGCCAGCTGCGCCACTGCACGCCGTACACCGGGCCCAGGTCGCCGTCTTCGCGCGCCCATTCGTCCCAGATGGTGCAGCCGCGTTCCTGCAGCCACTTCACGTTGCTGTCGCCGCGCAGGAACCACAGCAGCTCGACGATGATGGCCTTGGTGAACACCTTCTTGGTGGTGATCAGCGGAAAACCTTCCTTCAGGTCGAAACGCATCTGGTGGCCGAACACGCTGGTGGTGCCGGTGCCGGTGCGGTCGGTCTTCTGCACACCCGTGTTGAACACGTGGCGCATGAAGTCTTCGTATTGGGAGCGGATGGGGCGCAGGCTCATGGGCGTAGGCTGGTCTGAAGGCCCGGCAGGACGGGCGATGGGGCGGTAATGCGTTGGTCGAAGGGGTGTTGCTGCAGGGCAAACACCTCCTGGATGCGGCGGATGTAGCTCTGGGTCTCGGGGTAGGGCGGCACACCACGGAAGCGCTCCACGGTGCCTTCGCCCGCGTTGTACGCGGCCAGCACCAGCGGCACGTTGCCCTGGAAATAGGCCAGCAGCCATTGCAGGTACGACAGGCCGCCCCGGATGTTCTGCTCGGCGTCGAAAGGCTTGTTCACGCGAAAGCGGGTGGCGGTCTCGGGGATGAGCTGCATCAGGCCCTGGGCGTTCTTGTCGGACAGCGCGTTGACGTCGAAATTCGACTCGGCGCGGATCACCGCGAAAGCCAGGCCGGGCTGGATCCCGAACTGCGGCGCGAGCTTGTACACGATCTTCATGATGCGCTGCTTCTCAGGTGTGTTCACCAGCTCGCGGTAGCGCGTCGTGATGGCCGCCATTTCCTCGGCCTGTTGCGCCTCGCGCAGGGCCTGGTCGGTCTTCTGGAGCTCGGCGCGCTCGGCCTGCAGCACACAGTCCGGCTTGTCGGCCGGCACGTTCAGGCGCTTGAACAGGTTCTCGGCGTGTGCGTCACCCAGCAGCGCCGCCCGCGCATACCAGTACGCCGCGTAGCCATCGTGGCGCGGCACACCGCGGCCGTTGGCATGGAACCAGCCCAGCTTGTAGGCCGAGAAGACGTCGCCCGCCAGGGCCGCGCGGCAGTAGAGCGCGATGGCGGCCGGGATGTCGCGTGTCACGCCCTCGCCCTGCTCCAGGGCGCGCGCCTGTTCCTGCCAGGCTTGGCGCTCGCTGGCTTCCGCCGCATGCACCGAAGCCGTGGCGCAGAGCGTCCACACCAACAGCAGGCGGAGCAGGAGTCGGGCTTTCATGGGCTGACGAGCACGCGGCCGGGGTTCATGGTCTGTTGGGGATCCAGCGCCTGCTTGATGGCCCGCATGAGGCCCAGGGCGACCGGGTCCTTGTAGTGCGGCAGGTGCCCCGCCTTGAGGCTGCCCACACCGTGCTCGGCGCTGATCGAGCCATGGTAGCGCGCGACCGCGTCGAAAACCAGCGTGTTCACGAGCGTTTCCTGGCTGGCCAGGAATTTTTTGGCATCTTCGCCTTCGGGGGCCTGCACGTTGTAGTGCAGGTTGCCGTCGCCCAGGTGGCCGAAGTTCACCAGCCGCACGCCGGGCACCTCTCGCTGCAGCAGGGCGTCGGTCTCGGCGCAGAAGGCCGGGATGGTGGAAACCGGGATGCTGATGTCGTGCTTGATGTTCAGGCCTTCCTCGGCCTGCGCCAGCGGAATGCTCTCGCGAATGTGCCAGAGGCCCTGCGCCTGCGAGAGGCTCTCGGCCACCACGGCATCGCTCACCAAGCCCTGGTTGAAGGCGGTTTCCAGCAGGCGTTCGAACTGTTCGCGCGCGTGGATTTCCGATTCGCTGTCGCTGTTCTCCAGCAGCACGCAGTAGGGCGTGTCGCGCCACAGCGGGGTGCGCAGGTTCGGGAAGTGCTTGTCCACCAGGCTGAGTGCGAACTGGCCCATCACCTCGAATCCGGTGAGGCCGGCGCCCAGGTTCTTGTGCGCCAGACCCAGCAGGGCGACCGCTGCGTCCAGGCTGGGCAGGGCGGCCCAGGCGGTGAGCTGGGCGGCAGGCAGCGGGTACAGCTTGAGCGTGGCCGCGGTGATCACGCCCAGCGTGCCTTCGCTGCCGATGTAGAGGTCGCGCAGGTCGTAACCGGTGTTGTCCTTGCGCAGGCCGCTCAGGCCAGACCACACCTCGCCCTGGGCAGTCACCACCTCCAGCCCCAGGCAGAGGTCGCGCGCGTTGCCGTAGCGCACCACCTGCGTGCCGCCGGCGTTGGTGGCCAGGTTGCCGCCAATGGTGCAGCTGCCT
>VFQQ010002525.1_pt1 | contig 20222 bp, 29 predicted proteins | sample 3512341 | NCBI WGS metagenome assembly VFQQ01 (sample SAMN10412373, study PRJNA504923) | tailings metagenome | isolation source: Relicate 2 Philex TSF1 revegetated site | place: Philippines: Tuba, Benguet | collected 2017-08-29 | reverse complement strand
TGGCATGGCGCGCCAAGGGCTCTGAAGCCCCAGTGTCGCTGTGCGGAGCCGCCGCCATCTCATGCGCCTGTCTGCCTGCCTGCCTGCCCAACCCTGTGCGTATGCAGCCTGTCCATTTCCTCGCACCATCCCGAGTCATGGCAGCCCTCGTGGAGCGTGCGCTCCGCCCTGGTGGCCCTGATCGCATTCATGCAGGCAAGGGGCGGGGCAGGCTTGACGCTGCTGTGCTGCCATGCTGGCCTGCTGCACGAGTCGAACGTGCTGCTGCCCTGGCCCGAAGACTGCCGCCGCCTGGTGCTTCACGCTGGGCGAAGCCTTGATGCCGCCGTGCCGGCTGATGCCATGTAGCTGCGGTTCCCTGTCCCCGCTGCCTGGCTCCCTGCTGCGCTCTGTCGCCCTCACCGCCATCCCCACTGTGCCTCCCACCTCTCGCCCCTGCAGACGCCGGGCAGCGGTGCTCTGGGCAGCTTGGACCACCCTGAAGACGTGCGGCGGCAGATGGCGGCGGAATCCCGCACCCGACCGCCCTCCTATGGCAATAAGGACCGGCAGGCACTCATTGATGCCATGCACCAGCGCATGCTGGCCATGGAGGATCACTCCCGCCAGCTGTGCAAGGCGGAGCAGCAGCAGGACGCGGGGCCTGAGGCCGCGGCAGCCGAGGGCGGAGCGCCCCAGGCGGCGCCCGAGGCCGCAGCAGAGGCAAAGGCAGCCAGTCTGGGCGGCGCAGCGACGGCAGAGCAGCCCGCTGCTGGGGCAACGCCTGAGCAGGCGGCTGCCCCAGCAGCAGCAGCAGCAGCAGCAGCGGCAGCAGCACCTGCGTCCCCTCCGCCGGCGGCAGCGCAGGCCAGCAGCCCAGCACAACCAGCGACGATGCCAATGCCCAGTGTGGCACCTGTGCCTGCAGCTGCGCCACCAGCGGCAGCAGAGCTGCGTCAGCGGCCACCGCCGGCTGCGGCGGCAGCGCAGCCGGGCTCGCCAGCCGCGCCGCAGCCGGCGGCGGCGGTGTCGCTGGGCGCGCCTGCTGTGGCGGCAGCGGGTCCGCATCAGTCCTGGGAGGATCGCGGCCTCACATACCTGGCGGTGCTGCTGGTGCTGTGCATCGCGGCGCTGCTCATCCGCAAGGTGCGGCCCTGCTGCGCTGTGCTGCGCTGTGGCTGTGCTGCGCTACTCTTTGCCGTGCTGTGCTGTGCTTGCCTAATTCCGGCAGGAGGGTGCTGTACAGCAGGATAGAATCTCTGAGCTGTGGCCACGTGCTGCCGGATGTTCCGCTGCTGGCTGCTCCAAGCTGCCCTGGCTTGCGTTGGGCCGACCTGGCTGGTCCTCATCCTCACTGCCACCACCCCCACCCTCGCTGCCCTTGCTCTTCATCTGCCGCGCAGGTCATGCTGGCTGTGTCCCTGAACAACCAGGACCTCTACTCCTTCAACCACGTGGAGGGAGTGGAGCTCTGATCATCTGAGCCTCTTCGTCGGACCCGCGCTGTTCAGTGTAGTGCACCAAGATGCCTCACGGCTGGCCTCGTGCAGTTGCAAGTGTAGTTGCCGGCCGCCGTCGGCCGCCCGCTTGTTGCCTGCCGCTCCTTGTGCCCTCTTCAGCCTTCGTCTTGAGGCATCCCTTGCCATATGATAGCTGTGCTGAGCGCATTGTTTCACTGCCCTGCCTCGGGCCGCAGCGCATGCGGCCTAGCTCCCGTCTGTGTGCTTCCTCCTCTGTACCACTAGCGTGTCACGCCTGCTGTAGCCCTCCCCTTTCGTCTTTTTCATCAATCCGTGACTGCAAACGCTGCCTTCTTTGCACCTAGTGTGATGCCACTATGAGCAACGATGAGTCGCTCCGACACCAGAGCGCCGCGGCGAGCATGCCGCAGCGTGGGCAGCTGCCTCAACCGGCAACGAGGCCTTTGCTGCCTCCCCACCGGGATTCCGACTGCAAACACGGTTGCAATGCTGTGCGTGTTCTCAAAGCCGCGGGAACTGTCCTCGAGCCCGCACTCGCCCGCGGGTGAGGCCTCGCCGTCCCGGTGCTCCAGGCCGCTAAGCCGCATTTCTAACACCTCCCCTAGCCCCATGCTGTCTTTGTAGGCTGCAAGCGGAGGCTGGCGGAGTTCTGCTCGCTCTCGCCCGAAGAAGTGCGTAGAGGGCGTCTGGACCAGCGTCACGCCAGCGCAGGGCTCTCTGTCGCGCTGGGATGCTCTGAAAGCGCCGTGGGGCCCGCGAGCAGAGCCGCCTAAAGAACCCTAACCCGCCCGCTCGACGGTATCTGGGGCGCAGCGCCCTCGCTCACACACAGCACCCTCTCCCCTTCCCCACTCGCTTTATTGCAGGAGGAGTATGTGAGCGGCGTGCTGGACAACTTGTACAGCGCAGTGCCCAAGCGCAGCCACGCCTACGTAAGGCACCGCTGCTGCTGGGCGATGTGCTAGCAGAAGCGCCCGCATGCCGCACCCCCAGCCGCACGCTGGTCAAACCTCCCTCACTTCACTTGCACACTACAGATCAATGAGCACTACTTTGGGGGTGGGGCGCACGGCATCGCATATTGCGAAAGTCTGACCAGCTCATTTGTGACAGAGTGAGGGGACTGCTGTTGCATGATGGTGTGCGGCGCAAGCTTGCTGCCCAGAGGCCGCCTTGTGTGTGGTGCTGCGTGGCATGCTGCTGACCCAGTGCTTTGCGGCTGCTCCGGCTGCCAGCTCGCTTTGCAACTTGCCTTGCGGAGGTGACAGGCTAGCAGGGAACCTGCCTGCATGACTTTACTGCGCCTGTAAGGCACTGGAGCACATGAGTAACACGCCGTACATTAACCCCTGCCCCGGCTCTGCCCCGCCCCACGCAGCCATGATGGCGACGTGTCTGTGTTCTTCAAGGGCACGCTGGCCAGTAAGTGGGGCTAGGCATGGGTGGTTGGGGGAGGCAGTGAGCCGCGCCTTGCAAGTCGCGCTGGGCAGCTCATGGGCACACCGCGTGGCTGGAAGCAGCGGTCATGTTGGGCATGCCTGCTGCGCAGGTGCGCAGCAGCCCAGCAGTCTCTGGAGCCTTCGCCTGCCCAACAGACACCCAGCTGGTGCCTCGCTCGCATGCCTGTTTGTTGCAGACAACCCCGACAACTGTGAAGACGCGGAGTTCATTCTGCAGGCAAGTCTCCAAGGCGGGGCATCGCAGCAGGGCACCTGGCAAGGGTGTGAGCAGGCTGCTGTGAACAAGGATCCAGGCAGTGGATGCATGTGCTCAGTCGGACACATGGCGCAGGCGCAGACCAAATGAGCCCACCCTGGCAACCCAAGCAGTTTGCGCACCTCTACCACTGCTTGGCACACTGAGCATTGGCTCGTTCTTCCACCCATGTGGCCACAGGAGTACAAGCGCTGCTTCGACCGGCCAGATGTGGGAATGGGTGGGGCCACGCCCACCATGGAGGCGCTCTCGCAGGTGTAGATCTTTGTTTCAGGCTCTGTTGGAATGAGAGAGTGGGAGAAGGAGCAGCCAGCCCTGGCTGCCTGCCGCGGCAGCATGCCGTGCCTGAATGAGCAGCCAGCCCTTGCCTGCCTCGGGCTCGGCGCATGGGCTCCCTGTCCTGTGGCCGCCCTGCGTTCTGAAGGCACGCCCGGCTGCCCTGCCTTGCATGAAACGCTCTTGCCATGCACTCCAAATCTCATCTGCAGCTGCGGGGCCCCTGGGCCTTTGTCATCTACGACCGCTCGCACGGCCGCATTGTGGCGGCCCGAGACCCCGCTGGGGAGGAGCCGCTGGCATGTGAGTACCGAGGGTTGCACTGGGGCCTGGTGTGGCCTTGGTGAGCCGCGCAATTGGAAGCGCATGCGGCATGAGGCAGCGACGATGTACATATGGCAGCATGCAGGACTGCAGAGGTAGCAGCGAATGGTGTGCACCGGAGTGTCGCACCCAGCCGCAGCATTTCCGCCTGGCCATGCACCCAGCGCAGCACCCATTCCCATGGCGATATTGTTTGCAGGGGGTACCACCATGCTGAGCGAGGGTGTGATGTTTGCCAGCGACAAGAACATCATAGATGGGGAGTGCTCGGATGCAGACGACTTTCCGGTGCGGAGGGAGAGAGGAATTGGAGGGAGGAAGAGAAGGGGTGAAATCGCAGCCTCCTGTGGTTGCGTGGCTCAGCGGTTTGCACGCCTGGGCGCCCGCAGGCGTGGAACCTGCAGTGGCTTTGATGCACCCTTGCTTGGGTGCAGGCTGCTGGCACGTGCCATCTGACGCTGCCTGCCTTTGCACCTTCCTGCTTTCTTCCCCGCAGCCGGGGGCCGTGTTTGTGAGCGAGGACTTCAGCACGGTGGGCACGCTCACGCCAATCAGGTGCGGGCCCAGGTGGTGAATGGGTGGGCGACGGCAGGATGGGCAGCAGGTTGCTGGGGCACGGATGATTGCAGCCGCAGATCCGACCCGCAGCTTACGCAGCTGCCTGGCCATGTGTGCTCCCGACGGCCGCGCTACTTGCAGCAGCAGAGCGCATGTGCGCACTGCCCACCCCACCTGCCACCCATTCTTGCAGCTTTGAGGGCGCTGATGAAACAGCCATGCAGCAGGAGCTGCTGTGCCGCGTGGAGAGCAGCAGCGACCTGCGGAAAGAGGAGAGCCAGAGCGAGATACCGGCCAACTGACCCGGCTACTGGCAACTGGCCTGGCTGTAGGACCGCCGGCCCTCCTGCTACCAGTGAGGCTGTGCCACCGCTTGGGTCCCGCTTCTGCAGCCTTGCAGCCACCCTTGACAGCATGCAAGCCAGCCTGTATCATACTCAGCATCATGCATGTACAACAACCATTTTTTTTCTGGGTAACTATTCTCCTGCCCGTTTGCCGCACCGCACGTTGCTTGCACAATAACGCTACCCCGCCAGCTTTGACCAGCCACCAGTTTTGCCTCTGCCAACCTCTGCTCAATTGTTTTCCGCAGCACACCTGCCCTGTGCAGCACTCTGTTTCCATGCAAGCACTGCCTTACATTGCCGTGCCTGTGGCGAGTTTGCCTTTCGTGTCATGGATGTTGAATACTATAGCAGCTTGTAAAACAGCGACGGGAGCTGTCAAGGAGATACACGGTGTGGGGAGGCGCGCCTGCAGCAGCGGGCGCACAGATTGCAGCGCCCAGCGAAAAAACTGCAGGCGGCAGGGCCAGTTGAGGCGGGGGTGTGGGGATTGGGCAGTACTGTGCATGTCAGGGGAGGCTAGGAATAGGGAGCGGGATGGGCAGGAAGGATGGGACAGATGGGGGAGAAAAATGTAGAAATATTGGGTGAGCAGCATAGGAAGTTTTGGCAGCAGGAGGGCGAGTTTGCAGCCCGCCGCACAGCAGGATCACAGGACGATTCGCTCGGCTGACTTGGCAGACAGCTTGGCGACAAAGCAGCCGCCCTCACAGCGAAGCTCCCGCACCACGTTGCAGCTGAGCCCCGGCACTGCCGCCCGCCAGCGCGCCGCCTCCTCACTGTCCCAGCAGCCCCGCTGCCGCGCCTCAAACTCTGTGAGCTGCCGTGCAGCGCGCACCAGCGCGCCACGGCCGCACTCTGCTGCCGCGCCGGCGCTGCTGCCGGCGCCCGGGCGCCAGTTGAGAGCTAGCGTGACTGGTTGTGTGTCGCATGCCATGCTGAAGTTGCCGTCCTGAATGGGGGGCATGGGTGGGATGGGGAATGAGGAGAGGCGAGGTCACAAGTGCAGATTATCAGATCAACCACACCTGTTTTAACTCACATTGACCACATAGCCGCACAGCATACAGCAGGTGCTAGAGCAGCCTCAGCTACACCCAGCCAGGCTGCGCGCACCTGCGTGACAGCCAGCACCGCTGCCAAGCGGTCCAGCACCCAGGGGGGCAGTGCGGGGGCACGCAGCTCCAAGCGGTGCAGCGTGCGGGAGGCGGTGGGGCCGCTGCCTGCCCGCGCCTCGCTCCTGCCCAGCACCTGTGGCAGCGGGGAGCAGGCACGACACCCAAGTGTGGGGATGAGGCAGGAGACAATCCTGCTTGCCCATAACTGCAGCGGCATTGACAGTGCAACACGTGCCTGCCTGTTGCCCACCCCCATTGCACATCACAGCAGCTCCACCACCATCCCAGCAGCAAGCTTGTCGCCACCAATTGTTGCCACCAATCCCCAACCATGCACATGCGCAGCAAGCCCAGCAGCGGCGCACCCGCGGCTGGAAGGCACGCAGCGAGGCATGCGCAAACTGCACGGGCGCCAGCAGCGTGGGCACGTCACACTCGTCTCCGTGCGAGCGGAAGCTCTCGTTCAGCAGGAAGTCAAACAGGCCGTGCACGCGCAGGCTGCCCTCAAACGCCAGTAGCGACTGGGAGCCGTCCAGCGGCACCGCCGACTGCAGGAGAGGGTGGGAGCATGCGGCGGCAGCATGTAAAGAGGTGCGGCAGCGGCCAAAGGTGGTGGCCATATTGGATCCGCTACCACCCAGCACCCACATTGCTCGATGGCTGCAGGTGGCCCAGCACTTCGGCGGATGTAGCTCAACAGCTCAACAGCAGCAGAAGCAGCAGCAGAGGCATGCGAGCCAGGCACAGGCACCATCGGGTAAATGCAGCAGCACAGCTCTGGCCGCACCTGGTCCGTCTCCGCCCGCCGATCGGCATCTGCCGGCAGCAGCGGCGCCGCAAACCCCAGGCTGTGCCCGCCGCTCAGCAGCGCCCGCAGGCCGGCGGTGGAGCGGGTGAGCAGCGCATGGATGCGCGGCCTGCCGCCCACGCCAGCCGCACCAAACAGCACAGCGCACGGCTTCTTGGTGCCCTGTGGCAGGGTGGGTGGTGGGAAGGCCAGGGAATTGATCTGCCGAGCGTAATGCTGCTGTTTCTGCCACCAGCACCCAAGCCAGCTGCAACGCAACGCCATAGCTGCCTGATTAGCCATGGAGGTTGATCAGCACCCAGATGCCCGCAAGCGCACCTCTGGAGACAGGTAGTAAAAGGCGTCGCAGGCGCCGCAGCGCAGCGCGTCGTACAGCGAGGCAAAGGCGGCCTGCCAGTCCAGGCGGCGCTGCAGGCTCTCCGGCGGCAGGGCGCCGCCGCGCAAGCGGGGCGCTGGCTGGCGCCACGGGTCGTGCGGGAACTGCCAGCTGTGCAGGGCCGCCAGGAAGCGCTGCTGCATCGACAGGCCGTGCGTGCCGGCGTCGCAGGCCGCCGCCGCACGCTGCGCCGCCAGCACCTCCCCGGCAGACATCAGGGCTGCGTCCTCCGCCACCGCGAACGGCGCCGGGGAGGAGAAGCGGACCGTGGTCTTCAGGCTCCAGTCCAGCGGCGGCGTGTCAGCTGGCGCCAGCTGCCGATCGCCGCCGCCGCCGCCCACGGCTGCTGTGATGTTGGTGGCATCTGCTGCGGCGGGCAGCGCCGGCGGCAGGTAGTCGTTGGCGGGCAGCAGGTCGCCCAGGACCTGCCGCCCCTGCTGCCGGTGCGCAAGGTCCTCAAACGTGCGTGCCGCTCGCTGGCCCTGCTGCTGCTGCTGGGGTGCCGCTGCTTTGGGAAACATGCCGCTAAAGTCGGTAGGCCTGCAAAGCATGAGAGGAACGAGTTGTGAGAAGAAGAAGAAGTGTATGTTCAATGACTGCCAATCGTGCAGCACAGCGCAGGGAGGGCAAACAGCAGGCGGCGTGCAGCACCCACCCTTGGTCAGCGGGCGCAAGCGCTTCGCCCAGCGCCCGCGTCTCCCGCTCCAGCAGCTCATCCAGCAGCGCCGAAGTCTTCTCTCGGTTGGCATTCTCGTCCGCCCTGGCTCGCTTGGGTGGCTGCTGCCTGGCCTGCAAGCAGGGGGTTTGTGGCACGTGGGCCCGGCGTTGAGGCGGGGCCGGCGGCGTGGCGGGAGCGGCGGCGCGACGCGGGTTCAAAGCCCCGGCGACAGAGGGCGCCAGGCGGGGCGGCGGCGCGCCCACCCCACCTGCGAGTCCAGCTGCTTGCGCTTGGCGTGCTCCGCCTCCAGGTAGCTCTTCACCGCGGGAAAGTTGGAGCTGAGCGGCTGCATGGCGCCCGCTGCGCCGCTGGGCGCGTGCAGGACGTGGTGCTGGGTGGCCGCTAGAGCTCTGGAGGTCGGCAGCCAGGCGACAGGTGGGCCGCGCGCCGCCCGAGCAGCCGTTGCTGGCGTGCAGCGCGGGCAGAGGGCTGTCGGAGGCAGAGAGACGGTTAGGGGACAGCGATCGGTAGCCAGGAGACTGAGAATCGGCAGCCAGAAGCCCCACCTGCCGTGATGCAGGCCCAGCCGCCTCGCTCGCATCCGCCGCCCGCCGGCTTTGACTTGCTTTTCCGAGCGCATTTCGGCCGTCTTCCGGCTTCAGGCCGAGGCCGACACCATGCCGCCCCCATACAGCCCCGTCAAATACGTGTCGCTGCCCGCAACGGCCGGGTAAGCAATCGAAGTGGACGCCTGGGGCCCTTCCAGCCCTCTGCTTGCGCACCTGAGCGATTCAAACCCGAATATATCTTATACTGCCGCCGCAGGGCCGATTTCAGCTGGCGCCCAGCCACTGCCGCCGCCGCCGCCACCGCCGCCGCCGCCTCGCCAGACGGCCGAGCCGCCAAGCTGGCTGCTGCAGCCGAGCTGGCGCGTCGCTGCGCAGCCCTGGGCGTGCGGCCGCCCCTGCCTTCGCAGCTGGCTCCACCACAGCCCGCTCTGCCGCAGCCGCTCCCACAGCAGCCCGACCGCTTGGACGCGCTGGCGCAGCGCCTGGAGCAGCAGGGCGGCCTGCTGGCCTCGGCTGTGACGCAGCAGTCGCAGCAGCTGGCGGCGCAGCAGCGCCTGCTGCAGGATGTGGTGCAGGGCCTGCTGTTTGTGGGCGCCAAGGCAGGCCGCACCGGCCCTGCTGCCGGGAGTGCAGCAGGCACGCAGGCAGCTGCACCCGCTACCGCCCTGCCAGCTCCGCCATGCCCCACGCTCCCCGCTCCTGCTGGCCGGCCGCCCTGGCCGCCCGGCCACCAGGCTGCACCACCCGCCCAGCAGGCGGCAGCATCCATTAGCCCTGATGCACAGCTGGGCTCGCCAGAGCGCCGCCGCGCAGCTCTGGCATACCAGCTGGCAGCACGCCTGCGGCAGCAAGCTGGCGCCCAGGCAGGCGCAGATGGCAGCACCGATGACGAGAAGCAGCCGGTTGGAGAGCAGCGGGTAGCCACCGTCAAGCAGCTGCCCTGCGGCCTGCTGCGCGTGCCGGCACCGCCCCCGCCTGGCAGGGGTGCGCTGGGCGGGCTGGGGCGCAAGGGTGCTGACCTTGTCCGCCCGCCGGTCTCACCGCTTGCAGCACTGGGCAGCAGGCACCAGGGCGCAGCGCTGCAGGGGACCAGCAGCCAGCGGCCTGCCTGGGACGACAGGACTGTGGTGGCGGCCCCGCTGCACAGCCGGCGTGCAGCAGCAGTGGAGGGAGCAAGTTCCCCTGTGCCCACCCGCCCTGCTGGGGGGCTGGCTCCCCAACTGCTGCTGGCTGAGCTGCAGCGGCTGCAGCGGCGCCGGTCGGTTGGTGGCAGTAAAGTGCGCCGCAGCCTGCAAGCACCGCTGCAGGAGGCCAACCGCCCGCTGACGGCTCCAGGCGGCGTGCCGGCGCCGCACGCATGCCCAGGCAGCCAGCTGCTGCAGCAGGCCAAAGCGGCAGCTGCTGCCGCGGCTGTGCAGCCCCTGGCGCCACACTGTGGCAAGCATATGACGGGTGCAGGTGTGGCGCAGCAGGACATGCCTTCCAAACTCGAGCCCAATCTAGCAGCGGCACAGCTGCCGGCAGCTGGGCCCCGCAGCTTTGGACATGCAGGAGGTCAGCGGGCAGTGCCCTCCAAGCAGCGCCTGCCACAGAAGCCTGCACAGCCCACACAGGCAGCATCTCTGGACCTGGCTGCTCTGGACCCTGCCGTCATGCCAGCGGAGCAGCCGCTGCCGGAGCTGAGCGATAGGCAGATGAATGAGCTGTGCGACGCGCTGCTGCGAGAGATGCTGCTGGAAGAGTGCGCACCCAGCGCCCGCCCAGCGCCCTGCCTGCCGCTGTGATGCTGGCAGCTTGTTACAACTTGGCGCAAGCGTGGTTGCAAGCGAGGCAACTGTAAATGGCAGGCGCAAAGTGGGTCAATCAGTCAATCTAGCCATCAGGACACCGAGGCAGTCTGACGTGCATTGCTCACGCTGCGCCCTTTGGCTGCTGCTGCGTGATGCAGTGGATGTTGCCGCCGCCCAGCAGGATCTCCCTGCTCTGCACAGACACCACCTTGCGGTCAGGGAAGGCGCCCTTCAGAACTTCGACAGCCCTGCAACGAGATCGAGTGAGCGGCAGGAGATAAGTGCAGGGCAGGGCCAGGCCCAGGGGCGGGAGGTGTGTGAGCCCATGCAGCTTCGCAAGCACGCAAGCGAGGCCACGCACTGGACTCGGCACAAATAAGAGCTGCCCTCTTCTCGCCCGCTTACCGTGCATCCGCTTCAGCCGCCTCCCCTCCAAAGGCGGGCACCACCACGCCTCCGTTGCAAATGTAGCAGTTGGCATAGGAGGCAGCCATGCGCTCCCCTGCCACGCGCGGCTTTGAGCCGGGTAGCGCCTGCTCAGGACATGGCAGGCAGATGGCTGGCTTAATGCCAGTTTAGGCAGCGCCAGCTGTGGTGCTGACGGCTGGCCTGCCGCATTTGCTGATCCTGTTGACTGAGAAAACTTGCTGCATCGCAGGCAAAGGGCTCAGTAAAACAAGTTCTTGCCTGCACTCCCGCGGACTCGTGCTCAGTAATGTGCAGCGGTGGTGGCAGAGGCAGCTTGATTACCTGCAGAGGATGCAGCATGCAGCGCTAAAAAATGGACATTCTAGGAATGAGCCAGAGTTCTCCAGGCACGTCGCTTAGCACTGAGTATGGCCGCAGCACTGGCAGAACACACGCAGTCGGCCTCTGCATGTGGGCTTGCCTGCAGCTTGCGGCCTTGCGCATCGGTTGTGTTGCTCAGAATCTCGAATGCCTCCTTAGAAATGGCGTGCTGCAAGGTTAGTTGGTGGGCAATCACGTGTGGGTTGGCAGATGAAACAAACCGCGGCTGGATGCAGCTCCCCTGGACATCTTGATGCACCACCGTGCCTAACCGAAATCACCCCACGCTTTGCCTACCTGCGGGTCTGACTCATCATCTGTCCAGGCCAGCAGCACAACACCGGGTGCAGCAAAGCACGCAAAATTGTCGATGTGGCCTGCAACAGCAGCCAGGGCGACAGTGCCAAATCCAACTCAAGCTTCAGAGGCTGCTGCAGAGCACGTTACTGCCATGCAGCCCAGCCACTGTGCTCCAGCCCGTTTTGCCATCGAAGCTCACGACTAGGCAAAGCCAGCTGCCTCCAAATGCAGGATGCGGCACTCCCCTCACCATTGGTGTCATCATCGCCCACAAGGCCCTTGGGCAGCCAAATGATTTTCTGCAAGCAGGCAATTGGGCGGGGAGACAGTCAGGGGCGCAGGCAGTTGGGCATCAGTAACGATTAAAGTGGCATTGAGCCTGTGGAAACGGGCTGCCTCAGGCCCTGCCCAAGAGCCATGGAGGCAAGAGCAACACTTTCCCGCTGGCCGCACCTGCACCCCGAGCATGTGCCGCAGCCAATCTTCGATCTGCTCCCGGCTCAGCTGCGGGTTGCGGTTGGTGTTCAGCAGGCACTCCTCTGCAATTGGGAATGGGGGGAGATGTGCTGGGTTTGCAGGCGGCTTTGGCTTCAAGGCGCTCAGTCGACACGTGGCTTGCAAGTGGCTTGCAAGTGGCATGCAACTTGTGTTCTGAAGTAAACAACCATATAAAAGCCTCCACCAGCCCCACCTGTGGTCAGCAGCGTGCCCTGCCCGTCCACATGTATGCTGCCGCCCTCCATCACAATGGGGCAGGGGAAGCGCTGAGCTCCCTCCATCTGCAGCGGCGCACGTGCGGCAGGGAGGTGAGCCGCAACGCAAGCGCCGTGCAGTGTTTCACGAGGCAAGAGCACCCAACTGGCAGCTGATTGCACGGCTGGCTGCGCCAAGCTCCAGCCGAAACCGGCACCGCAAGCTGGTGTACGCTGTGCACCCACCCAGGCAAAAAAACAGCAGAGCAAGTGCCTGCAAGCATGAAGGGTATCCGTAAAGCCTCGCCTGCAGGATGGTGCCGGCCACCGCATCGTCCCGCTCCCAGCTGGCATACAGCCCTCCCTCCAGGCCGCCCCAGGCGTTGAACTGCCAGTCCACCCCGGCAACCGTCCGCCCGCCGTCTGGTCCGTCCTTGACTATGAACTGCATGGCGGGTGATCGAGGGCGGCAGAAGGGACAGGCGGGCGTTGCACAAAGCAGCAGCAGCAACAGCGGCTGGCGCTTCCCCAGCAGAGAGACAGCAGCGCCAGCAGCGACATGCGGCTGTGCAAGGCATCACCAGCCAAATGCGCTTGGCTGAGCACAGGGCAGCTTGCAGACCGGAGCTGCCCAATGACAGCAGCAACACAGGGCTGCGCACCGTGGGGCCGGTGTCCCGGAACCAGGCATCGTCCTGGGGTATGCACACAACTGAGATGTGAGGTGGCAGCGCCTCGCGTGCGGCCGCGACCTGCAGGCAAGCAACGAGGGAGAGTATTGGAAGAAGAGTGGAGCAGGACCACTGCAAAGAAGGACCACTGGAGTCACAACACTCATGCAACAAAGTGTTCCTGCTCCTTGCAATGCAGCACCTTGGCATCCAACTAGCAGGAAACCACAAACAAAAACCCTCCCGTGCCTGCTCCTCGTTGGCGCACACGGTCACTGGCTCAAACTGCGAAATGGCGCTCGCCACGTCCACAAACGCCTTTTGAGCGTGGCTGGCGTTGTCGCGCCAGTTGTCGGGGCGCTGCGGCCAGCCCATCCACGTTCGCTCGTGAGGCTCCCATTCCGCCGGCATGTGGAAGCCCAGGGCTGCTGGGTCGGCGGCGGCAGCGGCGGCGGTGCCGTCGGGCGGCGGCGCTGCGCCCGCCGGCGTTTCCGACGCGCTCATGGCGCGGGTCCGAGGTGCAGGGAGGTTGCAGAGCAATGAGCGGTGCAGTGGTTGAGCGGGACGCGTTGCTCGGAGGCGGTGGGGTGCCCCCTGCGCTCTGTTAGATTATTGGTTTGTGATTTCAGGAGCCCATTGGGTGCTGGGCATTGCCGATTCTGCTGCAGGTGCGCTGGATTCCAAGGGCCACCTCCGGCGGCGGTCAGCTGCGGCGGCATGGAAAGAGAGCTGGGGCGCCCTCCCGGCATTTCATCTTCATCGGCACCCGCTCCAACGCTACCAGATCACTCCCCCAGGCTCCTACACCACCACAGGGCTTCACGCGTTTGGCCCGCCGCGGCTCCCGCACTCCCAACGCGTCCAGCTCGGCAGGTCGTAGCACCAGCCGCAGAAGCGCGCCGATCGCAGCCTCCAGACGGCAGCACCAGCAAACATGGTGGCAGCGGCGGCGGCGCCGCTGCTGGCGGCACAGCCTCAGCGCGTGACGGTCGCTGCCACGCAGATGGCCTGCTCCTGGGACATTGAGGACAACCTGGTGCGCCTTTGGATCGGAGCAAAACTGCTCGCAGCTATGCTGCCACTTGCTGCCCACCCGCCGTGGTGCGACGTGGTGCCGCCGCCCCTCCGCCGCTTCTGCACCACCTTCCAACCGCCTGCTTGCCGACCACCCACCCGGCTGCAGCGCAAGGCGGAGGGACTGGTGCGCCAGGCGGCGGCTGCGGGAGCGCAGATCATCCTGCTGCAGGAGCTGTTTGAGGCGCCTTACTTCTGCCAGGTGGGCGGGCAACCAGTTTTATGCGGGCAATTGATTTCACGCTTGAGCGGTAGAACCGAACTGGTGTTTGGTGTTGTGGCAGAGGGGATGCCAGTTTGCCACCGCCTGGGCACCAAATCGTGCCACAGGAGTGCAACTTGCCAACCAAGGCACGGTCCTTCCTTTCATTGTGACTGCAGGAACAGAAGGCAGAGTACTACCGACTGGCCAAGGTGGGCCTACCCACTGGTTGCAACGCCAATGGGCTCCCTGCCTGCGTGCCAGGCTGCTCGAGGTGTTGCTCGCTTGATGTGCGGGGCAGCTCGTGGCTGGAATGGGCACTTGGCCTTGCTATGCAGCATCACGTGCAGCCGTGAGGCCTGAAGCTGCTTTTGCCCCCACAAATGCAGCCGCTGGAGGACAACCCTCTGATCCAGCGCTTCGCCAAGCTGGCGGCAGAGCTGGGCGTGGTGCTGCCCAGTGAGTTTCATTGTTCATCTGTTCATTCGGCAGCCGCTGCCGCTGTCTCGCTGTGCTGAATGACGGCGCATGCTGCTGCTGTTTGTTCGCTGCAGCCCATGCAGGCGGGCGCTGTGCCGGCTGCTGACTAGCATGCACCATGCGATGAGAGTTCTGTGGTGCCGAAGTTCCCTGCCCCCCATGTTTGCATCACGCAGTTTCCTTCTTCGAGCGCGCTGGCAACGCCCACTTCAACGCAATTGTGGTGGCAGATGCAGACGGCTCGATCGTGGGGCACTACCGCAAGTCACACATCCCTGATGGCCCCGGATGTGAGAGCATGTGTACACAGTGTACACATCACCTGATGGCAAGGGGGTGGCTGGGCAGTCAGCGTGTAGCCAGGGGTCATGCGCAGAGCGGTTGTCGTAGCACGCGTGCCTGCGCTTCAGATGCAGAGGCACTGCTTGCCATCTGCTTCGTGCCGCCCCCTTGCCCTGCCTGCGCTCCTCCTCATGCCTCCCGCCGCCGCCAATCCGACTTGGCCCGCCCTGCAGACCAGGAGAAGTTCTATTTCAACCCGGGCGACACCGGAATCAAGGTGTTCAAAACGCGGTTTGCCGACATCGGAGTGCTCATCTGCTGGGACCAGTGAGCGAGGTTTTGGGTTCAGGGCAGCGTAGTCAAGCGGGCCATCTAGCGATCGAGTGTTCTGCCTGCGGACGTCAAGCTTGCAAGCGCAGAAGCCAGCTCTCTTCCATTGCGCAGGCTGCTGGTGTGGCTGCACCTGCATAACACGCCCCCAGGCTGGCCGCATCCCTCGTGACCTGCAGTAAGTTGCCGCTGTTCCTGCAGGTGGTTCCCGGAGGGCGCGCGCTGCGCGGCGCTGCAGGGTGCCGAGGTAAGCTGCTGCATTGTTAAGCATCTGCATCATGCTTTGATGCCTTGGCCGCCCGGCGCCCACTCTATCCCATCACCGCCTGATATGGGTTCGTTTTCCAATCTCTCAGCCACGGACAGCCGCAACCCAACCAAGCCTTCCCCTTGCAACCACCGCAGGTCCTGTTCTACCCCACAGCCATCGGCAGCGAGCCGCCCAACCCCTCCTACAGCTCCTACCCACACTGGGCGCGAGTGATGCAGGGCCACGCGGGAGCAAACATGGTGCGAACACTTGCAGGGCGGGGGTGCCTTGCAGCGCTGCCCCTCTGCTGTTGGCAGGCTGCTGGGCCGGCCTGGGTGGTCGCTGCAGGCATGGATAGAGGCCTGTATTTCCTGCTCTTTGCGGCATGCTAAGTCCTGCTGTCGGCCACTTTGCACTGAGTCACCTAGCCGTTCAACAACCGGCTGCTATCGCCGGTCTGCAGATGCCAGTTGTGGCCAGCAACCGCATCGGCACAGAGACGTTCGAGCACAGCCACATCACGTTCTATGGTGCGCGGGCAACACACAGCATGTTTTGGGGCAGTTCGCATGCTGCGCAAGCCAGGACGCATGCTGTGCATGCCACAGACGCATGCTGTGCATGCCACTGGCTGCGCTTTCATTCTCGGCGCCGGTTCACAGCAGCGCATCACACCCATTCCGCTGCTGACGTTTCGTGTGTGCCCTGTCCTCCTGCCCCTGCGCAGGCGGCAGCTTCATTGCTGGGCCTTCAGGGGAGATAGTGGCGCAGGTGTGGCATTGCGGCATCGATTTGGCATCTGCTGCTGCCATGTGGCTGGCATGCATTGCGACAGGGATATTGGTCGGGTTTGGCTTGCTGTCGGATGCTTTCCCTCCCATCGCAGCGCATGCTGACGCTGCTGCGGTGCCCTTGCCTGCCATGCAGTCCTTTGCCTTGCAGTGCTCGGATCCTCCAGACGAGTGCCTAAGCAGGCCAGCGCAAATTGTTGCGTCACAACCTGCCTCTCTGTTGCCGCCGTTTCGCAGGCGGGCGCACGCAGCAAGCAGGCCAACGGCGGCATTGACCCTGAGCCTGAGCAGAAGGAAGGCTTTGTGACCGCGACCTTTGACCTGGACGCCTGCCGCAACGAGCGAGCTGGGTGGGTGCAAAGGCTGGGCATTTGGTATGGGGTAGGCTAATAATGATAGCTCTGACCGCCTTTGACCTGGATGCTTGCCGCAACGAGCGCGCCGGGTGGGTGCTCAAGGAACCCGCTGGATGGGTGTGCCTGCTGTGCCGGCTGGGTGCTTAGGGAGCCTGCCATGGCAGCTTGCAATGCGTTGAAATGGCAGCCAGTTTGTGCACCGGTGCACTGCATGTGGCGGCTGGTCTGCTGCGGTTCATGCTGGTGCAAGCTGGGCATGCCAGCTGTACTGTTCGGGCATCACCCATCTCACCTGGCCCATCCTGCTCTGCCCTTACTTTTATTGGTGCAGGTGGGGCATGTTCCGTGACCGCCGCCCCGACCTGTACGGAGCCATCACAACGCTGGACGGCAGCCGCAACCGGCGCACATGAGCATCGGAGCCAGGGCCTGTGGCGAGGATGGACGCCACTCAGAAAATGCGGATGGCATGCAGCTGCCGTGCATGCTGGAACAGTGTACAACAGCAGATGTATAGTGAGCATGCTTCAGTGTAAAACAACAGCGGGTGAACCAATCAGCTGCGGTCTGGCAACTGCAGGTGACGGCAGGTGCCATCCACGCTGGCTGACTGTAGGCCGTCGTGCGCTGGCCTGCTCTGAACGGGGGCGATCGTTTCTACAGGCTTGTACAACACCTCGGTTTTAACCTGTAGCCCAAAGTTGCTGGCCCGGGCCGTCGCGCAGTGCCCCCGAGCCCGCCGCTGGGCGCCCGCTGACCAGGTGCGCAATCTACGGTGCACTGGGCGCGATCCTGGCACCTGCGGGGCTGCCGAGGGCCGCACCGTGCCGCCGCCGCTGCACACGCCACTGCCGCCTGCCCACCGCCGGTCGCCCACTCTCCTTGCCTTCCACTTTCACCGAGCAGGCCTGCCATGGAGCCATCGCATGCTCTCTGCTCAGACTGTCACACAGGCGATGCAGCTGCTGTGCAGCACATCCTGGCAGCTGCACCAGAGGCAGCCATGAGTGCAGACGCACGAGGGCGGCTGCCCCTGCACATGGCTGCTGAGGCCGGCCATGCGGCGGTGGTGCGCCTGCTGCTTGATGTGGCACCAGCAGCAGCCGTGACGGCTGACGAAGCTGGAGAGCTGCCTTTGCACCGTGCATCTAGGAACGGCCATGAAACGGTGGCCCGTGCCCTGTTACAAGCAGCACCTGCGGCAGCCATTGCAGCAGCTGCAAATGGGAATCTCCCCCTGCACTTTGCAGCAGCAAACGGTCACGAGGCTGTGGCACGCCTGCTGCTGCAAGCAGCACCAGCTGCAGCCACGGCAGCGAATGCGAAGGGCCTGCTGCCCCTGCAATTTGCAACAGTGGATGGGCACGAGGCGGTGATGCGCCTGCTGCTGGACGCAGCACGCGCCACAGCCATGGCAGCAGTGGTCGGTGGCCAGCAGCTCCTGCACATTGCAGCCGCTGGGGGCCACGAGGCAGTGGCCCGCCTGCTGCTGGAGGAAGCGCCAGCGGCAGCGACATCAGTGGATGAAGCCGGCCAGCTGCCTCTGCACGTGGCAGCTAGGAACGGCCATGAAAATGTGGCCCGCGTCCTGCTAGAAGCAGCACCTGCGGCAGCCATGGCAGCAAACGAACGGGGCACTCTGCCCCTGCATCTGGCCTCCATGGAAGGACATGAGGCAGTGGCACGCCTGCTGCTGGAGGCAGCGCCCGCCGCAGCCATGGCGGCAGATACAAATGGGAATCTCCCCCTGCACTTGGCAGCAGCGAATGGCCACGAGGCTGTGGCACGTCTACTGCTGCAAACTGCACCTGCCGCTGCCACAACAGCACGGCCCGACGGCCAGCTGCCCCTGCACTGGGCGGCGGCAAAAGGCCATGAGGGGGCGGCGCGCGTCTTGCTGGAAGCAGCGCCAGCCGCGGCCATGGCAGCAGCTGGAAACGACTTTTTGCCCCTGCACTATGCAGCATTACGGGGCCATGAGGCAGTGGCACGCTTGCTGCTGGAGGCAGCACCAGCCGCCGCCACAGCCCGGACAGCACCTCCCTGGAGCCACACGCCGCTGCAGCTTGCGCTGGCATCTGGCCACCTATCGACCGTCCGTGCCCTGCTGGGCGCTGGCCCTCCCGAACTGGTCCTGTCCGCCCTTGCCGCTGCCAGCAACCCTAACCAACCAAACCACTCCCTGTTTGCTGACTTCCTGCTGACCCCTGGTCGCCTGCCCCTGCATGCTGCCAACTGGCCATAGATTCCCACTCCCTGCATCGGCATCGGCCGTGCACTCCCCACCGCGCTGGCCTGCTCCCCCACCCAAGCTGCCCAGCTGGTGCGGCGCCTGCCGCCGGCAGACGCGTCACGCCTGCGCACCGCCGCCCTGTGCCTGGGCCGCTCCAGGCTGCCGGGCCCTGTGGCTGGCCACCTCCTGGCTCACCTTTTCTGCTAGCTTCCATATTGCACAGCCAACTGATGTGCTCAAGATTGCACCTGCCCTACCGTTCTGTAAGCATGCGTGTGTGCGTGCATGCATCAGGTGCAACCCTCTGGCCAGCAGGGTGGGACTGCAGAATAGATGGATCTCTGGCTGCACTTACGCTTCTCGGAAGGCAGACATAAAAGGGAAAGGGTCTGGATCCAGTTTTGGAGCATTGGCGCAGCTTGAAGCGCGGTGCATGGCCTTCGCTCCAGTGTGCCGACCTGGGGGCGGCAGCGCGGGCGCAGCAGGCGGAGGGTGCCATCGCCGCATGCCTGTGCACTGATCGTCTCCTATGTTTCACCGGGATCGACTTGACCGCACGCGGCGTCACTTAGTGGCACTCAGGCGCAGACCCGACCCTTTGCGCCACGGCCGGGGCCTGCTAAGCACTCCTGCTACCCGGGTGAGCATCCGCATGTGCACTCGAGCGGGGTTGTGGCACCTGCGGCGCAGCCGAGGCCGCACCAGGCCTGCCGCCGCCGCACCCGACGCCTGCCTGCCGCCGCTCGCTCACTTCCTTGCCTCCATCTTACCAAGCAGGCGCGCAATGGACCCACTTGGCATCCTGCATGCCGCCTGCAGCGATGGCGATGCAGCTACAGTGCAGCGCATCCTGGCAGCCGCACCGGACGCATCCATGAGTGCAGATGCGGAAGGCTGGCTGCCGCTGCACTGCGCAGCGGGAAATGGCCACGAGGCAGTGGCGCGCCTGCTGCTGGAGGCGGCACCAGCTGCGGCAATTGTAGGAACTGCAGCTGGGGTGCTGCCCTTGCATTTCGCAGCAGCAGTTGGCAACGAGGCAGTGGCATGCATGCTGCTGGAGGTAGCCCCTGCCGCAGCAATGGCAGCAGACACCTTTGGCCGGGTGCCCCTGCACTGGGCAGCGCACAACGGCCACGAAGATGTGGCGCACTTGCTGCTGCAGGCTGCCCCAGCTGCAGCTGTGACAGCAACCAACGAGGGGGATCTGCCCCTGCACTGGGCGGCGGCCAACGGCCATGAGGGGGTGGCCCGCCTCCTGCTTGTTGCAGCTCCGGCGGCAGCCACCACGATAACTGCGAATGGCTTTCTGCCCCTGCACTATGCAGCATTACAGGGCCATGAGGCATTGGTGCGTCTGCTGCTGGAGGCAGCGCCAGAAGCTGCGACAGCTCAGGCAGCACCTCCTGCGAACATAATACCGCTGCAGCTTGCGCTGTCATCTGGCCAGTTATCGACCGCCCGTCTATTGCTGGGTGCTGGCCCTCCTGAGCTAGTCCTGTCCGCCCTTGCTGCCGGTAATCTTGATCACTCTCTGTTTGCTGACTTTCTGCTGACCCCAAGCCACCTGCCACTGGATGCTGCCAGCTGGGCATTGATTCCCACTCCCTGCATCGGCATCGGCCGTGCACTCCCCACTGCACTGACCTGCTCCCCCATCCAAGCTGCCCAGCTGGTGCGGCGCCTGCCGCCGGCGGATGCGGCGCGCCTGCGCACCGCAGCCCTGTGCCTGGGCCGCTCCAGGCTGCCGGGCCCTGTGGCTGGCCACCTCCTGG
>VFQQ010002524.1_pt1 | contig 20225 bp, 31 predicted proteins | sample 3512341 | NCBI WGS metagenome assembly VFQQ01 (sample SAMN10412373, study PRJNA504923) | tailings metagenome | isolation source: Relicate 2 Philex TSF1 revegetated site | place: Philippines: Tuba, Benguet | collected 2017-08-29 | reverse complement strand
TCGCCTTGAAACATCGGTTGCACAAAAGTGGGTTGCTGTGAACCAGCTTGCAGCGTCCCCGCAAGCGGGTGGCGGCCGCCACCGATGGCGCGCCTTGCAGCCGTGCTTGTTCTGGCGCTGGCACTGGCGGCATCAGGTCAGGATTAGGGCCAAGTGTGCATTGGAGGCACCCGCAGGCGCATCCCGCTCTCGACCTGCTGCCTCAACCCTTGCCGCCGCACGCCACCTTGCAGCCACCGCCGCTCCAGCAGCACCATGCCAGGCGGTCGACGAGACCGCCGGCTCTAGCACCAATGGCTGCATCAGATGCAGCGCAGATAATACGCGATGCGAGCTCTGCACAGACAGCTGGGTGCTGACCGCCGAAGGGCAGTGCGCACGGGTGAGCCAACACTTTACACAAGTGACATGACTTTAGCCTTGCTCATCAGTCTATGTTGTGACATCACGCAGCCACCCTTGCTGCCACTTATGTGCAGTGCAATGCCACGCACATCAACGGCTGGCAGGAGTCGTGCGCGTCCTGCAGGGCAGACGATCCCACCGTTTGTCTAAAGGTGTGTTCCGTGCGGGCTGCTGAGCTGTTGCTTTACATCGATTGCGCCAGCATTCCGCTTGACATGCAAACTGATCGCTGTATGCCCTTCCTTTTGCAGTGCAACAACTACTGCAACTCACGAGGCTGCACCGGCTACTTTGTGACGCGGGAGGGGCACTGTTCGCACTGCCCAGAGGGTGCTGCTGCCTGCAGTGACCTGACTGGGGAAGTACGGGAGTGCCGCTCGGGCCTTGGCCTGGTTGGCGGCGAGTGCCGGCCCTGCAAGGTTGATGGGTGCCAGAAGTGTGACGGTGAGCGGCCAGGAACGCCGGCCATGAGGGTGGGCATGCAGCCAGCGTTGGCCCAGTGCCCAACTGCCCTGATGTTGATGGTCAACAGCCCTGTCTTGCAGGCGCCGCCACGGTAGTAGCCGTGTGCACCCAACTGCCCTGATGTTGATGCTCACAAGCCCTGTTTGTGCAGGTGACTTGTGGACCTGCACCCACTGCATCATCCCGCGGGGCTACTCTCAAGACGGCTTCTTTCCAGACCCAGCCACAGGCGCCTGGTGCGCTTTGCATGCTATTGATTGGAGTTGTGCTGCTGCAGGGCTGGCAGCAGCCGCGGGCATAGGGTGCTGGCTCATGGGCACTCAGGGCAGCATTGCTGCGGCTCACCGTCTGATTGTTGCGGCTCACCGTTTCACTGCTGCGGCTCACCGTCTGTTGTCTGCCCCCCTCGCAACAGTGAGCGGTGCGACAAGGGGTGCAAGGAGTGCACCGGGCCGGGCGGATGCTTGCGCTGCACATGGACTGTGCTAGACCCAAACACAAAGGCCTGCCCGCCGTGCAATGTCGCCAACTGTCGCGGATGGTGAGGCGAGGGGGGCATCCTGGGCCGGTCCATTTGTGCTGCTCCCTGCTTTGTTATTATAGGTGCGCTGAGGTGCACGCAACTGTCTGTGCGCCATGTGCCACCTGCCCAGTCCTGCCTACTGGCCAGCCGTCTGCCCCCTGCCCCTGCTTGCAGCCCAACATCACTCGACCAGTGCAGCGACTGTGTCCAAGGCTTCCGCTTGGATGAAGACAGCAACGCGTGCATGCCGTGCGAAGTCGCCAACTGTGCAGTTTGCGACAACTCTACGACATGTCGGACCTGCATGCCAGGCTACGGGCTGGCGAACCCGCAGCCAGTTGAGGGTTACGATTACAAGGCCGCAACCGCCTGCCACGCCTGCACCAAGGCAGACCCCAACTGCCTTGGCTGGTGAGTGGCTGGCTGATTGGCCAGTTTGTGCAGCTTGGCTCTGCGCTATCTGCATGCCAGCAGCCCTGAAGCACAGATGTCGCCTTGCTTTGCACTGCACTGCCAGTTATTTACATGCCAGCGGTCGATCTCCTTCCTGCCGGAGCGCAACCACGCCTGCCCTGTGTTCCCCGTCCTGCCGCAGCGACGGCGACCCTGCGGTGTGCAGCGAGTGCGCCGCCGGCATGGCGCCCGACCCAGGCACCGGCCTGTGTGTGCCCTGCCGGCAAGCCAATGCCAGCACCCACGAGTATTGCTCCGAGACTGATGCCACACGTTGTGGGGGTGGAACCGACTGTGCTGCCGGCTTCTACTGCCACAATGTGACGGGGCAGTGCACCCCATGCCCGCAAGCCGGCTGCCTAAGCTGCGGGGACGTTGCAGCCCCTACACCCGGCAACTGCTCCGAGTGCCTGCCCGGCTACTGGGACGCCTCGCGGCCCATCAACGAGCGGCGGGCCCGCACCAGCCCTGTGACGGAGTCAGGCCGGCAGTACGACGCGTTTCAAGACGTGCCCACTGAGTGCAAGCCCTGCAGCGACACAAACTGCCTGATATGCGACACCAGCTGGGGAGCCGCTTGCGAGCGATGCGCTGACGGCTACTTTCTTGACAGCGCCACCAAGCTGTGCAGAGCGGTGGGTGGGTGGGAGGTTGCCTGATGCCGATGCCGCTGCAGTTGCCGCTGTCACTGCTGCTGCTGCCGCTTCCGCTGCTGCTGCCGCAGCTCGTGGCATTGATGTGGTGCGGGCAGTGCTAATGAATCTCATGCATGCATGCATGCCGCAATCTTGGCATGCATGCTCGAACAAGCGTTGTACTATTTCACTGCTTTGCTGCAGTGCACAGAACCGGACGGTGCCAAGTACGAAACGTGTGCCCCGGCTCCAGCACCAGCGCAAGCGCCTGCCTAGCACGGCGGGAACGAATGAGCACCCAGGCCTGGGTGACTGCAAACAAACCCGCCACTGCCAATCAACGTTGTTTTCATGTATTATAAAAGTTTGGATTGAACATCGAACATATAATGCCTGCGACCTGCGTTGACTGCGCAGCGGCGGCAGCACGGAGCGGCGGCAGCAGGCGGCAGCAGGCAGCACGCTGAGGGCAACGAGCTGCTCCCTCTTCTGGATGCGTCCTTCGCGCTAGCGTGTCATTTTGAGCTGCACACGAGTAGCCAGAGCAGCGCAATCCCGTGCTCCTGTGCCCAGGGTTCTTGACGGTCCCGACGGCAGAGGCGTGTGCCCAGCGTCATGACATAGCGCTGTGCGGCTGTCTACAACACTCGCAAAGCGGCTCGGTAGCTCCCAGCCCCTCTCGGCAGGTGGGCGCAAGGTCGCCGGCCAAACCACGCCTCGCCGCGCGCTGCAAACAACACAGCAGCTTGCTCAGACTCGCAGCAAACCCCCGCCGATACCCTCCGCGCCTGCTGACTGTGCAGGTGCCGCCGCCGCCTGAGCGGCGGCAGCAGCGGCGGCAGTAAGCTTGCGACGCCTGCTGGTTCGCCCGCACGCCCGCCCAGCTAGCGCCATGCCGGTGGATGTGGCGCTGACGGTGCTGCAGGGCCTGCGGGCCACGATGCTGGACCCGCGCCTGCTCAAGGCGTTGCTAGTGGCGGGTGCACCGCTGCGCCTGGCCATTGCGGTCAACATTTGGGCCGGCCGCTCACTGAGGTGCGGTCCAGCTGGGTGCTGGGTGGGCGCTGCTCCTGATGCGACCATGTGCTGCGGGCCTGCACATCTCAGCAATGACATGTGCAGTTTATGGCTGACCCGTGTTGAGGCATGGCGGGAGCCTGGTGAGGGCCTTTTACCCCGCCAATTGCGTTGCTACCAGCACCCATCCTTTCCCTCCTGCAGGGCCATTGCCGCTGAGCTGGCGCGCCGCCTATTTGAGCTGGTCGGCTGGCTGTCTGGCCGCGTGTCGGAGCGCCGCCTGCGAGGCTTTGAGCGCGCCTATTTTGCGCTGCGGCGATGGCACGCGCTGGCGGGTGCGTGGGAGATGGGGTGCAAGCTGGTATGGCTGCCGTCTAGTTGCAGCGGCACAGTGTGCGGCGGTGCAGCGGCATGGCTGTCAGCTGGCTGCGCCGGCACTATGCTGTGGCTTCCCAGGCTGAACGCCTGCCGAGCCACATGCCCATGCCACATGCCAGCCTCTGCAGCTGCTGTGCCCACTCTTTTCTCGTCATGCCACAGGGGCGCTGCTGGCGGGGAAGCTGGTGCAGTGGGCGGCGCGGCGGTGGACCGAGTATGCCTCTGGGGCGCGGCAGCGGCGCAAGCAGCTGCAAGCACGAATGGACTCTGCGACCAGCTACAAAGCATGGGCGCAGGCGGCGCAGGAGGTGAGGCCGCTGGCTTGTTGGTTGGAAAGGCGCAAAAAGGAGACACTTCACTACCTAACTAGTGCATCGAACAGCCCATTCGGCATGAATCGATTGCCTCGCAGGCACCCATGTGTCACTCTGCATTGCCGCTGTGTCGCAGCTGGAGGAGCTGAAGGGGCGGGATGCGCGGACGCTGTTCCTGCTGGAGACGCGCCTCTACGACCGGCGGCTGCTGCAGGCAAGCCCCCGGGGGCCATGGCATGGCATGGCATGGCAGCAGGCGGCATGGCCCGCTGAATGTGCATGGGGGCTGGAGCAGCGCCTGCCAGCCGAGTGTTAATGTGTGCATCATGGCTGCCCAGCTGCGCGACATGCCGGTGTGCTGCACCCTTGCCTGCCCTGCACAAAGCTCAGGGTGCCTCATGACAGGCACACTCATGTCACGTCCTGTTCTCGCCATGCGCCCCATGGCATTGCAGGAGCGACTGCACTACCTGCGGCGAGTGCGGCAGCAGGTGCGTGCTTGCTCCGTTCTGAGACCTGCCCTGTGTGATTGAGGGGTGCCATCATGCCGAGCGGGTGCGCCATGCCAACGCCAGGCCATTTCGAATCAGGCTGCAGCATGTGAACCCTGGGCATGCAAGCCTCGTGCATGCGATGTCCATGCTGCTGATGCCATGCCCATGCCATGACATGCCATGTCCAAGCTTCTACAGCCATGCCATGCCGATGCCCGTGCTGCTGCGTGCTGCTATGCCCTCTCATCCCCCGCGCCCGATGGTACCCAGCATGCCATGCTTTGGCCATTGCATGCCATGCCATTTCACGTCATGCTCTTCCATGTTTCGGCGATGGCATGTCATGGCATGCCATACCATGTCGCATCATTACTGCTCATGGCCATGCCATCCTCATGTTGCACATTCAATCGCCCACACTCCAGGGAAGCGTTGACAGAGTCATGTCGGGCACCATGTGACGCCGCGTCATGACTCCCCATGCCCATACCATGCCTGATCCTTCACGTGCCACCATCGCACCGCAGGGCAATGTGGACGAAGTCATGTCAGGCCATGCCAAATGTACCGCCACGCCATGCCATGCCGTGCTCCTTCCTGATGCTCCATGCAGGGCAATGTGGACGAAGTCATGTTTGCCGTGCGCTCCGACCTGCTGCGCAACCTGGGCAACATGACCAACAGGCAAGGCTGGACCGTGTTGCGGCTGCAGCAGCATTGAACTGGGTCTGCAGTCATGCCTTTGCTGCAGCATTCATGTGCCTGTGGGCCTGCATGCCAAGTCCTCTGTGGCAGCCGACCTGCTTTGCGGATGGTACGCATGCCATCTCACACCTGCGCCGCCGCCTGCTGCCACGCTATGCATCCTGCTGCAGCCTGCTGCACGAGCATTTGCCGGTTGTGCGCAACCATGGATGGCGCTACCATGTAGACACGCAACTGGCCACTCACATGTTTGCTGCCCACCTCTGTGCGATCGGTTTGCAGCCTGCTACACGAGCACTTTCCCGTGGTGCCAGACCTGATTCGCGAGTACATCCAGCAGGTGCAGGACGACCTGCGCTTCATCACATCGTCGCCAGGTGGGCAGATTGGTAACTCTGTTTGAGTTTTAGCAAGGGTTGAGAGAGGCCGAGGTGCATTCCGCAGGTGCTGGACGACCTGCGCTTCATCACATCGTCGCAAGGTGTGTAAGCAGCCGGGCTTTGAAGGGGAGGTCAGGGGCGGGGTGTGGCCTGGTGGAAAGTGTGGAGTTGGGATGTGGGTGCAGCACGGCGGTCGGTTTAAGCATGCATCCCATGACGCTATTTTGGGGGCGGACGTTGTGCAGGCCAGTGCGCTTTTGCTGCAGCTGCATTCTGCCTACTTCCTTCGTGCTCACTGCACAGCATTGTCCCCCACCCGCCTTCTGCCATTGCAGATGCGCCGCTGGATGAGCGGCTGGCCTTCCTTCGAGAATCGCGGCACGCGTTTGGCCGCACCGCACTGGTGCTGTCCGGCGGCGGCTCCTTTGGCGCCTTCCACATGGCGAGTTTGCCCGGCCTGCAAGTGTGATGGATTTTGGATTTTTCCAGGCACCCTTGCGCTGCCTTCCTATCCAGCACATTGTTGCTGCTGGCTCAAGCTCGGTGCTGCCGCTTCTCTGTTGCAGGGCATTGTCAAGGCGCTGCTAGATGCCAACCTGCTGCCGCGTGTGGTGTCCGGCTCGAGCGCCGGTTCCATAGGTGGGCGGCATGATGGTGTAGTCAACATATGCAGCGCCACGGCCCAAGCAATTTCACTGGGTGCCCGCCTGCCTGGCACGAACGGCCGCTCATCACACCCTGCTCTTAAAGCGCTTACTTGGCTGCCATCCCCTGCAGTGTCCGCCATCATCTGCACGCGCACCGAGTCAGTCGCTATTCCGTTGCCGTTTAGTGTGCATTATCAACCTAGTCCCAAACCGCCATCCCCCTGCAGTGTCGGCCATCATCTGCACGCGCACCGAATCCGAGGTGGAAGAAGTGTTTGACTCGCTGTCCGACATCGGCGGCATCGAGTTCTACTCGTTCAACACCGTGGGCCAGCTGCTGCGCCACATGCTGCTCAAGGCACGCTCTTGCTAGGCTGCGTTTTGGTGGCTGCGTTTGAAGCGGCTTGTGGGGCAGAATATGCAAGGCGCAAGATTTGATCAATATGAGCAAGACTTACACATAGAAGCCTGCGATGCCGCGGGCTGACACACACACATGCCCCGTTCGCCCGGTCCCGCACTGCAGGGCACGCTGCAGGACCACACCGTGCTGCAGGACCGGCTGCGCCGCATCCTGGGAGACCTCACCTTTGCCGAGGCCTACCAGCGCAGCGGTGCGAAATAGCTTCTGAGGGGGGCCTTAAAGGTTGCGAGCTTTGCGGCATTTCAGCTGGGTTCACAGCAGTAAACAACTCCTGGCTGCATCTGTTACAGTCCAGTCTGCATTCCATTTGCCGCAGGCCGCATCCTGAATGTCATGGTGTCTGCTGCCGACACAACGGAGCCTCCCCGCCTGCTCAACTACCTCACCGCGCCAAACGTGAGGAGGCTGCACATATATGTACGGTCTGTCAAGGCGGGGCTCGGCGTGTTGCATGCCTGGCGCTGAGGAGGTTTGGCTTCATGCTCTTAGCCCAACTTACCATACATATCTACTTCGCGTCAAACCTGTGTTCCCCTGCTTCCCAATCCTTCCCGCCACAGGTGCTCATCTGGAGCGCGGTGGCCTGCTCCTCCGCCTTCCCCTTCCTGTACGTGCCGCAGCAGCTGCTGGCGCGCGACAGCCGGGGCCAGGTGGTGCCTTTCAGCGCGCAGGTGAGTAGGACCAAGTGCCCATGCAAGCGCCGTGATGAATGGCAGCGCATTCGGCAGCAACGCATGCCAGTTGGCTGGCATGGTGGCAGGAGGAACTACCCATGCATTGATGCATGCAAGTGACCGCCCTCCATTGTACGCCCGCGCTGCCCACAGACGGCAGGGGAGATGCAGCGGCGGTGGCGGGACGGCAGCCTGGAGGAAGACCTGCCCATGCGGGGCCTCAGGTGGGTGTAGGCTGGAAATGGCGCGCAAGCCGTAGATGTACGTATGTACCGCTAGACGTTCAGAGTTCTTGCTCTCCAAGAACTACATGGCCAACTTTGCTTTGTGCCCCGCTCTGTGCAGCGAGATGTTCAACGTCAACTACTTTGTGGTGTCGCAGTGCAACCCGTACGTGCTGCCCCTCGTCAGTGAGTGGCCCTATTTTAGTTGCAGCTGGGGCTGTTGTCCTGCTGTTGCACTGCTGTGTGCCTGCCGTTGCACAACATCGCAGTGCCGGCATTGTTGACTGACCATGCATGCTGCCGTTGCGGGTGATGTTTGGATCACACCGGTGCGCCCCATGCCTGCACTCTGCCTCCTGCCCTTTTAATCACGACTCTTCGGCCCCACTGTCACCCTCCCGCCTGCAGCGCTGAAGCGCCTGGTGCCGCGGCAGGTCGGCAGCCTTGTTGAAGGGGAGTTCAAGCACAGGTGCGTGCCTGCTCTACTGCTGTGTGGAGTCTGGGATGGCATGGCCCTGCATTTTGTGACTTTCAAGCGTGACTCAGCAGGTCGGCAGCATGGTGGAAGGGGAGTTCAAGCACAGACGAGCTGCTGCTATAAGAGCTTAGCATGCATGTTGCATGTCGTTTTGCGAGAGGAGTGCATGCCTGGTCGGAGGGGAGTTCCAGCACAGGTGAGCGGCTGCTCTCGTGCTGCGTACGGTTGGTGACCACGACCGGGCGCTGCGGCCGGGGCAAAAGCGGGCAGGCGTGGCTGGAGCTGCAGCTGCAGTGAAGGCAAACACTCAACCTGCAGCCCACCAGCTGGCTGTGTTGTGAACCAATGCCATGGGTCTGCTGCTGCCAGGGACCTGCCGCTTGCCTCAACAGCTGTCTGGGAGACCACACCACGACTGTTCTGCCCAGGTGCATGCAGCTAATGGAGCTGCTGCCTGGCGGCATCAACATGCCATCCTGCCAGCATCGACACGTTTACTGCTGCATTACACACGTGGTGCAGGTGCAAGCAGCTGATGGAGCTGCTGCCTGGCGGGGGCAGCCCTGTGTACCGCCTGCTGAAGCTGCTCAACCAGGCAAGTGACCAAGGGTCGGCTTTTGGCGTATAAGTGCATGCGCAGGAGGGCGCACGTGGTGTGCTGTCTCTCCGTTTTGCTCCGAAGGCGGTTGCGCCATCCCATGCAATGGCTGCCACTGCCGGGGCAGGCCAGTTTCACGCATCGATCAGGCTGTGCTTACCTGTACTCCCTTGCCCACTGCCCACCGCCAGCCGTGGGAGGGGGACTGCACCATGGTGCTGCCCGTCACAACGCTCAGCACACGTACGCTGGTTGACTTGCACATGCATGATGCGAGCCTGGGAAGAGGCGGAAGCATGCAATCTGGGTGGCTGCTGCTTGGTGCTGCCGCCATGAAGCTGGGCCTGCGTGGGTGCTGCCGTTTGCATGCCACCGCCGTCAACCCGGAATGGTTATGGCTATGCCAGGTGCCGCTGACTGGCTGCACATTGCCTGCTGTCTTGTCAACACCTGCTGTGGCCTGTCGGTCCATGTTGCCTGCAGTGAAGAGCGTGGTCAACCTGTCGCGAGAGGACCTGCTGCGAGCGGTGGATGAGGGCAAGCGCGCCGCCTGGGCCAAGCTGTCTGCAATCCAGGTGCCGCTTACTTGCCATGCGTCTACCGCAGCTTGCGGGGGCGCAGTTTCGAGGCACCTATGGGCACAGCCAGCAGCCCTTGTTTTGAGGCGTTCTGGTCAGCTGCATGTGCGGCGTGGTGCAGCAGGTGGGACCTGATGCTGCCACCCGCCCCGCCCTGCAGGCCAACTGCGCAGTGGAGGCCACCATTGACGAGTGCCTGCGGCAGCTCACGGCTGTGGCGAATGCGGCGCGGCGGCGGGCGGCGCGGCGCGCCCGGGCTGCAGGTGCCGAGGGTGTTTTGCAGTGTGCAGACGGGCACGTTTTCGCAGCAGCCTACCTCGGCCGCTTTGCCCAACCAGTAACGCAGCATGCAGGGATTGGTTCTCCAGCTCTGCTGCCACCCACAAACTCTCACTAGCTGGCATGTCCCCTGCGGCCCCCTCTGCCCCGCCCCGGTGCAGCAGCCGCTAACGGCAGTGAGAGCGGCGGCGGCATGCGGCGCGGCATCCCCAGCTGGGTGCACATGCCTTCCCTGGGCCTGCCACACAGCGAGTCTCGGGAGATGCTGCAGGTGTGCCGAAGCAGTCGAATGACAGTGGAAAGCAGCTGGGGAGGCGGGCCATAGATTCTTGCAGAAGTGCCTGGGCCAGCCGCACCAGCAGTTATCGGGAGATGCTGCAGGTGTGCCAAAGCAGTTGAAAAGGTGCTCCATACAGTAGGCGCGTGTGGAAAGGCCTGGGGTGCCACATTAGCAAGTCTTGCAAGGCGCTTTCAGAGAGGGTTGGTCGGCGAACGCCTCTGCTGGTGTCATGGTCGCTCCAGAGTAAGCCGCACAGCTGCCGACTGCTCCTCCTGCCATCCGTCTTTGTTCACCAGAACGGCGGCGAGACGCCGCGGCGATCAGGGTCGCGAGTGTCCTTCCACATTGAGTCTCGTGAGTGCCTTCCGCTGCTGCTGCTTTACCATGTATGCTCGGCTGGGCCATAGGTGCTGGCTTGCCGCAGGTGCCCAGCCACGAATGCAGGCGGCAGGAGCCAGCCGGCCGGCACTGAGTGCATGCGCACTTGCCGTGTGCCTTTCGTATTTTCTCTCATCATCATAAGCCGCCCCCTGCACCCCATCGTCCCAGCAGCACGCGCATCAGTCAGCTTGGACCAGCTGGAGGCGGCAGAGATGCAGCTGATCCAGCCAGGTGCTGCTGGTGGAGTGTTGCATTTGCCCTTGCTGGTGTTGCATTTGTGCTGCCGGCGGTGCATGGGTCGCCGTGCAGCTGCTGTGGGCCAGTTGCAGGCGAGAGAGGGGCAACCCGGCTGCTGCCGCTGCCAGAACATGCTGCTGCTGCCAGCTTGCTGGCCATGCACCAGCCATGCAGTCATGGCTTCGCACCAACTCACACCCCTGGCCTGTCCCCTGCCCCGGCCCTCGCAGCGCTGGCGCCCCGCAGCCCGCGCGCGCATGCGCTACGCCTCTCATCAGAAGAGCGCTCCGACATCCTGACAGACACGGTGGGTGGGTACGGGCTTTGTGTGTTGCTTGCAATGCAGTCAGGCTGTGCTTTCAAGCCGCGAAGCGCGGCCCTGCTCGTGTTATCACACTGTCGCCCGCCCACTGAACGTTGCCAAGGTGTCGAAGCTTGTGCTGGGTGAGGCTCCATCAATGCTCCTATATCCCTGCCACAGGCGGTGCCAGAGGAAGCGGAGCGCGAAGCGGCAGAGGCGGCAGCAGAGGCGGCGGCGGCAGATGGGGGGCGCCTGGTGGGGGCGGCGGCAGGCCAGCAGCCCGTAACTCCAGAGGGTGAGGAGGGCTCACAGCCTTGTGGGCACCACTAACTGGCTGGATTTGCATCTACCAGACATACTGCTGTTGGCTGCTGTCATCCCAGTGCCCACGTAGCGCTGCTCTGCCCGGCCAACATAGGGCGGCCAGCAGCCACAGCTTGTTGCTCATGCGCTCATGTCTTCCTGCCGCCGGCCACCCCTCTGCACAAGCCCCTGCTGCTAACCAAAGCAATGCCCACCACATGTGGCTGTTCAGACTCGGGGGCATTAGAGGAAGAGGAGGAGGCGGCCGCTGCTGGGGCGCCACTAGAGACTTTAGAGAGCGGCCGGGCGCTGTGGCGAGACTTCTTCAGCGTGGCGCCCATCACCACAACAGTCGGGGCGGTGACCAGCACCAGCCTGGACTTCATTGCCCCCTGAGGAGTGCTCTGACTTACCGACTGCCAAGCCAGATGCCTGGCGGTAGCATTGCTTGCTGGGACGGTGTTCTGCCTGGCGCTGCAGTGCTGCAGCCGTACCTGCCCCTGTTCCGCCGCTCCCGCATCTGCCCCGGATCTGTGATTCACTGGGACGGCCCACTTGACAATCCTGCGACAGCTTTGCGCATCTTGTAGCCACTTGTTCCCCTGCTATTTTGCTGGTGCATTGTGGTTTGCGGCGGGCTTCTGTAGTGATATGCATGCTTGTGTAACATGGCTGCTGTTGTGAACAGTGAAGCATGGCTGAACTGCCGAGAATTAACAACGGTGACTGGACACGCCGAGCAGAGATAAGAATGCAATACACAAGACTAGTTCATGTCACACAGTTATGCTGCTGCTGGAGCAGGGGCTGGCGCTGAGGCTGCTGCTGGTGTCGGGGCGCAGGTTTCATACAGGGCTCCGTCAGGCTCTGTGCACTGCGGTGGCGAAAGGGGTGGGGAGGGAGGGATGCATGGCCATCTATCTCCATGCACCACGCAAAGCCTTGGCGGCCACCCTGCAGGCATGAAGCTGCCAACGCGCACGTGCAATCCCCCAGCCAGCAGCAGCCACCCACCTCCCTGCACCGCTTTGTCGTGCGATCTAGAAAATAGCCATCGGCGCAGAGCTCGCAGGCGGTGCCTAAGCTGATCGCGCACGCCAAGCAGTTGATGTCGGTGCATGGTTTGCACTCGATGGGTACCCTTTGGAGCGAGTCCCACCACTGGTCTTGGGCAGTCAGTGGGCTGCCTCGGTACCGTCGCTCGTTGATGGGCCATGAGGCGTCCCAGTAGCCGGGCAGGCACTCGGAGCATTCGCCAGGTTGCGCACCATCTTCGCACCGTTGACAACCAGCTTGCGAGCATGGAGTGCACTGCCCAGTTGCATTGTTGCAAAAGAAGGTGGAAGCACAGTCCGTTCCATATTGGCAGCGCGTGGCGTCCCTGCCCGAGCAAGTTCCAAAGGCGTGTGCATACCGGCACGGCACGCACAGGCCGGTGCCTGGGTCGGGAGCCGTGTCGTCGGCACATTGACTGCACACCGCAGGGTCGCCGTCGCTGCAGCAGGGCGGGGCAATGTGGGGCAGGCATGGTTGTGCTCCGGCAGGGAGAGACAGACCGGTGGCATGTGGGCTGTCTGGATGGTGTAAAGCAAAGCATATTGGCTTACACGGCTGCTAGCATGCAGCCAGTGCGGAGCCAAAATGCAGAAAGCTGTCCAATCAGCCAGCCACTCACCAGCCGAGGCAGTTGGGGTCTGCCTTGGTGCAGGCGTGGCAGGTGGTCCTGGCATTAGAGCCTGGTTCGAGGTCTGCCAGCCCGTAGCCTGGCATGCAGGTCCGACATGTCGTAGAGTTGCCGCAAACTGCACAGTTGGCGACTGCGCATGGCACGCAGCTGTTGCTGTCTTCATGCAGGCGAAAGCCATCTGCACAAAAGTCACACTTGTTGAGCGAATCAGAACTGCAAGCAGGGGATTGGCCCTGGGGCAGCAGGCTGTTGAGTAGGAAGAGACGCTGCTGCTCCTGCCATGTGTCCAGCGCAGGTCAGCCTGTTTGTAGATCTGAACAGCAGGGTGCACCGCAAACAAACTGACCCAGTTGTTCCCATTGTCTCACCATTCTTCACAGTTGGCAACGGTGCATGGCGGGCAGGTTCGTGTTACTGGGTCGAGCACAGTTCGTGTGCATTCTGAGCATGCGCCTGGCCCAGTGCACTCGTGGCAGCCCTTGTCGCAGAGCACACTGCGTTGACACAGGTCCAGACAACAGCTGTTGAGCAGCGGCCGTGCTTCAGATGAGCAACCTGTCCATGTGCCCCCACAACTCCTGCCAGCGGTGCAACAAGGTGATGCGAGGAAGAGCAACAAAGCGCACCAGGTGCCTGCGGCTGGGTCTGGAAAGTACCCATCCTTATGACCGGCCCGTCTCTCGTTTATATTGGAACATTTGGAGCAGGTCCATATATTGCCTGAAGCGAAAGGCGCCCTCGTGGTTGATAGCCGAAGCAGCTGTTGTAGTGGCACTGGCGTACTGTAAAGCAAGACTAATGCGCGTACTCACCATCACAATGCTTGCAGCGTTCCACCTTGCAAGGCCGGCACTCGCCGCCAACCAGGCCGAGGCCGGCACGGCACTTCCGCACTTCGCCCGTGAGGTCGCTGCAGGAAGCGGCACCCTCGGGGCACGCCGAGCAGTGCCCCTGGCGCGTAACAAAATAGCCAGTGCACTGACCTGTGGGGCAGGTATCGGCACACTGCAGGGAGCATACAAAGGGCTGAATTGAGGGTTGGCCGCTATTCATCAACTACAGTGTTTTCCCTAATGCTGTGGTGCATGCGATATGGAACTGGCGAAACGCATGCATCTTTGAAGGCGCACCCTCAGACAGACGGTCGGGTCGTCTGGTCTGCAATTTACACAAGGCTCATGCAGTCTGTCGCCGTTGATTCGTGTGACATTGCACTGCACATCAGTGTAGCTAGGCTCTGTGAGTTGCGACTAGGGCGGGCTTGCATGGCATGTGAGCAAGCCGCCAGCTCCATTCACCTTTGCGCACTGCCCTTCAGCGGTCAGAACCCATCCGTCTGCACACCGTTGGCAGCGGCTTTCGCCTGCAGTGCACTCGATGCAGCCATTTTGGCTGGTGTCCCACTGGTCCTTGCCTTGTTTGCACTGGGCCGCCACCGTGGTGGTGCCTGCAGCATGGCAGGCAACGCGTCGGAGCTCAACAAAGGCGCCTCCCCAACCCCCGCGCCACCCTCAAAAGAACTCAACCTTGCAACATCCTTTACCTACAACAATGGCGAGGACTAGAGCCAGCAAGACAGTGTGGCGGGGCATGGTTTGCCTCCGAGCAGCTGCTGTGCGCTGACTAAGGTCAACCTTGTGCACTAAAATAACTAAAGGCTCTCTTGCACGGCGGATAGGCCCTCCGGCTGCCTCGCCCATGCATTGGCTTCCCAGCTCCGCGCTTCCCGGAACCAGCCGCGATGGTGCTGCATGTTTTCGCTGAAAGGGGCTACCCTCTATAATAACTGGCTGCATTTAACTCTCTGCGACTGGCTGTGCGCTTCTTGCGCGTGGGCACCCACCAAAATTCTGGGCTTGCGACCTTCGCGATCAGGCAACGCCCGGTCCTGTTCACAGCAACAACCAGTCTGCCACTGACACCCTGCACTGCCGCCGCCATCCAGGCCGCTGCCTGTGCTGGCTGGAATGGCGGCACTACCTTTGCTCCTGCTCCTGCTCGTGCACTCCCTGGGAGCGGCGGCCAACGTGACCTACTGTTGGGGATCTGGCAGCACAGGCCAGCTGGGCGACGGCCAGGGAGGCGGCGCCTACACTCAGCCGGTGCCAACAGCAGTACCAAACGCGCCCGAGTTTGCCGCTGTCAAGGCGGGGCTGAGGCACACGTGTGCGCTGACGGCGGCAGGGCAAGCCTACTGCTGGGTAAGTGGGTGGGAGGCGCTTGTTATTCCACTTGCTGTGCATGCCATGACAGCTTTGAAGCTCGCATGGTGGTGCTGGCATTGAGTGTCTGTTGAATAGGTCGGTTACTGCGCCATGCTGGCCATGCAGCATGCAACCGCACTCCCTCCACCTGTGCAGGGCCAGGCGCTCAATGGCGAACTGGGTGTGGGCGACACGAACAGCACATACCTCGCAGTGCCAACTGCTGTGGCCGGCAACTTCAGCTTCACAGACATTTCGCTGGGAGAGAAATTTGCCTGCGGTATCGCCAGCAGCAAGGCCTTCTGCTGGGTGAGCTGCGCTGGCATTAGCAGCCTGTTCAGCGTTGCAGTACAGTACGTTACAGTGTAGTGCGCACATGCGCACAAGTGTTTGCAGCCGTACCAGCCCAACCTAGCGAGCCACCCCACCTGCCTATGTCTGTGCAGGGGAGCGGAGACTCGGGGCGCCTAGGCACCGGCAGCAATGCCAGTTCCGCCACCCCAGCTGAAGTGGCAGGCGGCCATAGCTTCGTTTCTGTAGCTGCCGGACAAGCGCATGCGTGTGCACTGACGCCGGAGGGGCAGGCATGGTGCTGTGAGTTAGAGGGAGCTAAAGTGTTGACCAACTTGCCGCAAGTTGTGGGGATTGTTGTGCGAGCTGTGCAAGAGCTCTACAATCTGCGATAACGCCTGCTTGCCTGTTGCTGTGTGCAGGGGGCGAAAACTTCTTTGGGCAGCTGGGGGACAACTCCACAGTCGTCTCTGATGTGCCCGTACGAGTGACCACTGACCAGACCTTTGCCGCAATTGCTGGTGCGCCCATAATTGCCCAAAATCATATACCCTGTGGGGCTGCATTGTTCAGCATGTGGTGCATCCTCATGTCACTTATCGCCCGCTGCCTTTGTTTGCAGCTGGGGACCAGCACACCTGCGCACTCCTGGCATCAAGCCGCGAAGCTGTTTGCTGGTACGCTTAGGCAACTAAACTAAAGCATTCTGCTCGCTCAATTTGAGATGCATGTTATTCTGCTGCCTATCTTACTGCCTGCAGGGGCAACAATGCAAACGGCCAGCTGGGCTCCAACAAAACCATCATTGCGATCACTCCTGTAGCATTGAATCCCAATTTTCGGGGTGAAAACTACAGCTTTTCGTCACTAGCAGCAGGCGCGCTTCCTTTTTTTGTTGGGCGGCATCTTTACCACCTTCGAACGAGATAAATTTTGCTTACAGGAACAGTGAGCACATGTACCTGCCACACTTACGCTACAATTTGTCTGTTTCTTGCAGGTGCCATGCTCACCTGTGGCAATGTTTTGGGCAATACATACGACACCTTCTGCTGGTGGGTGTCTGCTTTGGTGGTGGGGTTCTTCCCATCACTCAACACTGCCCTGTTGCTAGCATGTCGGCTTTGCTGCCACTTCTGGTAGAGACACATCATGTTGAACACTGCAGCTAGGGAGGAACGCCACTGGCAACAGGCTGGAGGGCTTGGTGCTATTGTTATGGCAAACCGGGCATGCTGCCACACCAGACTTTGCTTTGTTTTCTGCCCACGTTGCAGGGGCGAAGACGGCCATGAGGTCAAGTATGGCTACACAAGCGAACCTGTCCAACTGCCAGGCAACCAGCGGTTCGTATCAATCAGTGCAGGTGCGCTGTCAGTCATTTATGCTTCCACACAGGGCGGGGGCAGCAGTGCTGCTGCATGTTCATCCCTCCCAACTCCAATTTGCTACCTGCAACCTGCCGATGCAGGCGGGTCCCATGCTTGTGGCGTGGACACACTACAAGGAGCATACTGCTGGGGCAATGGAGCTGATGGACAACTTGGCACAGGCACACAAGGCTGGCTTGGACGGTACGACAGCTATGCTTCGACAACGCCCCTGCCTGTTGCACAAGAGGGCGGCAGCACCATCCCCTTTTACTCGGTCTCGGCTGGCGGCAAGCACACATGCGGCGTGTCATTGCGAGCTGTGCCGGCAGCCTCCCCCGCTCCAGCACCCAGCCCGGGCGCGGAGGGGACAGGAGCGCCGGTACCGCCGCCCCCACCCTCCTCCTCATCGTCCTTCCCAGTTGGGGCCGTGGTGGGCGCAGTGGTGGGTGCAGCAGGTGAGCTGCCCGTCTTGGCATGTTGCCCTTTTGAGGGACCAACACTCCTGCTTGCTGTTGCTCTTGCTGTCCAAACAAGGCTGCCCTTGTCTGCTGGGCCAGTTCAGCAAGTGGTCGTTTTGGTGTGCACTGCTCTAACGCCAGCAGCACGCCCCTGCCTCCCTCCTCCCCGCCCAGCCGTTGCTGTGCTGGCGTTCCTTGCGTTCCGGCCCCGCAAGGGCTGGCTGCGCAAGCGGCGCTCTGCGGCACTCAAGTTTGATGCTGAGGGCGGCTTGAAGGGCAGCAGCCAGGAGCTGTCTCCAGCTGACGGCAAAGACGACCTGAACTCTCCAGCCATTGGAGAGCTGGATTCATTCTTGACCAAACAGTCGTATGCTTCGCAGCCGGCGGCAGCACATGCCGGTGCACAGTCAGTCGGCAGTAATGGCAGCGTGGCCAAAGCAGCAAACAGGTGGGCAGACGGGCTGGTTTGTGGCAAGGGGTGCATGTGAACCGGCGCATGAAACTGTGAGTGTGCCAAAGAGATTGCAAGCTGCGGTGCAAAACGATCGCTTTCACGTTCCCACCTCACACTGCCACCTCCACCCTGAGTAGTTTCGGCACTGACTCGGACCCGCTGCTCCTCTACATTTCTTCTTACCTGGCCTCCCAGCCTTTGCGGTCTGGCACCCAAGCGCCCCACCCGCACCTGGGCAGCAGCGGCAGTGGCAGCGGCGGAAGCAGCAGCAATGGCACAGCGCAAGCCCTGTCCCCGGAGACGCACATGTGGCAGCTGCAGTGGGATGAGCTGAACATCGAATACGCCGTCGGGCGTGGATCTTTTGGGTCTGTCTACCGCGCGCGCTGGCAAGAAACGACTGTAGCGGTGAAAGTTCTGATCGACAGAGGTGCGCTTTGAATCGAGCCAGCTGATGTTGTATGCAATATGCACACAAACAGCCTTGCACTGGGCAACACGGGGCTGCAGTGGACATGCCCTGGCATCAATGACAACTGCTGAGTGCATGGGTGCAGGCTGCAGGTGATGGTCGCCCAACATCAAAACGCTCCTCCCATTCAATGCTTTTACAGATCGGATGTCGCACAGCAGAGGGCTGGAGCTTCCTGATGAGCTGATGCGTGCGCTTGATGAGGAAGCAGGAGTAATGATACGCATGCGGCACCCAAACGTCGTTCAGGTGAGGGAGAATGCCATGGTATATTTGGCTGGTATCCCTCAGTCCTTGCCCTGTCATTCAATGCAAGCTGGCTGCCAAGGATGACCATGCGGGCTGTGTGGTGCGCAGTGCCACTGCTTTGCTGCCGCAGCTGCTGTTGCCACCGGCCTTGCCGGCTGTGGTGTGCAAGCAAGCATGCAGAGTGTGGTTAGCTTTGACCCAGTTGCATGCATGCACCCCGCTGTGCCACCCAGCGCTGCCCCGCTGCACCCATCCCATTTTTCCACTCCTGCCATCGCCCTGTCCCCCGCAGTTCATGGGCCTGTGCCAGCTGCCGCCTGCAATCGTCACTGAATACTGCGCACGTGGCAGCCTGTACAGCTGCCTGCAATCCGCACGGACTGACCCAGCAGCGGCAGCTGAGCTCACCTGGGCGCGCCGGCTTTCCATGGTGAGCTGATGTGCACCCAGAAGGCAGATTGGCTGTTGTTGCATGGTTTCCGGAGCAGCAAACAACGAGGCCAATGCTGCCATGAGCCGTGCGCTCTGTGTGGCATACTGACATGCCTGCTGCAAACCAAATCAACTCTGCCGACCACCTGTTTCTGTTGCAGGCAACCGATGCAGCCACAGGGCTGCTGTACCTCCACATGCGCGACATCCTTCACAGAGACGGTGAGCTGCCTCTGCTGCCGTCCCCGCCGCTGCTGCTGACGCTGCCTCTCCAGCCTCTGCCGCTGCTGCTGGGCGACGGCAGCGGTGCTGCTCCCTGCTTGCCTTGCCAACACTGTGCAGTTTTGGTAGCAGCATTGTGTGCTCTATGACGTGCGTCTGTCGTTGCACTTAGCTGATGCAGCACGCTGTCATGCTGCCCTGCCCCATGCAGTGAAGTCGCCAAACTATCTGGTCGACCAGCACTGGGGCGTGAAAGTCAGCGACTTCAACCTGTCGCGGCTGCTGGGAGACAATGGCCTAGCAGTGTCCAGCGCAGGGCCTGCCAACCCGGTGTGGCTGGTGAGTACGTGGGGCATTTGTGGTTGGGAGCAGATGCTTGCAGGCACTGCAGATGCGCGCACTGCGCATTGCAATTGCCACCGCATATGTGGTATGGTGCACAGGTGTGCTGCACTGGGTCATTTGCAACATGCCAGCTAGTGCCAGCTATTCAAGCAATATCTTCACTCGTTCATTGGTGCAGGCCCCCGAGTTGCTGCGAGGCGGCCGCGCCTCTACTGCCAGCGATGTGTAAGCTCGGAGGTTGTGCTGCACTTTTGCTGCTGTTTACTGGAGCATGGGACAGATGACAGTTTGTCAAAAGCGCAGCTGAAGCTACTTTCCGCCATGCATGCACCCCCGCTGCACCAACCGCCTGCTGTGCTGCCCCCAAACAATGCCCTCCGCTGCAGCTTCTCGTTTGGCGTGGTGCTGTGGGAGCTGCTGACGTGGCGGCTGCCTTGGGCCGGCAGCGGGCTGTCGCCCTTCCAGGTGGGCGGGGCGGCACTGGCGTTGTTGCAGGCAGGACATTGCTTGCTTGCTTGCTGCATGTGCTGGTGTGATCCTGTCCTGCCTTGCAGCAGCACAATGTTTTGCCAAAAGCTGCTTGCAAAGCATCCTGGAAATGCACTCCCTCTCTCCCCACCCCACCGTCCCCAGATCGGCGCCAAGGTGGTGGCGGGGAAGCGGCTGGAGCTGCTGCCCCGGCAGGAACTGCCTGGACCCGACACAGCTGCATTTGGCGGCCTGGGCGCCTACTGTGCACTGATCCAAGAGTGCTGGGCGGCCCAGATGGAGCAGCGGCCGGGCATGGCGCAGGTGGTGCGGCGGCTGCGCGGGCTGCTGGAGCAGCACAGCGGCGCAGCGGCGGCAGGCCAGGCGGCGGGCGGCG